>Ga0193729_1001853_pt1 | contig 10685 bp, 12 predicted proteins | sample U1c2metaG_FD_143036 | JGI IMG/M metagenome (GOLD analysis project Ga0193729, IMG submission 143036) | Soil microbial communities from a riparian zone of the East river system, Colorado, United States - U1c2 | ecosystem: Environmental > Terrestrial > Soil > Riparian zone | place: USA: East River... | reverse complement strand
TCACCGCAGCGGTGCTGGGCGGCATCGGCTCATTGGCCGGCGCCATGCTGGGCGGGCTGCTGATCGGCCTGATCGAGGTCTTCTGGGCCGGCTATTTCTCGAGCGAGTACAAGGACGTCGCGGTATTCGGCATCCTCGTCCTGGTGCTGATCTTCCGGCCGACCGGACTGCTCGGCAAGCCGGAGATCGAGAAGGTCTGAGCCGATGGGGCCGCATCTGCAACACCATCTGAAGGACGCGGGCCTGACCGCGCTGGTGGCGGCCGGGCTCGGCATCTTCATCGTCGGCTTCCGCACCTACGACATCGGCAAGGGCCTGACCTTCGACTATCAGTTCGTCGATCTCGGCATTGCCATCGTCACGATCTTCTTCGGCCGGCTCGGCCTGTCGCTGGCGGCTGACGGCCTCGCCTGGCCGGCCCTCGCACTCGGCGCGGTATTGGGTGCGATCGGCGCGTCGCCGCTCAAGCTGCCGTCGACTTTCCTGCACTGGTTCGTCACGCTGGCGGGCCTGCTGATCGTGCTGCGCACGATCTGGCCGTGGGCGAACCATGGGCTCGCCGTTGCACGTCACTCGCCGCGCGGCGTTCCTGTCGGGCAGGCCGTGGCCAAATGGCTCGGTGCCGCCCTGCTGGTGGCCGCCGTCATCATGCCGATGACGCCGCTTGCGGACCAGAAGACGATGGACCTTTCCGTCCTGATCCTGACCTATGTCATGCTCGGCTGGGGATTGAACATCGTGGTCGGCCTCGCGGGCCTGCTCGATCTCGGTTATGTCGCGTTCTACGCCGTCGGCGCCTATTCCTACGCGCTGCTCAGCACCCAGTATGGGCTGGGCTTCTGGTCGGTCCTGCCGCTTGCCGGCATGATGGCGGCGAGCTTCGGGCTGCTGCTGGGCTTTCCCGTGCTGCGCCTGCGCGGCGACTATCTCGCCATCGTCACCATGGGCTTCGGCGAGATCATCCGGCTGGTCCTGCTGAACTGGGTGGACCTCAGCAACGGCCCGGCCGGAATTGGCAGCATCCCCGGCCCAACCCTGTTCGGGGTGGTATTCGCGGAGACCGCGCCGGCCGGCAAGCAGACCTTCGCCGAGATGATGGGCATCCCGTTCTCCGGTAACCAGCGCCTCATCTTTCTCTATTACATCATCCTGGCGCTTGCCCTGGTGACCAACTTCTTCACGCAGCGCGTCCGCCGCCTGCCCGTCGGCCGCGCCTGGGAGGCGCTGCGCGAGGACGAGACGGCGTGCAAGGCGCTCGGCATCAATCCCACCAACACCAAGCTCACCGCCTTCGCGGTCGGCGCGATGTTCGCGGGATTTGCCGGCTCGTTCTTCGCCGCCAAGCAGCGTTTCATCAGCCCGGAGAGCTTCACCTTCATCGAGTCGGCGATCATTCTCGCCATCGTCGTGCTGGGTGGGATGGGCAGCCAGATCGGCGTCGTGCTCGCCGCCGTGCTGCTGATCGGTCTGCCGGAATGGTTCCGCGATCTCGGCGCCTACCGCATGGTGGCCTTCGGGCTCGCCATGGTGCTGATCATGGTGTTCCGGCCGCGTGGGCTGATCGCCCACCGCGAGCCGTCGGTGCGGCTGCACCCCGTTCACCGCCCCGTTCATCGACGAGGCGTGGCATGAACGGCGCGCCGCTGATCGAGGTCGAGCACCTCACGATGCGGTTCGGTGGCCTCGTTGCGGTCGACGACGTCAGCTTCAGCGCCAGGCCGCGCGAAATTACCGCGATCATCGGCCCCAACGGCGCGGGCAAGACGACGGTCTTCAATTGCATCACCGGCTTCTACAGGCCGACGGTGGGACGGCTTACGTTGCGGGCCGATCGCGAGTACCTGCTGGAGCGCATGATCGGCCACGAGATCGGCCAAAAGGCCAAGGTGGCGCGGACGTTCCAGAACATCCGCCTGTTTCCGGGCATGACGGTCCTGGAGAACCTGATGGTCGCCCAGCACAACAAGCTGATGCGCGCCTCGGGCATGAGCGTCTTCGGCCTGTTCGGCCTGAAGCGCTACCGCGACGCCGAGACGGCGGCCATCGAGGTCGCGCGCCGCTGGCTGGAGCGCATCAATCTCGTGGCCGACGCCGACCGGCCGGCCGGCGAGTTGCCTTACGGCGCACAGCGGCGGCTGGAGATCGCGCGCGCCATGTGCACCGAGCCGCGGCTGCTCTGCCTCGACGAGCCGGCGGCCGGACTCAATCCGCGCGAATCTTCCGAGCTCAATGCGCTGCTGATCTCGATTCGCGACGGCGACGGCATCGGCGTGCTGCTGATCGAGCACGACATGAGCGTGGTGATGCAGATCTCCGACCATGTCGTCGTCCTCGACTACGGGCGCAAGATCGCCGAGGGAGCGCCGGCCGAGATGCAACGGGATCCGGCGGTCATTCGCGCCTATCTCGGCACCGACGAGGGCGGCCCCGATGCCTGAGGGGGCCATGCTTGAAGTCAGGGCCGTGGCGACCTTCTACGGCGCCATCCAGGCCCTGCACGGGGTCGACCTCGATGTCGCGCACGGCGAGATCGTGACCCTGATCGGCGCCAACGGCGCCGGCAAGTCGACCCTCCTGATGACGATCTGCGGCAGCCCCCAGGCGCGGACGGGCTCGATCAGGCTGGAAGGCCAGGACATCACCCATCTGCCGACCCACGAGATCGTGCTGCGCGGCGTGGCCCAGGTGCCCGAGGGCAGGCGCATCTTCCCGCGCATGAGCGTCTTCGAAAACCTGCAGATGGGCGCCATCGTCGCCGATCCGGCCTATTTCCAGAGAGACCTCGAGCGCGTGTTCGAGATGTTTCCCCGCCTGGCCGAACGGCGCGAGCAACGGGGCGGCACCTTGTCGGGCGGTGAGCAGCAGATGCTGGCGATCGGTCGCGCCCTGATGAGCCGGCCGCGACTGCTATTGCTCGACGAGCCGTCGCTGGGGTTGGCGCCGTTGATCGTGCGGCAGATCTTCGAGGCTATCGGCCGGATTGCACGCGAGGAGAAGGTGACGATCTTCCTGGTCGAACAGAACGCCTTTCATGCGCTCCGGCTGGCCGACCGCGGCTACGTGATGGTCAACGGCCGCGTGCGGCTGAGCGGGACGGGGCGGGAACTGCTGGCCAACCCCGAGATCCGTGCCGCCTATCTCGAAGGCGGCCACGAATGAGCGATTTCGACCTGTTCATGTCGGACTGGCTGGGCGACACGCTGGGCGTCGTGCTGCTGTTCAATTTCGTGCTGGCCGGGCCGGCATCCTTTGCCGCCGGCCAGGGCGTGGCGATCACCTGGCGGCCCTTGCGGCAGCTCGTGCTCTATACGGCGTTGATCTCGATGGGACTGAGGTTCTTCGACTATGCCCTGGCCGGCGGCGATCTTTGGTCGATCGGCGGCTTTTTCCTGGGCTGGGCCGTGCAATTCGCCATCGCCGCTTTTGCCTACCGGCTGACGCGGGTGCGCCAGATGGTCCGGCAATATCCCTGGCTCTACGAGCGCAAAGGCTTGCTGGGCTGGGAGGAGCGGCATTAAGCTCGACACACATCTCCACGGTCGTGGAGGCAAACCATGGGAGACCCTATATGAATAGGCTTTTGGGCATGCTGGCCGTGGCTGCCATCGCCGCCGCCACGCCGGCTTTTGCGCAGATCAAGATTGCGACGGTCGGGCCGATGACCGGCCAATATGCCGCCTTCGGCGAGCAGATGAAGCGCGGCGCGGAGATGGCGGTCAGGGACATCAACGCTGCCGGCGGCGTCAACGGCCAGCAACTGGTGTTGCAGATCGGCGACGATGCCTGCGATCCCAAGCAGGCGACCGCCATCGCCAACAAGCTGGTCTCCGACAAGGTCGTCTTCGTGGCCGGCCACTACTGCTCGGGCAGCTCGATCCCGGCGTCTGACATCTACAAGGAAGCCAAGATCCTGCAGATCACCCCGGCGTCGACCAACATCAAGCTGACGGATGACGCGGCCGCCAAGGGAAACACCACGGTGTTCCGTACCTGTGGCCGTGACGACGTGCAGGGAGCGACGGTCGGCGCCTACATCATCAAGAACAACAAGAACGCCAAGATCGCGGTGCTCCATGACAAGTCGCCCTACGGCAAGGGCGTCGCCGACGAGACCGTCAAGGCGTTGGCGAAGGGCGGCATCAAGCCGGCCATGTACGAGGCCTACAACGACACCGACAAGGACTTCACCGCCCTGATCAACAAGATGAAGCAGGGCAAGATCGACATGATCGTGCTCGGCGGCTACCACACCGCGGCCGCCATGCTGGTCAAGCAGTCGCGCGAGCAGGGCTTCGGCGCCCAGCTGGTCGGCTTCGATGCGCTGGAGGATCCGGAATTCGGCAAGCTGGGCGGTGCGGCCACCAACGGCGTGCTGATGTCCTTCCCGCCCAAGGCGGAGGATTTTCCGTTTAACGCGGCGCTGGTGAAGAAGTTCAAGGATTCGGGCTACGATCCGACCGGCTACACGCTGTTCACATATGCCGCCGTCAAGGTGTGGGCCGATGCCGCCAACAAGGCGAAGTCGACGGACGCCGCTGCCATCGCCAAGGTCTTGCGTTCCGGCACCTTCCAGTCAGCTGTCGGACCGCTCACCTACGACGCGAAGGGCGACATCAAGGATCCGGTCTACGACATCTACATTTGGAAGGACGGCAAGTCGACGCCGTCCGGCAAGAAGTAAGCGACATCAACGTCACGGAGAAGGCCCGGCGCATGCCGGGCCTTTTTCTTTGGGTCAGGTCGGTTTGAAGGGCAGGCGCCTGATCGCGCTCGGTGGGCGTTTGTAGGCTTCGGCGAACACCGTGTTGAACCGGCGCAGGCTGGCGAAGCCCGCACGGGCTGCGACTTCGGCCATCGGCAGTTCCGTGCGGTCAAGCAGCCGCTTGGCACGTTGCACACGCATGGTTCGCGCCACCTGCAGCGGGCTGGCGCCGATGTGGCGCCGAAATAGGCGGTCGAGGTGGCGCGCGCCGATACCGAGTCGTGCCGCGAGTTCCTCGATGCCTTCGCGATCGAGTGCGCCCTTGCGGATCAACCGCATGGCACGATGTACGGTCGTGCGTGAGCCCTGCCAGGCCGGCGAGAACGGCGCCGTCTCTGGCCGGCAGCGCAAGCACGGGCGAAAGCCCGCGGCCTCGGCGGCAGCGGCCGTGGGGTAGAACGTGACGTTCTTGCCCTGCGCCGGCCGCACCGGGCAGACGGCGGGCGGCACGGACAACGGCAAGCCGGGACTGCGGGCCGACTACGGCCCGAAGTACTCCGCCTATCGCGGCATCCTGAAGGACAGCACGCTCGGCCCGGCACTCGACGGCGAACGACGGAGACATGACCGGTTGACAAGCCACATTCCGCATATTAACCACATAACCGGTTATCAAGTTAAAGAAAAGGAGAAGCCATGTTTGATCATGTCTCCATTGGCGTCGCCGACATCGCCCGCTCTAAGAAATTCTATGACGCCGCGCTGAAGCCGCTTGGTTTCAGCCGCCTCAGCGACGGCGAGACCTCGCTGGGCTACGGCGAGAAAGCCGTCCAGCTCTGGCTGGGCGCGGTCGGCAATAGATGCGCGTGGTGCGCACGCCCGAGAAGAAGCGGGCGTCATAGCGGCGGTCGCGTCGCACGCGGGCGCGTTCGCATTCGTCGTGGTCGAGCGTGGCGATGATGGGCATGGCGATGGAGTCCGATTCCGGCGAGCCGGTTTTCATCGAACATGATACGCCGCGCGTCATGGCGATCAATGTTCTCGACAATCCGGTATGGCACGCGCTTACCGGGCCGCACCGCAGCCATGCCATCGGACGCGGCTTGGCGCGCCACTACCCGCGCGACGTCGCGCCCTTCGCGGCGATCGCCGAGTCGAGCGCGCAGGCCTATGCCGACCTTGCAGCCAACCTGCCGCCGCGAACCGAGGCGCGCCTGTTCCGTCCCGCCGCCGAGCCCCTGCCGGACGGCTGGGAGGAGCTCGAGCGCTTTCCCATGCTGCAGATGGTGGCAAGCTCCCGGCCGGCCGGCGGAGAGGAGCCGGTGCTGCTGGGACTGCACGACATCCCGGCGATGCTGGAACTCGTGGCGGCGACCAAGCCCGGCCCCTTCGGGCCGCGCACGCCGCAGCTCGGACGCTATCTCGGCATATGGCGCGAGGCTCGTCTGGTGGCGATGGCCGGCGAACGACTGCGCCTGCCCGGTCACGTCGAGCTGAGCGCGATCTGCGTGCATCCCGAAGCGAGAGGCAAGGGCTACGCCGTCCAGCTGACCCGGCGCTTGATGCAACTGGCGTTCGACGACGACGAGTTGCCGTTCCTGCACGTGCGGCCGGACAATGCCGGCGCCATAGCCCTATACGAACGGCTCGGCTTCAAGACGCGGCGGGAGCTCGTGGTGCTATGGCGACGGCCGCTCTGAGCGCAGCCGATCGCCACGCCTGGCGGGTCGTATGGACCGCGTTCGTCGTCGGTATGTTCGGCTTCGGCGTCGGCTTCTACGGGCCTGCGGTCTATTTGCCGGCGCTTCATCAAGCCCGCGGCTGGTCAATCTCGACGATTTCCGCGGCGATAACCGCGCACTATCTGGTCGGCGCGTTTCTGATTTCGATGCTGCCTGATGCTTATCATCGCTTCGGCGTAGCACGGGTCACGCTCGCCGGTGCGATGCTCGCCGCCGCCGGCATCATCGCCTGGGCCTGCGCGCAGCAAGCGTGGCAACTCATTCCGGCACTGTTGCTCAGCGGCGCCGGATGGTCGGCCATGAGCGGCGCGGCGCTCAATGCCATCGTGGCGCCGTGGTTCGAGCACGATCGTCCGAAAGCGATCAGCATGGCCTTCAACGGCGCCAGCATCGGCGGCGTCGTGTTCACGCCACTCCTGACCTTTCTGATCGCGGGCGCCGGTTTGCCGCTGGCCGCTGGGACGGTCGCCGTCATGATGGTCGCCGTGGTTTGTCCGTTGGCGTGGCGCTTTCTGCGCGCCGAGCCCATCGGCGCCACGGCCCCGCATCACGCGCCGTCGTCCCGTTGGGTGCTGCTTCGGCAGCCCCGGTTCCTGACGATTTCTATCGCCTTTGCCCTCGGCCTGTTTGCCCAGGTCGGGCTCTTCTCGCACCTGATCGCGCGGCTTGAGCCCGACTTCGGCAGCCCGCTGGCCGCAGTTGCCGCGAGCGTGGTGACGCTCTGCGCGGTCGCCGGACGCAGCCTGCTGGGATGGGTGCTGGACGGCCACGACCGCAGGCTCGCGGCGATGGGGAACCTTCTCATGCAAGCTGCAGGTTCGGTTCTGCTGGCCTTTGGCGCGGATGCGGCATCGCTGGCAACAGGGTGTGTGCTGTTCGGCCTGGGCGTGGGCAACCTGACATCGCTGCCGCCACTGATCGCGCAACGCGAATTCCGGGCGGCCGACGTCGGCGTGGTCGTCGCCTTGGTGATCGCCATCAACCAGGCTGTCTTTGCCTTCGCGCCGGCAATCTTCGGTTGGCTGCATGATCTTGACGGCAGCTACATCGGGCCATTTCTGCTTGCTGGCATTGTCCAGATCGCTGCCGCCGCGATCGTCGTGTTGGGTCGGCGGTTTTCCTGAGGCGATTCAACGTCTTGTAGGCCGCTTCCCACGATTTTGGGGGACCGTGACACCGCGGCCCCGGATATGGTATCCCGGAGATCAACAGCTAGAGGGGATCGATCGTCGAGATGCCGGGGGGCGCCATCGCGGTCGCGTCGGATCATGCCGGCTTCGACCTGAAGGAGATTCTGAAGCGCGACCTGCAAGAGGCGGGTCACGAGGTGCTCGATCTTGGCACGAATTCCACAGAATCGGTCGATTATCCGGACTTCGGCAAGGCCATGGCCGACGCCATCGCCGAGGGCAAGGCAGGCCTCGGCGTTCTGGTATGCGGCACCGGTATCGGCATCTCGATCGCAGCCAACCGCAACCCCAAAGTGCGCGCGGCGCTCGCCCATGATGTCACGTCGGCCAAGTTCGCGCGCGAACACAACGACGCCAACGTCGTGGCGTTCGGCCAGCGGCTGATCGGGCCCGAGACGGCGCGCGAGGCGCTAAAAGTCTTCCTCGCTACCGAATTCGGCGGCGGCCGCCATGTCGGGCGTGTCGCCAAGCTTTCCAAGGGTTGAACGACATGAGCGAAGCCGCTGCCAAGATGACCGATTCCCCCTTGCCCATGTTCACCCAGGGGCTCGCCGAGGCGGATCCGGCGATCGATGCGGTGCTCAAGGGCGAGTTACACCGCCAGCGCGAGCAGATCGAGCTGATCGCTTCGGAGAACATCGTCTCGCGCGCCGTGCTGGAAGCGGCGGGCTCGGTGCTCACCAACAAATATGCCGAGGGCTATCCCGGCCGGCGCTACTACGGCGGCTGCGAGGAGGTCGACAAGGCCGAGCAGCTCGCCATCGACCGCGCCTGCAAGCTGTTCGACTGCTCGTTCGCCAATGTGCAGCCGCATTCCGGCGCGCAGGCCAACCAGGCGGTGTTCATGGCGCTGCTGCAGCCCGGCGACAAGTTCATGGGCATGGCGCTCGACCAGGGCGGCCATCTCACGCACGGCTCGCCCGCCAACCAGTCGGGCAAGTGGTTCAAGGTCGTGTCCTACGGCGTGAAACCCGACACGCACCTGATCGACTACGAGCAGATGGAAGCGGTGGCGCGCCACGAGAAGCCCAGGCTGATCGTGGCCGGCGCCTCGGCCTACTCGCGCCACATCGACTGGGCGCGCTTCCGCAAGGTGGCCGACGAGATCGGCGCCTTCTTCATGGTCGACATGGCGCACTATGCGGGCCTGGTCGCCGCCGGCGTCTATCCCAGTCCGCTGCCGCATGCCCACGTCGTGACGACGACGACGCACAAGACGCTACGCGGCCCGCGCGGCGGCATGGTGCTCTCGACCGACGCCGACATCGGCAAGAAGATCAACTCGGCGGTGTTCCCCGGCCTGCAAGGCGGGCCGCTGATGCATATCATAGCCGCCAAGGCCGTGGCCTTCGGCGAGGCGCTGCGGCCCGACTTCAAGGTCTATGCCCAGAACGTCATCGACAATGCGCGCGTGCTCGCCGCGGCGCTCACCGAACGTGGCCTGAAAATCGTCTCGGGCGGCACCGACAGCCACGTCATGCTGGTCGATCTGCGGCCCAAGAAGGCGACCGGCGTGTCTGCCGAGAAGGTGCTCGATCGCGCCGGCATCACCGTCAACAAGAACAGCATTCCGGGCGACCCGGAGAAATACACCATCACCTCGGGGGTCCGGCTAGGCTCGCCGGCCGGCACGACGCGCGGCTTCGGCGCGGCCGAGTTTCGCCAGGTTGGCCACCTGATTGCCGACGTGCTCGACGGCATCGCCAAGAACGGCCCGGACGGTGACGCCCAGGTCGAGAAGCAGGTGCGTGCCAAGGTGCACGCGCTCTGTAGCCGCTTTCCCATCTACCGCGACTGACGACGCGCCAAGCCAGAGAATAACGAGGGGGACGAGATGCGCTGTCCATTCTGCGGTCACGAGGACACACAGGTTAAGGACTCGAGACCGACCGACGACAATTCGGCGATCCGCCGGCGGCGTTACTGCCCGTCGTGCGGATCGCGCTTCACCACCTTCGAGCGCGTGCAGCTGCGCGAACTGACGGTGGTGAAGAAGAACGGACAGCGCGTGCAGTTCGACCGCGACAAGCTCGCCCGCTCGATCCAGGTGGCGTGCCGCAAGCGCCCGGTTGATCCCGAGCGCACCGAGCGCGTGGTCAACGGCATCGTGCGGCGCCTCGAAAGCTCCGGCGAGAGCGAGATTCCCTCGACGCAGATCGGCGAGCTGGTGATGGACGCGCTGCGCGCGCTCGATCCGGTGGCCTATGTGCGCTTCGCCTCGGTCTATCGCAATTTCCGCGAGGCCAAGGATTTCGAGGAGTTCATCTCCGACCTCGCCGAGACCAACCTCAAGGACTGACGAGGATGATGCGCGCGGCGCTCGCGCTGGCGCGCCGATCGCTCGGGCGCACCTGGCCCAACCCGTCCGTGGGGTGCATGATCGTGCGCGATGGTCGCGTGATCGCCCGCGGTCGCACCCAGGAGGGTGGCCGTCCGCACGCCGAGGCCGACGCCATTGCGCACGCCCGCGAATCCCTGAAGGGTGCCACGGTCTATGTCACGCTCGAGCCGTGCTCGCACCACGGCCGCACGCCGCCCTGCGCCGATGCCCTGGTGGCAGCCGGCGTCGCCCGCGTCGTCTCGGCGCTGGAGGATCCCGATCCCCGGGTGAAAGGGCAGGGCCACGCCAGGCTGAAGGCCGCGGGCATCACCGTGGAGGTGGGCGAGGGTGCCGCCCAAGCGGCCGAGATCAATGCCGGCTTCCTGCTGCGGGTGAAGGAAGGGCGGCCGCTCTTTCATCTCAAGCTTGCCGGCTCGCTCGACGGGCGCATCGCCACCGCCTCGGGCGAGAGCAAGTGGATCACCGGCGAGGCAGCGCGCGCCGACGGCCAGCGCCTGCGTGCCACCCATGACGCCATTCTGATCGGCGCCGCCACGGCAGCGGCCGACGATCCCGAGCTGACTTGCCGGTTGCCCGGCCTTGCCGCACGTTCCCCCCTTCGGATCGTGCTCGATTCCAGGGCGCGTCTTGCACCGACCTCCAAGCTCGCCAAGACGGCACGGCTTGTGCAGGTCTGGCTGCTGTGCACGTCCGCCGCGCCGGCGGCGTCG
>Ga0193729_1001851_pt1 | contig 10689 bp, 5 predicted proteins | sample U1c2metaG_FD_143036 | JGI IMG/M metagenome (GOLD analysis project Ga0193729, IMG submission 143036) | Soil microbial communities from a riparian zone of the East river system, Colorado, United States - U1c2 | ecosystem: Environmental > Terrestrial > Soil > Riparian zone | place: USA: East River... | reverse complement strand
GGATGACGGAACCCGTCCTCGCTGTGTCGGGCCTGCGCGCCTACTACCGGACGTCGGCGTTCGGCGTCGGGCGCGAGGTCCGTGCCGTCGACGACATCAGCCTCAGCATCGCGACCAACGAGATCTACGGCCTTGCCGGCGAATCGAGCAGCGGCAAGACCACCCTGATCAAGACCATCGCCAACGCGATCCAGCCGCCGCTAAAAGTGCTGGCGGGTTCGGTGGTGTTCAATTTCCACGACCGGCGAGTCGACATTCACGGCGTTGCACCGCGAGAATTGTCGGCGATCCGCTGGAAGCACCTCTCCTACATCATGCAGGGTTCGATGAATGTGCTGAACCCGGTCCGCCGGGTCCGGTACTCCTTCGTCGACTTCGCCTTCCGCCACATCGGCCAGCCGATGCCGGCGTTCCTCGACACCGTGCGCGACCACTTGAAGCGCCTGCATCTGGCGCCAGACGTGCTCGACGCCTTTCCGCACCAGCTCTCGGGCGGCATGCGCCAGCGGGTGACCATCGCGCTCGCCACGGTCTGCCGCCCGGAATTCATCATCGCCGACGAGCCGACCACGGCGCTCGACGTCGTCGTCCAGAAGGGCGTCTTGGCGATGATCCACGAAATCCAGCGCGAGCTGGGCTCGTCGATCCTGTTCGTGACCCACGACATGTCGGTGCACGCCAACCTCGCCGATCGCCTGGGCATCATGTATGCCGGCCGCCTTGTCGAGGAAGGCCGCACCGCCGACGTCTTCCGCTCGCCCAAGCATCCCTATACCGCCCATCTCATCGCCAGCCTGCCGCGCCTGGGCGATTCTGCGCCCAAGCAGGGCCTCGAAGGCGCGCCGCCCAACCTCGCCAACCCGCCGGCGGGCTGCCGCTTTCACCCGCGCTGTCCGCGCGCCACCGATATCTGCCGCCGCGAGACGCCGCCGATGGCGTGGCTGGCCGAAGGCCATCGCGCCGCCTGCTTCCATCCGACGTCGGAGTCGGCGACATGAGCCCGCCGCTTTTGGATGTTTCCGACGTGGTGCGGACCTATGCCAGCGGCGGCGCTTTCTCGCGACGCAGGATCACCGCCGTTGATGGCGTCAACCTTCGCCTTGACGCAGGGCGGCCCGAGATCTTCACCATCGTGGGCGAGTCGGGCAGCGGCAAGACCACGCTGGCGCGCATGATCCTGGGCATGGTGACGCCGAGCGCCGGCACGATCCGTTTCCAAGGCACCGACCTCGCGACGATCCGCGGCAAGCGCGCCAGGCTTGCTTTCATGAAGCAGGTCCAGCCGATCTTCCAGAACCCCTTTGAAGCCTTCAACCCGATGAAGCGGGTCGACCGTTACCTGTTCGTCACCGCCCGGCGCATGGCGGGCCTCGCGGGCGACGCCGAGATCGCCGAGGCCACCGACCGCGCGCTTAAAAGTGTCGGCCTGTCGCTGGCGGAGATCCGCGGCCGCTTTCCGCACGAACTGTCGGGCGGCCAGCTGCAGCGGGTGGCGATCGCGCGGGCGCTGATCTCCAAGCCCGCGCTGCTGATCGCCGACGAGCCGGTGTCGATGATCGATGCCTCGCTGCGTGCCTCGATCGTCAACCTGCTGCGCGACCTGCGCGACCGTTTGGGCGTCTCGATCATCTACATCACGCACGATCTCGCCACGGCCTACTACATCAGCGACCGCATCCTGATCATGCGCCAGGGCAGCGCCGTCGAAAGCGGCGATGCGCGTAGCGTGCTCGACAATCCACAGCATCCCTACTCGCAATTGCTCAAAAGGTCGGTGCTGTCGCCCGACGTTCCGGCGGTCGCCGGCGCGCGGCTGCGGCCCGAGCCTGAAGTTTCCCAAGGAGTCATCCCGCATGCGTAACGTCGAGGTCCGCCTTCACCGCGATTTCGCCATCGGCAGCACCAACCCGCGCCTGTTCGGCGCCTTCGTCGAGCATCTCGGCCGCTGCGTCTATGGTGGCATCTTCGAACCCGGCCATCCCACGGCCGACGCCAAGGGCTTCCGCAAGGACGTGCTGGCGCTGGTGCGCGAGCTGGCGCCCACGATCATGCGCTATCCCGGCGGCAACTTCGTCTCCGGCTACAACTGGGAGGACGGCGTCGGTCCGGTGGCCGAGCGCCCGCGCCGGCTCGACCTCGCCTGGATGTCGACCGAGACCAACCAGTTCGGCACCAACGAATTCATCGACTGGTGCCGCGCCGCCGACACCGAGCCCATGCTGGCGGTCAATCTCGGCACGCGCGGCGCCGATGCCGCCCGCAACATGGTCGAATACTGCAACCATCCCGCCGGCACGACGCTGTCGGACCTGCGCCGCCAACACGGCTGGGAAAAGCCGCACGACGTGAAGTTCTGGTGCCTCGGCAACGAGAAAGACGGCGACGGAATACGGCCGCATCGCCCACGAGGCCGCCAAGATGATGAAGTGGGTCGACCGCTCGCTCGAGCTCGCCGCCTGTGGCTCGTCAGGCCGCCGCATGCCAAGCTTCGGGCAGTGGGAAGACACCGTGCTCGAGCACACGTTCGACCATGTCGAATACATCTCGCTGCACACCTACCTCAACAACTACGACGACGACACGCCGGCCTTCCTCGCAAGCTGCGACCTGATGGACAATTTCATCGATGAGGTCGTGGCCATCGCCGACGCCGTCGCCGCGCGCCGCCGCTCGGCCAAGCGCATCATGCTGAGCTTCGACGAATGGAACGTGTGGTACCGCACGCGTCGCAATCGCGCCGCCCGGGTCAAGGAAGGCTGGCCGGTGGCGCCGCCCATCCTCGAAGAGATCTACAACGTCGAGGATGCGCTGGCCTTCGGCGGCTGCTGCATCTCGCTGCTCAACCATGCCGACCGCGTCACGGCGGCCTGCCTCGCCCAGCTCGTCAACGTGATCGCGCCGATCATGACCGAGACGGGTGGCCCGGCGTGGCGCCAGACGATCTTTCATCCCTTCGCGCATTTCAGCCGGCTCGGGCGCGGCCGTGTGCTGCGCACCCAGATCGATTCGCCAACCTATGCCGCCCGCTACAACGACCCCAACGGACCGATCGACGAGTTCTTTGCCATGCCGGCGGTGCCTTACCTGAAGCTGGCGGCAGTACACGACGACAGGAACGGCGTCCTCACCTTGTTCGCGCTCAACCGCAGTCTCACTGAAGAGCTGCCCTTGCGGCTGCAGGCGGCGGGATTTCCCAAATTCGCGCTGAAGCAGGCGTTGCAGCTCTGCGACCCCGATCTCAAGGCTGTGAACACCAAGCAAAATCCGGACCGCGTCACGCCACGGCCCCTCACCTCCGTGCGCACCGATGGCGAGCGGTTTGAGGCCGTATTGGCGCCGGCCTCATGGAACGTCATCCAGCTGGCTGTATCAGATTGAACCATGGCAGTGCGCTAACGCATTTCAGGTCTGCGGCGTCTGGTCGGTTTCGGCCTTGGTTTGTCGGGGGTCTGCCTGACAAACTTTCGCTTTCACGTCCCGGCGACTTGCGCAATTCTCGCAGCGGCGGGGAACTGGTCGGCGCGCCTTAGCGGCATGTCGGCCGAACATGGACGAGGGATGTCATGGCCAAGGACGCCCACGTTGCCGTCCCGAGATGGCGATGGATCGGCGGTGTCGGACTCGTCGCCCTGGTCATCGTCGCCGGGTTGGCCTGGTTTCTGATCAAGGATCACGGCAAGCCCGCCCAGTCTGCGGCGGCGGCGGCAATCCCGGCCCCGGCCGTCGGCGTGCGGCCGGTGCTGACCAAAGGCGTCAGCCAGTCCTTCGAGTTCGTCGGCCGGATCAAGGCCACGGACAAGGTCGAGCTGCGCGCCCGCATCGAGGGCTTCCTGGAAAAAGTCCTGTTCAAAGAGGGTCAGGACGTCAAGACGGGTGACCTGCTCTACCAGATCGAGAAGGCGCAGTTCGAGGCGGCGGTCCAACAGGCCAAGGGAAATCTCGCCATCGCCGAGGCCGAGCTCGTCAATGCCCAGCTCCAGTACGACCGCGCCGTGGACCTGGCGAAGCGTCAGTTCAGTCCGCAGAGCCAAGTCGACCAGGACAAGGCAGCGGTCGACACCGCCAAAGGCAAGATCATGCAGTTGAAGGCGGCGCTCAAGCAAGCCGAGCTCAATCTCGATTACACCGACATCCGCGCGCCGATCGACGGCCGCATCGGCCGCACCGCCTTCACCGTCGGCAATCTCGTCAATCCGGCAAGCGGCATACTGGCGACCATCGTCAGCCAGGACCCGATCTATGTGCTGTTTCCGGTGAGCGTGCGCGACCTCGAAACCATCCGGGAGGCGCGCCGCAAGGAGGGCGGCGGGCTGGTCAAGATCGATATCCGCCTGCGGCTCTCGAATGGACAGGACTATCCCCATCCCGGTGTCTGGAACTTCACCGATCCGCAGGTCGAGCAGCAGACGGATTCGCTGATCATGCGGGCCGTCATCCCCAATCCCGAGCGCAACCTCGTCGACGGCCAGTTCGTGACCGCCATCATCCACGAGCGCAACGAGGAGCCGCGCCTGGTGGTCCCGCAGGCGGCGCTGCAGGTCGACCAGTCCGGCTACTACGCACTCGTCGTCACCGATCAGCACAAGGTCGAGCAGCGGCGCGTGCAGACCGGTCCCAACCTGGGCACCGACGTCGTCGTGACCTCCGGGGTGCGCGAGGGCGAAAACGTGATCGTCGACGGTATCCAGAAAGTGCGGCTGGGCCAGGTCGTGCAGGAGACGGTCCTGCCGCCGCGGGTCGGCGGTTAGGTCGCCGCCATGATTTCGGGCGTCTTCATCGACCGGCCGCGGCTCGCCTTCGTCGTCTCGATCGTCATCACCCTGGCGGGCCTTTTGGCGATCTTCCAGATTCCGGTGGCGCAGTTTCCCGAGATCGTGCCGCCTCAGGTCTCGGTGACCACCCTGTATCCCGGCGCCGACGCCGAGGTGGTCGAGGCGACCGTCGCCCAGCCCATCGAGCAGCAGATCACCGGCGTCGACAATGCGCTCTACTACCAGTCGGCCAGCGCCGCCGACGGCAGCTACACCTTGACCGTGACGTTCGCGCTCGGCACCGATCCGGACATCAACACCGTGAACGTGCAGAACAGGGTCCAGCTCGCCACGCCGCTCCTGCCGGCCGAGGTGCAGCGCCAGGGCCTCGTCGTCCGCAAGAAGTCCGCCGCGCTCCTGCAGATCATCAACATCTACTCGCCCAAGAACACCTTCGACGCGCTGTACCTGAACAACTACGCGACGATCAACGTCGTCGACCCGCTGTCGCGCGTGCGCGGCGTCGGCCAGGCGAGCCTGTTCGGGGCGCTCGACTATTCCCTTCGCCTGTGGCTCGACACCGACCGCCTGACGGCCTTCAATCTTACGCCCGCTGACGTCGTCTCGGCGATCCAGGCCCAGAACGTCCAGGCCGCCCTCGGTCGCATCGGCGCGGCGCCGACGCCGCAGGCCCAGCAGTTCCAGCTCACCATCAAGACCCAAGGGCGTCTGACCAAGCCCAACGAGTTCGACAACATCGTGATCCGCGCCAATCCCGACGGCTCGGTATTGCGGGTCAAGGACATTGCCCGCTCCGACCTCGGCGCCAAGTCCCAGGAGCGCTACAGCCGCTTCAACGGCGCGCCGGCGGCGGCGATCGGCATCTTCCAGTCGCCCGGCGCCAACGCTGTCGACGTCGCGCGCCATGTCCGCGAAGTGATGGAGGACCTGAAGAAGCGCTTCCCGGATGACCTGGCTTACGACGTGTTCTGGGATTCCACCGTGTTCGTGACCTCGACCATCGAGGAGGTCGTGCGCACACTGGTCATCGCCTTCGTGCTGGTAGCCATCGTCGTCTTCCTGTTCCTGGGCAAGCTGCGCGCGACCCTCATTCCCCTGGTCGCCGTGCCGGTATCGATCGTCGGCACCTTCGCCGTCCTGCTGCTGATCGGTTATTCGGCCAACACCGTCTCCCTGCTGGCCCTGGTGCTCGCCATCGGCATCGTGGTCGACGATGCCATCGTGGTCATCGAGAACGTCGAGCGCGTGATCGAGGAGGAACCCGACCTTTCCATTCCCGACGCGACCAAGAAGGCGATGGCCGAGATCACGGCACCGATCATCGCCATCACCCTGGTGCTGCTGTCGGTGTTCGTGCCGGTGGCCTTCATTCCCGGCATCAGCGGCCAGCTCTTCCGCCAGTTCGCCGTGGCGGTCTCGACTGCGATGATCATCTCGGCGATCAACGCCCTGACGCTCAGCCCCGCGCTGTGCTCGGTGCTGCTGAAGCGTGGCGGGCGCCCGTTCCGCCCGATGCGGGCGGTCCTGGGCGCCATCGACTGGGCGCGCGACGGCTATGTCGCCATCGTGCGCCGCCTCGTGCGTTTCGCTGTCTTTGGTCTGGTCGCCGTAGCCGTCGTCGGCGCGGCCGCGCTCGGGCTATTCAGGATCACGCCGCAGGGCTTCCTGCCAGCGGAGGACCAGGGCGCCTTCTTCGCCGCCATGCGGCTGCCCGAGGGCGCGTCGCTCAATCGAACGGCGGAGCTGGTCGCCCAGGTCGAGGACCTCATCAAGCCGGTTCCCGGCGTGCAGGGCGTCCTGTCGGTCGTCGGGCTCAACTTCATCGATTACGTCGTCTCGTCCAACAGCGCCTTCTTCGTCATCCGACTGAAGCCTTATGAACAACGAACGGCGCCCGAACAGCAGGTCGACGCGATTCTCGCCAGCCTGCGCCCCAAGCTTGCCGCCATCCAGGGCGCCATCATCTTTCCCTTCAACCTGCCGCCCATTCTCGGACTGGGCAGCACCGGCGGCTTCCAGTACGTGCTGCAGGCCCTGCAGGGCCAGTCGCCGGCCGACCTTGCGGCCGTGACGCGCGCCATGACCGTGGCCGCCAACCAGCAGCCCGAGCTCGCCGCCGTCTTCACGACCTTTGCCGCCGACACGCCGCAGATCTATCTCGACATCGACCGTGACAAGGTACAGGTGCTCGGTGTCAAGGTGAGCGACGTCTTCAACGCGCTGCAATCGACCTTGGGCGGCTACTACGTCAACGACTTCAACCTGTTCGGTCGCACCTGGCAGGTCAACATCGAGTCGGAAGACCGCTTTCGCGACGCCATCGAGGACATCTACCGCGTCTATGTCCGCAACAGCACCGGCACCATGGTGCCGATCCGGGCGCTGGCCCAGGCGAAGCTGGTTCAGGGGCCGCAAGTCGTCATTCGCTATAACGGCTTCAGGGCGGCTGTCATCAACGGCGCGCCCAAGCCCGGCTTCAGTTCCGGTCAGGCGCTGGCGGCCATGGAAAGGATCTCGGCCACGACCCTGCCATTGGGCTACAGCTTCGAGTGGACCGCCACCGCCTTGCAGGAAAGATTGGCCAGCGGCCAGACCGGCATCGTGCTCGGCCTGGCGATCCTGTTCGCCTATCTGTTCCTGGTGGCGCTGTACGAAAGCTGGAACATCCCCCTGCCCGTGCTGTTGTCGGTCAGCGTCGGCGTGCTAGGCGCGATCGCGGGCGTCGCCCTGGCCGGGCTCGCCTTCGACGTCTACGCCCAGATCGGCCTGGTGGTGCTGGTGGCGCTGGCCGCCAAGAACGGCATCCTGATCGTGGAGTTCGCCGTCGATCAGCGCCGCGCCGGCAAGGAGCTCCTCGACTCGGCTATCGAAGGCGCGCGATTGCGCTTTCGCCCGGTGGCCATGACGAGCTTCGCCTTCATCCTGGGCCTGCTGCCCCTGGTGGTTGCCGCGGGTGCCGGCGCCGCCAGCCGCCGCGCGGTGGGCACGCCGGTGTTCGGCGGCATGATCGCCGCCGCCGTGTTCGGCATTTTTGTGATCCCGATGCTGTATGTCGTCTTTCAGCGCGTGCGCGAGCACACAGCCCGACGCGTGCCGGAGCCAAAGGCGCAAGCCGGCAACGACTGATCGTTAGGGTACGCTGGATCAAGGGGCCGCGACGGCGACACAGTCGCGGCCTTGCTGCTTGGCCTGATAGAGCGCCTTGTCGGCCCGTTCGATCGAACCGCCAAGATCGTCTCCCTGCAAAGCTGCCACGCCGACGCTGACCGTGAAGCCTATCGGTTGCCCGTGCAAGTCGACGGCCAGATCGGCGACGGCCGTGCGCAGGCGTTGTGCGATGCGCTCACCTTCTGTCACGTCGGTATCGACCAGAAGCGCGCAGAACTCTTCACCGCCGTAGCGCGCGACGAGATCCGTCGGCCGTATGTGCTCGCGCAGCAAAGCAGCAAAAGCCGCCAGAGCCCGGTCGCCACCGGCGTGGCCAAACCGCTCGTTGATGCGGGCGAAACGATCGAGATCCATCATCAGGATGCAGGCGGGGGCACCGCGCATCGAAGCGCGCCTGATGAGTCGGCCGCCGTGTTGGTCGAAGAACCGGCGGTTCGGCAACTGGGTGAGCTCGTCGGTCAGAGCGGCCTTCTCCTGCCGCTTCAGCTGACGTTCCTGCTCCATCATCGAGAGGCCGCTGACGCTGAGGCAAACCAGACTGATGGTCATGGCGAACACCAGATGACTTTGAATGGGATCGTCGAAGAAGGCCAATTCCGGAATGACCGGAGGCGAGAAGCCGGCATCTATCGCGCGAAGCAACGTATCGACACCGATGGCGCCAAAAATGATGGCCGTGGGGGTACGGCTCGACAGAGGTTCCTTCCTGCCGCCGAGGACGATCTCGCGGCTGGCTAGAAACGCCAAAGGCGTGACAGCCAGCGAAATGAGGACAGCGCGCAAGCGCACGTCGGCGCCGAGGTACCTGGCCGTGCTGAAGATGACCAGGAAGGCAACGATCAGAATGGCGACGCGACCATTCGCTGGCGGTCCGCCGTTGAAGCGGCGCATGGTTTCCCATGACATGGCGAATGAGGCAAAAACCAGGGTGTTGCCGATGATGGCCATGCCGAGGCTCGCAGGAACCGGTCCGAACACCCCCAACACCAGGCTGCCCGCGCCACCGAGACACATTGCGACAGCCCACTCCTGCAAGGCGGTCTCTTGGGGATTTCGGCGCCAGAAAACGACGGCCGTGATCGCGGCAATGAACAGCACCGCGACGTTGATGAAAAAAAGCGTCTGGACGTCGATCTTCATACACCGAGCCAATGCGGAGCCAGCGGGCTGCGCCCGCTTGGCTCACTCTAGGGTCATCCCGTTCTAGCGGTCGAGCCAGATATCCTCGAAGCGCCAGCCGTTGTAGATGCTGTTGACGTGGATCGTCACGCCCTTGACGTAGGGCTGCCAGCATCCTGCCGCCCGGCCGTTGGCGATGATCGGGCGGGCGATGTCCTCCTGCAGCTTGCGATCGATGTCCCACACCATCTTCAGGCGCTTCTTCTGGTCGAGCTCCTGCGACTGGGCCTCGAACAGCTTGGTCATCTCCGGATTGCAGTAGTTGTTGTAATTGCGCAGCGAGCCGCAGGCATAGCCCTCGAAGAAGGTGACGTCGGGGTCGTCGACGGCGGAGCCGCTGAGGTTCAGCGCCACCGCGTAGTCCTTCTTGAACACGCGGTTGTAGTAGACGGCGGTATCGATCACCTCGAGCTCGCCATCGACCCAGATGTGCCGCAGCTGGTCGAGCAGGATAGTCGCCGGATCGCGGAACGTAGCGATGTTGCGGGTGCTGACCTTGACCTTGAGGTGCTTGTCGGGGCCGTAGCCGGCCTGCTTCATCAGCTCACGCGCCTCTTCGCGGCTCTTGTGGACGTCGCCATAGCCGATGAGGGTCTTCAGCATGTCCTGCGGCATGCCCCACACGCCGTCGGGTGGCGGCAGCATGGCGCCGCTCATCTCGCCCTCGCCCTCGTCCAGGATGTCGATGAAGGCATGCCGGTCGAGCGTGAGCGCCAGCGCGCGACGGATGCGCGGATCGTCGAACGGCGGCACGTCGCGATTGACGAGGAGATTGGTGCTGACCCCCGTCGCCCGCATGGTGCACTGCGCCTTGGGCGCGTCGCGGCGGATGTTCTTCAGCAGCGGCACCGAGACGTCGGTCGGGAAGGTCATGTCGAACTTGCCGCTCACGAAGGACAGCATGCGCGTCGAGCGGTCGGCGATGATGGTGTACTCGATGCCGTCGAGATAGGGCCGCCCCGGCTTCCAGTAGTCAGTGTTCTTCGTGAGCTTGATGCCCTCGTTCATCTTGAACTCGACGAACTTGAACGGGCCCGTGCCGATCGGCTTGCGGCGCATGTCCGCGACCGGCACATGGCAGGGATAGATCGGCGAGTAGCCCGAGGCGAGCAGCGCAAGCAGCGCTGGCTGCCGGTTCTTGAGATGAAACGTGACGTCGAAATCGCCGTCGGCCGTTACCTTCTCGACATTGCTCCACCAGGCCGCGTGCGGATTGCGCCTGAGCTTGTCGGAGCTGAGCAGCAGGTCGAACGTGCAGGCGACGTCCGCCGCCGTGAACGGCTTGCCGTCGTGCCATCGCACGCCCTGCCGAAGCTTGAACGCGAGTTGCTTGCCGTCGCCGTTCCACGACCAGCTCGTGGCGAGATCGGGCACAATCGAATCGAAGCTGTTCTTGGCGACGTTCTGGTCGAATATCACGAGGTTGTTGAACAGCCCCATGAACGGCACCACCACCGAGACGGTCGCCTCCTCGTGGATCGACGCGCTGGGCGGCGTATCCATGTGCTGGATTTTTAGAACGCCGCCGGCTTTCTGTGCCCAACCGGCACCTGCCGTCGCAATCACGAAC
>Ga0193729_1001850_pt1 | contig 10695 bp, 15 predicted proteins | sample U1c2metaG_FD_143036 | JGI IMG/M metagenome (GOLD analysis project Ga0193729, IMG submission 143036) | Soil microbial communities from a riparian zone of the East river system, Colorado, United States - U1c2 | ecosystem: Environmental > Terrestrial > Soil > Riparian zone | place: USA: East River... | reverse complement strand
TGGCGAATCGGATTTGCTGCTGGTCGCGGTGGACGCGGGCGACAAGGCAATCGGGTTTATCCAGGCGCATCGGGTTTCCATTATTGAAATGGGTTTTCGGGTGGAAATTCTCGGCTTGGTCGTGTCATCGTCGGCCCGTCGCAGCGGGATTGCGCGCAGGTTGATTGAGGAAGCGGAATCCTGGGCAAAAAACATCGGCGCGGATGCGATATCGGTGCGAAGCAATACTAGACGGATCGAGGCCCACCTTTTCTATCCAGCCCTAGGCTACAAGAAGATAAAGACGCAGGCGGTGTATGAAAAGGCGGTGCGATAGCCGGTACTTTTCCCATTCGTTTGGTGGCGAAACAAGGCCTGGATGCGATGCAGAGTCTCGGAGATGCGCTCGTGCCGACCGATACCGGCAATCCATTCAAACAGAACTTCAAGTTCTATAACGGATCGACTGGATGCCATCGTCGCGCCGACTTATAGCTTCGCCTCGTCACTGCCGGCGGTAGCAGGTTATCCGAATCTTTCCATTCCTGTCGGTCTCACGCCGGAAGGTAAACCGGCAGGTCTTTGGATGTACAGCGGATTTCTGAAAGGAACCGACATTGCTGGCTTTGGCCTACGATCTGGAGCAGGCGATAAAACCACGGACGCAACCGCAATTTCTCGGGTCCGTCCCACCGGAGCCGCCTGATGCTGGCATCTGCGCGACGTTAACGGCTGCAGCGGTGCCGAAATTAGCGGATGGCCGAGCAAAGATCTCGCATCACATTGGAACCGGAAAGCCGTTCATTCAATGACCGCGCAGCGCATTGCCGCGAAAGTGATTTAGCAAAAATGATAGGACGCAGCCAGGCTGCCTTGTGGGGCTATCAGCTATTAGCCATCAATCATCACCGACCAGGCATCAGTGATAGGAGAATCGAAACTCCCTGCGACGGGCACGCAAAAAAAGGAGAAGAGAAACGCCGGCCGACAAGAGAATCAATATCTGTCCTTCGTCCGAAGCTTTGTTCGTACTAAAGGTAACATTATCGACCGCAAACGCGTCACCCACGTCGGAGAACGTTAGGACGGCACGATCGAATGGCGTGTCACTACCAACGCCGGCAAAACCGCCGGTGAAGAAGGGGTCGGGAATTCCCGTAAAAGAAATGCTACCAATTGGTGTCGCGCCTGCGAAGAGTTCGATCGTAGTAGCGGCGGGGACAGAAACCCCGGCATTAATTGCGTATCCATAGCCGAACTGGCTTGCGAGATGCGGGAGCGAAACAATCAGGGCAACACCATTTGGATCTGACAGCGAGACCAAGTTCGGTGGCATAATGTTTCCGGTTGTCCCGGGCCCGCCATCGACGACGACGATTCCATTGCTGGCGACACTGTTCTTTGTCACTTGAAACAGAACAGCATCAAGGATGAGGCCATTCGCCTCGGTGCCGGTGGGCAGCGCAGCGAAGTCTAGGGTGGTAGCGCCGGAAGCGAAGTCGAGCGGCCCAATGGGGGTAAGGGCGGCGTGACTGAAAGGAGCTGTGAGGAGATAAGAGAGCAAGAACGGGGAGGGCTCTTATAATATTCATAAGAATAAATTTAATTCGAGCCGCGTAAGCGGGCGTGTCAGTTGCATATAACATGGCAACATCCGCGTATCCACTCAAATTACCATAACTAATTCGTATCATATGTATTTGAAAACTGAAAGTTTCTCAAAATTCTATTTGTGCATACGAATCGTGTTGTTAGGGTGCGGCGGCTCCCGCCCAGATTAACCATGCCAGCCACCCAAACATCTAGTTACAGCTCTGATGACATCCCGCGTCTCTCCGTCCCTGTTGATTATCCTCGTGAGTTTGGTTCCAACCACCCTTCTTCACGCAACTACTCCGACGCCTACCCCCACCCCCGCCACTCGAACCGTCAAGTTCGCATGGAAGGCTTCGTCCTCTGCCGAAGTGGCGGGATATAAGATTTATTGGGGTACCGGTAGCTATAATTACCAAAGTGTGCGCGATGTGAGAAATGCGCTGACCACATCCCTAACCCTGTCTAAAACTACGCAATACTATGTCTCCGTTAGCGCTTACAGCATGTCGACAAACAGCTCTTTCAGCAATGAAGTGATCGTGCCGCCCATGTCTGGCCCGTAGTAGGGAACGCGAGCGTTTGCGGTTGTCGGGACGTTTTTAATTCTTAGGCTTTAAACGGCGTAGGATTCAGGAGAATCCACTCGCAGCCATCCATTCTCCGTTGGCCCGGGCCCGGCAGTCGGTAGTCAGTCGTCTCCTCCGGAATTTCATTCGTGCACATTCGCGAGAGTCCGCGGTCGGCCTTTTCAACGCTGCGTTAATTAAAAAATGGCCGGATCTTTTCGTATCGTTTGCCGACGCCGATTCCTTTAACGCGATGCAGGTCATCGGCGCTTTTGAATGGGCGCGCCTCGATGATGCGTTCGGCGATGGATGGGCCAATTCCGGGAATGTTCTCGAGTTCCGTTAGCGATGCGGTGTTGACGTCGAGTTTGGTTTGGGCCGGGAAACCAGAAGGGGTGGTTTCCTCGGAAGGCAATGGCGTAGTTCCGACCTTGGCGGCGGGTGTCGTCGCTGCCTTCACCGGCGTCTCACCGACGGGGTGAAAAAATTTGTCGAATGGATCAATTCCTTTTTCGCTTTCCGGCTGTTGCGCTCGAGCTGTTATCCGTTCCCCGTTAGCTCCCCAACCCCCGACCTTCTCCCGCTTCGCCTTATGCTCCAGTTTGATCAGATTTTTCCATTCGGCGGCCGCTGATGTTAAACCTTCGGGTTTGGCGGTTGCAGGATGGGCCCGAGCGAGACCATTCTCCACCAGCTGCTCGCCCAGATCGCCGGTGCGCGTTTGCACAAAGGCATAGAAGCGCTGCATTCGGCTTCGACCACCGGCGTCTTCCCAACACGTCCGCACCAGAAATGAATCGGTGAGTTTTTCGCGGGTAAACTGTTTTGCCAGCTCGCCAACCTGTAGCACCTGATCAACCGTAACTCCGAAGTATGCCGCCTGTTCCTCTACTCGATCGCGGAATTCAGCGCTCGTTTCAGGCGCATCCACAAAATAAAGCCGGAAGATGTATTCATGCCCTTCCACACTCACGTGGAAGCTATCCCCGTCGTTTGGTCGTTTTATCAGATAATGACCGCCTTGCAGCGTGACCCAGGGCGCGGCTGCCAGGCAAGGCGCAGTCGCCACGCCTCCTAAAATGAAAGTAAGAAGCCAGCGTTTCGTTAGTTTCAAGTGGGTACTTTAAATTGACTCATATGCCTCGCTACTCCTGGCGCTGCCAGGTCTGGCTGCGACCGATCACTGATACAACAATGTACCCGCGCACTTCGAGTTTTTGCCCGCCATCCAGAGAAGTAAGCGTGACGCGATAAATCTTGCCGTTCTCCGGATCGAGAATTTGCCCGTCTCCCCACGAAGCTCCATCCTTTTTCGCTCCCCACAAAATTGTCATGCCTTCGACCGGTTGATCTTTCCGCTCGCCTTCGCACCGTCGACAAAGCGGGTGCGGTCCCTCGGGGGATTCGAGCACCTGCAGGACTTTTCCGCTGAGCTCGCCGTCTTCCTGGGTAATTCGCACAATTGACTTCGGCCGGCCCGTTTTATCATCAAAAGTTTTCCATGTTCCCACAGGCGAATCGTCGCCGGCGAATGTGCTCACCAAACCGAGCCAAAAAAGCGCCGCGCAGATCATCCATTTCATCAAGAAAATTTACCTCAAGTGAGCGACGCACGGCGTCAAATGTTCGCAGTTAGGTTAGGACCTCGAATTGACTCATCATTTTGAACATCTGATAGCGATCAGCAATTTCGTCGTTGGTCAATTTGCGCAAGCGCTCGAGGCTAAACGCTTCCACACAAAAACTCGCCAGCACACTTCCGTAGATCACCGCCTTGCGCATCACATCGAAGGTCACGCTTTCCTGCACGTGCGCCGCCAGGTAACCGGCGAAACCGCCGGCAAAGGTGTCCCCTGCCCCGGTTGGATCGTGAATATCTTCCAGCGGATAAGCCCCGGCGCTGAAAAATTCGTCTTCGCCAAAGAGCAGCGCACCATGTTCGCCTTTCTTGATTGCAACATAGCGCGGACCATATCCGCGAATTTTTCGTCCGGCCCGAATCAGACTCGTTTCTTTTGTCATCTCGCGCGCTTCGCTGTCGTTCAGAATCAACAGATCAACTCGCTGCAGCAAAGCGTCGAGATCCGGGCGTGTGGTTTCAATCCAAAGGTCCATCGTGTCGGCTACCACAAACCGCGGCCGTTCCATTTGATCGAGCACGTGCAATTGCAATTTTGGCGCGATGTTTGCCAGCAAAACAAAAGGTGTAGCGCGATAATTTGCCGGCAGTTCCGGAGAAAACGTTTCAAAAACATTCAGCGCGACCGAACGCGTCTCGCGCGTGTTGAGGTCCCAGGCATATTCACCTGACCAGCGAAAGGTTTTCCCGTTGACCCGTTGCACTCCCGTAGTGTCGATCCGGTGCGATTTCCAAAACTCGAATTCGCTCTCCGGAAAATCATCCCCCACCACCCCGACCAAATTCACCGGGGTAAAAAAGCTGGCGCCGAGAGCGGCGTAGGAAGCAGAACCGCCGAGTAAATCGGCGTGCTCTTCGACCGGTGTTTTGACCGTATCGAGCGCAATGGAACCGACGACAAGAAGCGACATAGAGGTTAGAGGAGGCAAATGACGAAGCACGAATGACGAATGACGAAAGAATGACAAAGCACGAATGAAGAACTCATGCTCATGCTCATGCTCATGCTCATGCTCGTAATCGTTATCGCGGTCAGAGGTGACAGGTGAGAAGTGAGAAGTGAAAGGTGCGAGGTTCAGGGTCCAGATTTCACAGGTCAGTAGTCACGTGGTCACACTGTTGGCTCAATAATCTCTTACAAGCTCTCCCATATCCGGCAATGTCGTTCGCTTGCAATAAGCCGGAAACGATGACGACGCGTTTCGCGCCGGCGTCGATTACTTGTCCGAGATTTTCCGATTTGATTCCGCCGATGCAAAAAATAGGAATGGAGACTCGCTCGTGGACTTCGCGAATGTGCGTGAGACCAACAGGCGAGTAGTCGGGTTTGGTGGGAGTGGAGAAGATTGGGCCGAAGCCGATGTAATCCGCGCCTTCGCGCTCGGCGGCAACAGCTTGTTCAATGCTGTGAGTTGATTTGCCGACGACGATCGGTCGTTTGATCTGCGCGCGCACTTTTTCGATTGAATCGTCATCCTGACCGACGTGCACACCCTGCACCTCCACCCGTTGCGCAATCTCAGCGTGATCGTTGGCGATAAGCGGGATCTTTGCCGGCTTAGTTAGTTGCAGGAGTTGTTCCGCGAGTACGCTCAATTCGTCGAGATTACGATTCTTGCCGCGCAACTGCACGAGGTCGATTCCGCCGGTGACGAATTTTTCTAAAATTGCAGGCGCATTTTCAGGACTGACATAGCCGAGATCGATGATCGCGTAAAGAAGGGCGTCCGCGAGCGAGCGCACCTTATTCGTGCAGGCGGCCGGGCGTTGTAATCAATTCGAATTTGTCCGAATTCATCAGCCGCTCGACAAAGCCGGTATCGTATTTCCCCTCGCGAAATTCCATGCTGCGCATGATTGCGCCGTGGAATCCAACTGTGGTTTTGATTCCGGTGATGTAATACTCATCCAGCGCGCGGCGCATCCGATCGATTGCCGACCTGCGCGATGCTCCCACCGCGATCAATTTTGCAATTAACGAATCGTAGTACGGCGGCACGACGTAACCGGTATAGGCGTGAGAATCGATTCGAATGCCGCGGCCGCCCGGCGCGTAGTAAAATGCAATTTTTCCCGGCGAGGACTGGAAATTTTTCGCCGGATCCTCGGCATTGATCCGGCATTGGATGGCGTGCAGACGCGGCACAGCACGAGCGATGTGCGGGGAGAGACGTTCGCCCGCCGCAATGCGAATCTGTTCTTTCACCAGGTCGCAACCATAAACCTCCTCCGTGATGGTGTGCTCGACCTGAATGCGCGTGTTCATTTCCATGAAATAGAAGTGGCCGGAATTATCGACCAGAAACTCCATCGTGCCGGCATTTTGATAACCGACCGATTGCGCCAATTTCACGCAGGCGTGTCCCATTTTTTTGCGCAACCCCTCGGTCATGAGCGGCGAAGGACATTCCTCGATCACTTTTTGGTTGCGCCGTTGGATGGAGCAATCGCGTTCACCCAAATGCACGACGTGACCGTGCTTGTCCGCCACGATCTGAAATTCGATGTGATGCGCGCCAAATTTTTATCACCCATCGCCCGCATCGCACTGGCCGGCGGCCCGATGAAATGAATGTTACAGCTCTCGCATACTTCGGCGAAGTGCGCGTTCTCGGCCAGAAATCCGTAACCCGGATGAATCGCGTCGACATCGCCCACCTCGGCCGCGCTCATGATCCGATCAATTTTCAGATAACTTTCCGAGCTTGGCGGCGCGCCAATGCAAATCGATTCATCCGCCAGTTGGACGTGGAGCGAATCGACATCCGCTTCCGAATAGACCGCGAGGGTGCGAATGCCAAGTTCTCTGCAGGCGCGAATGACGCGCAATGCAATCTCGCCGCGGTTCGCGATTAAAACCTTCTCGAACATGTTACGAGGCAAGCGCGCCGCTGCCTATCCCAGCTCCGCGGCAGGCAACAGACCTACCCTACAATAAACGCGCTGCATTACCGCACGCGATACAGCACCTGGCCGAATTGCACCGGCTTCCCATTTTCGGCGACAACCTCCGCGATCACGCCTTTTGTCTCCGCCTTGATTTCATTCATCACTTTCATCGCTTCGATAATGCACACCACCGTTTCTTCCGTTACCTCCTTGCCGACGTCGACGAAAGCAGGCGCGTCCGGAGAAGCCGCGCGATAAAATGTCCCCACCATCGGCGAAACGATATCACGCAAGTGCGACGTCTCGGACGGCGCTGAAACCGGCTGCGCGGGCCCCGAGTTCGCCGGACCGTTTTGCACCGCTGGCGCGGTCTGCGCTGGCGCCATCGACATTGGTTGCTCACCAATCCCCTTTTGCAATTTCAAACGGAACCCGTCTTTCTCCATCTCGAACACGGAAAGATCGTTCTTCCGCATCAAATCGATGATGGCTTTGATATCTTTGAGTTCCACAGCGTGCGGGATGGCTAAGCCGTTTAGGTAACGCACGTTCGCCGAGCAGGTCAAGGCACGAAATATCCGCGAAAGTTGGGCTCTGAGCCGGACTCGGTCGACATGCTTCCAGCTTGCTATGCGTTTAGCATCGGCTGACCTCTCATTAACACCCTGCTTTAACTGGGTGTTAACGACGCTTGAGGGAGCCTGAACCGCTTCAGCGGTTTTCCTGTCAGTGAACAAGTAAACCGCTAAAGCGGTTGTAGTAGTAGACTTGGCCCTGCACCTCGCTGAAGCGAGGTGTTAATGAAACGGAATATCGTACGGCAACGCTAAACACGTGCCTTTCTTGTCGCCCTCTTGTTCACTAACGACCGCGATCAACAGGCAAGATCTCGTTGTCCCCACAGCCAAGATGGCTGTGCGGCGGTTCGCGACACCGAATGCTAACCAGTATAGTGGTCCCGTACTTCAATGAGCAACGTTGCAGTATCCGATACTCGCACACGGGAACGACGTGATTTCAAAATAATCGACGAGACGGACGATTATATTGTCGTCGATAAACCGCCGTTGCTCCTCATCCATCCCACCAAGCCAAATGGCGCAACAACGCTTTGGGCGGAATTGCGGCAATTACTTGCATTTGAAATTGCCAGCGGTGGGCAAGTTTCCATTGTCAATCGACTGGATCGCGAAACGAGCGGCACTGTCCTGGTTGCGAAAACAACAGCAGCGGCACGTGAATTCGGGTTGCTGATGCAATCGCGTCGCGTGACCAAGGAGTATCACGCGATTGTGTGGGGCTGGCCGGATTGGGAAACCAAAAGTGTCGATGCGCCAATTGTGCGTCAGGGAGAGATCGGGACGTCCAAAATTTATTTGAAGCAGACGATTGATCCCCGTGGCGCAGACGCGGTGACAAAATTTCAGGTGGCAAAACGTTTTCAAAAACAAACGCCAAACGGTGAATTATTTGCGTTGGTGAAGGCGCATCCTTTGACCGGGCGCACCCATCAGATTCGTGTGCATCTCGCTTCACTCGGGCATTCAATTGTCGGCGATAAAATCTACGGCCCTGATGAGAATCTTTATCTTCGATTCATCGAAACTGGTTGGACCGACGAATTGGCCCGGAGATTGTTGCTGGAACGACACGCCTTGCACGCATCGCGCTTGCGCATCGACGACAGGCGAGATTGGTCGAGTCCGCTGCCTGAGGATTTGCGCGGCTGGCTGTTGCTGTAGCCGCGGTCGTCGGCCGCGGCTGGGTTTAACCTCTCGTTCCCAAACGCCGGTTTAAAACGTCTTTGATGAGCTGCCGCGGCTACAGCGCACCGATTGCAAACCACAGCATCCTTTTTATCGTGACCGGCTCAATGAAATCGCGAGGAGCAACGATAATTGCCTTGGCTTTCGCGAGTGCGCCCTTCGCATTCGGCGGAGCTGATCGCGGCGCGAGTTCCAGCCTCGCAACTTCCGACGAACCACCGCGTTTCGATTTCGCCATTGAAAGCGCATACCTCTTCGGCGCTTTTAATCCGCCGCGCAATTATGAAATCAGCGCCGATTTTCTGACCGCGCGGGTGCGCTGGGGAAACTACCTCGACCGCGAAGGACTCTTTCGCGGTTACAATCAGGTTTACTTCAGCTTTTTAGCTGAGCCGATCATTCGCGGGATCGAGAACCATTACTTCGGGATGAACCTGGGACTGCGCTACAACTTTGTCCGCCACGGTAGCCGATTTGTCCCATATTTTTCCGGTGGCGTGGGCCTTGGGGCGATCGACAGCCATCCCGAGCAATTCGGGGGGCAAGGGCAGGATTTCACTTTCAACATTCTCAGCGCCGCGGGCGTTTCCTGTCAATTTAGCGACCGCTTTAGCGGGCAGGTCGGGGTCCTTTATCAACACTTTTCTAACGCCGGCCAAACTGATCCAAACCCGAGTCTGAACCTCTTTGGACCACAGGTCGGATTTACATTTTCATTTTAAAAGACGTGCCAGCGACCGTGAATTTACCGAGCGAAAATATTCTGGTAGTTAGACGCAGCCTTTTCGATGAGCTGGGCGCCTTCCAGGGATTGAACTTTGAGCCGCAGCGATACCTCGGTGCCCTTTTATCTCGCGGGAACAATTTCTTTCTCCCACGCGCCGCGGCCGAGCATGACCCGGCCCACAAACAAATCATACCTTACGCCATCATCGCTCATCGCGATCGCGTGCTGCATTACGTCCGCGGAAAAAAGGCGGGTGAACAACGCCTCGTGGCCAAGGGATCGATCGGCATCGGCGGGCACATGAACGATAGCGACGAATCATTGTTTGCCTGGGATGAGGAGGCTTATCGCGCCGGTGTTGAACGCGAAGTGAATGAAGAGATTCGGATCGAGACAACTTTCGACGATCATATCGTTGCGCTTTTGAATGATGACAGCACTGAGGTCGGTCGGGTCCATCTCGGAGTGGTGCATGTTTTCAAACTCGACGAACCCAATGTCGAAAAACGCGAAGCAATGATCACGAATCTCGAGTTTCTTTCCCGCGAAGAGTTACGCAAGCGTCGCGACACGCTGGAGACGTGGTCCCAATTGTGCGTCGATCAACTGGATAGATTGCTGGCATAACCGTTTGTCTTCCCTCGAGTGCGCTCGAAATGAGAGGGAGCCTTATTGCGGCGGCCGTTCGTAGGTAACGCCGAAATCGGTCACCAGCCAAATACCGCTCGGGCGGGCGATAGTAAGGGAAACTGTGGCATGCTGATCGGGGTAAGTAAGAATCGCCTGATAGGTGCCGTGCGGTGACCCGAAGTAACGATCAAAATCCAATTGACCGGTGAGATTGTAGTTGCGATCGGGCACTCCTAGCTTCGTTAGGAAGAAGATAAACTGATCATCCATGGCCGGTGGTACCGCCAGACGGCGGTCGCTTGCGACGCTGGCATGCAGAAACTTCACGTCATGCTGGAAAGCGCAACGTTCGATCACCTGTCTGGCGAAACGTTCGCCCTCCGCTTTTGCATCCTTTCGCATGCTGCTAAGGAAGAACAGGCCGCCTGCGATGACGGCAATGACGATGATAAGGAAAACCAAGGCTTGCCCACGCTGCCCTGATCGCGGCGGACGACTCGTGCTCTGATTGTGTTTGAGTGATGAAGAATTAGTCATTTCTCGGGATGATTGGTCGGCGTTGTCGTCGCCCCGCTCTGTCGGGACGTTCCGGCTTTAACATCACGGCGAACAGAGCGCCGAAACTGACGATGAGAAGCCATTATGAGATCACTTTTAGCCGTTGGAAAGCTTTCTCTGTAGCACAGCCATCTTGGCTGTGGGGCCAACGGGCGTCTTGCCCGTTGAAAATTATTCCGCCGCACGCAAACGCACGCTCGGTGCCCGGCAACAGCACTAATCACTCTCCGTAACCAAATCCTATTCCTTTAATCACACGATCATCGCGAATTAGCACGCCGTGTGATTGTTTGCCGGTGTATTGGCCAAAGCGATTGCGCGAGTTTACGCGAAACTCGACCAGCC
>Ga0193729_1001849_pt1 | contig 10698 bp, 10 predicted proteins | sample U1c2metaG_FD_143036 | JGI IMG/M metagenome (GOLD analysis project Ga0193729, IMG submission 143036) | Soil microbial communities from a riparian zone of the East river system, Colorado, United States - U1c2 | ecosystem: Environmental > Terrestrial > Soil > Riparian zone | place: USA: East River... | reverse complement strand
CGACAGAGTCCACCACACCTCTTCCACGTAAAGACCAGCTGACCCGCTTTAGGATGTGATTTGTTTCAATCTCGACAGAGTCCACCACACCTCTTCCACTACAAAGGTACACTGCACCCAAAACCCCGTCAGAAAGTTTCAATCTCGACAGAGTCCACCACACCTCTTCCACTCCTGACTTCAAAGATCAAATCAATGTGGTTTATCTGTTTCAATCTCGACAGAGTCCACCACACCTCTTCCACTTCGTAGGGGTTTTTCCAGGGACATTTTTCTTTAGGGAGTTTCAATCTCGACAGAGTCCACCACACCTCTTCCACCCAATATCTAAGTGGGTCCTGGCCAGGAACACCCTTGTTTCAATCTCGACAGAGTCCACCACACCTCTTCCACTCTCATTTAGTTCCTGATATCTGCCTCAATAAAGATGTTTCAATCTCGACAGAGTCCACCACACCTCTTCCACTTCATCGAGCTGCCGAGGAATACCCTGAGAGTCCATGTTTCAATCTCGACAGAGTCCACCACACCTCTTCCACTCAAGAAACACTTTTCGATCTACCGTATGATCTCTAGTTTCAATCTCGACAGAGTCCACCACACCTCTTCCACGCATAAGACTCATAGTATCCTCCGCACTCAGCTTGGCTGTTTCAATCTCGACAGAGTCCACCACACCTCTTCCACACTGAGAAAACCCCTGGATAGGAAAGAGAGAATCTTGTTTCAATCTCGACAGAGTCCACCACACCTCTTCCACACTGAGAAAACCCCTGGATAGGAAAGAGAGAATCTTGTTTCAATCTCGACAGAGTCCACCACACCTCTTCCACAGATGGATTGCCACATCTGGATAGCTAGTATTAAGTGTTTCAATCTCGACAGAGTCCACCACACCTCTTCCACATACAGAACAAAGATGGCATTGCTGCTAAATATATAGGTTTCAATCTCGACAGAGTCCACCACACCTCTTCCACGTCCGATCTATGTCAAGAGACCACTCATCGATTTCGTTTCAATCTCGACAGAGTCCACCACACCTCTTCCACATTAGGAAATCTTAAAGTACGCCGTTCATCAATGAAGTTTCAATCTCGACAGAGTCCACCACACCTCTTCCACCCGCGACTAGTGTCAGGCATGAATTGCGCTATCCCTATGTTTCAATCTCGACAGAGTCCACCACACCTCTTCCACGCTTAGGACGGGCACATGGTAGCAGCTAAAGTATAAGGTTTCAATCTCGACAGAGTCCACCACACCTCTTCCACCTACCATATGCTACTCACTGACCTCAAAACTAGCACGCTACTCGGTTTCAATCTCGACAGAGTCCACCACACCTCTTCCACTAAAGGGTTGCCTGCACGAATATGCCAAACTCCAAAGGTTTCAATCTCGACAGAGTCCACCACACCTCTTCCACACATCAAGCACGTTTGAGTGCTGGCCGCCTCGATCGTTTCAATCTCGACAGAGTCCACCACACCTCTTCCACCCAATAATCGCCCATATTCTCCTTTTCCTCTTCTAAAGTTTCAATCTCGACAGAGTCCACCACACCTCTTCCACTCAAAGAAAAAAGACTCTTCACCATATTTATCCCAGTTTCAATCTCGACAGAGTCCACCACACCTCTTCCACATCTCAAAACCGAGACTGCAACAGCCTGAGCAAGCAGTTTCAATCTCGACAGAGTCCACCACACCTCTTCCACTGTGCAATATTCGCAAGAAGAATATTCCTTTTGAATGTTTCAATCTCGACAGAGTCCACCACACCTCTTCCACCAGGGCAATATTAATTGCAAACAACTACTTCTCTGAGTTTCAATCTCGACAGAGTCCACCACACCTCTTCCACGGCCAAATCCGTTATGAATCGACCTTTTTGCGAAATTTCAATCTCGACAGAGTCCACCACACCTCTTCCACACTTGGCAAATCCAACACTGGACGCAAGTCGCACAATTTCAATCTCGACAGAGTCCACCACACCTCTTCCACATTGCCATTTTGCGGAGAAAAAAGGCGAATTCTTCCATTTCAATCTCGACAGAGTCCACCACACCTCTTCCACCTATCCTTGTGTCATGGGATAGGACAACAATGTATTATTTCAATCTCGACAGAGTCCACCACACCTCTTCCACGCTTTGCGAGATGCTGTGATCGTCCCTTTTTTGAGGTATTTCAATCTCGACAGAGTCCACCACACCTCTTCCACAGGGCACGGCACGATGCAGCAAGGCTACATTTGGAATATTTCAATCTCGACAGAGTCCACCACACCTCTTCCACGCATCTCTACCGTAGTGGTAGAGATGCCTAATGAAATATTTCAATCTCGACAGAGTCCACCACACCTCTTCCACAATTTGTGTGGATACCGAGCTGGACTCCTTATGCACGTATTTCAATCTCGACAGAGTCCACCACACCTCTTCCACTTTTTGGATACAACGGTGTTCAGATGGAGAATATCTCATTTCAATCTCGACAGAGTCCACCACACCTCTTCCACATAGATAGAATATTGTTTGCACGTTTTGCAATAAGGATTTCAATCTCGACAGAGTCCACCACACCTCTTCCACGCTCAAAGGAGAGCAGAGAGAACCTGTATCAAAAGGATTTCAATCTCGACAGAGTCCACCACACCTCTTCCACGACTATCCAAGTGGCAAGAATGGAGATCCTCATGATAATTTCAATCTCGACAGAGTCCACCACACCTCTTCCACTTTTTCACCTGCAGGAAAGGATGCGCTTGACTATTATTTCAATCTCGACAGAGTCCACCACACCTCTTCCACTTTACTCAATGTCCCTTTTAGGTGGTATTCCACTGTTATTTCAATCTCGACAGAGTCCACCACACCTCTTCCACAAAGAAATCTGACGATGACACTCAGCAGTTACCAGCATTTCAATCTCGACAGAGTCCACCACACCTCTTCCACCTTCCTCTAAAAAAGCAGACCTAGAGCAATCTTACTCTAATTTCAATCTCGACAGAGTCCACCACACCTCTTCCACTGCCTGTGTACACGTCGCTCAGCTGCCAGCGACCAAGATTTCAATCTCGACAGAGTCCACCACACCTCTTCCACTCCGATCAAAAATATTCCCGTCCAGGAGTATAGCAATTTCAATCTCGACAGAGTCCACCACACCTCTTCCACGCGACTACCAGCACGTTCCCACCTTTTCCATGAATATTTCAATCTCGACAGAGTCCACCACACCTCTTCCACGACGATATCACCCTCCAGCAAAGAGCGGTTACTGTTATTTCAATCTCGACAGAGTCCACCACACCTCTTCCACTGCGAGTTATTCATGGACAAGGATCATGTCCTGATATTTCAATCTCGACAGAGTCCACCACACCTCTTCCACTGCCAATGGTTTAAGGTCTCTAGAGAAAGCATTAGAGAATTTCAATCTCGACAGAGTCCACCACACCTCTTCCACCTCCACTTGTCATGTGCTATCCCCAGTACTGGAGGGATTTCAATCTCGACAGAGTCCACCACACCTCTTCCACATCCATCAGCACTTGTTGCAAGTGCCGTGTTTGTTGCATTTCAATCTCGACAGAGTCCACCACACCTCTTCCACAGGACTCTCTAAAATCTAGAGAGTCCTTTTTTTATTTATTTCAATCTCGACAGAGTCCACCACACCTCTTCCACTGCAATAACTCATATCAAGAGGATCTATTTTCTGATCATTTCAATCTCGACAGAGTCCACCACACCTCTTCCACTAACAATACCAATAAGCACCTGAAATATACCATTTATATTTCAATCTCGACAGAGTCCACCACACCTCTTCCACTTCTCGTGTCAAGGCGACTGAAGCCGTGAAGTCTGCTCTATTTCAATCTCGACAGAGTCCACCACACCTCTTCCACGGTGTTAACGTTCTGGTAGAATCATCTCCTGTGGGTATTTCAATCTCGACAGAGTCCACCACACCTCTTCCACCTAAAGATACTTTAAAGAAAGAAAGAAAGAAATATTTCAATCTCGACAGAGTCCACCACACCTCTTCCACGACTGCAAACTACTGTGATGGATGCATCATAGAACATTTCAATCTCGACAGAGTCCACCACACCTCTTCCACGGAACAACAGTTAAGATTGGATAGAATTGATGAATATTTCAATCTCGACAGAGTCCACCACACCTCTTCCACCAGCAACCATTGTCAGAAATTGTGAGCCGATCAAAATTTCAATCTCGACAGAGTCCACCACACCTCTTCCACTTGGGCATGGCAAATACAGGCAGGGTCGTCACCAGTTATTTCAATCTCGACAGAGTCCACCACACCTCTTCCACTGAGGTCAAGAGATGAAGAAGTGATGATGTTCTCTATTTCAATCTCGACAGAGTCCACCACACCTCTTCCACAGCGGGGTGCCTCGCACGGCTCCAGAAGCGGCTTCAGCTTGCGGTTTGCGAGGCGCATAATTTAGTTGGTTCATTTCCCCTCCGTTTGGGCTTCTTAGAAGAGTATACAGCATAATCATCACTTTTTCAACCCGCTCTAGGAGCACTGCGAAGCTCCTTCATATGGTTTGCGAGGCATTGAGCGTGGGGTTTCCACCACTGCTCGCCTCGCAACTTTCTGAGTATAGGGCTCAGAGCTGGTAGATGGTGTCGTTGCCAGACTGCGAAACTTCCCTTCCTCCACTGGACGGAGATAACTCTGTTTGTCGATTCGTATGAAAGGATGCTAGCCTAACGATACGATTTTGGCACAGAGCCAAGGTGCATACAGGCCCCGATCATGGCATAAGCTAGCAAAAAAGGGTTAGTAGACATCTATCTCGCGACCATAACTTTGCAGTCTGATGCGCACCGCCTGCAAGAAACCTGCCGCTCCAACTCCATCCATGATACGATGATCGAAGGAGAGACACAGGTACATCATGGAACGTACGGCGATGGCATCGTCTTCAATTACGACGGGCCGTTTCACCACAGCATCCATGCTCATAATTGCAGCATGCGGCTGATTAATAATTGGCGTTGATATAATTGTACCAAATACGCCAGGATTATTCACCACGAATGTGCTATTCTGCATATCCTGAATGGCCAACTTATTATTGCGTGCTTTGTATGCCAGCGTACTGACCTGTTTGGCAAGCCCGGCTAAGGTATATTGATCGGCATCGTAGACCGTTGGTACCAGCAGACCTGCATCCGAGGATACCGCTATCCCCAGGTGAATACGCTTCTTGATAATGATCTTATTATCCGCCGTCCACGTTGAATTGATAATCGGGACTTTACGAATTCCTTCACAGACAGCTTTCATCACAAAGGGTATGTAGCTGATATTATAGCCTTCGCGACGCTTGAACTCTTCCTTATTCTTCTCTAACCACTTAGCAACATTGGTCATATCGACCTCCACCACAGTCGTGGCATGAGGTGAGGTACGTTTGCTACGCACCATATGTTCAGCAATCGCCAGACGCATGCGGCTAGGTAGAATGACTTCTTCATCAAGGCCAGTAGCTACCGAGGCAACAGGTTCAGGAGCAACAGAAAGGGTTGTTTCCGGTCTGAAGGTAGTACCGACGGGCATCGGAGGAACAGGCTGTGCAGACGGTGTCGTAGCCACCTGACGTTGTGCTACATAAGCAAGAATATCTTCTTTGCGTACACGGCCATTGATACCCGTGCCCTCAATTTTGTTCAAATCGATACCATGCTCACGCGCCAGATGCCTCGCTAATGGCGAAATACGGTGGTGTTCCTCTTCCTCATCCCTTTTTGCCTTGCCCGCTATTACACTGCCATTACTGGTTATATGAGAGGCAGGTTGTTCCACTACAGAAGTTGTAGCCTGCCCAATACTTTTCACGGGAATTGCATCAGTGCTGGGAGGCTCCTGAGAAGACTGTGCAGATGAAACATCCGCACTCTCTTCGATCAACGCAATATCAGTCTCAACAGGAACAGTTTGATCAGCCTGCACAAGTATTTTCGTCAGCCGACCAGCAACAGGAGACGGCAATTCAGCATTGATCTTATCTGTGATAATCTCCGCAATTGATTCATCCTTTTCTACATAGTCGCCCTCTTGCTTCATCCAGGTACCAATTGTGCCTTCAGCAACCGACTCACCTAAACGAGGCATCTTTACCGGCGTAGGCATACTCAACCCCCTTATTTCCTCTTTTTCATTCAATGCCGTTCTATACAAACAGCCAGCCATACAACAGCCTACCTACTGCTAGTATGCAGCAAGTTCTCTGAAAGACTCATCACCCATATCTTCAGCAAGAAGAAACACCGCCTTATCTCGCTGCATCTCTTCTCTGATTGCCTGGCTAATTGCTTGTAAAAAAGTTATTTTTCTCTCACTCATCTTTATCCATGACCTCTTCGAGTTTGCACACGATATGAAATGGCCGCTTGCTATACCTGTGTTCATGCTAACATAGGAGAATAAAGCATGTCAAGTTTACGACAATCCTGATAAATGCCTATTGCCCTCTAAATAACGAGTATGGAGTACTTCTTAGTGAGTCACATCCGGTAGACAATTGAAGGACTCACTTTGTCTACCTCTTTACATGGTATGGTATGATATGCTTAAGAGCAAGACAATGGAAGGGACATCACACATGGAAGATCAACAAATCGATGATCTGAGAAAACGAGTTGAGAAGCTCGAGCAAGAATATGCTGAACTCAAAGGGCAGACGGAGCCAATCAAAGTGACACGCATCGAGATTGATCAGGGAGGCATGCAAGAGCTGCTTGTGCAAGCCAACAAACAGCTTGAGAGAATTATCCAGACACAAGCGGATCGTAGCGAGAAACTTGATACGCTTGAACGCAGCCAGCAAGAGCTAAAGGAAGTGCTGCTGCAAGAGATCCATACCATCTCTAACACTTGGCTCGATTCGCTTCAAGAAAATGTTGATGAGATCAAGGATGATATGGCAGGCACAAGAGCTGATATCTCCAATATCAAAGCGACGCAATCCGACCATAGCGAACTACTCAAAGAGCATGGAGAGTTGCTCAAAGAACACAGAGAGATGCTTACTGGACTCAAAGGTGATGTGAGCAGTCTCAAAGGTGATGTGAGCAGTCTCAAAGGTGATGTGAGCAGTCTCAAAAGTGATGTGAGCAGTCTCAAAGGTGATGTGAGCAGCCTCAAAGGTGATGTGAGCAGCCTCAAAGGTGATGTGAGCAGTCTCAAGACTACCCAGGTCGCGCAGGACGCTAAGCTTGACTTGATCCTGCAACTCTTACAGCAAAAGTTAGGTGAGTAGTCACAGGCTACAAGAACAAACGCGGCACCATCACCGTGCTTTTCTTCTTTTGCGGGCAGCTATAATCTGTTGGCGTAAGAGCATAATCCGCTGCCGATAGGCATCTTCTGACTGCATATGACCAAATTTCTGCTTATCACCCATGCTCACATGCCACTTGCGGAATGCTAATCCAATTTCCGTCTGATACAGCGTTTTTACTCGCAGCCACTGTTTTATTCCCTGCTGTCGCAAGACTTGCCTTTCAGCCTTTGTACGTGCAAAAGAGTGTTGCAGGAGTGCATACTCATCAACACTAACTATTCCACTAGACACTTCTGAAGCCAGGAATTCACGGATGACAGCCGCTTCATGCGCCAGTGCTTTGATCAATACAGAGAGAATCACGACCTGCGCAATAAAAGGGGGAATGTAGTCACTCACTACAGCGATAAGCAATAATGTGGCTACTGTGGTATTGTTGGGGTACGTAAACGAAAAGTTTCTGACAAAGGCATTGACAAAATCAAAGCCTGTATGCAAACCTACGGCCAGCAGATAGCCCAGAAGCGGAATAACGATATGTTGCCAGCGCACCCTGGTATGGCGAATATAGCCCAGGGCCGCCCCAAAACATACCGTAAAGGTTGAATGACAGAACCAGCCAAGTACAATTCTACCCACAATCAAGCCAAGCAAGTCTCTCGGGTTCACAAAATTGACCACGTTCTCTACCATTGCAAACCCAGCACCAATTAATGCTCCATAGACAATCCCATCGGTGACATTATCAAATTCGTCACGTAATACGATAAAGAGCAAGAGCAGGCCAAGCCCCTTGACTGTCTCTTCTGTCACCCCAGCATCCAATCCCTGCAGAAAAGAGTGTAAGGCAATATTGGGATATGCTCCCCACCAGTTCGATATGATGCCATCAATAAATTGCTCAACGAATACTGCCGGAGGAATAGCAATGATGGCTCCCCATAAAAATGCCGCCAGCCGTAAAAACCAGGGTTCCCGCTTAAAACGATCCATGAAGTTGACCAGCAGGTTAATACTGATGGCAGGAATGAGGGGAATCGTCAGGCCCACCAACAAGCCAGATGGCCCACCCTGTACTAATACGGCAAATTCTCCCAGGCTATTCAATACAAACGTGCCGACCACTCCTAGAGTCAAAATGACAAGGCCCACCACGAGAGTAATCCAGCGCATACGCACCCCTAATGCAAAACCACTTGATATATTAAGCATCGTTCCGTTAGAATTACCCATATCAAGAGGCACAGGGAGCAGCATCGGTTTCTTTCTTTCTTCTCGATCCGTCGGAGGATACTGCAATATCGGAGGATGCTGCAATTGAGTACAAGCCTTATGCTGTTCATGACCATTGGTGGCAGCTCCATGATCGGAGGGCAAGGGGAACACGGTAGCAAGCCGATCCACTGAAGGTGATAAAGACATATCATCGGCCATTCCGAGCTGTGGAGCCACCAGTTGCATGATAGTATCGCCAACCTGTAAAAAATCCTGCGGCAGCAGTGAAAGACAGCCTCCACTTGGGACATTGCGTCCATTCACAAGCACAGTATTCTTCTCGGTGAGATTATAAATACGCCATCCCTGGTTATCCAATACTAGGCAAGCATGCTCACGCGAGACGGCCGGGTCCATCAAAATAATATCATTATCTAGTGCTCGCCCGATGGTCATCTCACGACGCGAGATTACATGCACAAAGCGCTCTTCTGACAACCAATCTGACTGATACTCCTCCTGACCCATCAGAGTAATTGCAGACGGTTGTGGATCAATGAACTCGCGACCAGTTTGGTGCACACGGTGTACACCCATGACGCGCAGCACACCATAGTTTTGACTCACATCCATAGTAGGAATATAGCATATCTCAGCCTTACTCGTATAGCTCCCACCGTATATATTACCAGTTTTTCATACACCCTACATACCCTCTATCTTTGCAGTTTTCTCAACTGAACTTGAGAGCAGAGAAACTAACAAAGCTCGAGAAGGCCCTCTCAAAACGGTTTGTGCCCAAAATGGTTTCACAACAGACCTCTCACTAGAGACATTCCAAAAAAGTGTAAAGAGAGAGACTTACATTTTGGTATGAAATTTTCTTCTTCATCACCCTTTTTACCTACGCATTACCAAATTTCTTTACAGATGCCGAAAAGGGTTATACAATACAAACACAACATAATCCTGTGGACTTGCCTACAGGGTTTTCGAATATCGTCCCCACTTAGAATTATGCACTAAGTATGTAGGCTTTCTAAGTGCTCCGAATGGGTAATTTTTTACCAAGGGGGTCAAGATCATGAACGATTTGTTAACAGTAGCAGAAGTTGCTCAAATCCTGCGTGTCGATGACACGACCGTACGCCGCTGGATCAAACAAGGTGTACTAGATGCAGTTGTTTTGCCACACATCCACGAACGCCAGGGATACCGGATCAAACGGGAGACGCTGGAAAAGTTGCTCGGAGAGAGCCTACCGCAGACCCTCGCTAGTGCCTCGTAGGCACGTAGCCAGAACACGTCGACGGTTGCACGATGAATGCAATTAAGCGGTGTACACATCAAAAAAGCGGGTACCTTCTAGGTATCTGCTTTTTGTTAGGCTCATGTCCTTCTGTCCTTCTCAACGAGATGTCCTCTCGAGTTTATCATTTACTTATGTACACCTTTTTGGTTTTGATCTGCCTGCCCGTGCTATAATACGACGGGCATCGCTCTTGGCTTCTGGCTTGTTCAATACGGCTACAAGCGAGCCTTACACTAACGATTTGGCTTTGTGGAACCTATGGATATCACCTTTTACAACACCTCGGTTACAAATGGGGCCAGCAGCTTATGGTCAGTTGTTTGTGACTATACACAATTAGAGAGAACTCTACGGCAGGCCGCTGTACGCGCTGCTGGCCTGGGACACCAGATCCTTGCTAGCTTTACTCAACCCATAACACTGTGTGATCCACTGGATATCTTTACTACTTTTCAGTCGCTGCACATCGGTGACTGCTTTTTCTGGGTCCGCCCTGCAGAACAGCGGGCACTGGTTGGCACAGGCACCACAACAACGATCACCACAACTGGCACTGGCTATGTAGGCGCTGCAGCAACAACCTGGCGTGACTTGCAAAAATACGCAGTCTGCGGACAAGCCAGTCATACACCACCAGCCTATACAAATGGACCAGTCTTCTTCGGTGGTTTTGCATTTGATCCTCTCAGTTCACACTCACCGCTGTGGGAGGGCTTCCCTGACGGATTGCTCATTCTACCGCGCTTGCTTTTTCATCGCGATGAGACGAACGCTGCGCTGACCATCAATACCATGATCCAACCAGACACCGAGATAAAAGAGATCACAGA
>Ga0193729_1001848_pt1 | contig 10703 bp, 6 predicted proteins | sample U1c2metaG_FD_143036 | JGI IMG/M metagenome (GOLD analysis project Ga0193729, IMG submission 143036) | Soil microbial communities from a riparian zone of the East river system, Colorado, United States - U1c2 | ecosystem: Environmental > Terrestrial > Soil > Riparian zone | place: USA: East River... | reverse complement strand
GGGCATTGATCGCAACACGCCCGACCCGCCCAACGGAAAAATTGTCCGCGACGAAAACGGCGATGCCACGGGCGCGCTGAAAGAAGCGGCCGGCGATTTAGTAGGATCAAAAACTCCCGTTCCCACGCACGCCGAACGGCTCGATGCCCTCCGCAAGGGCATCCACCAAGCCAACCGCGTAGGTCTGACGCGTGTGCACAGCGCCGGCCAGGACTTCGAATACCTCGATCTCTACAACGAACTGCGCACCCGTGGCGAGTTGACGCTGCGCTTTTACATCGCGTACTTTCTCGACCCGCCCGGCCTGACGCCGCAATCGAATGCGCTGATCGACAACGCCCGGCGGCAATATAATTCCAATGACGACTGGATCGCGGGCGGCGTCGTGAAAACCATGCTCGACGGCGTGGTCGAGGCCCATACCGCCGCCATGCTGGAGCCCTACACCGACGATCCGACGCAGAGCGGCAAACTCTTCTGGGATCCGGACAAGTACAAAGCCACCGTCGCCAATCTCGACGCACGCGGCCTTCAGATTTTCACGCACGCCATCGGAGACAGAGCGGTGCGCCTAGCGCTCGACGCCTACCAGAACGCCGCCGCGGTGAATCACACAAAGGATGCCCGCCCACGCATCGAGCACATCGAAACCATCACCACCGTGGACGTTGACCGCTTCGGCAAGCTCGGCGTCATTGCCAGCATGCAGCCCCTGCATTCCTATCCCGACGAGGACACGCTCGGCATATGGGCGCGCAACATTGGACCCGAGCGCGCCTCCCGCGCCTGGGTCTGGCGCAGCATTCAGGCAAAAGGCGGAGCGCTCGCCTTCGGCAGCGACTGGCCGGTCGTCACGCTGAATCCCTGGCCCGGCGTGCAAACCGCCCTCACGCGCCAAACTTCGGAAGGCAATCCACCCGGCGGCTTCATCCCGCAGCAGCGGTTGAGCCTCGAAGACGCCATCCGCGGATACACGCTGGGCGCGGCCTTTGCCGGACGGCGCGAAAAAACAGAGGGCTCGCTCGAACCGGGCAAGCTAGCCGACTTCATCTTGCTCGACCGCGACCTGTTCAAGATCGAACCCTCGGAAATCGACAAGACCGAAGTCCTGATCACAATGGTCGGCGGCAAAATCGTTTATCAATCACCGAATTGGAACGATTCTGCACGCGTCGACAAAACCACGGAAAAGAAATGATGTGGCCGTGCTGCAAGCACGATCTGTACCAGGTACGATCGGTATTAAGTACGATCTGTATCAGGGTATACCTTCAGGCAAACCGCGAGTGTCGTAGTATGAATGCGCCTTTAGGCGCTGGATTGGGTGCTGGAGTTTCACCACCGGCTTGTACGGACAGAGAACTAGACTGGGACCCGCGGCCATCGCATCCCTTCAATCGACGCCCATGTGGGCAAGGTGAGCGTCGCCCTCCGGCGCATCCATCCGATCGTACGGCCGAAACAGGACTGCATAGAGCAGCCCAGTTCCAACCACTGCCACGGTGCCTACAATCATTCCATAGTTGCGGTACCAGGGATCCTGAGGCGTACGCGGCCATACCATATTAATGATGGCCAGCACGCCATAAGTGAGCGCCGCAATGTTAACCGGCCAAGCCCAGGCGCCCAACCTAAACTCCCCGCTCGGCTTCCAGCCCCTAGCGCGCGCAGTCAAAGCTCCCAAAACAATCATCTGGAAAGCAACATAAATTCCAGCCGACCCAAACACGATAATGGTCTTAATCATTTCCTCAAGAAACAAGCCTGCAATCGCAATCAGCGCCGGCACCGCACCCGCGACCAGCAGCCCTATGACCGGAACTCGAGTGCGTTTGGAAAGGGTGCTGAGCTGAGCACCTCCAAAGATCATGCGGTCGCGCCCATAGCTGAACAGCAGCCGGCTGGTAGCCGCCTCCAGACTGATCAGGCAGGAGAGGAATGAAACCATGACGACCGCAATCACAGCCCGCAGCCCAATCTCGCCCACCGCCGCGCGCAACGTAGTCGTCACTGGATCCGTATCTTTCCCAGACAGCACCGCGCCCAAATCCGGGATCGCCAACACCAGCGCCAGACAAACAAGCATGGCGGCGAAGCCACCGATATAGATGGTCATGCGCATCGCCTTAGGAATAGCGCGCCCGGCGTCCGGAGTCTCCTCGGCAACATCTCCGCAAGCTTCAAAGCCGTAATAGCAGAACATGGCCGCGACGCTAGACGCCAGAAACGCAGGTAAATAATGTCCATTGCTGCCGAGCCCAAAACTCTGAAACAGCACCCGGAAGCTCTGGTGCCGCGCCGCCACGAGCAGGTAACTCCCCACCACGACCGCACCCAGCAATTCGCAAATGAATCCGAACATGGCGACCCGAGCCAGAAGCTTCGTCCCGCTAACATTCAGAGCGGTAGTCAAAGCGATCATCGTCACCGCAATCGCCACTTCTCCAACCTGCCCTACCTGGATCCCGAAAAGCTGCGCCAGGTACGGAGCTCCGCCCACCGCCACCGCCGCAATCGTGGTACACAACGCCCACAGGTAGACCCATCCCGCCATCCATGCCCAACGCTTTCCCACCAACCGTCGGGCCCATGGATAGAGACCGCCGGCAATAGGAAACTGAGAAACAATTTCTCCAAACACCAACGCGACCAACAACTGTCCCAACCCGACAAACAAGTAGCTCCAAAACATCGGTGGACCGCCCGTGGCGATGGCAAATGCAAAAACGGTATACACGCCGACGACCGGCGACAGGTAGGTGAAGCCCAGCGCGAAGTTCGACCACAAACTCATGGACCGATCAAAGTTGGAGTCATAGCCAAGCGCTTCGAGCTGAGCGGAATCACGCGCGTCTGTGGTTGCCTTGGTTGTCATAGGAGAATCCTTCTGCGTCACTTGGCATCGGCGGGAGGGGTGGGCAACTGCCCGACCTGGCGCATGATTGTAGCGACATCGTAGAAATCGACGTTGCGATATATTTTGCCATCGCGCATCTCGATCACGCTGACGCCTCGGACAGAAAACTTTTTCCCCGTCTTGAACACGTCTTTGTCGGTGCCGCTAAACATCCATTCGATAGTGCCATGGCTGTCGTGAATATCAGCGCGCAGCAGCTTAAGTTCGAGATCAGGAACTCCTTCCAGTTCGGAGAGGATGAACTTCCGCACTTCAGCCTGACCGTGACTAACCTCGCCAAAAGCCACGTCCTCATAGAAGACATCGTCAGTGAACAGCGGGAGCATCTTGTCCGGGTCGTGAGAATTCCATCCCGCAATCCACTTTTCCGCCACCGCGGCATTCCGATCCGTGGTGGACTTGCTGTCCGGCGGTGCCGCAATCACCGGCAGAACCAGCATGGCAACCAGGATGGCGCCAGTTAGAACTCGCTTCCTATTCATTTTCATTCCCCTCGAAACGTCGTGCGTCAGGTTGTCCATCGGAAAGTTGACACCGAAAAACTTTGCGCGATTATAGCAAGGTTCCGAAAGAGCGCAAGCGCGTTCTCGGACTCGTTGGCCTAATTTTGATTTCGCAGGCACAAAAACCCAGAGGGTGCCCCATCCTTCGCGCGCACTTTGCGAAGGGTGGGAATAGAAAATGTTCGCACAACCGGACGAATCCATCATCCTTGTGTTCTTGCGGATAGCGATCGTGTTCTGAAGTGGACCTGCCGGCACGATCAAACAACCAAGAAGCTACCTGCCCGATTTAACCGCGCTCAGCATCTCGCGCCGCAGGATGGCATTGATGCGGGACTGGTAGCCCTTCCCCTCTGCCTTCAGCCAATCCAGCACGTCGGCATCGACGCGGGCTGTGATCTGGCGCTTGCGCGGGCGATAGAAGTGGCCCCGCCGGGCGTTCTTCCACTGTTCTTCGGTCATTTCGGGGACATCGCTGGTGTCGATCTCGCTGTCCGGACGAGTTGCCAGCACCTTCAGCTTAGCCCTCCGCTTTTTCGTCAAGGGCGGCAGTTTGTCCGAAGTGTAGCTAACTATCTTCGTCTTCATAGCGTCGCCTTTCTTTCCGAGTCGCGGGTCGAGGGAGATGATGCGAATGACGTCGACCGATCTATCGTAATTCGTGCCTTCGTCGCGTTCTTCTCTCACGGTGTGAGCTACCGTGAGAAGGAGCAAGTCCTCGACGAGACCAAGAGTCTGCCAACGCAGTTCTCCACCCTCGACGCGGTCCTGCACCGACACGTACAACGGATCAGGGAATATCTGGCTGGCTTCCTCAATGCTCACGCCGTGCTTGCGCCGGTTGGAGAGGTTCTTGGCCTCGTCCCACTCAAACCAAATACCTTCCACTCTTTATTGTAATTATAAATTTGTAGTTATCCAAGAGAAATGCGGAGCTTACGCGGCCATGAAGCGCGGCTTTTCAACGGTGGCGTAGGCATTCGTGGCTCGCTTGGACAGCCCGGGGCGGATGTCCCTATGTTCGCTTCGCTCAATACCCCAAGCCGTCGGCCATAGTAAAGTAGTAGTAGGTGCCCCAATGTGTGATCCTGAGGAGTTTTCCATCTGAACCCAAGTATTCGCAATATCGCCATCATCGCCCACGTGGACCATGGCAAGACCACGCTGGTTGACGCCATGCTCCGCCAGAGCGGCACCTTCCGTGACAACGAGACTGTCGCCGAGCGCGTCATGGACTCGAACGATCTGGAACGCGAGCGCGGCATCACCATCCTTGCCAAGAACACATCCGTGTTTTATGCCGGCGTGAAAATCAATATTGTGGACACTCCTGGCCACTCTGATTTTGGCGGCGAGGTGGAACGCGCGCTCAAGATGGTTGATGGCGTCATGCTGCTGGTGGACGCGAGCGAAGGTCCGTTGCCACAGACTCGTTACGTGCTGAGCAAGGCCCTTGAGGCGAACCTGAAGCCGATTCTGGTTATTAATAAGATCGACCGCCCCGATGCGCGTCCGCAGGAAGTTCTTAACGAAGTCTACGACCTCTTTATTGATCTCGATGCCAAGGAAGAGCAGCTTGATTTCCCCGTCCTCTATACGAACGCCAAGGCAGGAACGGCTGCCGTGCATCAAGGAGCGGCGGGCGAGGATCTGCGTCTTTTGTTTGAAGCGATCGTGGATACCATTCCCGCTCCGCAAGGCGACAAGGACGGACCGCTTCAGATTCTCGTCGCCAATCTCGATTACAGCGACTACCTTGGGCGGCTGGCCATTGCCCGCGTTTTTTCCGGGACGATGAAGACTGGAGAAGACGTTGCCATCGCCAAGCGCGACGGCTCATTTCAGAAGACGAAAATCACCAAGCTCTTCAGCTTCTCCGGACTCAAGCGCACCGACATTACGGAGACATCGCTCGGCGACATCATTGCCGTCGCCGGCGTTGAAGGCATCACGATTGGCGAGACCATTACCAGTGCGGAGAATCCCGCGCCGCTGCCGCCCATCATCATTGATGAGCCGACGATTGCGATGCTGTTCACCATCAACACGTCTCCGTTTTGCGGACGCGAAGGCAGCTACGTTACTTCTCGCAATCTGCGCGAGCGTCTGGACAAAGAGTTGCTCACCAACGTCTCGCTGCGCATGGAAGAGACGGGCAGCACTGATTCATTCAAGGTTCTCGGCCGCGGCGAGTTGCAGCTTTCGATTCTGATTGAGATGATGCGCCGCGAAGGTTATGAACTAATGGTTGGAAAGCCCGAGATTGTCACCAAGCGCATCGACGGCAAACTGATGGAACCGGTCGAACACCTCACGGTTGATGTCCCTGAGGAATTTGTTGGCGTCGTCATGGAGCATGTCGGCTCGCGCAAAGGTGAAGTCGCCAACATGCACAATCATGGCTATGGACGTGTGCGCGTCGAATTCCGCGTGCCCAGCCGCGGACTGATCGGACTGCGCAGCACGCTACTTACCGACACGCGCGGCACCATCGTGATGAACGCGCTTTTTGATGGATACATCGAGTGGCAGGGAGAAATTCCGCATCGTCCAACGGGCGCACTGGTCGCCGATCGGGACGGAGTTACGACCTCCTATGCTCTTTACAATTTGCAAGAGCGGGGCGTGCTTTTCGCAGGCCCTGGCATCGCCGTTTACGAGGGCATGATCATTGGGGAGAACGCGAAAGATACAGATCTCGACGTAAACATTGTCCGCGAGAAAAAGCTGACCAACATGCGAGCGTCGACTTCCGACGAAGCGATCCGCCTGGTGCCGTATCGTAATCTCAATCTCGAACAGGCGATTGAGTTCATTGCTGACGACGAGTTCGTTGAAGTTACCCCGAAGTCTCTGCGGCTGCGCAAGAAGGTTCTGCAATCGAATAAGCGGAAGCGAGGCTCGATGGCGACAGTCGAAGGATGATTGCAGCTTTTCGAGATAGTCGCAGAGACCGGGCTTGCCCCGTCTCCCGCGATGCTGCATGCAAGACGCGGCCAGACGCGTCTCTACGCGAATTCCGACTTGCCCCCAGTCATTGAGACGCCCGTGCGAGCGATGTACACTAGATGAATCCGCAGCGCGCCCGTAGCTCAGCTGGATAGAGCGGCAGCCTCCGGAGCTGTAGGTCGGGAGTTCGAATCTCTCCGGGCGCACCAGTTTTCTCTGATTGTGTTCAGAATGTGTTCAATTGAAGGGAGTGTTTCAGTGCACACCCCTAGGGTTGGCGACTCAGCCAAACGCTGCGTTTCGTCAGTCCTGCTGATGCCTTCGTACATGGCGTCAACCATGCCGAAAACCGAATCCGGAATTTCTTTCACGTAGTTCAGCAGCGTGGTGTCTGGCCTGGTGTGCCGTAGCAAAGTCTGAACGTCCTTTAGAGTGCCCTTTCACTCTCCATAGGCGAGCGTTGCGAACGTCCTGGCGCAAGATCTGAAAATTTCGTTTCCCAAATCCTAGCTGGATTCGAATGGGTTCGAGCACGCGAGCTTCAAAGTTCTCGTAGGTCCACGAATCCGCCCAGGGGCCTTCATCGCACTGCCGGCAACGCTCGGGCATAAATATGTCGTTGATAACCTATATTGCATCATAGTTATATAGTGATGAATATTAGGGTATCACTTGACATCTTATTCGATGTAATATATTGTATCATCTGTGGTTATTGATGCAACAAAGGGTGTTAAACCGCTACGACCAAAGGCGCTGCCCGCCGAACTGCGACGCGCCCTGATCGAGGCGCGTCAGAAGCGCGGCTGGAGCCAGAGGGACCTGGCAAGCCGTCTTGGTATCGGCCAAAGGCACATCTCCGCCATCGAGTCAGGCAAGATCGTGCCGCGCTACGACACGCTGCTTGAGATGGTCCGCATGCTCGACCGCGACCTCATCATGGTCCCCCGCGCCCTGGTGCCTGTCGTCCAGTCGCTCGTGCGCGACCACCTTAAGGACCAAGCGGGCGAAGGAGAGGAGCGATCCCTCTATGCCGCCGACCGCGATTACGACAGCTCGCAGGAGCCGCGCGATGAAGTTTGACCCGAAGAAACTCAACGCGCTTTCGGTGCGCCTCTACGGAAAGCAGATCGGCGTCATCAACCGCTTTGCGGGCGACCGGCAGTTTTTTGCGTTCGAGCAGGACTACATCGACGATCCCCAGCGTCCGACGCTGAGCCTCTCCTTCAAGGGCAGCACCGGCGGACTCGTAACGAACTTCCGTCCTGTGGGACGCCGCGTTCCGGTCTTCTTCTCCAACCTTCTGCCCGAAGGCCACCTGCGCGACTATCTCGCCAAGCGCGCGGACGTAAATCCCGAGCGCGAATTCTTCCTCCTCGCCGTCCTCGGCGCCGACCTGCCCGGCGCGGTTATCGTTGCGCCTCTTGAGGATCACGAGCAGTCATCCGGACCTCATCACGGTCATGATCATGATAGCCGCGACGGCGGCCGCGGCGGTGAAGAGCCGCTGCGCTTTTCTCTTGCCGGCGTGCAGTTGAAATTCTCCGCCGTCATGGAAACCTCAGGCGGCCTGACCATCCCCGCCGGCGGAATGGGCGGGTCATGGATCGTTAAGCTGCCGTCCGCCCGCTTCGCCGCCGTGTCGGAGAACGAATTGGCGATGCTGGAACTGGCAAGGCGTGTCGGCATCACCGTGCCTGAAAACAAGCTCGTCGATGTCGCCGGCATTCAAGGCCTGCCCGAACAGGCCCATACGGTCGGAGGCAAGGCCCTCGCCGTTAAGCGGTTCGATCGCCTTCCGGACGGCACACCCGTTCACATGGAGGATTTCGCGCAAGTCTTCGGGGAATTCCCCAACAACAAGTACAAGTTTCACAGCTACGCGAACATCGCCGCCGTGTTGTGGGCGGAAATCGGAGAGGATGCCGTTCTCGAATTCGTCCGGCGCCTTGTATTTTCCGTCGTCATCGGCAATGCCGATATGCACCTTAAGAACTGGTCACTTCTCTATCCCGACCGGCGCAGGCCTGCGCTCTCGCCGGGTTACGACTTTGTGGCAACGCTTCCGTACATTCCCGACGACACGCTCGGCTTGAGTTTCGGCGAAAACCGCAGCCTTTCCGAAATCACTCCTGACCAGATGCGCCGCTTTGCTGATACGGCTCACATTCCGGCGAGCCCGCTCTGGCCGATCGTAGCCGAGACGGCGGAACGCACTGTTAATGCATGGGAAGGACTTGAGGAAAAGGAACTTCTGCCCGGCGACATGCGTGTCGCCATCGGCAAGCACATTCTTGCCGTCGCCGCGAGGATCCGCGAAAATCCGCCGCGCTAGGCCGACATTTTTTCTGCTCAAAGTCGCGCGATGGCTAGAGACACTGACTGCTTAAAATGGCCACGAGCAATTGGGCCGGAGCAGCAACCTGCCCCGGCCTTTTCCGCGCTACTGATCGCTCATTCCCAATCTTTTCGCTGCAGTGCGCTCCCGAGCGGCATCCGTCTTCCGTCCCAACTGGCCATAGGCTTCGGCAAGAAACATGTGCGGCTCGAGCGCTTTTGGATCAAGCGCAGCCGCCTTCTTCAGCCTCGGCAGCGCGGCTGCGGGCTTGCCTGTGAGTTCCAGAACTCGCCCGAGAAGCAGGTTCGTTCCGTAATGATCTGGATCGAATTCGAGCACTTCTTCGCATTCTTTGATCGCTTCCGGCATGCGATCCGTCTGAGCATAGGCCATCTGCAGCAAGAGATGCGCTTCCTCCCAGCGCGGCACTCTGGCCACGACCATCTCCAACTCGGGCACTGCTCCAGCGATGTCTCTGGTTTCGAGCAATGCCACACCCAGTTGGAAATGCGGAAGGGTCATGTCCGGACGCAATTCCACGGCCTTGCGCAGCACTGGCACTGCCTGCGGATAGTCCTTCAGCGACACAAAGGACTGCCCTAATTGCGCATAGGCTAGAGGCGTGTCTGGTTCTTTCGCAATCAGTTGCCGGAGCAGAGGAACGGCTTCCTGGTACCGCTGATCCTCGATCAGCAAGTACGTCCGATGGATCAAGTTGCCAATCTCGATTTTGTCCTTCGGATCCGCGCCCTGCTCTTTGCCACGCCCGTTCGAAGCGCCGCTATGCGTAGCGACGTAGCCCAACGCCGCCAGTTTCGCCTGCGCCTCCGGATCAACGGTCGATTTGGGCGCTTCTCTGCTGCTGCTCGTCTTTTGCCGGAACGCATCAAGCTGGCCTGCTAACGTGCTGGTCACCACCGTCGAAGCCGAAGATAAATCATGCTCGGCTTTCGGGTCCGCCGACTCGTCATAAAGTTCCTGACGCGGCGCTTTAATATATAGATACTTGCCCGTTCGCAGTGCGCGCAGCGGACTCCATCCGTAAGTGTTCTGCGGATAGTCCGTCTCCGCATATGTCGCCCGGTCATGGGATGCGTCCGGCGTCGCGCTCGTTCCGGCGCTTTCGGCAGGTACAGGCATGCCGAGCAGCGACTCCCCTTGCACTTCCTGCGGAACCGGAATCTTCACCGCCAGCAAAATCGTCGGCAGCACATCCACCAGTCCAACCCGGTTGTCGATTTTCTTTCCCGCCGAATCTTTTCCCGCCGAAGCCGCGCCAGGCAGTTTGATCACGAGCGGCACGTGGATGGTTTCGTCGTAGAGAAAGAATCCGTGAGTATCCTCCCCGTGTTCCCCGAGCGCCTCGCCGTGATCGGCCATCACCGCGATCAGGGCGCCATCGTAAAGACCGCGCGTCCGCAAATCGCTCAGAAACGTCCCCACCGCTGAATCGACATACGCAATCTCACCGTCGTACGGTGCCGCAACATACTTGCTCTTATAAGGTTCTGGCGAGTCGTAAGGATCGTGGGCATCGTAAAGATGCAGCCACATGAAAAACGGGCCCGGTGGATGCTGGTTCAACCAGGCCAGAGCATGCGCCACCACTTCGCCCCCGCGCCGTTCGGTCGAGTGGTAACGATCTTCTCCCGGATGCGCCTGGCGAAAGCCGGCGTCGTAGGTGTCGAAACCGCGGTCAAAACCGCGCGCAAACCCGGCATGTGGATCGAGAACCATGGCGCCGATGAACGCCGAGGTGTGATATCCGTGCTCTCGCAAGATTGCGGGAGCATAGGGCAGGTCCTGCGCCAGCGCCACCTGAAAATCGTTTACCTGATGAAACTGTGGATACGTTCCGCTGAGGATAGTGGCGTGCGATGGCGCAGTCAGCGGGACTTGCGAATAAGCATGGGTGAAAACTACGGACTCGCGCGCCAGCGTGTCCAGATTCGGCGTCAGTCCCAGCTTTGAGCCGAGGAACCCCATGCGGTCGGCG
>Ga0193729_1001847_pt1 | contig 10704 bp, 12 predicted proteins | sample U1c2metaG_FD_143036 | JGI IMG/M metagenome (GOLD analysis project Ga0193729, IMG submission 143036) | Soil microbial communities from a riparian zone of the East river system, Colorado, United States - U1c2 | ecosystem: Environmental > Terrestrial > Soil > Riparian zone | place: USA: East River... | reverse complement strand
TGGGTGGCGAAGCTACATTCGGCCCTATGATCGGCGGGGTGATGCGGTGTGTCGCCGATAACGTCGAAGATGTGATCATCCCGGATTGCGGGCACTGGATCACGGAAGAACAGCCGGCCGCAACGACAAAACTTGTAGTCGACTTCCTGCATCGCCGTTCGTGAGTTAGCCAGCGTTACGCCGTGAAACCAGATGATGAGGAGACAATTGCCATGAAAGATCAGAATTACGCAACAAGTAAGGCTACTCAGGTACGTCTGGCCAAACGTTCGCCCGAATATTGGCGAGTCACGTTTGACCACCCGCCGCTCAACATCTTCGGTCCGGAGATGCTTCCGCAAATAAACGAGATCATCACGGCAATCGAAACTGACGAGCAGGTTAAGGTGGTGGTCTTTGATAGTGCGGTCGAAGGTTTCTATCTGATTCATTTGGATTTCCTTGAAAACCTTGACGATCTGGCGCATCTGCCTCCTGGACCGACAGGCTTGCATCCGTGGCCCGAGATGCTGGCGCGCCTGAGCCGCGCACCTGTCGTATCGATAGCGTCGATTCGCGGGCGGGCGACTGGCATGGGAAGCGAGCTTGCACTTGCGTGCGACATGCGGTTCGCAAGTCGCGAAAAAGCCATCTTGTCGCAGTTTGAAGTTGGCGCGGGGCTGGTGCCTGGCGGTGGCCCCATGGCACGGCTGTCGCGCCTCATGGGAAGAGGACGCGCCCTGGAAGTAGTTTTAGGCGCGGACGACATTCGCGGCGATTTGGCCGAGCGCTACGGCTATGTGAACCGGTCGTTGCCGGATGCCGATCTTGACGGATTCGTCGATGCGCTTGCCACTCGGATCGCCTCGTTCGACAAACAGACAATCGCGGATACCAAGCGCCTAGTCAATGTTGCTAGTTTGCCGCCTGATATCGAAATCGAATCCGGGTGGAACGCTTGCGTTGCTTCGATGGGACGACCAGCTACGCAGCAGAGAATCAAAACGCTGCTAGAGCGAGGCTTTTGCAAACCCGGCGATGCAGAAAATCGCTTGGGAGATTTCGTGGGACGCTGAGCATCCGTAGCAGCGCAGCCTACTGTTGTGAAGACTCTGAATGTGGACGAGAAAATCAAATTCTCTGGAGCGAGATCAATGGATACGGGTTCCAAAAACAAAATCTTAAGCGGCGATGCCGCTCGTCTTGCCACAGCTGAGCAGCGGTTAACTCAACTTGGCATCAAGCTCCCGGCGCCGCCTGAACCCTTCGGCATCTACGCGGAAGCGGTGCAGACGGGGAACCTGCTCTTTCTCACCGGAATGCTTCCCACAGTAGGACGCGAAGCGAAATTCATCGGGCGCATCGGCGCGGAACTCGATGTGAAAACGGGACACATGGCCGCTTACCTGGCTGCGGTCAACGCCCTCGCTGTCGCGCGGCAGCATTTGGGATCCCTCGACAAAGTTACGCGAATCGTCCGGCTCGGAGTGTTCGTCGCCACTTCGGGTGATGTCCGGGAACAGCCGAAAATCGCTGACGGCGCTTCAGAGTTGCTACAGGACGTTTTCGGAAAAAACAAAAACCCCACGCGCCTGGTGTATGGCGTAGCCAGCCTTCCGCTCGGCGTGCCGGTCGAACTGGAGTTGATTCTTGAGGTATCCACCTAATGCCGCCCCGCTGGAATGAGACCCGGCTCACTGCAAAACTCGGGATCGACTATCCCGTCATTCAAGGTCCGCTCGGCGGATTGTCATCACAAAGATTGACGGCAGCAGTCTCCAACTTTGGCGGGCTTGGATCGTTTGGCGCGCTGGGCCTGGCTCCGGAGGCGATCAAGGATGTCATCGGAGAGATTCGCTCCCTTACATCGAAACCGTTCGCGATGAACTTGTGGGTCTCGATGGAAGACGAAGACGCGCGAACCTCGGACGAAAACGCCTTCAATAGGAGCCTTGCGCCACTTGCTGGACATATCGCAACGTTAGGAGCGCCGCGTCCGGAGTACAAACCCTATTCGTCACTGCGATTTGAGGATCAGGCTCGCGCGTTCCTGGACGAAAAGGTACCCGTGTTCAGCTTCATCTTTGGGATCCCACCAAAAGAACTCCTGGATGAGTGCCGAGCGAAAGGCATCGTCACGATGGGCACGGCAACCACACCCGATGAGGCCGCAGCACTTGAGAAGGCCGGCGTGGACGCCATCGTCGCTTCCGGGTTCGAAGCGGGAGGACATCGCGGTTCATTCCTGCGCGCCGCGGAGGATTCACTTACCGGCACGTTGTCGCTCGTCCCTCAGATCGCTGACTTGGTCAAGGTGCCGGTGATCGCCGCCGGTGGTATCGCAGATGCGCGCGGCATAATCGCCGCCCTGGCTCTTGGCGCAGAGGCTGTGCAAATGGGAACGGTATTCCTGGCTTGCGAAGAGTCCGGCGCCCGCCAGCTTCATCGGCAGGCGTTACGAGAGAAAAAAGCTGGGCACACCGCACTGACAAAGGGCTTCACCGGAAGACTGGCGCGAGGAATTCACAATCGCTTGCTGGAGGAGTTGAACCGGCCCGGAGTCGAGATTCTGCCATATCCCCTGCAGCGAGAAATGGTCAGAAACCTCTCGATCCCTGCAGAAGCGGCGGAACGATCGGACCTCCTGCCGTTATGGGCTGGGCAGAGTGCCAATCTTTCTACTTGCACCGATGTATCCGTTTTCTTGAAGTCATTGGCCGAGGACGTTTCTGAAATTGCGGGACCCATCATGCAGTGGAGTGCAGCCCGACGTGAAAAACAAATTCTTAAATGAAGAGAAAATGAGGATGGAAATGTCAAATATCACCGACAAGGTTGTAGTTATCACCGGGGCCAGCAGCGGTATTGGAGAAAGCACTGCGAAGCTTCTCGCACAACAAGGAGCAAGAGTTGTACTAGGAGCGCGGCGTTCGAACCGGATCGACGCAGTGGTTCAAGAGATCTCCGCCACCGGCGGCAAGGCCATCGGATTTGTCACCGATGTGACGAAGCGCGCAGAAGTGGAAGCGCTCATCCAAGGGGCCGTCGACTGTTTCGGCCGCGTCGATGTACTCCTCAATAACGCCGGTATTATGCCCATCGCACCGATCGAGGCTCTTAAGGTAGACGAATAGGACCGACAGATTGACGTCAATATGAAAGGACTTTTATATGGGGTTGCCGCTGCCCTGCCGCACATGCAGAAGCAGAAGAACGGCCACATCATTAACATCGCTTCTGTTTTCGGGATCAAAATGTTCGCCCCCGGCGGGACAGTCTACTGCGCCACCAAGGCATCCGTGCGCGCGTTGACGGAAGGGCTGCGGATGGAACTGCATTCCCAAAATATCCGCTGCACGATGATCTCACCTGGCGCGATTGCCACAGAACTGTCGGAGAGCACCTCGGACGAAGCGACCAGAAAGGATTTGCGCGAATTCATGAAAATGGCCATCCCGGCCAGCGTGATCGCCAAAGCGATCGCTTACGCAATTGAGCAGCCGGTCGAGGTGGAAGTCGATGAGATGGTCATCCGCCCAACGGTGCAGGACTTCTAACGCGGAGAAAGACTATGCGCCATTTCTACTCGTCCCATTGGCTCCGATTCTTGAAGAATTCTCGCTTGGTGCTGGTGGCATCTATGATGCTCGCAACGTTTCAACCGCCGGCCCAGGCCCAGGGAAAGGAACGTCCCGTGAAACACCCGACTTTTTATCGCACGATACAGGCCGATAGACTCTCGATCTTTTACAGAGAAGTTGGGCCGAAAGACGCGCCAACGCTTCTCTTACTGCACGGACTCCCGTCTTCTTCGCGGATGTTCGAGCCTCTCTTCGCCCAGCTGTCCGATCGCTACCACCTTGTCGCGCCCGATTATCCCGGCTTCGGACACAGTGACTGGCCAGACCCGAAAAAGTTCGCGTACACGTTCGATCACATCGCCGAAATCATGAATCACTTCACGGAAGCTCTTGGGCTCTCGCGTTACACGCTTTACATGCAGGACTACGGGGGCCCCGTGGGTTTTCGCATGGCCCTGCAGAATCCGGAGCGGGTCGAGTCGCTAATTGTGCAGGATGCGGTCGCACACAACTCGGGACTTGGTGCGAATTGGAAAACGCGGCGAGCGTTTTGGGCTGACCGCTCTGCCAACGAAGAAGCGTTGCGCGTGAATTTGCTGTCGCTGGCGACGGCGCGCAGCCGCCATGTGGGGGACGATCCGAATGTGGAACTCCATGACCCCGACTTGTGGACCGATGAATATTATTTCCTGAACCAGCCGGGCCAGGCGGAAATTCAAAGCGATCTTTTCTACAACTACCGCACGAATGTGGAAAATTATCCGAAATGGCAGGCGTGGATGCAGGAGAAACAGCCGCGACTGTTGGTGATTTGGGGCAAGTATGAGGCTTCGTTTGATCCGTCGGAGCCGGAAGCGTATCGCCGCGACGTGCCGCAAGCAGAAGTACACATTGTGGATGGTGGGCATTTCGCGTTGGACACGGCGGCGGATGAAATTGCGGCGCTTGTAGTGCAGTTCATGAAGAGGCAGAGATGAGTACAACCGTTCGCGAAGCATGGGCTGATTCGAGGCCGTCACGGGATCACGGTTTTATGGGCAAAGTCGCAGTACTGGCAATTCGCCTGTTGGTGTCGGTGAACCTTCTGTATGCCGCCATCTTTCTCAAGTTTGCAGGGGTGCCAGGTTCGGTGGCCCTATTCACCCAGATGTCGCAAGCGGTCCACGGCTTAATCTCTCAACCGGTATTCCGGCTAGGTTCAGGCGCCTTCGAGATCGTGGTAGCGATTCTGCTCCTGATTCCGAAGACAGCCAGATGGGGAGCGCGATTTACTGCTGTGTGGATGACCGCCGTAATTCTCAGTCACATTTTCGTGTTGGGATATGGCTGGTTCTTTGTCGACGCTCTCGTGTTGATGCTCCTGGCTGTCATTTATCTATTGCTGACGCGCAGCTAACGGCTTCTGCCGCTCGACGGCAGAGTCCATTTCTTGGTCCATTCATGGTCCAATAGTTGTTACTTGGGCTTCCAAACCGCGGTTTTGGTAGCCATCCGTGCCGCGTAATTTCAAGCAGTTACCAAAAGATGCTGTCACGGCAGAGGTCGCGAGTTCGAGTCTCGTCGTCCCCGCCATTCTTTTCAAAAGACTTAGGTTGATTTCGTTTAAACCATCGAGGGTGCAAAAGGGCACGTTTTGGTGCCCTTTTTTGCACCCTTTTCAGAGTGTATTTTGGTTTGCCCCGCGACAATCCTTACACGGCGGCTTCGCCCGAACCTGATGACTGGGTCCCATTTGTCTCAGTTGAGAACACCAAGGACAAGACGGCGGCCTGAGCTGCGTGTTTGGCAGGCGTGATCGCCTGGGTGTAGATATCCAACGTGGATCGCAGAGATGAATGCCGCAACAGCTCTTGCATCACCTTGAATTCGGTCCCGACGCTGCGCAACAAGGTCGAATACGTGTGCCGAAAAGTATGCCATCCGATCCGCTTGTAGATTCCTTGTTTCAAAGCCGCTGGCCGAATGTAGCGGCGTAAGATCGCCTGTCCCCAATACGGTTTTCTGCCCCGACGACATTTGCTGGCAAAAATCCAATCATCGGGCTTGTTGTAGCGGCAGAGCTTTCTCCATTGCTCTAGTGTTTCGGACAGGAGCGGATGAATGGGCACAGGTTTTTGCGAGGATTCGGTCTTGCACGGGCCAACTACTCCGTATGCGATTGAGCGTGTCACGTTCATGGTCCTTCCGGCGAAATCCACATCTTTCCATTTCAAACCGAACAGCTCGCTTTGACGCAGACCGGTAGACGCCGCGAGGAACACTAAGGCGCGCTCTCGAACGTCCAAGACATCAAGCAGAACCTTGATTTCAGCGGGCGTCAGGATGGTGGGCGCGGTGCGACGTTTGGCACTCTGACGAACCAGACAGATTGGATTACGGTCGAACAGCTCATATCGGCGGGCATGATTAAAGAGAACGGACATCAGGCTTCGGATTTTGGCACAACTACTCTTTGCCAATGGCAGAGTGCGAAGCCAAGACTCGACTTGTATGGTTCTGACCTCAGCAAGCTCGTACTTCCGCCAGTTGGGAAGAATCCAGCGGGTCAAATACGCCCTGTAGATTTTCTTGGTTGCGTGGCTACGCCAGGCGTTGTCCTTTGCGAGTTCCCGTTGCTCGAAATGATCGCATAGCTGAGCGACGGTCAGTGATCGCGAACTCATCCGAACCTTCTCTGAAGTGATCTCTGCCAGGAATACAGTCATCGCACAGCGGGCGGCAGCTTCGTCCGCGTACCGCCCAACACTCCCAAGCACCTTCTTGCGATAGACGCGACGTCCATTCAGATCCTTCTCCGACCAGCGAAACTGCCAGACATCGGGTCCCTGTTTACGACTGACTCTTGTGAGACTTCCGCGTTGCATCGTGACCCTCCTGCGCCGCAATTGCGGGGCAGAGGGATTGTCAGCCATCACCACACGGTGGGACGAGGTTTCGGGACTGCTGAATCACACGAGTGAATTGCTTTGCGGCGGCAACGATGGTCGAGTGTACGACGAGACGTTTTCCGTCATAACTGTTGAGAATCACGTTTCTGATTAACGCTGCTGGCTCAAGTGGTCGACGCAACACTCGCTCGAAGTCTACTCCCGGGAGTCTGGAAACCTAAATATCGGATGAACAGTTTTTATACAAACGGCGGTGGGTTCTCGATCCTGATAGGTAGCCCCCAAGGCCGCTGCGACAACCTTGAGTGCCACGGCTGGGCAGCAACCGATTCGTCAAATAATGTCAGCATAAAAAGTTTGATTGCGCAGAAGGGCGTCCACGGCGAGCAAAAGCGTCTTGGCAACCTCTCTCTTTATCACATATCCCTGCACCCCGATCTTTTTCGCTTGTTCTATAAGCAGTTCACTCTCATGCATGGAGAGGATAAGTATGGGGACGTCGGGCAGCGTTTTTCGGATCTCTCGTGCGGCCTCAAATCCACTAAGCATTGGTATGGTTAAATCCAAAATAATCAGATCGGGCTTGAGTGCGTTTGCTTTTTGAACGGCTTCCTTGCCATTTTCGGCTTCACCACACACTTCAATATCTGAACGCGCGCGAAGGATTGCACAAACAGCCTTACGCACGGCTTCATAATCTTCGGCGACAAGTACTCGCAAGAGTTCACCACAGATTTCCGACAAACGCCCCAGAGAGCCACGTCAACTTTCGTCGTTATTCCGCCGCTTATTCGCAAAATACCTTTGCGCCGCCAAAAGTAGCATCCCGACCACGACAATCAGCCCGACTAGTGCGATTTTGTCCAAGACTGTTTTATCTCATGGACAGGAGACCATAGCCGCTGTAAGACGCGACAGTCAACACGATTAATGTCCCAGGCTCACCCGTAGGCCCTGTTTAGAGTAACCTGTCACCAAGCTTGCTATGGCTTTGTGTTGCTTCCGTATCCGCCGAAGGGACCAATTAAAAATATGAAATCTGAACTGTCTTCGATGAAATTTTCAGGGAAGTAAAATCGAGACAGACGGAAAGTCGCCCTTCCTCGAAGGGCTTTGTGATTCGAGGCGTTAGGAAACCAGACGTAACGAGCAAAAAGCCACAAATACAACGCATCACATCGGCCTCTCATATGAACTTGTCTCAGCAGAATCGACGGTGTCCATCCGCCCTTCAATCATCGAATCTGACCGAATCTATGATTCATAGCGAACCGGAATATTTTCACCCTACCGATTGGCCAACATCACGTGTGATCCAAGCGGCCGAAACGTAGTCTATGTGCTACCTAATATACTATACTAGGGTATATTATACTTGAAGGATGGGACACATGGCCCATACAACCAAGGATAAGGCGAAACTATCGAGTCGCGTTCGGAGGATTCGGGGTCAGGTGGAAGCTATCGAACGGGCCCTTGACAGCGAGCACGAATGTTCCAGCGTGCTTCAGCTCATCACCGCCTGTCGTGGCGCCTTGAACGGCCTGATGGCGGAAGTGCTGGAGGGTCATATCCGATTCCACGTCCTCGACCCAAAGTCTGGCAAGAATGCTCCTCAAGCGAAAGCAGCTGAAGAACTCATCGACGTAGTGCGGACCTACCTAACTAATCGTGCAAGCGGTGAGGGATTCGCAGAAAAGGTGACTCCATCATGAGCCAAGCGCAATTAAAACAAGACGAAGCAGCAAGGAATGCCGACGAAGCTGAGAAACATCCGTCATCAGATCACCCCGACCATGAAGACGGCCACGAGCACGAACATGCACTGAATTGGCAAGAGATCAACCGCGTCCTGTTTGTGGCTGCGGCGGCATCGGCCATCTGGTTTCTGGGCGGCGCACGGAACCCCTATGTAACCGTTATCGGCGTAATTTGTGCGTTCGTTGGTGGTTTCCCGATATTCCATGAAGCGTACGAGAACATCGTTCAGCGCCGCATGACGATGGAGCTCTCTATGGCTATCGCCATCGTAGCCGCCCTGGCGATCCGCGAAATCTTCACGGCCCTCGTCATCACTCTGTTCGTTCTGGTCGCCGAAATTCTTGAAGGACTGACGGTCGGGCGCGGGCGCGCGGCAATCCATCACCTGGTCGGTCTCTTGCCCACAACCGCTACGATGCGTAGAAACGAATCCTGGCAAGATGTCGAGACAAAGGAAATCGCAGCTGGCGACATCGTTCTGGTGAAGCCTGGAACCCGAATCCCGGTGGATGGCGTTGTCACCGGAGGCCACTCTTTCGTCGATCAGGCAACGATCACAGGCGAATCTATGCCTGCGGAGAAGATCAAGGGAACATCAGTCTATGCCGGAACGATCAATCAGTCCGGCGCGCTCGAAATCCGGGTAGACCGGATGGGGCGCGATACTACCTTCGGCAAGATCATTGACGCGGTGGAGCGGGCGGAAAAATCGCGTGCTCCCATTCAAGGAATCGCAGACCGTCTTGCGGGCTACTTGGTGTATTTTGCACTCGGAGCTGCGGCTCTAACATTTGTGATCACTCACAACGTGCGCTCGACCATTTCTGTTGTCATCGTTGCTGGTGCCTGTGGCATTGCTGCGGGAACACCTTTGGCGATTCTGGGAGGGATTGGACGCTCCGCGCAGCTCGGCTCGATCATCAAGGGCGGTCTCTACCTGGAATCGCTCGCTACCATCGATACGATTCTTCTCGACAAAACGGGGACTCTGACCTACGGCACACCCGAAGTGGTCGATGTTCGTCCCGTCGCAGGAGTTCCGGCTGCTGCCTTACTGCAAGCGGCGGTGACTGCGGAATCGCGGTCAGAGCATCCGGTCGCGAAGGCCATTCTGAAGAAGGCATCAAGCATGGGAATCTCCAGTGAAGAGCCCGATAAATTCGATTACACGCCTGGGAAAGGAATCGTTGCGGCCCGTGGCGGCATGGAAATCATCGTAGGCAATCGGTTCTTTCTTGAGGGACACAGGATTGCGCTCCCAACCAACACAATCTCGCAGACGGATTCGGAGATTTTTGTGGCGCAAGAAGGCAAGTTCCTCGGAACTCTCGTTGTCGCCGACACACTTCGACCTGAAGCAACAAAGGCGGTAGCAGATCTCAAATCGATGGGATTGAAAACAGTTCTTCTCACGGGAGACACCAAGGTCGTGGCTGAGGATATCGGAAAAAAACTGGGCGTAGACGAGATTGCCGCTGAACTCTTGCCGGAGGACAAGCTTGCATTCGTTAGCCGGCTCACCGCAGCGCGCCACAACGTCGTTATGGTGGGCGACGGAGTCAATGACGCTCCTGCGCTTATGAAGGCTACCGTCGGAGTAGCGATGGGTGCCGGTACAGACGTTGCCCGAGAAAGTGCGAACGTCGTACTCATTGGCAATGATCTCTCAAAGCTCGTCGAAACTCTGTCCATCGCCCGACGTTGCCATCGCACGATCATGCAGAACTTTGTCGGAACGCTGGTCGTTGATAGCATCGGGGTTGGCTTAGCCGCATTTGGATTCTTGAATCCTCTTCTGGCTGCTTTCATCCACGTTTCCTCGGAAATGACTTTTATCCTGAATTCCGCCCGGCTACTTCCGCCTGTCTCTTCGGCCAAAAGCTTGGTGCACGGATTATTTTCCCAATCGTCCGCGGTCGCGCAGGACTAGACGAGAACTTATGTCTGGTGACTCGACACATCCTCTGGTAACGAAGCGGCTCGTTATTGGACATCTCACCATTTGCCAAGGATGTTGCTGTGGAAACACCGAAAACGGTCGACCGCCGGTTCCTGTGGACTGGCTGAAAAAGGAGTGGCGTTCCAGAGGACTACTGAAGAGGGTTCAACTAACGATCAGCGGTTGCCTAGGACCGTGTGATCTTCCCAATGTGGTAACTATCTCGAACGAGAACGGGACACAGTGGTTTGGAGAGATTACGCAATTCGAGCAATACCGTGATCTCGTCGACTGGGCGACTCGGTCCAGGGACGCGGGAGAATTGTTGCCCATCCCAACGGAGTTTCACCGGCACACCCTGCATCCCTTTCGTAAGGTCGATTCAAGCAGTCGGCGTTGAGTTCTCTCACTTCAAATACCGATTTACGAGATCGATGAGTTCCTCGGTTGCTTCGGCCTGTTCCGTCGTAGGTTTGCGCTTAGGATCGACGACGTGAAAACGAACGTGACCCTCAAGCACCTCGGCCATAAGCCCATTGACGGCACCGCGGCAAGC
>Ga0193729_1001846_pt1 | contig 10706 bp, 16 predicted proteins | sample U1c2metaG_FD_143036 | JGI IMG/M metagenome (GOLD analysis project Ga0193729, IMG submission 143036) | Soil microbial communities from a riparian zone of the East river system, Colorado, United States - U1c2 | ecosystem: Environmental > Terrestrial > Soil > Riparian zone | place: USA: East River... | reverse complement strand
ATGAGACCATCAAAATTGACCAGATTGTCCGACTAGCGAAAGCGAACGTCGCCGGCTTTAGCCTGCGCAACGGTGAAAGAGGCCGTGGCAATGACTGACAAATACCCCAAACGCCGTAGCGGCATACATCCGACCCTCTGACTAGGCCGCCTCAGCGGCCTCTTCCATTGCCATCACTGAAACCAGGCAATTGTTTCAAAAATTTGCGGCGACTAGATCATAGAAACCTCTGCTTCCGCGAACGTAGACCTTGGCCGCCGCGGCACATATTAAATCACGGTTGGAATCGAACGCGTTCAGAAAACCCGACTCGTCGAGGCGGGCATCTGGTTGAATTCTCTTCAATGCATCTTCGTTTATAAAAAATGATGCCTCTATTGCGCTATCGTGCCCCCAAAATCGCACGGCACGCCGCGTTAGGTCATATGAACGACTATGATTCGGAAAATCAATCATATGGTCGAGACTGATCAAGTTGCCGCCGGTCCAAGATCGCTCTTATCGGGACTGGAATCAGCGAACCGTCATTGTTGAATACGCGTTGCAACGTTCTCTCGGTCCCAACAACAATTTGGCCGTGGATTTGTGTTAGCGAATTAATGCGTTCAGCCCACTGCCGTTCAATTCGGCGGTGGACGCTCAATGGATATATGGCACTCATTAGGTCAACCTCGCTGACACGCTCCTACGTGAGAATAAGTCTTCGAGGGATTTGCGTTCTCTCGGTGAACGAAGTCGCGGAGACTTGGAAGGTTCCATGCGAAGCGGCCAAATAGCTCCTTGACTCCGCGAGCGCGGAGGATGGGTTACCGCCTATTTCGCATACCGATAGTATATCTAGTCACAACCCCGGCCCGCGTCTCCGCCGCGATCACGAGACGGACCACTTGGAACACAAGATTGCTCAGGCATCGAAATGAAGAGGCCTCGCTGTCGAGCTCAGTGAGGGCGAAGAAATGACCCCGGTGGTCGGAAGCTCTCTATGGACGCCAGAGGAAGACGTGCGCCTTCGAAAGCTAGCGTTGACGCGCACAAGTGTCGCCGCGATGGCAAAGCAGATGCACCGCCGCATGGCAGCGGTCCGCAACCGCGCCGCCCGGTTGAAGATAGTGGTGGCAAAGTCGCATAATCAGGAGCTAGGGCTGAAGGCGAAGGGAAAATGAAACAGGTCGGTGCCAGACACGATATCATTCGGGAGTGGCGCTCACTTCCGAAGGAACAGCGGCAAACGGACGAGCAGGCCGAAGCGTTCGCGATGCAGATAAAAGACAAATACAAATTCTCTAGCGACAGCGCAGACCTATATCAAACCGTCAGGGGGTGGCTGCTGAGTTACCTATCGCTTACGCGCGGGCTTGGAGTGAATGCCAAAGACAAAGGGGAAATGACCGACGACGAGAAAAGTGCCGATCCCGGCCTCTCAGCGGCTGAGCGAAAAACTCTGAGAAGCCGTGAGGCTCAAGAGGCGATCTCCGACCACGAAAAGGCTCAGAAGGCGTTCCATGCAAATCGAAAACGCCTGCGCGAGGCACGCTTGGCGCGGGAAGCAGTGGCGGGGCCGATGCTCTATCCGGCCCCAGAGCTTCCGGACGTCACCCTCATTGAGAACGTTCGATTTTCTACCAGGATCCGTAATGCGCTCAATGCCGCGGGCATGAAAACGATTGGCGAGGTGCGCGAGACTTCGGACGATACGCTTCTCAGCTTGCGGGATCTTGGACCAGGCTCTGTCGCGCATCTTCGCAAAACGCTCGGATTGCCTTCAGCCGACGGCGTTCGACCGAAGAGCCGCTAAATCGATCCCCAGTGGGCGCTTTGGTAGTGGCAGACGAATCCGGCTTGAACCGGGCCGCCGTAGGCGGTATTCGCGAAAATGGCCGAGAGCTATCGAACTCGCCTCCTTGAAGTGAGTTTAATCGCTATAAAACCAGATCAATGGGAGTGGCAAGTTTTCGAAAACGACAAGCCGATAATGATGGGTTAACGTGCGCGTCCACAAGACACTGCGCGTCACGCCAGCAATGGCGGCGAACGTAACGGATCGGCTGTGGTCGCTAAAGGAATTAGTGGAGCGATCATCAAAGTAAAGGCATCACTCACTTTTCCGCAGTGGCCGCTGCTAATCAGCGCGAACCCGTCATCCGTTGAAGCGGATTAACCGAGGAGCCTTTTTCATCCGCAATTCGACAGCATCTTCTGGAGTATTGCCTCGACCGAATGCGGCGAAATCCCAAGTTCAACAAATCCAGGCAACTCTGGCGATGACACGGTGTCGATTTGCATCAGTTCCACTTGATTGCGCGTGAGGAGCGGACCCGGGAACATTTCGGAGGCCCATGCGAGCGCATGCCAAACGGCAAGCGGGATTGGAATCAGTCGGGGCGCAAGTCCAGCTTGGTGCGCAACGGTTCTAAGAAACGCCTCGTAAGAGTAGACGCGAGGGCCGCCGAACTCGAAGATCGTTGAAGGCGTCTCCGCTCGCTGCATGGTCCGGCCAATCGCCTCCGCAACATCCTCCACATAGGCCGGCTGCAATCTGGTCCGGCCGCGGCCAAACATCGGATAGACTGGAAGCTGGCGGAGGAGCTTGAGGATGGTAGTGAGAAACGCGTCGTCCGGTCCGAACATCACCGCCGGGCGGATGAAAAGTGCCTCGACGAACGCGGCCCGGACCGCCAGTTCGCCTTCGCCGCGCTTTCGGATGTAGCGGGATGGTGAGACAGCATCAGCACCGATTCCTGAAACGTGAACAAGCCGTTCGACTCCTGCTCGGTGCGCTTGGGCTGCTACCCGTTGAGCCGACTCGACGTGAACGGAATGAAAAGTCTCCTGTCCGTGCTCGACGTAAAGACTGACCGCATTTACAACGCCATAGGCGCCGGCAAGCGCATTCGCGACCGACCGCTCGTCGTGAATGTTGGCCTCTACGGATTGAAGTTGCGGATCATCAGGACCAAACTGACTATGCCCCCGATCCGGATGCCTTGACGCGATCCGAACGGAAAATCCGCGAGAGCGCAGATGCCGAACGATGCGGCGGCCGAGAAAGCCGGTTCCGCCGAACACGGTGACGGTGCGACCGTTCGTTGCCACCATGATTCAAATTCGCCAATGCATGTCGGAGCTTCTCACTGCTTGAGGTCGAGGGACCTATCATGGCGATCGAGTAACCACTCGCCATGATGAAGTCTTTCACAGGCAGTCCTTTGATATTTTCGGTGCTCAGAGAGACAGTCGGATAACCGCAGCCGAAGCTGATGTCAGGGTGATGGCCTTCTGTCTCGGCAAGCTCACCGACTTCCTGAACAAAGTTTAGCGCGCTTCCCGGAAACTGTGGAATCGAACGGTGCTCTGGATGCGGTGTGGGTCCGCCCGCCGCTAGCTATTGCTTCTTTGCTGGTGCGCCCGGAAGCACGGCTGCCACACCTTCCGGACTGATGTTGAAGGCCAAGAATGTCAACGGCTCGTTGCCCGGGTTTCCCCATTGGTGCACGAGGGCGTACGGTTCATAGATCAAGGAACCCGGTCCTCTTGCTTCTGTCTTACCGTCGACCGTATTCGCCCCGGTGCCGGAAATGATATAGTACAGAGCCGCGCCCGACCGGTGATGTGGCGGGTTGGAGGGCATCAGCGCCGGAAATGTGACTCGGGTGAGATTGAGATCATAACCGCCTGGCTGCAGGTCGGGGATTGGATTTGCTGTGCGATATAATTCTCTCACGGCGGCAGGCGCCGTCTCGGCAGGCCGACCCAAGTCCACAGCGGGAGCAAGGAAGAAGTGGAGGAAAGTCGATGGCCCTCCGCTACCCGCCGTTAGCGCCGCGGTCTTTCCGCTGGCGATGAACAGCCCGTCTCCGGCGTTGAGCGTTTTGGCCTCGCCATCGAGCGCGACCTCGGTCGATCCTGATATCTGGTAGAGGATGCCGTTGGCCGCCGAGACGCCGCTCTTCTCGTCCGGCTGAAGAGTGATGCTCACCGCTTTGAAGTGGAGCGGCACGTCCGTGACGGTCGGCAGTTTGGTTGCGGCGACCACTGTTCGTGTAATTGCGGGTGGAGCGGGGGTGGTTTGTGCGGCCCCGGAGGCGGGAAGCGCCATCGCGAGCAACAGTAGTCCGGTTGTCCTGAACTGCATGATTGCCTCCCAGGTTCGGCGATAATCGGAGCACCATACGCTCTCCCAGCGCCTCTTGGAATGGCAGGCCGCTTCGAGCTGCTATTGGACGGAAGCCGGGAGCAAAGGCCGAGCGAAACTGAGTTCGTGGCCGTCGGGGTCAATTAGGTGGAAGAAGCGCTCACCCCATTCGGCATCGCGCGGTTCTGTCGTTGGCTGGTACCCTGCTGCGAGCGCACGGTCGTAAAGTGCATCAACATCGGCGACGTAGAAGATTACCCGCCCCCACCAGGACCAGCACCGCTCGGCAGGCTGGGCGATGAGGTTGAGATAGCTCGTCCCAGCTCGAAAGCTGGTGAATGACGACTCTTCGCCGCCGTGCAGGACCTCAAACCCCAGCGCGCGGTAGAATCGGACAGCTCGTGGCATTTCGTGGGTGCCCAGTGTGACCGCGCTGATCCCCTCGATCATGGACAGAACTCTCCTGTTTTATTTCCCCGCGCCGTTTGTAGTCGATGCTTCTCCAGCGGTCAGAACAAAGCCGAGTGCGCGACGTACAGGCTGACCGCCGCCTCATGGATCGACTGAGGCAGGAATAACCGCAATGGACGAAGCCGCATGGGATAACCTACACGAACGGTTTGAGGTTAAGCGTATCAACCACAATCTGTACTCTCTGTCGCGGGGAATACCTCCACTCACGCGCGAGCAAGCTGAGCTCTTTCACGCGCAGGCCCAGGCTGGCTACCACCGGAGGAAGCTCACCACATCGGGCGGAGCTTCCCGGTTTCGCAATCTCCGCGAGGCGCTTAGCTTCCTTCCAAATATCCGCGAATTAACTCGCGTTTGAGATCCCTCAGGCGCATACTCAGACAATCACCGCTCAGCCTCCTAGCAGCCTGTCGGACTGAGGTATTCAGCCGCGTGGCAACAAGCGTCCGATCACCGGCGATCGGCAAATTGACCGCTCTTCGGATGGGTTCGGAGGCAGTTTTGGGGCTTTTAAACCCATCGGTTGGCTCTTTGCGCGGCTGAGCAGCGCTCTCAGGCGGGCATCAGGGTGAACATGCGCTTGATGTTCCATGCCATGGTCACGAGGCTCCATTCGCCGCGAACCTTTTCCAGGCCGCGCATCGAGAACTGGCGGAAGCCCATAATCGATTTGATGATGCCGAACACCGGCTCCGGGGTCTGCTTGCGCAGCGCGTAGAGATTCTTACCTTCGGGTGTTTTCAGCCGATGCGCCATGGTCTCGAGCGGCGTTGGATGCTCCGGAGCGGATGGCGCTTTTGCAAAGCGTTCGCTGAGCGGCGGGTAATGCGTCTGCCGCCCTCGGGGAATCAGCGGTTCGATGCCCGCCGCGACGCAGGCTTCCACATTGGCTTCGCTGAAATAGCCGCTGTCGGCCAGCAGTGTTTCGGTCTGGCCCAATTCCTTCGGCAAAGCCGATAGCTTGTCGAGCATCGGTGCAAGCTGCTGCTTGTCGTTGGGCGCCTGCACCACGTCGGCGGCAACCACCAACATGCTGCCCGCGGCGACCACGGCCTGCGCATTGTAGCATTGCTCGAACCCGCCGCCGGCCACCGGCATGATGCGCGATTCCTCGTCGGTCAGATTGATCTGGTCGGTGGGCAAAGCACCGGGTGCAGGCGGTGAAGGCGGCTTGCCGCCGGTCTTTTTGCCGCTGCTCTCCTCCTTGGCCTTGCGTGCGGCAAGCTTGGCCTCATGCTCGGCCTGCTCGCGGGCATGACGCTCTTTTGCGCGCGCCTCGATCTTGGCGCGCGCCTCGGAGAGCTTGCGTAACCGCTCTTCCCGCCGCTCAAGTTCTTCCGGGATCGAAAAGCCATCGGGAATATCGGCCTGATCGGCCGCCTCGGCCTTCGCCATCAGATCGGCCACCTCGGCCTTCAGCTGCGCTTCGATCGTGCCGGCATGCTCATAGGACAATGCACTATGCCGGCTCGCATTGGCGTGGATCTTGGTCCCGTCCAGCCCAACCGTGCCCAGCTTCAGAACCCCGATCTCCCGGGCCAGAACCAGCACCTGCACAAACAGGTCCTCGATCTGCGGCAGAAATCGCCGCCGAAACGCCGCTATCGTATCATGATCGGGATGATCGTTTGCGGCGATGAAACGGAACGCCACCGAGTCATATGTTGCACGCTCCAGCTTGCGGCTCGAAAACACGCCCGTCGCATAGCCATAAACCAGAAGCCCCAGCAAAACTTCCGGATGATACGACGCCGAGCCCGACCCACGATAGCTTCCGCTCATCGACCGCAGGTCAAGACCCGCGATCACTTCCACAATAAAACGCGCCAGATGCCGCTCCGGAAGCCACTCATCCACCGACGGCGGCAGCAAAAAACCGGTCTCACGATCTATTTGGCGAAAGTTGCTCATCGCAGAACCCAGACGGAGAATCAAAATCGGTCTCCCGATTCTACCCAATATTCCGGTAATGCGTTAAGTCCGACAGGCTGCTAGACCCAGGATCGCCCCATCCCGCCACGACTCCAGGAACGCCGCTGATGCGTCTGTGCCCGGAAGGCTGTCCCGCGCACAGGCCACAGCGGAAAACGAGCCCTGAGGGCCGACAGGGGGCGAGCGGAACGATTTCGTTAGCCTTTGATTGAGGTCCCCGCCCACGGTCGGTGAGCCGCCGATGTAGCCAGCGCGAGGGAATCATGGCTAATAGGTCCAAAGGCACGTGGTACGTCTCATTTGAACTGCCACGGGGAAAACGAGCGCGCCTAAGGGCGACCGAAACATTTCGCAGCGAGCTCGAGGCCAAGAAATTCGCGAGAGCGAAATTGGTCGACACGCTAAATGTCAGCGCGGGCACGCTCAATCCTCATCTGCCGAAAAGGACGATCGCCGCAACGCAGATGCTTGAATGGCTCGAAGAACCGGATGAAGCCGATTAGGCTTGAACCGGCCTACCATCGGCGATGCTCGATTTTGGCCGCAGCTAAGGTCCCGCGCGCGCGGGTGCACCGCTGGTGGGGGCGGTCGTTTGCTGCCCGGGCTAGGTCTGCGATGCTGCTGATCGGGTTCGTGGGGATTGGGTTTGCCGGCTATCAGAGATCCCGTTAGATCGCCGAGATGAAGGCATAGACCGCAGTCGCCGTCGTGATCGCCAAGCGATAGGTGTGCCGGGCGCCAGGTTGACGGTGGTGTAGCCCGCAGCAGTCAACGTGGCGTCTGCTGAATGGCGCTGCAGCACGACGTTGCCGCCGCCGAACGTCGCGGTGACGGTGATGCCGTAAAGCCCGCCGCCCAGCGTGAACGCTGCCGTGGTGGCCGCGATGTTGCTGAATTGAAGCGAGGGTTTGAGAAGGATGTTCGCGACCATAACCGTTCGATCCTATTCGGCCGAACGGCAGATGCCGTCCACAACGCAGCATGGGGCTGCTGCCGCATGCATCCCAATGCACGGTTCAAGCGCGCTTGAGAGCTTGCCAGCCTGGGCGATCAATCGCTGATTTTTGCGGCGCTGCTCCTTGGCGGCCAAGCGCTCCGCGCGCTTGTTGGTGGTGGGTTTGCTGGTCTGGGCGCGAAGCAAGCGGTTGGCGCGCCGCGTCTTCCTAGCCTTCTCGGCAATCGCCTTGCGCTCGGCTGGGTTCAGGAGCCGATACTTCTCGATGCGTGCCTTGGCGCCGCGCTTGCCCAATTCACTCATCAGCGCACGCTGCGATTTGCTGTCGGTCAGGGCCGCGGCAAATTTGATCTTGCAGCGCAGCTGCTTCGCATCGAGTCGCATGCCGACTTTCGGCTTAATCACGACGTCGGCACCGGCGGGAAAAAGCGCGTCCAAAATATCTTGGAGGGTTGACCACCTTGCCTCACGGCCTGATGGCGTGGAAGCATGTAGCGCCTTACTGTAATAATAATCGGCGACTCCGGATCGATCGCATACTTCCTGCATCGACAAACCGAGTTGCAGCCGCCGGCGCTCCAGCTCGAGCATGATCGCCATGTAAAAGGGCTGAATGTTTCTTTCGATGTTCTCGCAATTCATCTAGCCGCTTCCCAATGTTGAGCCGCCCGAGCTGAACGAGCCGAGCAGCGATCGGATGCCACCGGTACGGGAGCGCAACAGCGTCTCCTGCGTCAACTGGTCCTGGGTGGCACGGGTGCGCGCGGCAAGGGCCCGGGCCTGTTCGTCCTGCTGCTGTTTCGCAACAGCCGGGTCCTGCTGGGGGACGTCAGGCTTGAACAGGCTCGCCATGTCAGCGTCGGTTTGCCTGTCGGGGGATTGCCACTTCGGTCGGCGCAACACGCGGCGCAAACGCTTGCCGCAATGTCCGTTCGAACGATGACAGGGGCCGCGGGCCTCTCTCGATCATTCGCGGAGATCGCCGGCCGTAGTATTTGCTGTCGAATTCTGCGATACGCGTGATCGCGCCGTACGATCCGCCGCCGCCAAGATATTTATCAAAGTAGGCGGACAACGACATCTCGACCTCTCGCTCTCGGCCCAGCATCGCGCCTAGCATCTTGTTCGGTATACGCCGCAAGATGGCCGTGTTCGCGGCCTTGAAGGCGTCACGCTTGGCGAGCAGGTCGCGCGCGCGGTCCAATGCGTCGTCGCATTCATCGTCGAGTTCAAGCAACTCGTCTATCGTCGACGTCAGCTCGACAGACTCACGGCTTTCACGGGCGGTCGTCTCCTTCGCCACCAGCGCTTCGCGTATCTGCTCAATCCCGGCAATCGCCGCGTCAAGATTTCGCAGTAAACCGCGGGCCGCGGCCTCCTCCGTTTCGATCTCGCGCAATTCCTCCGCAGCATCCGCGTCGCCAAGATGCGCAGCAACCGCGAGGCCCCGGCAGCGATCGGCGCCGGCGCCGATCGTTTGAACGAGGCCCGCGCGCTTGGCCTGCAGTGTGGCAATCATGCCGGTGGCCTGGGCGGCGGTTTTCGGTGAGGTCGTCATGGGCGTCGATCCTTGTTGGACGGAGGGGCGGGATTTTGCAGCTGCACGGTTCACGGCGCGGGGTCTCCGCGGCGCGGCAAAATGTTTTCCTGCGTGACGGTGAGCGGTGCGATCACGGCCATTGCCGCTTCCGCCTCGCCATTGGGCGGGATAAAATTCCGGCTCGGCGTGCCGGCGTAGTCGATTTCCTCGCCAGCCTCATGAAGCCATGCTTCGTGCGTGTTGGCCGCACGGATAAAGGTCTTTTCAGCCAGCCGATATTTTGCAACTGCCATGATCCTGATCTCCTCTACGCCGCGTTGCCGCCAGCCCAGCGCATCACCGGCGATACCGGACTGTTTTCCAATGCAGGATTATGAAAAAAAAGCCGGCCGCTCTGGTGGGGCTGGCCAGAAAGTTTTCTGTTGGTGCCAAATCGCGACTGGTAATCGAGCACAAGACGGGCACTCTCGTTTTCTGCGGTCAGATTGAACGGCTCTACCGGCCAGCCGGCGAAGCTCGCGACCTGGCCGGACAAGAATAAGTTGCAGCCGATAAATGCCGCTGCCGACTTAACCCGATATCGCGGCACCTCATCCAGCTCAGGTCGTACCTCGGTCGGATCCACAAGGTTGATCATCCCGGTCCTCGGATCAAATGGCGACTCCTGCAGGTTCGGATGACCGCGCCAACGCGAAATGAATTCAACAATTTTCCGGCCGGTCTCATCTCGGTCTCTTGCTACGTGGTGCGGCTCCGGCCAACCAGTGTCGATAACAACTTCGACAGGGGTGCCGAAAACAGGCTGCCGGCGCGTTGGATCAAGAAACACAGGCATAGTCATTTTCCTCTCGTTGATGATGCAGCAGATTGCCGCGATGTCTCGATCTTGATGAAATCGTCGATGAAGGCGGCCGCCGCGGCCTCATCATGGCCTTCGTAGCCAACACCGCGCGCAATGCACGCAACCGTGTCAGTCGCCTCCCCCGATGCACGCTCCGCAACGATCGCCCTCAACGCCCCCAACTTGGCCTGACGCCCAGCACCATTCACCGCCAAAAGCGAATTCCCCGGCGTCCCATCGAAGTAGAAGGTCTCACCCGCGAAAAATAACCGCGCCTCACGAGCGCCTACCGGCCGGATCCGCAACTTCTCCAACGCCATGTATTTGGGAATCTCACGAGGCATGGGTGCCCCGCTGCTTTTTGAACAAAAAATTAATCGGTGCGGGTTGAGAGGGTTTCGAACTGGAAAAAGGGAACCGACTGTTCTCGGCAATCGATTGATGGCAACCCGGGGCCGCCGGTTTGAAAGCTGATTTTCGAACCCGGTCGCCGCTGAGAGCGGTTTCCAAAATGCAAGGCCGGCCCCCTTCGTTCGTGGTCACCAGGCGGGGCCTCGCGCGTGCGCAGGGCGGCGCGTGCGGGTCGCCGAACACGCCGCGAACTTGTTCGATCGGTCGAAAGCCGGCAAATCGATATGCATCACGCAACCGCCGCTGCTTCGTTGCAATAACCAAAATTCGTCCCCCGACGCTGCCGATACCTCGCCTGCGGAATCATCTCCGATTCGCGAGCGAAATCCGAGCCTCGGTCAAAATCCAAAAAGCCGCTATCCACGGGCCTTTCGCGGTTGAATTTGCGTGAAATCCACCCACACGACTTCACGAAGACCCAAGC
>Ga0193729_1001845_pt1 | contig 10708 bp, 9 predicted proteins | sample U1c2metaG_FD_143036 | JGI IMG/M metagenome (GOLD analysis project Ga0193729, IMG submission 143036) | Soil microbial communities from a riparian zone of the East river system, Colorado, United States - U1c2 | ecosystem: Environmental > Terrestrial > Soil > Riparian zone | place: USA: East River... | reverse complement strand
AGACCGTCCACCGAGACCGGATCACAGTATGAACAGATTGCCAGAGCTTATATAGATGCAGTGCATTCCGTCTTAACCGGCGAGAAGCCAGCTCCTCAAGCAGCAGCCGCGCTGGAGAAGAAACTGGTGCGGATTACCGGCTTCAAAACCGGACCACCTCTAAAGGGGAATTGATCCGGTGTCAAGCAGGCCAAGGCCTATTCGGACTGCCGTCACTGACTCAGCTAAACATGCTTTCGCGCATTAACAAACTGAAGATCGCCCCGCGCCTGATCCTATGTTTTGCCTTGATTGTCTTGCTGATGTTAGTAGGTAATAGTCTGCTCGTTTGGCAATTCTATTTGGTCCGCCAACAATCGGATCGCGTGAGTGCCCTGGCACGGGAGCTAGTTGTCGTTTCACGCTTCCAGACCGATATCCTATCCCTCGACGCGAAACTCGACTCGCTGGCCAAGTCCGAAGACATCGACGGCTTGAAGCGAGAAGCCGGACGTTTACGATCCGTTCTCCTTACCGACACCGAAGCTGTCAGAGATGCGCTGATTCGTCTACCGTCTGATGTGCCTCGGGATACGGCGATCCTGCCTACTGTGGAAGCAGTTGAAATCACATTGCCACCGCAGATCGACGCCGTAATTGCATTAGGTGCGGCCTCCGACTGGAATGTGGCGCGGCTTCGTCTGGCTAATGAAAAGAAACCACTAGAAGCCAGTGCCTCAAATCTGGTTCGCAGTGTGGAGCAGCAAGTCAGTGACCAACTCTCACAGTCAGTTGCACAGGCTGAACGAGCCCAAAGCCGAATCCTCCTGATTCTTCCTCTCACAACTTTCGTTACGTTGCTAATCTCCATCTTCCTCGGTTTCGTCATCACCCAAAGCCTTAGCACTTCACTTCGCCAACTGTTGCAGGGATCAACCGCTTTGGCGCAGGGAGATTTTGATCACCAAGTGCAGTTATCAGGAAATGATGAACTAGCTCACCTGGGGACCGTCTTCAATGAAACAACCGCCAAACTGCGAGAGCTTTATCGGCAGATACAAAGCAGTGAAGCGCACCTCGCAGAAGCGCAGAGGCTTTCGCACATGGGCAGTTGGGTCTGGCAGGTAGCAGGAGGAGACGCGCTGCATCTTTCAGACGAATGGTACCGCATATACAGATTTGATCCGAGACGAGGGATGCCACGGTGGGAAGAACGGCTGCAGCGCGTGCATCCGGAGGATCGAGACAAGTGGCAAGGAACAATCGAGCGCGCAATTCGTGAGAAATCGGACTACAACCTAGAGTTCCGCATTGTTCTTCCTGACGGAACTCTCAAGTGGGTTCACACTGTGGGCCATCCCGTCTCTAACCCAGCGGGAGAACTCGTCCAGTTCGTTGGTAGTTCGATGGACGTAACCGATCGCAAGCGTTCGGAAGATGAGCTGAAAGCTGCGTTTGAGGAAATCAAGCAACTCAAGGACCAACTGTATCGAGAGAATCTGGCGCTGCGGGACGAGGTGGATCGGGCTTCGATGTTCGAGGAAATTGTTGGCACCTCGAAGCCGCTGAAGGCTGTTCTTTCTCATACTGCCAAAGTCGCTCGAACGGATGCCACTGTTTTGATTACGGGGGAGACCGGCACTGGCAAGGAGCTCATCGCCCGCGCTATCCACAAACGCTCAGAAAGGTCGGAACACGCTTTCGTCAGTGTGAACTGTGCCGCATTTGCGCCAACGCTAATTTCGTCGGAATTGTTTGGCCATGAAAAGGGGGCTTTCACGGGAGCCACGCAGCGCCGGCTAGGCCGCTTTGAACTGGCCGACGGCGGAACGATTTTCCTGGACGAAGTCGGCGAATTGCCTTCCGACACTCAAGTGGCGCTCTTGAGAGTCCTTCAAGAACGGGAATTCGAACGGGTCGGAGGCACACAGCCCATCAAGGTCGACGTTCGCGTCATCGCCGCCACGAATCGTGACCTGAACGCAGCCGTGTCCAGCGGGTCCTTCCGTACTGATTTGTTTTATCGGCTCCAGGTTTTTCCGATTGAGATTCCTCCTCTTCGCGAACGAAGAGAGGATATTGCTCTGCTGATGGAATATTTTATCGATCGATATTCGCGAAAAGCGCGCAAGAACATCAGACATGTCAGCCAGGAAACACTCGAATTGCTTCAGTCATACGCTTGGCCTGGAAACATCCGTGAACTGCAGAACGTCATCGAGCGTTCCGTGATCCTTTGCGAAACGGAGACTTTTTCGATCGATGAAAGCTGGTTGCCACAGCAGCCACACCCATTTCTTATAGCAAAACCGAAAAACCAAACTGAGCTCCCTCGAAGACTCGAGGAGCAAGAGAAGAACATGATTGAGGAGGCTCTGAAGGCAAGCCGTGGGCGTGTGTTTGGACCCACCGGGGCCGCGGCCAAGTTGGGCATTCCGAGGTCGACGCTGGAATCGAAGATTAAGTCGCTGAAAATCGACAAGAACCACTTCAGATCTGTGTCGGAAATCTGAGGGCTCGCGCTTTCGGCTCGTATTATCTAACCCCTCCGGTTATTTCCTGAAGGATTTGCTGTCACGCTACTGTCACGGTAGTCGTAGAAAAACGCTGGAAACCACGAACAAAAAGTGAATACGGAAGAGAAGTTGGCTCTCGTGCTTTATCGCAACTGCTTGATTCTCTTCGGAAAACTCCCGCTCCTGCAAATTGGTATCAAGTCAGTCTGAGGGCTGTTAATTAACCGAAGGTGTCTTTTTAGGACACTGCAGCGAGATCGCCATGTGAGCGACGGCACTCGAATCCACACCCCCCTGCGCGATAGGCAGACGTTCTATATAGTTCTAGTATCGCTGTGCCAGAACTGTGCCAAAATCCAACGTTTTCAATTCATTCGAGTTACCTTTGAGCGAAAAGCAGATTCCCCGATTTATTGGAAACGTTAGTAGTTAGAAGAAAAGGATGGAGTGGTTGGAGTCGCGGGCTGTGCGCCCAAGAGAGGCGGGCTAACGAAGCTCCGCAGTCCCTGCACGGAAACAATCACGGACTCGCGGACCAACGATATAGGATCTGAATAGGAATCCTGAACCCGTTCGCGGTTCAAAAGCAAATGGTGCCAACCCGCCTTCCGCGTGGGACCAACTGTAGGACCATTAAGCGTTTCTGACCGCTCTAAACACTACTGGATACTCCCGAATGTACCTCGTAAGTTGTTGACACGCCGTCCCCTGTAGATTTGCCAAGGTTCAGGTGTCGGTTCGATTCCGATAGGCCGCTCCAATATTTTCAAACACTTACGCCGCCGCCTCATTTTCCATTTTTTCCAATAACTTGCTGGAGAACGCTGCGCGGACCTGGTCCAGGGGGATTTCCCCGCTATACAGGGCCGTCATGCGGTGGGAACTGTGTCCCATTTGCTGGCGGATAACGGCGGGATTGATTCCGGCAAGTTCCCATCGCCGATTGCATCCACGTCGAAACCCGTGCAAACCGCCTTGTTGCAGACCAAGTGCTTTGAGTGCTGGATACAGCCCTTGATTCAGTATCGTGGTTTCTAGGAGCGGTCCTCCACGCTGAGGCCGAAAAACCAGTGCCTCCGCGTTAGGACTGCCCATCAGAAGGTGCTTCAGTGTTCGCATGGACTTCTTGCCTTCAGGGTCATGCAACGCAACCGTCCGATAGGCAGCCGCGTTCTTGCACGGGCCTATGTTTCCGTTTGTCCGCTGATCTAAAGACTCGTCGACGCGAACCGTACTTGCCTTGAAGTCAACGTCGTTGACCCTCAATGCGAGCAACTCGCTGGAGCGCAGCCCCGATGCCGCTGCGAGAAGAATCAGCGTCGAGTACTGTTCTCGGCGGGCATCCCCTAACCCGTCCATGTTGCGGACGCGGTTGGCGATTTGTTCTGCTTGTGCCCATGAGAATGATACATTTCGACGGCTCTGTATCTTCATTTGCAGCTTGTCACGTTCGGGGATAGCGAGACCGCTTTGGGAGAAAGGAGGCTTTTTATCTTTCGAGAATGAGGACAGGACACGCTGCATGGTCCGCAGCGCATCCTTGATCGTCACCCAGGAAAGCCCGGCACTCCGTTTCTTCCAAGCCCACTCGTTCACCGAATCGATGGTGATGTGCTCTATCGGAACGTCGTTCCAATCCGCTTCGAGATGGGTTTTAAGACGCCCGTCCCACACCGAAACTGTGGAGTCTCGAAGCATTCTCGGCGCGAACACGTCTCGATAGTATTTCACCGCGTCCGCGAAGCTATGCGACGAAGGAATCCGGTAATCGTTCGAGTTGAGTTGCAGTCTCGAGATGAAATCCAGTTTCTTTCGCTCCGCTTCACTTCGCGTCATCTGCCTGACCAGACCAATCACTTCTGTTTGACGCTTTCTTTCTTCCTGTCCCGGTACATCGACCCAGTATTGGAAGAAGTAATACTTTTTTCCGTCGGCGCGTTCACCTACACGCACCTCCGGGTTTTGCCCTTTCCTGCGACTCGCCTCGCTTTCGAGTCGCTGGAACTGGCGGCACGCCAATATTATCAAGACACGCTGTAAGAGCAACGGGCATCTGACCATCCGCGGTGGTGCCACCGGAGGATTGGGGAGTGGATGGCGTGGTCATGGAAAGGGCTATTCGGGTGATGCTCGTGCGTCACTGGAACTGGGATTCGAATTGCTAGTGCTGCGCCTCGCGTTCGTCCTCGGAGGATGGAACTGGGGAACTTCCTGAAACCGGCTTGTGCATTCGCAGATCGGCGAGGGCTTTCGTTACGGTCAACCGCGCGTAATATTGCGGATCGGATTTGTCGTTGGCTCGTGAGTGCGCCAATTGCGTGATCAATTCTTCCGGGTCGGCGCCGCTCGCGAGAGCGCTTTTTACGTGAGCCCAGTCGCGTTCCGATTGGCTGATGTGGCGTGGTTCGGACCGGTTCGGTTGGGACGGTGAATGCCGCACCTGGCGGTAGCCAGAATCGACAGGTTCAGTGCGCAGCATGAAATCTCGCGCGTGGTAGACGCGATCCGAATGGTTTTGAGCGCTGACCAAAAAGTCCTGGTCATACTTCTTGTTCATGAACCCGGGAACACGGAGAACACGCGCCGCATCCGTTGCAGCGTGGTCGCCGTCGAATTCGCGAGCGATAGCGTGCAGCAGCGTTTCTGCGTGTGTGAGGTCGATGTCTTCGACTCGCCAGATCACTTGGTATTTGTCCGGTGAGGTGTTGAGGACATAATTCGGGGCAGGAACGAGAGTGGACTTTTCGATCGCCGCTAGAGAGGCAGAGCCGTCATGGTCGAGGTCAGCGTAGAGGTGGCGTATGGCAAGAATGTCATGCTTGGTCCGTGTAAACGCAGTGGCTTTCAGAGCGTTCATGCCCACGTAGATATCGCAGCCGTCCCGGTCGTTCTTGTAACGCATCCAGTCTTGAAACGGGGTATCGATCACCTTAGCCGTGGTGCTGATGCGCTGGGTCGTTTCACGGCGTTTGGGATTGCGCACCAGGATGGCGATGCGATCCACAGTTTCAAAATTCCCTCGAATGTATTGGGCTGGCGTTATCGCTTCCCTCTGGACTTCATTTTCGAGGTCGCTCACGGTTTCGATTCCTCCTTCTGAAATACGGCGCAATAGTCAAAGACATCGGCGTCAGGCTTGTAAGAATTGATTTCGAGCACTTCGGAAATGAATCGGCGACCCGGCCGACGCTCCACATGAATGACGACGTTGAGCGAGTCGCCGATGTTGGTTTTAATCGCGAGGTATGGCAACTCGATGCCACTTTGCAAAACACAGCTTGTGAAGCGTGCGAGACCCTGTTTTGCTGAGTTCGCGTGAATGGTGCACAGCGTCCCGGAATGGCCCGTGTTCAGCAGCTGAGGCAATTCAAAGGCTTCACCGCCGCGGACCTCGCCGAGCAAAATACGATCCGGCCGATGCCGAAGAGCCGCTTTCAGCAGATCGCGAATCGCTACAGGCGGAACTCCGTTCTGTTCACGACGTGCTTCGAATCGCACGAGGTTGTCGTGGGTCAATTGGATCTCCGCGGTGTCTTCGATGAGCAGGATTCGTTCGTCATCGGGAATGAATTTAGCCAGTATCCCGAGGGTCGTCGATTTTCCACTTCCCGTGCCGCCGCTGATCAGGATGTTTTTTCGAGACAGAACGCAGTCCTCCAGACGGTTGGCGAGCGATTTGTCCAGCGTTCCTGCTTGAATCAGGTCCCACATTTCGAAATGGCGTGTATTGAACTTCACGGCCGCGATGGCCATGCCGACGCCAAAGAGCACGCCGGCCAGCACGCGTTTCGAGCCGCCTTCGCCAAAGGCGAACGTCAACCCGGAAACCACGATGGCCACAAGCGACAGCCCGCGGGCGATGGTGCTGGTAAAGGCTTGCTGCAGGACGTTGACAGCGTTCTCCCACGGGGAGTTCGCTTGCGCAAAGGCGGGGGACGCGAGCAGCAATCCAAAGACGAGACTGAGGCAGCGGTGTCCCGCTCGGAAGAACGAGACGGTTTGGCGAAGAAATGATTTCATGGCAGTCGGCTCCACGAGAGGCAGTGTGTAGGGAAGTTCCCGCTCATCTCCGGGCGGGAACGCAGCGAAGGCGCCGAGGGCAAACTCTGTTCACAAGAGACACGAGTGGGCACGAGCCCTGGAGCACGAGTGTCCCCGGTGTTCTTCGCAGCGGTTGAAGGGAAGGCGCGGTACGGCCTGGAGCGGCGATTGCGTTCGGCCGTCGCGCCGGGAGTGTGAAGCGAAAACTTCCCCCTATATATATCTAATCAGCAAAACACGCGGGAAAATGTGTCGCGTTCTTGCAAAAATATTTTTCTAGCGCGAACTGCGAAGGCGAGCGCACACGTCATGTCGCTTCATCGTCCGGTTCGGTCGTAGACGGTCGTCGCGCCGCTTTGCGAAGTTTTGCGAGTAGGCGCTTGATGCGTTGCCGCAGGGCGTTCGAATAGCCGGCAAGCTTTCCGTTCGCCTCAGCGAAGTTTCCTTCGAGCTTGATGTGGACGAGGACTTCGAGGTCCGGCCCCGTGACGACGCCTTCCCTCTGGCAGCGGTTGAGAAAGTGCCGCAGGAGAACGGCTCGCTCGAGCGGTTCGGGAATTCCCCAAACGACATCGTGGGTCGGCACGAGGGGTCCGTCGCGTTCGGCATTGCCGGGAATGCGCGTTTCGCGTTCGGCCCATTCGAACACAGAGCGAGGGAACCAATGACTTATGGGAGGAACCGGGAAAGCAGAAGACGCGAAGCTGCCGGGCGCAGGAATTAGCCTGAAGCAGTGCCCAAGAAAATGGGAAGCAGGAAAAGGTGGCGTCTCAGTTTTGATCTGGTGGATGGACCGCCGCAGCCGCTTAACGCCTTCCCAAATTGAAGAGCTCGTGCCCGTCAAACTGCCGTTTGTCAGGGAGATTCCTCCTGCCACACCAAGCCGCAAGACAGAAATCTCACAAACGTTTTACAAATTGGAGACACGGCCATGACAATACCCTATCTGCGTTTCCCTAGCCTGATTCTCAGAAATCATCGCTGGCCGACGCTTCGAAAAACCGTGAAGTGTCCCCACCACGATCAGCGACTCCAAGCGGCTGCGCCAGAAAAGGAGACTTTCCATGCAAGATCTCAGTCAGGCTGGAAAAACTGCCTCGAACCGGCGGTCCTTCCTGAAAAAAGGGATGGCCGCAGGCGCCGTCACAATGGGCGCTGGCCTCTTGACCAGCAGCTCTTCCGTCTTCGCAGAAGACGAAAAGAGCGGACGCCTCACTCCGGGAGACGCGGCGCTGCTCAGGTTCGCAGCCGCAGCGGAAATTCTGGAAACCGATTTTTGGGTGCAGTATAACGAATTGGGAGGTGTTCCCAACACCAGTGAAGTTCCAGGCGGAAGCGGAAATGCGGCCTACACCGCTGCCCTCGCGGTCCTAGACGCGGACATGGCGCAGTATATCCACGACAATACCGATGATGAGTTCACTCATCAGAATTTCCTGAACGCGTACCTGGAATCAAAGGGCGCCGATCCCGTGAATCTGGAACCCTTTCGCACCTTGTCGGGCAGCACCGCCACTGGATCCAGCGGAAAGCTGCGGCTCACCAATCTCATGCAGCTCACCTTGGATACCAGTTGGTGGACTCGCTATCGCAGCAGCACACACAACCCTGACCTCGATCCGACTTTCACGTTCCCGCAAGCGATCCCAACCTTAAATAAGGGGCAGCATACGGCAATTCCCAGGACCGACGCTGACACCAGCGATCCCAACTTTCTTCAGGCCATCGCGAACACAGCGGCTTTTCATTTTCCGACCATCGAACAGGGGGGCAACAGCCTCTATCCGTCGATGGCACAACGCGCGACGCATCGTGAAGTTCTGCGAATCCTGATCAGCATCGGCCCCACAGAGACCATGCACTTTCAAACCTGGTCGGACAAGGCAGGCAATGCGCCTGCTTTGACTGCCGTGGATCCGGTGACAGGCGTGTCAGTCACGTTTCCGGACCTGAATACTTCTCCTTTTGGTGGCGAGGATTTTCAGACCAACTTGATCATGCCGGAGCCATGTCCGTTCATCAGCCGCAAGCTGCCGCCGTGCTCCGTCATTCGCCCAACCGAAACCAAAGGCATCGCCAAGGGCGTGGTCAAGTTTCTCACCGACATGGGACTGTTCATCGGGCAGTCGTCGGCATTTTTCGCGCTCATGCAAGACCTCGCCGAAGACGCCGACGCCGCGCGCCACGGCTCCTGAACCACGGACCGCGCAAGTCACCACACGTATCTTCGGCCCCGGCAAAGCGGCGCATCCAACCACGCCGGGGCCGAAAGGTTCTCGTTTCATTCAAGTGGCGTGAACTTCATGAGTGGGTGGAGAAATAACGAAGATTTTGGCGACGTCTGCCGCGCACCATGGGCAACCACATCTTGAAGCTTCGTCAGAAGCTTGAGAAGACTGTTGGGGGCTAAAACGGAAATTCCGGTTGAGAGGTGAGAGATGAGGCGAACCGTGTTCTTGGCGGCAGCGAGCTTGGTATGCGCACTGGGTGTGAGCGCACAACAACAAAACATCGACACGCAGAATTCGACGCTAACGATCCTCGTTGGTAAAACGGGCGTATTCTCTGGGCTGGGACATGAGCACGAAGTGCGCGCGCCGGTTCACAGCGGTACGGCGGACACGGGCCCGCATCCTGCGGTTGAAGTGCACGTGGATGCGCAGGCGCTGCGCGTGATCGACAAGGACGCTTCCGAGAAAGAACGCGGCGAAGTGCAGACGACGATGCTGGGGCCGGAAGTGCTCGATAGCGAGCGACATCAGGAGATCGTATTCAAGACCACAGGCGCGGAGGCTACCGGCCAGGGGAGGTGGACCCTTCGCGGGAATCTGACGCTGCGCGGACAGACGCGGCCGGTCACGGTGCAAGTGACGCTGGAGGACGGCCGTTACACCGGCGCGACCACCATGAAGCTGACTGAGTTCGGGATCAAGCCTCCCGGAAAAGCGGGCGTAAGAGCCAAAGACGAAGTTAGAATTGAGTTCGACGTGCGGCTGGCGTCGTAAGACGCGAGGCGCGCGGCCTCTGTTCGCGAACATCATGGTAGACGAGCGGTTTGGTGATAGGAGAGCGCACAGCACGGAGCATTTTTTGCAAGTGAGTGCGACCATAAGGAAAGATCGGAGAGAGGGACTTAGCGCCAGTCTTCCAACGAAGAAGTGTAGGGATCACGCTTAGGGGAGCAGATTCACAATTGCGGGGTGGAGTTCCCATAACGTCGTAACCTGCTCAGATCAGCGATTATGCTCAAAATCTTCGAATGCCATTCCGAGGACCTCGGCTGGCAAAGCTTGTGGCAGTTCCCCACCATGCTCCACGTCAAGGCGAAACCCATGTTGTGCTAGTTGCGATTGAATATTTTTTCGCGCGCTACAAAACTCACTGTCGACGGGCGTCTCCACAATCACTCTGGGAGCGTTTCTATCTGCTGTTTGCGAAATCTCAAGGTCGACGTCACAGTCTTCGCCGTTAACATGCACGTTCTGTAGAAATGACTGCGCAACATGGAACACCTGCAGTTCGCGCCCGGTTCGGGGTGCGTTGGGAAGAACGATCTCATCCTGCGGCCAACCGAGAATGGTGTCCACGGTAATCTCCACTGGAGTCATAGTCGGAATTGGGACATGTTTTTCGTCATGGCGGAAATCGGCAGTGTCCGGCTCAAGAGGTGTGCATTTGCAAAGATCCTGCGGCTGAACTTCACCAAAATTGATACTCCCGCAAGAGACTGCAAAGGCAGCGAGCAGAGCCACGCCACCCACAAGGGAAAGGCCTATGAGCCGGCTTCCCTGCAATGTCTTCCGCGTGTTTTCCTGGATTTGACCGCCGAAGTGATAAGGTGGCAAAGGCTCCCCCAAGTCCGCGCATCCTTAGCAATTTAGATGCTGATTTGTGGTCAGGAGTGCTGCGATTTCCAGAGTCACGGGTGGTGCGCCGAACGGCGGCCCGCGGACGCTCCGGGAGACTGACAGTCAAACTCCCGATCTTTTTGGCTTTCGGACGTCTGTGTCGAGCGTTCCTCGATCTCATGCACAATGAGCTGACCCACTTTGGCCCACACGTCTGGATCGAACTCCAATTTTGCATGGGCGCCTTCTAGAATCCTTGCCGGCCAAAAAAGTGCTGAGTCGAAAGAATTCGGCTGCTCATGAGAGCGCACTAAGTTGAAAAGA
>Ga0193729_1001844_pt1 | contig 10714 bp, 7 predicted proteins | sample U1c2metaG_FD_143036 | JGI IMG/M metagenome (GOLD analysis project Ga0193729, IMG submission 143036) | Soil microbial communities from a riparian zone of the East river system, Colorado, United States - U1c2 | ecosystem: Environmental > Terrestrial > Soil > Riparian zone | place: USA: East River... | reverse complement strand
CTCGCCCCGAAGCGACGCCAGCCAGGCGCCCGCGTCTCGCTCTAGCCGCACGGTGAGTGGGAGCGAAGATCGGGTCCAAAGGCTCGTCTCACTGCCTGACTCGCCCCATGCGGACAGCATGATCGCGGTCGCAACTGCCCCCGTGCCACAAGCGAGCGTCTCGGCCTCAACACCCCTCTCGAAGGTGCGGTAAGCGAACTCGCCGTCTGGCCTCCGGGAGACGAAGTTCACATTCGCTCCGTCGACCAGCGAGCGATGATGCCTCAGCTCGGAACCTCGACCCACAACGTCGGCAGTTTCGACGTCCGGGACCTCAACTACTACATGAGGCACTCCAACTTTGGTGTAGCCGAGTCTGCGCTCGCCCGGTTGGATCCCCAGCTCTCGGGCGTCCGAGCGGACGTCCGTCACCCGCTCCAGGTCAACCTCGGGCAAGTTGTCGCGAATCCTTGCGCGGAGAGACCCGGCGGCCGTGTGCAGCAGGAACCCGCCCGCCTGTGCCAATCCCAACTCCACTGCCAAACGGGTGCTACAGAGGCTGGCGTTTCCGCAGAGCGCGGCCTCGGACCCGTCGCTGTTATAGTAGCGCATCCGGACGTCACCCTGCCCCGCCTTCTCGAGGAACACGACTCCGTCCGCACCAATCCCGGTGCCGCGCGCCGCGAGCTCCGTGATCATTTCAGCGTTCTCCAAGAGCTTGGTGGCGCCCGCGGTTGAATCGAAAACGACGAAATCGTTGCCCGATCCCGTCATCTTGTAAAAGCGTTGTCCCTCTGGCCGTCGCACCATCAGATCCTCCCCGTCAGACTCCACCAGCGCAGACGCCAGACCATCCAGATCGCTTCGCGCACGATCTTCTTTGACATCTTGCTCACGCCCTCGGTGCGATCCACGAAGATGATAGGGATCTCGAAGAGGCGGAAGCCGCGCTTCCAGGCGCGATAGGACATCTCGATCTGAAACGCGTAACCATTTGATTTGACCGAATTTAGATCGATCGATTCGAGTACATTGCGACGGAAGCACTTGAACCCACCGGTGGTGTCGAAAATCGGCAGGCCGGTCACGAATCGCGCGTAGATGTTCGCGCCATAGCTGAGAAAGAGCCGGCTCATCGGCCAGTTCACGACGTTGACGTGGCCATCCTGATAGCGTGATCCGAGGACGACGTCTGACTCCCTGATAGCTTCGAGGAACTCCGGCAACCGCTCGGGATTGTGCGAAAAGTCGGCGTCCATCTCGAATACGAGGTCGTATTTTCGCTCGAGCGCCCACCGGAAACCGGCGATGTATGCGGTTCCGAGTCCGAGCTTTCCCTCTCGATGAATGACGTTAACCCGAGGGTTATTGGTAGCGATACCGTCGACGATCGCCCCCGTTCCATCGGGCGAGCCGTCGTCCACCACGAGGATTTCGAGCGACGGATCCTGCGCCAGAATCGCCGGGATTAGTCGTGCAATGTTGAAACGCTCGTTGTACGTCGGGACTATGACCAGCGCGCGATCAGGCAAGTCGTCTCCGGTCGCGCCAGATTCCCGTCCCCAGCATCAGTAGTCCCAGAGCGATTGCAAACCAGGTGATCACCTTTCCCCGTTGGTACGCGGGGCTCGTGAAATTCAGCTCGACACTGCGAGCCCCTCGCGGAAGCTCTACGCCTATGAGGGTGAGGTCAGCCCGTCCGATGCGAGCCGGTTTTCCGTCGGCGGATGCAATCCAGCCCGGATAATAATTCTCCGAGACCATGAGTGAGGATCCTTCGGGGGCGGGCCCGCTCAAGTCGATTTGTACCTTGCCCGCTTCGTAGTGCCTCACCGTCGTTGTAATCGCGAGCGGAGCTGGAAGCGATTGCACTCCTTGCGCCGCGGTGACGTTGGCCGAGGTGTCGAACAACGCGGCTCGCTTGACGTCGAATCGAGGATTGATAACGGTCGCGAGCACCTGCTCGTCAGGCGCTTTGACCGCAATCGGAGTCACCCAGGAGTAGGGATTCTCAGCGTTCAGTCGATAGAGATAGACAGTGTCTCCGGCGGCGTTCCGAACCGGACCCTTCGCCAGGGTCGTATTCCCGATGAAAGGCAGCTCCGGGATGTTCGTCAGGAAGTATTTCGTGTTGGTGAGGGCGAGAACGTTGGGTGAAAGGAGGCGGTTTTCCTGGCTGTTTGTCCCAGTCAGATCGTTGGTTAGTTCTCCAGGCGCCGCGGCGTACCGTCCAAGCTGATTCCCGTGATAGCCCAGCACATTGCGAATTCGGTGAGTCATCAGGGCATCACCGTTGAGGAATGGGTCCGGCTGTGGAGTAGGCCGCACTGTAAACGGGAGCACCCGAATGGGCTGCGCCTCCGCCCTGAGCATGTCGACAATCGGGTCGCTCGCGTAGAGAATCTTCGCCGGGGGTGAGAACATCCAGTAGATCCGCTCGACCGTCCAGAGGTCTATCGTCACGAGCGCTGCCAGGATCCATGCTGCAGCGCGGATCGAAACTTTTTCTTGAAGAGTCGCCAGTCCCAGAGCTGCCGCCAGGGCCACGAAGGCGAAAGAACGCCAGGCTCCGGCAAACAGAGCGCCCTTGTTCGCCTGAACCAGGTCCAACTGACGCTCGCCCGCGAACGATTCGGCGAAGCTGGTGAGTGCGCCGGTCGAGGCAAGAAGGGCAATCGCCCCCCCTCCGATGAGCCAGCCAATCAAATACTTGCGTGTCACTCTTCGTCCCAAGAACCGCTCCGTGCCCACGCAGGCGAGAAGCGCTATCGCAAGAGTGCCGACAAAGAAAATCGTCGCCGGTGCGCGGAAGTATTTCGTGCCCGGAATGATCGCGTACGGAATTTGGTAAAACGGTGTCGCACTCCCCAAGGACCAGAGAAGCGACACAACAAGAGCGGCCGACCAGAAGATGATATGCTTCCGCCGCGAATCGCTGCGCAGTCCGATGAACGCGGCGCCGGCTAGCACGAGGACAATAACGCCTACATACTCGCTGTGAAGGTGAATTCCGTTTCGCCCCCAATAGCCATTGAGAATCCCTGAGAACTGAGGCAGGTACGCATTCAGCAGCTCCTCAGGCGGCCATGCGTACGAAGTGGCGATGCGGTAGTCGGCCAATCCTCCCGCGCGCGGCGACCACTTCACGTATTCCCGAACCGGCAGGTATTGAACAGCTCCGACCGCAAGTCCAACGATCACCGCGAGCAGCGCCAGGCCTAGTCGCCTGATCGCCACACCTCGCGGGAGCTTGATGCCGTCGAGCCTGGTGAAGGCGAGAAAGAGCGCGTACGCTCCCGAGGTGAGCAGCATGTACTGCAGCAGCTGGGGATGGGGACTGAGGATGGACAGTCCGACTACGAGAGCGAATCCTCCCCAACTCCAGTTCTTCCCTTCCCGGATTCCACGATAGAGCATCAACAGCGCGAGCGGAAAGAGCGCACTCACGAAGAGCTTGCCGTCGTGGCCCGGAGAGACCGACGATGCAATCTGCCCGCTCATCATGTACGCCAATCCGCCAACGAGGGCGCCGTAGAACCCGTACCCGAGTCCGCGCAGGAACACGTATGTAAGAAGGCCGGCCAAGAAAATGTGAATGATGAATCCCCACGTCATCGCGATGTCGGTGGGCATGATCATCCGCAGCAGAAACGTCGGATAGAAAATGTCGCCGTGCATCGCGGCGATGTACGGCATGCCGCCAAATAGATACGGATTCCAGAGCGGAAAATGTCCCGTTGTCCTGAGCGTGCTCGCCGCAAACTCGCGAAACGCGTAGCCGGCGATGTATTGATCACTATGCGGGTTCACCAGGAACTTTCCCGCCAGCGCCGGATACCCGAGCGAGAGCGTGGAGAATGCATACACGAGCGCGGCCCAACCCAACGCGAAACGCGGCGCCGGGGGCGCCGCGGATGTGTCAGCGGAATTCGGATATTGCCGCGGGGACTTATCTCGTGGCTGGACCATTGTCGTTCAGCTCGGTGAAGACTTTCGGGTTGTGCCCGCGGCAATATACAACCCGCTCGGCACCAGCTCGACGATTGTCAGCCACAAGCGGGCCGCGATAGCTACGAGCGCCGCGTCCGCTTCGTTCGCAAGTCCAAGCTGCGTCATGAAGGCGGCGAGCGTGAACTCTCTCACGCCCAGGCCGGCCGGCGCGATCGGTGAGATGAAACCGAGGATATACGCAGCGGTGTAAACTGCGATGTACGAGGACATTTCGCCAGGCGCGGAGCCAAGCAACCCTCGCACGAAGAGCTGAAATGCAACACCGTAAAACAGCCAGGAGAGAGCGCTGGCCACGGCAGCAGTCCAGATGCTCGTCGCCGGAACGGTCGGAGGGGCGATTTCCCTACCAATCAGATTGCCCAGCCAGATAGCGAGCGGCGGAAGGAACCGTGGTGCGCTGAGTAGCAGACCTACCAGCAACAGAACGGCGGCGCCCACCAGCAGCGGCTGGCCGAGGAGCTTCGCACTCGTGATCATGACAATGGCGGTGCCGGTGGCGAGACTCACGGCCTGCATGATCACCGACGAGCCCGCCGCGGCAATCGCGGAGATCCCGCGCTTTCTCGCCATCACGCCCATCGCGGTGAGCGACCACACGTTTCCCGGAACGTACTTTCCGAGGTTCGACAGAAACCAGATCCGGGCTGCATCGATGAACGGAACGTGAGAATCCCAGGCTTCCAGCACTCGGCGCCAGCCTTCGATGAGCAGCGCGTAAGTGACGAGAATCAGCGCAGTGGCGGCGGCAATCCATTCCCATCCGAACTGGATGTGGGTGAGTCGGGATTCAACCTTGTTCCATTGAATCGCCAGCGTGCGGACGGCGAAGAACAGCACCGCCGCCGCAAAGATCCACTGCGCGACCTTGAATAGGTTACGACGCCCTGGCGCCAAGTACCTGTCGGTATATCTCTGCGTAGCGGCGCGCGGCTGACTCCGGCGCGAAGGCAGAGAGTGCGTAGAGGCGCCCTGCCCTGCCCAGCTGACTTCCGCGGCCATCGCGGGCGAGCAAATCGTCGAGTGTGCTGGCGAGGGCGGCTCTGTCACCCGACTTGACGAGGAGTCCGGTCTTCTCGTGCTGGATCACGTCGCGGAGCCCACCGGAATCGAACGCGACGACCGGGGTCTCACAGAGGAGCGCTTCCACGGCGACGAGACCAAGGCCCTCATCAACCGACGGGATGACGACCGCGGCGGCGCGCTGATAGAGCGGAGGCAGCTCCGATTGAGTGACCTGTCCATGCCAGCGGATACGCGAAGCGACTCCGAGTTGTTGCGCGAGCTGCTTCAGGGCCTCGCGATTCGGCCCGTCGCCTACGATGTCCAGCGAAGCGGCGGCTGTTTTCATCGAAGCCAGCGCGTGCAGGAGGTGCTCCACTCCCTTCTGCTCAGTGAGCCGGCCAACAAAGAGAAGGCGCTGTCCGTCGCGCGACGAGCCGGGCGCGAAGAGATCGGTAGCGACCGGCATTGGAGCCACCGTCGGCTGAACACCCGGAGCGAGTGCTTCGGTCTCATCCTTGAGCCAGTGCGAGACGGTTGTGACGGCCGCGGAATGCTTGAGAACGTGCGCAAAGAGCGGCTTGGCGACACCAACTTTCCGGACGAGGCGAACGTCTGTCCCGTGAAGAGTCGTTACGAGAGGGATGCGCGCGAGACCACCGACCCACGTTCCAACTACGCCGTTGGGGAACCACCAGTGCGCATGAACCAGCTCCGGCTCGAAGCTGCGCCGTGCGCGAACGGCGTGGACGAAATCGGAGCCGAGAAATCCAACGAGGGCGAGTCTCGCGGTCCATGACGAGGCGACATCACCCGCCATGTTTCCCGTGTAGGCAAGCTTCTCATAGCGGCGAGGTGCGTATCTGAATCGCTCCACGGTGACGCCCTCAATCTCCGCGGACGCGGGAAGACCAGGTGCGGCCGGCGCCACCACGCGAACGTTCACGTTTTCCGCCCGGAGGGCGACCGCCAGGCGAAGGATGAACGAGCCGGCCGCATCTCCTTCCGATCGCGGGAACGAGTGCGTGAGGAACAGTACGTTCATCTGCTCAGAGATTCGGCGTCGTGTCGCGTTCCCGCGATTGATCTTCGATGCGCGAGCGGAGCTGTCTCAGCTCGGCGCGTTGGGCGGCGATCATCTCGCCGAGGAGACCAGTGGCGAAGAACACGCTGCCCACCGTCACGCAGGTCTCGACGAGATTCACCAGCGGGCGGAAGCCGACTCCTCCGATGACGCGCCAGAGTATGGCTACGATTCCAACCACTACACCAATGATGAACAGGGCCGCGCCCAGCAATCCAAACAGGAGCAGCGGCTTCCTGGCAAATCGGAGCTCGAACCAGACGGCAAGCATGTCGAGCACCCCGACGGGAATGCGTCCGATTCCGAACTTGGATTGCCCTGCGTTGCGCGGATAAAGCGGCACCGGGACCTCCGACAGGGAAAAACCATCGGCAACGGCCATCACGACCATGTAGCGATGCCAATCTGGCCGGTTTGGAAGAGAATCCATTACTTCCCGTCTGTACGCCTTGACCGAATTGAGATCGCGGACACCGACCTTGAAGAGTGAGCGACTCAGCCCGTTGTAGATGCCGGAGACAAAAGCCTTCTCGTACTTCCCTTCCTTGTAGCCGGTGACGATATCCGAGTCGCCGGCAAGGATTGGCGCGACGAGGCGCGGAATGTCTTCAGGTTTGTATTGCAAATCGGCGGGATAGAAAACGAGAACGCTTCCGCGCGAATGGAGGTACCCGGTGCGGAGAGCGTCGGCGATTCCACGCCGAGTTCCATGCCTCACTGGCCGCAGAAATGGATACTCGGAGGCAAGTCGCTGAAGGACGTTCCATGAATCATCCACCGACCCATCGTCGATGACGACGACCTCATAGCGACCTGGCGCCGACGCGAACGCGATACGCGCCTGCTCCATGAAAAGTGGAAGATTCTCCGCCTCGTCCTTGGCGGGAACCAGGACGCTCACATCGGGCCGGCTCGCCACAGGCTGAAGCGCCGGGCCGCTCTTCATGCGCTGCGCCGCGTCAGCCTGTGGAGCGGAGGTCATACGCGTTTCCGCATCCGGGCAGAGAGGACGCCGAGCTGGTCACGATACTTTGCGACGGTGCGGCGGGCGATCTGCACCCCGCTCTCGCGGAGGATGTTGACGATCGCCTGGTCAGTGAGCGGATGCTTCGGATCTTCCTCCTGTACGAGCTTCTGCAGCTGGGCCTTGATGCCGCGGGCGGAGACATCCTCACCGTCCGAGGTGGCGAGACCCGAGGAGAAGAAGAATTTCAGCGGAAGGACGCCGCGCGGAGTTTGAACGAATTTCTCGTTTGTCACTCTGCTGACCGTCGACTCGTGCATGTTGATGACTTCAGCGACTTCGCGGAGCGTGAGGGGTTTGAGATGCTGGATTCCCTTCTCGAAAAACTCCCGCTGCCGCTCCACGATGTAGTTCATCACCTTGAGCATCGTTTGCCGGCGCTGCTCGATCGCCTGAATCATCCAGTTAGCGGAATTGAGCTTGTTGGAGATGAACTCCTTGTTCTCGCCATCGAACTTCTTCTTGTCGCGGGCGATCTCCTGGTAGGCGCGGCTCAGCTTGAGACGAGGAAGATTCGCATCGTTCAAAAAGACGTGATAACGGTCGTCGATCTTGTCGACGATGAGATCCGGGATGATATAGTTGTCGTCGCGGGACCCGTATTGCAGACCGGGCTTGGGATCGAGCTTCGCGATCTCGTCCGCCGCTTTCTGGACGTCGGCGGCGCTGATGCCGAATCGCTTCGAGATCTCGCTCCAGCGGTGGTTGATCAGCTCCTCGAAGCAATCTCTCACCAGGCGGTACGGGACCGATTGCTCGAGGCCCGATTCCCTGAGCTGCAGTAGGAGGCATTCACGGAGATTCTGGGCGCCGACCCCAGGCGGGTCGAGGGTCTGGACGATGGCCAGCATCTTCACGCCCTCCTCCTCGGTATAGAGAGGAAGGTCGTCGGTTTCGCGACCGGCTTCCTCCGCCGCCTTGGTCACGACGTCATTCAGCGCTCGGACGATATCTTCAACTCCGGACGCGAGATAGCCGTCGTCGTTAATGTTTCCTATGAACTCATCGGCGAGCAGAGTCTGGCGCGGAGTGAGCTCGAGAAGACTAACCTGATCGCGGAGGTGGTCGCTTAGATCGCGAGTGGCGACTGTGACCGGCTCGAAGTACTCGCGCTCCTCGTGCTCTTCGCGGCGACCCCCGGCGGTGTCGAAGCCGTCGAGCAGAATCTCTTCCCAGTCGATCTCGCCGGAGCGCTCATCCTCGGTTTCCGCCTGCGCCGGTTCCGCGGCTTCGCCCTCCTGCTCTTCTTCTTCCTCCTCTTCGGCCTCCACGAGATCCAGGAACGGATTGTTGAGAAGCTCCTGCTTGAGGTGTTGCTGGAGGTCCAGCAGCGGCATGTAGAGCAGATCCATCGCCTGATAAAGGCGTGGATTGATCTTGAGCTCCTGACGGAGCTGAGTCGACTGATTGAGACCAGGCTTCAAGAGGCGGCTACCTCGTCTCTATTGCGAGAGAATCTCTCGCGCAGCCGTGCGGTGAGCGTCGGACCAAGGTATATGTCAGCCACAGTGTCGTCGAAAACGAGGTCCCGGACCGTTCCGGAGACCTTAACCTGCCCATCGAACATAATGTATGCGCGGTCTACAATGTCGAGCGTTTGTTCCACGTTGTGATCGCTAATGAGGACGCCTATTCCGCGGTGACGCAGTCCGGCAACGATTGTTTGTATGTCGTGCACCGCAATCGGATCGACCCCCGCGAACGGCTCGTCGAGCATCATGAACTTCGGAGCGGTGACCAGCGCCCGCGTTATCTCCAGCCGGCGCCGCTCGCCGCCGGAGAGCGCGTACGCCTTGCTCTTGCGGAGCCTCTTGATACTCAGCTCGTCGAGGAGCTTCTCGAGGCGCTCCGAACGTTCCGCGGCAGAGAGTGGAAGCGTCTCCAGAATGGCAAGAATGTTGTCCTCGACCGACAGCTTCCGAAAGATCGAAGGCTCCTGCGAAAGATAACCAATGCCGCGCCGCGCCCGCTCGTACATGGGGAGCTTGGTGATGTCCACTCCGTCCAGGAGTATGCGCCCGGAGTCCGGCTGAATGAGGCCGACGATCATGTAGAACGTCGTCGTCTTTCCAGCTCCGTTCGGGCCGAGCAGCCCGACTATCTCACCCTGCTGCAACCGGAGCGCGACATCGTTCACGACCTTTCTGCCACGGTAGGTCTTGGTCAATCCGTCCGCCTCCAGCACGCTGCCGCCGATAAGCGTGGGACGCGGGGGTGTCGAAAGCGCGAGCCGGGAATGTTCGCCGGTCTCCCGCATCGCCTCGGCGAATTCGGCGCGAAGGGGCGCGATGTCTTTCCAGAGCGAAGGTGAAATGCGGACGGTGTCGGTATCGCGCTGGAGATCGCCGTTCAGCGGCAGTATCACCCCGGCTTCGGCGAGTCGCGGGAGGATCGACGCCGTGAGATACGCCCGGACCTCGTCCTGACCCAGGCGTCCCGCTTCTCGGTCCGCGTCGACTCCCTTTGCGCGGAGAGCGTGGATGTAGTCGTTCCTGTAGTTGGCGGCAACATCGCGGACTCTGGCAACGCCGTTTTCGTCGGCAGCGCGGACAATGGCGTGCAGCGCCAGGCCATCGAGCTGGTCCTTCTGGGAAACTCCGGCGATGAGCGCGCGAACGCTCTCGAGACGCGGGTCGTTATCGCTCATCGTTTGATTACGGGCGGCTTTGACACAGCGGGCGGCTTCTTGGCCTGCGCCGGCCCCGCGCCCGGTTTGTCTCCGGTCGACGCCGCGGCGGGCTCGATCAATACTCCGGTCGCCTTGTCCGTCACGGTAACGGTGGCGACCCTGCCGTCCTCGAACAAGATATCGATGATCCTTCCCCCCACATAGTTGACGGTGGGCTCTGTCTGGGGGCCTTTGGAATTCTTCATCTGATAGAAGGATTTGGCGTTGCCCTCAGCGACAATCTCGCGAATTTTGGGCTTGCTGGATGTGTCGGTCGTGACCAGTGAGTCGAAGTGGGCGACGATCGTATCGCCTCTCATCCAATCTCTCTGCTTGGAAACGACACCCGAATCGGGATTGCTTTCGGCGTAGGCCTTACGCAATGCTCGGACCTCGCGGATGCGCTGCCCGGGCATTATCGCGTCGATGGAGTCGGCAATGATCTCGCGCTCGGGTGAAACTGCGTGTGCGCGGCTCTTGCCCCAGGCCATCGCGCGCTCGAGCTGATTGTTCTGCATCCTCAGGTCGATCGAGTCGGCCACCAGCTCGAGGTCCTTACTGAGCGCGTGCCCCTTGGGCGTTGCGACGACGCGCTCTACCTGACGGTTGCGCGAATAAATATCAATCACTCCGCCCGTGAGCGTGAAGGCGCGAGTTCCCTTGCCCTGGACTGATGGCTCGCGCATCAGTCGAGCGAAGTCGCGCCCGCTATCCATAAAGGCCGAATCACCAGTGGCCAGAAGGTCCGGCCGGGTGATTTCAACGCGCCCTGAGGCGTAGACGAGACTGTCGCCTTCCATCACGATCTGGTTGGCGACGACATTGGCAGTGTCCGGTGGTCTGCCGCGTCCGCTAGTATCCTTTTGAATCAGGGTGACAGTGGGACGGCCTGGCGCGAACATTCGCGCCAGCGGACGCTGAGGCGTGCTGCGGTAGTAATCGGCGACGG
>Ga0193729_1001843_pt1 | contig 10726 bp, 9 predicted proteins | sample U1c2metaG_FD_143036 | JGI IMG/M metagenome (GOLD analysis project Ga0193729, IMG submission 143036) | Soil microbial communities from a riparian zone of the East river system, Colorado, United States - U1c2 | ecosystem: Environmental > Terrestrial > Soil > Riparian zone | place: USA: East River... | reverse complement strand
GCAGCTCTCCGAGACGATGGGCAAAGAGGTCGACTACACCAAGCGCCCGTCGGAGGATTTCGCCCGCGCCACGATCGAGTACGAGTCCGAGGAGGGCGAGCCGCTGGTCGGCGAGGTCACGACCTCGTGGGCCTTTGTCGGAGCTGGCCTCCGACTTTCTGCGGAGCTGCTGGGGCCCGAGTACTCAATGTCATGGAACACGCTCGACTCGAGTCTCAAGATGTTCTTCAGCAGGGAAGTGAGAGGCAAATCAGGCGAGGATCTCGTGGAAAAGCAGAACGCCGAAATGGGCTTGATGCCGGTGATCGCCGAGGAGGCTTCGGTTTACGGGTATAGCGCCGAGAACCGTCACATGGCCCGCGCGTTTCTCTCCGGTGAGAAGCCAATGCTCACGTTCGATGACGGTCTGGAGGTCGTGAAAATCCTGATGGCTGCCTACATGAGCGCCGAGATGGGGCGGACCCTCGAGTTTCCGCCGTCAGGTCTGGAATCCTTCGTTTCGGCGGTGGCCAAAGGGACCTGGAAAGGTCAGGCCTAGCCAACAGATGAGCTTGACCATATGTTTCGAGGGGTTAAGGGCCGTGGCACACGCTCTGCTACAGCTGAGGTAGGATACAGCCCTCGGGGAAAATATGAAAATCGCTCGTTTGTCTCTCACACTCGCACTCGCCACAGCAGCCACCGCATGCACGGCGGAGCGCGCACTCTCACCCCAACCTGCAAGCCGCAGCTTTGCAACCACGATCGCGGCGAACGCGGGACAGGTTCCGCTTCTTTTCGTTGTGGATGGAGTGAGACTCCAGCGTGATCAGGTGCCATCCCTCACGGCAGAGCAGGTCGCAGAGATCCGCGTCCTCAAAGGACACGCGGCACTCGAGCAATACGGACCCGACGCTTCGTACGGGGTCGTAGTCATCACGACGAAGGCAGCTGCTAGTCGCCGTTCGTGATCTGATCATCGGGTAGTCGTAAGCACAACAAAAAGGGCATCCAATAGGATGCCCTTTTGTGTTTCGGGAGCCGAGCGCGTCGGTCGTTCGAGACCTCAGCGTGCTCCGCCCTTGTGCGATGTTCGTCCGCCCGTGCGCATTGGCTCGTGATTCTCGGGCTTGCCATAGCCGCTGCCTCCGGGTTTTTCCCCACCGCCGTGCACCGCATTGACCGTAGCCCATGCGCGCCGCTTGGCCTCATGCTCGGGAGTGCCGCGTTTCTCGTAGCCTTCCTCTATGTGCTCGGCCTGCCTTTTCTCTTTGTCTGTGTATTTCGATTTGTCACCGCGTGGCATTTTTCCTCCGGGTTGATAGCGTTCGGTAATTGCAGATGGTGTACCGCCGTACAGATAATTTCGCGGATTGGTGGCAACGCTCTGCGGTCTGTAGCATGTTCTTGTCTGGATGAGTTCACCATTTGAGCGCCCCGCGCCCGCGCGTCTGCCACCAATGCCCCGGTCCGTCCGCCGGATCGCGCTCGGGATCATTGCCCTCGTCTTCGTCGCGCTCATCGTCGTCCCGTGGCTGGCCAGCTTTTTCACGGACTGGCTCTGGTTCGAGGAAGTGGGTTTTCGGACGGTATTCGCGACCTCGCTCATGTGGCGGATCGGTCTCTTCGTTATAGGCGGCGCGTTCGCGTTCGCATTCTTCTACGGCAACGTCAGGTTGGCCCGCGGGGCGGGGAGCGGTTTCCCCGTACTCTTCGTGAATCGTGGCGACGGCGTGAACGTCGATGTGTCGCGACTTTTCACCAAGCTCTTTTTCCCCGCTGCGATTGTCCTGTCGGTCCTTACGGCGATCTCACTGTCCGCCTGGTGGCTGACGCTGCTGAAAGGAATGAATGGCGTAGCACTTGGCGCGCGAGATCCGCTCTTCAACCGCGACATCTCGTTCTACCTGTTCCGGTTGCCGCTCATCTCGGGCGTGTTGAGCACGCTGATAACGCTCACGTTGCTTTCACTCGTCGCTACGACTGCGATGTACTGGCTACGGAGTGAGATCACCCTGCCTCCGCGTCGCGCCTCAGCCAAGCCAAGGGCCGCGCGACATCTCGGAGGACTCCTGGCGCTGCTGTTCGTGCTGTTGGCGATACGCACCTGGATCGTGGATACCTCGGGCCTGCTCTTCTCGACGACTGGTCCGCTCATTGGCGCGAGCTATACAGACGTGCATATCGCGCTACCGGGACTCTACATCTGCGCCATAGCGGGTATCCTAGCCGCCGTCTGGGTTCTGGTCGGAATCGTCCGCGACAAGCTCGTCTGGTCAGCCGTTTCTGCGACCGTGTTCTATGTAGCAGTGAGTGTGTTGGCCCGTGGAATCGTGCCGGCCGCGTTTCAGAAGCTCGTCGTGTCTCCGAACGAGCTGACGCGCGAAACGCCCTATATCAGGAAACACATCGATGCCACGCGCAACGCGTGGGGGCTCGACAAGGTCGAGGGCAGAGACCTCTCGGGCGAAGTGCAGTTGACGATGGCGAACATCAAGGCGAACGCCGCCACAGTCGACAACGTGCGCCTCTGGGAGCGCGACCTGCTGATGCAGACGTTCAAGCAGCTTCAGGAGATTCGGACTTACTACGATTTCGTGTCGGTCGATGACGACCGTTATACAATCGATGGGAGGTACCGCCAGGTCCACATCGCCGCGCGGGAGCTGAATTCAGAGTCACTTCCCACTCGCACATTCATCAACTCGCGGCTGACATTCACGCACGGGATGGGCGTGACTATGGCGCCGGTGAATCAAGTGACGAGCGAAGGCCTTCCCGTGCTCTTCATCAAGGATGTGCCGCCGGTGTCGACGGTGTCAGTGAAGCTGACCCGCCCGCAGATCTACTATGGCGAGCTCACGAACGAGTACGTATTCGTCGGCACAGGACAGCCGGAATTCGATTATCCGGCGGGCGACAAGAACATCTATACCAAGTACACGGGTCGCGGCGGAGTCCCGATTGGTTCTTTCCTCAGAAAGGTCCTGTACGCGTTCCAATTCGGTTCGCTCAAGATCCTCCTCTCCGACGACATCAGGGGAAGTGCGAGAGTTCTCTATCGTCGGAACGTGACGGAGCGCGCGACGACGGCGATGCCCTTTCTCGACTTCGACAATGATCCGTACCTGATCATCACGGATGCGGGCGAACTGAAATGGATCCTCGATGCTTATACCACGAGCGATGCGTATCCCTACGCCCAGCGCACCCCCGACGGGACGACCTACATGCGGAACAGCGTCAAGGTTGTGATTGACGCCTATGACGGAACGGTGGACGCGTACATCGCCCAGCCCAACGACCCCGTCGTCCAGACGTATGCGAACATTTTCAAGGGGATCTTCAAGCCCATTAGTGCGATGCCGGCGGACATCCGTCGGCACGTCCGTTATCCCGGCGATCTGTTCCGGATCCAGACGGCGTTGCACGCGACGTATCACATGACGGAGCCCGACGCGTTCTATCATCGGGAAGATCAATGGCAGATCCCCGGCATGCTGAACAAGGCGACCAACGAAAACCCATTCATGCGGCATATCATCATGCGGCTGCCGGGAGAAGCGAATCCCGAGTTCATCTTCATGACGCCTTTCACGCCGCGAGGGAAAGACAATCTGGCGGCGTGGATGGTGGCGCGAATGGACGGCGAGAATTACGGAAAGTTATCGGTGTACCGATTCCCCAAACAGAGTCTCGTGTATGGGCCGAAGCAAATCGCTAATCGGATCAATCAGGACACGGACATCTCGAGGCAGCTGACGCTCTGGGACCAGAAAGGGTCTGAGGTAATCAGGGGCGAGCTGTTGGTGATTCCCATCGAGGAGTCACTGATCTATGTGCAGCCCATCTACCTTCGCGCCGAGGGTGGCAGCATTCCAGAGTTGAAACGGATAGTGGTGGCCCACGAGAATCGTGTTGTCATGGGCGAAACACTGGAAGAAGGCCTGAACGCGCTATTCGGGTCTGGTGCCGCAGCCCAGGCAAGAACCAACGTGCAGGATTCGCTGAGCACGCTTGGCATCGAGCCTTCCGTCGTTGGAGGCGGTGCGGCCCCGGCGACGGGCGCGCCCTCAGGCGCGAGCGCCGACCTTCTTCGCGAGGCACAAACGCATTATGACCGCGCTATCGCCGCGCAGCGAGCCGGTAACTGGGCGGACTACGGCCGGGAAATCGACCAGCTCGGAGCCACGATCCGCGCGCTCCGAGCGGGAAAGCACTAGCCGAATTCCGCCTTCGTCGCTCGCGAGAATGAACATCACGTCGCGCGCCTGAGGAATTCCTGAACCGCCTTGCGATAGCTCCGGCCAGTCGTGATGCGCTTGCCGTTCCGCAGAATCAGCAGCTGGTCACCCTGATCGAACGGCTGCGCCTCTCTCACCTGCGCGGTATTGACGATCGTTGACCGGTGGACGCGCAGAAAGCGGTTGTGCGGAAGCCGCGCCTCGAGCCTGCTGAGCGGCTCGCGCACGTCGTACGCAACCTCTGCGAGATGGATTCTGGCCAGGTCATCGCGCGCCTGAATCCAGAAGATCTCGTCGGGATCGAGGAAGAGAATCTTTCCGTTCACCTTGACGCCGATTCTGTTCTTCGGTCCATCCAGCTGGCCCACATACTTTAGCAAAGCCTCAAGCTGCGTCGACACGCTCGGCTCCGGCGAATCCTTGAGCCTCTTTTTCGCGCGGTCGAGCGTCTGGTGAAACCGAACGTGGTCCACCGGCTTGAGCAGGTAATCGAACGCGCCGAACTCGAACGCGGAAACCGCGTAGTCATCGAACGCGGTGACGAAGATCACCGGGGGCATTTTGTCTGTGCCAACCTCTGTGATCACGTCGAAGCCGTCGAGCTCAGGCATCTGCACATCGAGAAAGACGAGATCAGGTTGTTGAGCCCGAATTGCCGCCACTGCTTCGAGCCCGTTCTGACACTCGCCCACGACTTCTATGTCGGGGGTGTGGGCCAGCAGCGAGATCAGCCGCTGGCGCGCCAGAGTTTCGTCATCTATCACGAGAACACGCAAAGATCGTCCGATCATACCTCAGCCACTGTTGCGAGATTGCCATCTATGTGAGACCCGTTCCGAGCCAGCGAAGTGCGCCCGATCTTGAACGGTATCGTGATGCGAACCGCGTAACCACCCTCGTCCCGGGGGCCGCTCTCGAATTCGTGGTTCTCGCCGTAGAGATGAATCAGACGTGTGATGGTGTTCGTGAGGCCCAGTCCGGTTCCGCGCGAACGCTCGCGAGATCTGCGGGCGCGCACGCCGACGCCATCATCGAGAATTGAAATAGAGAGCTTGTCTCCAAGTCGTCTCGCGGTGACCTGAACGTAACCCGCGCCCGCCCTCGGGCTGATGCCGTGCCGAATCGCATTCTCAACCAGTGGTTGCAGCAGCAGACTTGGAACGAGCGCTGAGCGAACTCCGTCCTCGATGTTGCAGCTGACGGTGAGACGGTCCTGGAAGCGAACTCGCTGGATCGCGACGTACCGGTCGAGAAGTCCCAACTCACGCTCGAGCGGAACCTCCTGCTCGCTCGATGTCGACAGCACGAGTCGCAGAAAATCGCTCAGCTCCGACACCATTCGCTCGGCGGCGGGTGGATCTGTCGCGATCAAAGCCATCGCGCCGTTGAGCGCGTTGAACAGAAAATGCGGATTCAGCTGGAGCTTGAGCGTATCCAGCTCCGACTGCACGAGACGCGTTACGACGCGCTGGCGTTCGGCGGATTCCTTGCTCGCTTCGCGCACGAGGTGCTCCACCCACGAAGTCGCGTACGTCGAGACAGTTCCGAAGACACCGAGCAGAATGAGCTTCGCCGCTTCGTCGAGCGGTGTGATGCGCGCGAGCTGGACCGCGTCGATCGGGTTGATCACGATCGGCACGCGATTGGTTGCCCAGAGCCAGCCGAGAAGAACGGCATACTCCGCAAAGGCGAGCACGGAGATGAGTGCTGCCTTCCTCACCGACGAAGCCACCGGTCGGCCCGCCAGCACGACAAAATACATCAGGAAGATAGGCGACCGGAGCGCCAGCACGCCGGATTGCGCCACCGCATAACCGCCGATGATTGCCGTCACCGCGGTGACATCGACGATTGGATTCACCGCCGACAGCCAGTCGGGCAGCTCGGGGTGCCGATACCAGATCAGGTACTGCGCGACTGTCCAGGCCAACATCGGCGCGAGCACCAAAACGTTGGCGGTATTGAGCGCCTGCGAGAGGTGCGGCGCGTACATGAGTGCCGCGCCCGTGAGCAGGAACACCACGACGGCCCGAAGACCATTGAGGATTCGCTCCGCCCGGTCACGCCTGAGGCGGAGACTCTCGGGAGGCGCGAAGGGGGATGAAGCAAATAACTGCATTAGGTGAATCTGTGCAGGAGGAGGTGGCTGGGATAGCAGGCCGACGAGGTACCTGCTACCCCCGACGCCGAACTAGTGCAGCCCGTCGTCGTTGCCGTTACAACCTTTCGTGATGATCTTCACCGCGAACGACCGGTCCGCGACTGGGAAGGAAAGTACGTCATTCATTTCTGGGGACGACCCGTTCGCAGGTGAGCGAAGCCGCGTTTGGGGTGAGCGACTTGTTGCGCGCGGTGAAGGGCGATTGGGGGGAGCCGAGAATTCCTGGCGCGGTGTCTGCCACTCTGTTCTGTCGGTTATGAAACTCAATGCTTGAGTCATCTCATTTGTCGAAGTCTGCCGTTAACTCCTCACGCGGCAGGGCGCGCGAGCTCGTTCTGCGATTTGGCTGGAACGCCACCGCCTATCAGATTCTCAATCCCGGGATCGAGCTTTGGTTTTCCTCCGCGGGAGACGCGGTCATTGGCTTCGTACGCGGCGGAGGGATGGTCGTCGTCGGAGGAGCGCCTGTGTGCGCGCTGAACCGGCTGGCTGCTGTCGCCGCTGAATTCCATGCCGATGTGCACTCGCGCGGCGAGAGAGTCTGTTATTTCGGTGCGGGAAGGCGACTCGACGACCGATACCAGGCTGACGCAGAGTGGTCCAGAGTGCTCCTGGGCGCCCAGCCAATTTGGGATCCGCACCACTGGCCCGAGGCGCAGGCCAAGCGCCGCTCATTGCGCGCGCAGCTGAATCGGGCGCGGAACAAAGGCGTGAGCGTAGCAGAATGGCCGGCAATGGAAGCGGAGAACGACGCCCGATTGCGTCGGGTTCTTGCGCAGTGGCTCGCGACGCGGCACCTGCCGCCGCTCCATTTCATGGTCGAGTCCGAGACGCTCAATCATTTGGAAGATCGACGTGTTTTCGTCGCCGAACGCGAGGGCCGGGTCGTCGCGTTCACCGTGCTCTCTCCGGTACCCGAGCGCAACGGCTGGCTCGTCGAGCAAATCGTGCGCGGCAACAGTGCCTCGAATGGAACGGCGGAGTTGCTTCTGGACACTGCGATGCGCGCGATCGCGGCGTCGGGGGCCACTTATGCCACACTCGGCCTCTCCCCGTTGTCTCAGCGTGCGGGGCTCACGCAGCCAAAGCAGCCATTGTGGCTTGGACTCGTGCTTCGCCTCGTGAGACGAGGCGGCCGGAGGTTCTACAACTTTGGCGGCTTGGATGCGTTCAAGGCGAAATTCAATCCCGAAAGTTGGGAACCGATTTACGCCATCGCCGAAGGCCCCAGTTTTCCGCCACGCGCCCTCTATGCGATCGCTGGCGCCTTCAGTGGTAACGCCCCGATGGAGCTGGCGCTCAGAGCGGTCGTGCGCGCTGTACGCAACGAGCTGTTGTCGCTTGGTAGAAAGGCTAGACGGGACGACGCGTCACCGGGGCCCGAAGTGACGCGTCACGAACGGCGAGCATGAACGCGGCGAGTTTCGATTCGTCGAGCTCACCGTTCGTGCGCAGCCCGCTGCACGCGTCCACACCGAATGGCGCCACCCGTGCTATCGCCTTGTCCACATTCTCGGAATTGAGTCCTCCGGCGAGGACAATTGGAACATCGACGGACTCGCGGATTCTTGCGCTGAGCGCCCAATCGTGCACGCGCCCAGTCCCTCCCAGCTCCTTTGTCGCCAGCGATGGGTTTCCCGAATCGAGCAAAAGCGCATCGACGTTTGGTGCGACTGCTACCGATTCCCTCACGCTGTCATCATCGCGCACGTGGATCACCTGAACGATCGAGATCCCGGGAAGCGAATCGCGCAGCCGCGCATGAACGCCAGGCTCGACGGCGTCTACGAGCTGAATCGTATTCGTGCGGCAGAATCGTTGTTGCGCGATGATCGGCTCAGCCGTCGTTTCGCAGGTCAGAAGGAAGGTCGCGACGCCTGGTGGCACGGTATCCGCAATATCCCGAATACGAGACTCAGGGATTGGCCCGGGCCCGCTCGGCATTCGTGACACGAGACCGATGGCGGAGGCTCCCATTCGCACCGCCAGCGCGGCTTCGGCCTCGGAGGCGATGCAACAGACCTTAACTCGGGTTGGAATGAGGAACATTACTGAGCTGTCGGTGGATACTATGTACGGGAATTGCATACAATTGTGCGGGCCGCGCGCGTTCAGCGGCTCCCTCTTTAACCAGCAACGCGCGAGGCAATATGCTCACTAAGAAATCAAGACTGCTACTGACGCTCACGGCGGCGACTCCATTGCTTTTCGCCGCCTGCACTGACAACGGAATCTTCAACCCGTTGCAGGATGCGTCGGGCACGTACCAGCTGACCGTCTACGCTGGCAAGACCATGCCGGCGACATTCACGATTCAGCCGGGCGATCCGAATTTCCCCGAGGCGCCGAATGGCGGCACTCTCGTCGTTACGGATGGCACCCTGGTGCTGCAGAACAACGGGTCGTTTGTGGAGACCAACAACTATACTATCACGCCTTCGGGTCAAGGCGGGCAAGCTCACCAATTCGTGAGCAGCGGAACGTGGACCCTCAGCGGCACGAGCTTCACGCTGAGCGACCAAACGCTGCAACGCTTCGACACCGGGACGCTCGATGCCGATGCCAATGGCAACTTGACCGTCAACTATACCGAAGACTCCGGCAACGGGGTGTTCCAATCGTACGAGTACAAGCGCTAACTGATCGGTGTACTCTGTGGAAAAAGAGCGCCTTTATCGGCGCTCTTTTTTTTTGCCCTGCGGACAACAATTTCTCGCGGCGTTGGTACGTTCGATGCGCAGGATGGTCGTGCGCAACCGAATGTATTGAGCCGAACAAAGGATTCGCTAGTGTTTCGCAGGGTTAACGGTATTTTGGTGAGCAACGACGCCTCGGCAGATGCAACAATTTGCCGCGCCGTACCGTAAGCCTTCAACAATCTCTCGAGGACGGACACCATGAGTTTAGTGGCCTGGCTTGTAGTTGGTCTCGTCGCTGGGGTTCTTGCATCGCTCGTGATGGGTGGCACCGGGTACGGCATCATTGGCGACATCGTGATCGGGATAGTCGGTGCCTTCATTGGCGGCTGGCTGTTCGCCAATCTCGGCATCTCGACGCCAATGGGCGGAATGGGTGGAACGATCTTCGTCGCGTTCATCGGCGCGGTCGTGCTTCTGTTCATCCTCAGGCTGATACGAGGCTCTACCAGAAAAGTCTAAGACTTAGTCGCCAATTCACTGCCATTGGCGATCAAGCAACGGAGTGCCCGAAGTTTCGGATATTCGGGCACTCCGCTCGTCGAGAAGCTCGGCATCAAACCCGGCGCGAGACTGAAATTCGTTTCGGAGCCGAAGGGTTTTGACGCGCTCCTGGGTGCGCTTCCCGAGGGATCTCGGTTTGCGGCAAGAGGTGCGCTGGATTTCGCGCTGTTATTTGCCGAGGATTGGTCAGACCTCGAAAAGGGATTTTCGCGGCTGCGCGACCGTCTCGAGCCGAATGGAATGTTGTGGGTCGCGTGGCCCAAAAAGACGTCGGGCGTCGAGACGGATCTTACCGAAGGCGTCGTGCGAACGTTTGGCCTCGAATCAGGACTCGTCGACGTAAAGGTGTGCGCCATCGACGACACGTGGTCGGGACTCAAGTTCGTCCGAAGATTGAAGGATCGCTGATATCGCGCGAGGCGGGCGTTGGCGGTTAATTTCTCTCCGATGATCGACCTGATCGAGCGAGCCCCTGGATTGAAGTCCGTCGATGCGCTTATCACGGGACTGGTAGACTACGCGGGGCTATTTCCGCCGGCAGGCGAAGACATGCGGCCAGCCCTCAAGAAATACGCTTCGTATCTCGAGAGCCCGGATCGGCACGCGCTCGGCCGGTTCATCGTGCCGATCTCGCGCCTCAAGGAGCTCGAGGAGTCGGGCGGCGATCTGATGCCGTTGGGTGACAGCTCCGAGCCATGGTACCTCAGCGTGTTGGTCGCCGATGATGTGCGAGGCGCCGCCGCGGAAATGCTTGAATTCAACGACCGTCACTCGCCGGGATCAGGCGCCGGACGCGTCGTCATCGATGTGGTCGAGCTGAAGGCGAGCACGGTAAATGAAATCGCACATCAACGAAACGATCTACCGGGCAGATTCATCGCGTATTTCGAGGTTCCCACCAGTCCCGACAACGTCTCTCCGCTCGTGAAAGCGATTGCGACGGCCGGCACTCGGGCCAAGATTCGCACCGGCGGAATAACACCTGAAGCATTTCCCCGCGCCGAGCGAATTGTCGATTTCCTCGCGGCGTGCAAGCACGAGGGCGTGGCGTTCAAGGCGACCGCCGGACTTCATCACGCGGTTCGTGGGGACTACCGACTTACTTATGAACCCGGAAGTCCCAAGGCAATCATGTACGGGTT
>Ga0193729_1001842_pt1 | contig 10730 bp, 8 predicted proteins | sample U1c2metaG_FD_143036 | JGI IMG/M metagenome (GOLD analysis project Ga0193729, IMG submission 143036) | Soil microbial communities from a riparian zone of the East river system, Colorado, United States - U1c2 | ecosystem: Environmental > Terrestrial > Soil > Riparian zone | place: USA: East River... | reverse complement strand
CTGTGTGGCGCGGAGAAAAGTTTGGCCAATATCACCATGCCGCACGCCACTCTCGAAACAACGCAACAAACATCTGCAGACGGTGCTGATTGAGGCGGCAAAAATGGCGCCGCGAAGCAGAGGCTGCATCCGCGTTGAATCACCCTGACATCTGCACAGTTTACGACGTTGGCGAGGAGAACGGCCTGCAGTTCATCGCCATGGAATTTCTGGACGGCAAAACGCTGAAGCATCGCATCGGCGGGAAAACTGTCGAGAGTGCAAGCCATATGGTGTCATTGCACAGCGGTGTCACATATGTTCGGGAGGAAAGCCGACGTAATCGGCGGTAGTAGGGATGGAGCCACTACGTCTTCAACGTACAAGACTGTGAACGCCAAGTCTTCAATCCATCTACAGCCCGATAAATTTAATATTACGTGCAATCCATGATGGATAGTGCGGATGGCTTCCCGGATGATTCGACGATCAAGCTAGGGCGAAACTTGGCTGTCCACCTTGATTAAAATTATCTGCCAGTAGCTCGGCTGAGATGCGAGACACTATGCCGGCGATCGTTAAACCTCACTCCATCAGTTGGACGGAAGTATTCAAGCGCACCTGGAAAGAAGCTAACGAAGATGATGTAATGGGGCGTTCCGCGCAGCTGGCTTATTATTTCTTTCTAGCTTTGTTTCCCCTTTTGATTTGTGTCATCGCGGTATTGGGAGTCTTCGCAGGCAAGGGAGCGCACGTTCAAGAGGCGGTCCTCAACTTTCTCGCAAGCGTACTTCCTGGTTCGGCTTCCACGTTAGTGCAGAAGACCCTCACCGAAGTTGACCAGGCGCATGCCACTTCAAAATTATCTATGGGGCTCGTTTTTTCCTTGTGGTCTGCTTCCGTGGGAATGTCCGCGATTATGGACACCTTGAATGCGGAACATGAAGTTCATGAGGGTCGATCCTTTCTTAAGAGGAACGCGGTCGCTCTCGGACTCACGCTGGCGGTCGCGATCCTGCTGATCGCCGCCGTAGCCATCGTGCTAGCCGGAGGGCCCACGGCCGAGGCTTTTTCTGGCGGGGTCGTACAGATCGTTATCAAGATTGTCCAGTGGCCGGTCGCCATTGCGCTGGTGCTGCTAGGGTTTGCGCTAGTGTACTTTTTTGCGCCCGATATAAAAGACCAAAAGTGGCACTGGATAACGCCGGGGGCCGTCTCCGGAGTAACTTTGTGGCTTGCGGTATCCTTTGCATTGAAAATCTATCTGCACTTTTTTGACAGATACAGCGCAACCTACGGATCGCTCGGCACAGTCATTATTCTTTTGCTGTGGTTTTATGTCTCGGGTGCTTCACTATTGTTCGGTGCGGAAATCAATTCAGTAATTGAAGACGCGGCTGCTGCAGAGGGCGATCCAGATGCAAAGTTAAAAGGCGAAAAGGCCCCAGATGTTCCTGACAACCACGCGAAAGTTGACAAGAAGGCGAATAGAGCTTCAGCGTAATTCGGCGGCGTGGTAATGGCCGGGATTATGCCGAACCTTATCAATGTCACCGAGCGGTAAAAACTCTCGCATAGCAATCCCTAAAACAATATTCCCGCCGGGCTTAGCAGCGGCTGCGGTTGCGACTAGCAGTTTGTTGACATGCGGCGATTTTACCGTGCTCGGTGCGACTTGCCAGTCCTCTTTCTGCGAACGGGAACGGCCCTGAGCGGCGGTTTCTTTGGAACGGGTGGGAGCTTTGCACTGTTGATGGTAGCCGTCGCCTTGAACGAATCGAACAGTTCGTGCCGTCGTTCAGACTGGGTATAATTTGGGTTCTTAATCTTCAGCCAGCCGCTTACCGTGGCGTACGTTCCTGTCTTCCGCTTAGCCACGACGCCTTCCAGATTCCGCCGCACGACTTCATTGAACAAATCAACTCCACGACCCTCGACGTACTTCCCGCAAATTACGTCCGGCAGTCCGCTCTTCTCAATGAGCGTGCGTAACTTTTCTTTTCGCTCAATCAGCGGAAGCTGTCGCAGGTCGCGGCCATTTAGGTATAGCAAGTCGAATGCATAAAAGGTTGGACAGCCACGGCGGAAAAGAAGTTCGTTGAAGATGCTGCGGCCCTCCGCGTCCAGGCAGACTATTTCGCCGTCGATCACCGCATTTTTCAGTTTGAGCTTGGCGAGGTTGTCTCGAAGCTCTTGAAAACTTTTGTATGAATTTCGGCGAAGAGAAATCAACTCGCAGTGTCCATCCCAGACGTGTGCCAATGCCCGAAAGCCATCATGCTTCAATTCGAAAAGAAAGTTCGGATCATCGAACGGCAGACGGATGAGGACCAATTGGGCGGTGTCCATTCGAGGCGGGCGCATAAATATTGGATGCGGTCGGAACGCGGCGGGGCTAAACGAAGGAAAGGCGAACTCGGCTCACTCGGGGCCACCGGCACCTTAGTGGCATAGGAGAACGGACCCGGACATTTTATATTTATTCATTCATTATGCCCGGCGTAACCCAAATCGAATTGAATGTTGAAGCCCTTCGGCGATGTCTTCAGAGGATGCCAGAAACCGAGCTCCTATGCTTTGGTCAAGCCGCGAAATATATCTGCTCGCATGAAGCGAACTACTGGCCGCCATGCGAAGTTCCTATTCTGCAACTTAGGGAAGCAAGAGCCGAATGGCGCAGACGCCATCCTGGACTGCCGCTGTTGCCAAGCCTCGCAGATTAGCCACCTACAAAGCCAGATTTTATAATGAATCTGTGGCCCCTCGTAAGTAGGGTGGATTACACGCTGTTAAGATCATCCAGCGGCGTGTTTTTGACAGGTCGAACATCCCGTCTGGACGATTTTGTGTTCCTTGCTCATGTACGTGGGTAGGTTGTACTTCTGAATTTCAGTTTGAAGTGCGCGAAGTAGCTCAGACTTTTTCATGCTCGGGAAATTCTAACCTAAAATGAAAAAGGCCCTACAGGCCGGAATTTTCCGAAAACGGTTTCAGCGATCTGACGCCCAGGTCTTTAAAGGCGCTCCGGCTCTCCGCTGGCTCTGAGTAACCACTGGCGTAAAAGCGTTTGACTTTTTAACGATACTTGCTCAAATGCAAGTCCCATGCCGAGGTTTGGATGGGCATATATGACCTTGCCGTTAGCCTCGAAGCATTGTGACTCGGCGAAAATTTTAATCGCCGCTTCGCTACCAATAGGAAGAGTATTCAGCATATCTACATAGCAGCCATTGAGCTGAGTTCGGAGACCCGGCAACTAAAGTTTCCCCCAGATTCCGTGTGAGCGATTTCCGCAACGGGCAATGAATGAGAATCGTGGACTGCGACGGGTTTTCTGATTCATTAAAGTATTTCGGTGTGACACCTTTGAAAAGCTGGGCGTCGAGGTCGTCTGACAGCATTCAAAAACGAGCCTTGGCACCAACCGACCGGAGCAAAGCGAACCTGCTCGAAATAATTGTGCAAACGTTCCGCACAACCCTGTCGTTAAACGTTTATGAGCCGTCAAGAAAGGCGAAAGGGAAGCGTACTGCGCTGCCTTCACGATTTGTCTGTTTATTTGGCCCTTTACGGCTTCGCGTGAGCGGCTTCAGCAAGCGTATATTCGCCAGTGCAGGCGTAGTCCAAGTATCCACCCTCCTCGGGCGTGTGCTTGCATGTGCCCGAGCCCTTGATGCCTTTCATCTTGCCGGTGCCGCCGGTAATCTGCCACTTATTCTGCCCTGACTGAACTGCGCCATTTTTCGTGGTCACCGAGCCTTGATAGGTGTAGAAAACCTTGTCGCCGCTATCAAATGTTTCCACGTAAACGCCCCAAACTTTGGTGAGGTTTCCAGCGACCTCTTGATGCTCGGAATACGCGCCCTCTTTGCTCGTGGCACCGCCGATCTCTCCCTTCGTAACACATTTCCCCTGCGCGAGCTTGAAAACATGGCCTTCCTTGTCACCGGCAGGGATATTTTGTTCGACATCGGCCTTGCTGCATTTGCCTGAAAGAGAGATTTTGGTTTGCGCCGGGGTCATTGCCACCGCAAAAGCAAATATCACACAGCCGTACAGGATTTTATATTTCATCTCTATTCTTCTCCGTCTCGAAATTCCCAGGGTTGAGCGGAATGTACTCTGAAGCGCCGACAATGTCCACCAAACATCGCTTCAGACCTGGCCTCCACTTGTCCGAGTAGGCGTTTTATCAGGCACTTGACGAGCGCTATTACTTCTGGTGGGCTGCCACCATTGCGTCGCTAGTCTGTCCTGAAGGTTTTTACGGGGCTTGGGACTTTGTCGCTGGCGCCACTGGCATTGACGGAGTCAACTTTGTAGTAGTAGGTGGTCTTGGGCGTGAGGGCGTCAACGCGCACGCGGAAGACGGTATAGGAATGGCCGGGGTTCAGGCGGATGTGAGATTTTGCGGTCTGGCTGAGATTTTTTGGGTCCGTACCGTAGTGGACTACGCCGAAGTGTTCGTCGGAGCCCCCAGGGTTGTTGCTGGTCCAGGTGATTATGGCCCAATCGTCACGAGCTGATTCAAGCGCGGGCCCTTTCGTAATATGGACGCGGCTTGTTTGTTTGGAAGAGGAAGTTGCCTGAGCGGCTGCCTGCGGCGGAAAAAAAAGACTGCCGGTCGCGATGAGTGTCAGCGCAAGCGTGGCTGTCAGTATCAGAAGCAGTCTATTCATTTGCTGGCCTCAAAATTGATGGCTCACTCAACGTCTGGCGCAGGCCGTAAGTAAAAACGCATGAAGGCCGTGATCGGCCCCCATGCGTCTGTTCTAGTTTTCGCTCCTGACTGGCATCCGCCGTTTAGCGTCTTCCGCTCACGGAATTGGCATAGTCGGGAGAGGTGCAACGCCACAAATAGCCGAGGCACAGGGTGGAAGTGGAGGAGTCTTGATTAGGACCTCATTGCCCTGGGTCGCCGCCGTACCGCCAGTGGCGCACACCCCTGTAAATTTGTTGATATCCGGGTACGGAGTTGTGAAGCCGTCGGTGAGCGTTTGGAGGAAGGCAACGATCTGGTTCTCCTCCGTCTCCGACAAGCCAAGTTTACCGACGGTCATGTCCTCGTTGTTTTTGACCTCGGGCCTGGGCCAACAGGTCACTTTCTCAATCGTCCCTGATGGGCAGTTGCCGGAAGTGACGTCGAAGGGATAGACATCGCGTGTGTTGTAGAAGTGCACGAGCTGCTTGAGGCTCTTGATGTAGCCGTTGTGAAAGAACTCCTTCTGGAAGTACGGGCCAGGAGCCTCGGTGGTGGGGCACTGTGGCGGAGTCATGGCCACGTTGCGCGCCGTGGAGGTCTGCATTTGGCCGTCGGAAGCTGGCGCAAATTGGGTCCATTCGTCATTCGGGTTTGGCCACGAGCCGGGGCCGCTTCGGAGGAACGTTCCCAATCCCAAGTCTCTGAAGCCGAAGCCAAAGGGATTCGCGGTGAAGCCAAAGGAATCCGGCTTGTTCTGATAAAAGATGGCATCCCTCGGATTCAGGGGCAGTCCGAGATTTGCCGAGCCGAAGCAGGTGAAGGTCGGCCGCGTGCTTGCTGCGGCGCCAGTGTCTTCACTGTTCGGCAACTTGCCGTCGGGAGGCGGAGGTGTTGGGGCAGTGGACCTACCGTCCAGATGGCAGGAGTTACAGTTGGCTTTGCCACGAAACAGATTGTAACCGGCCATCTCGTCGGCGGTAAGCGTAGCACTGTTATGCAGGAAAGCGTCGAATTTCGACGAGTAAGCACTGACATCCGGTGAAGCTTCGTATTGATCAAGAGACTGTGCCCAGTGATCGTAGACATCATTTGCTCTGGCGCGGTCCTCGGGAGATAGCTTAATTGGCATAGTGTCCGTTCCGAACACGCTAGCCCCTCCAGGTGTTTCGCAGATTTCCTCGGTGTCGTGCGGGAACTTGATGTCTAGCTCATCGCCCCATATTTTCTCGAAGAAAGATTTATAGGAGGCGCTCTCAAGACGGAACGCGATGCAAGCCGTGTCCGGTAACGCGTGTTCCTGTGTATCAACCGGAGGGCCCTGCGCCTGATTGGCGTCCGGGCTTCCTAGCAAGTAACCGGTCGCTCTGGAATCCCAAAAGTTTCCTCCAAAAAAGGCAGCCTGAGTATCGTTGTGATTGAGTACGGGAAACTCCGGGGAATACGTGTATCTCTGCGCAGTCCGTTTGCCGGCCCGAAATCTAACGGATCCGGGATACGCGACCATCGTCAGATTTACCGATGGGATCGGTCCGCTAAAGCCGACATATGGCATGTGGCAGAACGCGCACGCCCTAGTCTTAAAGGGGGACATATTCTTGTCGAAATTCATGACTTTGCCCAATAAGACATTGGCCCTTTGTCCCGTGTGGGCCAATATTGGCGGTTGGCCGGTGAGCGTCGGAGGTGGCAACGCACGCAACTGCGCTAGCGCCTCGGCTTCGATATTGTCAACTTCACGGATGACCCGGTCTATCTCGGAATTTATATCGGAGGGAAGAATCCCTTGCGGGTACGGGTTGTAAATCGGCGGCGGCTCGTCGCGATCCTTCTTGTTGTTTGCTGATACCGCTCCATTTTGCCCCGATATGAGTTCAGCGGAGATCAGCAGGGTGACCGCCACCCCGGCGCAGAGTATCACTAGTGCTATCAGTCGCCTTTCTTTCATGACGTAACCCCTTTCCGTGACTGCCATAGTGACTGAGATGTGAGACGTGCCCGCTGGATGCAAAAAATTGCTTCTTGGCGTGGCCGTTCAGCGTTACCTGGCCCGAATAAGAAACGGAATTAGCGTTTGGGTTTGGACTGCAAAGGAGAGTCTACTCGACGACCATCTGGGGTCGGGACGGACCGATTGTGCTCGGGGACACTCTCGTGGTCCACGCAAAATCTCAAACTCAGACTGGCACGCAAAGGGGACGGTTACCTATGCAAATCCCGATCTCTGTCGCACGAGCTTGGCTCAGCGGAGGGGACTCGCCCGGAGCAAATATGGACAGATCAAGACCGCCTGGTAGAGTTCTTTACTAAATTTCTTAGCGCCACTGGAACACTGAATTTGATCCAGGCGCGTAGGATCAGTTGAATGGAATTCACCAGAAGACCTGGCCTGACAAATTCCAGTTCTGAAACCGCTATTTACGGTTTCGTACATCCCATAACACCAGAGAATATTGTGGTCAATCGGGATAATTATGTAGTACTACACATCCGAAGTTGTGATCGCTGGAACGCCTTAAGCTTCGGGAGTCGGCTGGCAGGACTGGTTGGCTGCTGCTGAGGCCATGGAACGCTGGGCAGATTTCCAGGAAGTATGCGACCCCGCGGTTTCAAGCCTTTTTGGAGGCCACAAAGCGCTATTCCGAACTGATAACGAAATCTGAGTCACAACGCAGACGTCGATTACAACGGACCTGTTACCGAACTTTTCTGAATTGGGGATCTTGAAGGAAGCCCAGAGTACGCGAAGTTAAAAAAACGATGTGGATGGCTACCCGAATATCATAGTGGACGATAAGTCCTAATGGACATCAAGTAACCGCTCTTTCAGACTAAACGTTATTTCTCTTCAAATCCTAACGAGGACTAGTTAACTGTCGAAGCTTCCGCTATCTCATGGACTTTACCAGCGCGCTTGTTCGCATAGAGGGCGTCATCAGCCCTCTTCAAGAGATCTTCGGTCGATTCACCTGGTTTAAAATCCGTCCACCCAGCGGAAAAGGAAAGGGCAATGATCTGGCCACTACAGTCGACATTAACCCCCCGCAACCTGCCCAGGACATGACGCACCTCCTCGGGCCTGCACTCCGGTAACAACACCAGGAATTCATCCCCACCCAGACGCACAGCCAAGTCGGAACCGCGAATGGCCTTGCTCAGGCGCGCAGCGAACTGCCTAATGAGCTCATCGCCAGCGGCATGACCAAACTTGTCATTGAGGTTTTTTAGACCGTTCAAGTCGAGCAACAGGATTGTCAGCGGACGGCCGTGGCGCTGTGCGCGAGAAATTTCTTCGGCCAGACGTTGTTCTCCGGATCGCCGGTTGTTAAGACCCGTAAGCGGGTCAAGCACGGCAAGCCTATACACTTCTTCCGTACGTACTTCGATCTTACCCAGAGCTTCCACCTGATCGCTCAGCTTGCTCTGAATCCGATAAATCAGGAGTTGCTGGTAAACGGTGTAAACGTTGAACAGCAACACGAGCCCAACTAACCCGCGGATGGCGAGATTCAAGTGAAATGAATAAAAGGCTTCGGGTTCCGATAATAGGCCGGGAAACGCAAAGGAAGCGACACCCAACGTCAAGAGCAGGGTCACCATCATTCCCGACGACCACAGCCACAACTGGCGCCGCGCGATCTGGTGGATCTTTGTCCGGATCTGCTGTGCGCCCAAGGGGGCAGGTGCTGCGGGAGGCTGCGACGGCATCAGGGACCTCAAATAAATATGGATACATCTCGATTAAGACCCTGGAATTGCTCCTTGGCAACAACTAGTCGCGGGGGTTGTTTCTAAGTCTTAAACCGGAATGTTCATTTTGACTTCGGGGCCGACCGACAGCCAATGCCATTGATTTGTGCCTAAATTATTCTCGATTTAGGAGTTAACTCCCGATAAGGCGCGGCGTTACCGACAGGATGCCATGAATCACCCCACCGAAGCACAGCAAGCCAATCCCGCCAGCGCTATGCCGATGGAGATACTTACACCCGAACAGTTGGCCGGACGGCTCCAGGTGAAGCGCTCATGGGTGTACGAGCAAACCCGTCATCGCGCCGACATACGCAACGCCGATCCTCTGCCATTCATAAAACTAGGGCTTTATTTGCGGTTTGATTGGCGGGATGTGCTCGCTTGGCTGGAACGTCAGAAGCACGCTCGGAACTAAACAGATGGTACAAAACTTTCTAGTCGCAAAGGTTAAACCGGGAATGATCCCAATAATCCTAGCATCGGGTTTGTGGGAAGCGCCCGGCCTTCGAGAGCGTTTCCCAGAACCGCAGACTGACCTAGTACTTATGGAATCGGCTGTATCTTATAAACGGCCTCGGGCAGCTGATGGCGGGAAACATTGGCACTGCTGAGCACTTTCCATTTTCCTGATTGCTTTTGCCATGTATCCACAACCGACATTTCGATGGAAATATTGTAGTCGGGATTCTTGAATCCAGTTCCGGTACTCTTTTGCTGGTAAGTCACAATTCCAACATCTCCGAAGACTCGCGCTTTGATGTCACTGTAAACGTAAACATATTTCCCGTCAGGCTCTGCTGCATTATATTTAGAAAATTGTCCGTCAATATTGGATGGTGTTAGAACACTCAAAGCGCCTTGGGGAAACAAGGTTACGAATTCCGATCCCATAATACCTTTCAAGAAATCCGCGTCCTTTTGGGTATTGTTGCTGTATTTCGACCACTCCATTTCGAGATTCTTAAGGGTTTCTTCATAGCCGATTTCGCCTGGACCTGAACAGCCAGAGTGGAAGCACGCGCATCTGGAGAAAGCGCTGGCCCTCGATCCCACCCTGGCGACCAGGCGGGAAAACCTCGAACATCCGAAATCATCCAACAGTAAATCAGGGTTTCGCACGATTACCTGGCTTCGGACGACCTGCCAATGGTCTTCACGACATAGGAAGGTTGGAAACTTCCTTTCAGCTTCGCGCCAGACGCGGGTACAGCTTTCAGAACGTAACCCACTCCTTTTTCGGGCTTGAGCCGGATTCGATAGCTATAGGTAACACCCTTTTCGACCATAGGTTCTCGGAGGCGCTCCATGTTCCCGACTTGCTTTCCGCGGGAATCGAACACCACGACGCGTTCAATAGGATCTCCCGGATTAATAAATATTTCGATTCCGCACTGCGGGCACTTCAGCCACCACCAGGGATCGAAGATCGGATAACAGACCTCCGGCGCTATATGACAAATATCGCAAAATATTGCTGAGCGATCGCAAACGCTGGTTCGAATCTCGAAGAAAAACGGATCGATGGACGGAGCCACTTCCATAGTGTGCGCCGCATCGGCATACAATTTATGGACGCCCCAGTCGACCTCGCGCTGAAATTTAATGCCCGACATGAAATTTGATTTGTCGGGGTAATTGCTGGCTGAAAACATGCCCACAAAAACGGGGCCCGCGGCGGTTAGTGAAGCATAGTCGCCGATATACGGCCAATAGGTACTGGCCGGAGTCGTGCTGCTCTGTCTCGCCAGCAATATGCCCGGCGTTACGAACGTGCTGGCATCCAGGTCATTGGATTTCGCAAGGCGCGTTTCCCAATTCCCAGAGACGACCGTCTGATACAACACGCCGACCACGCCGTATTCACCAATGGCAATCTCGGGGTTCAGCGCGTTCGTGACGCTCATCAGATCGTCGGACCAGTCCACGCCGCGATTGATGGAGCGCCGAACATGGATGGTCTCGCTGCTCGCACCGTTGGAATCGCCCCAGGCAACGTAGACGCGATCACTGTTCGCAGGATCTACCGCGATGGAAACATTGCTGGCCCCGAGCCGGTTCTGCCCCATGAATCCAGATGGGAGGGTCAGGCCGGTAGTTACGAAGCGGCCGGCTACAGAATCACTTGTATCCGTGAGCGCTGTAAATGGCGCCGTGCCAATTCCCCAATTGTCGTCGCGCACCACCGCCAGCCGTGGCGCACCAGTGTCGTGGATGAAGGCGGCGTAAACGGTGCCGTCGGAGTGCGGCGCCGGAACCTGCGCATACCCATCCTGGCAACCTGTATTGCGCGCTTCGATCA
>Ga0193729_1001841_pt1 | contig 10732 bp, 10 predicted proteins | sample U1c2metaG_FD_143036 | JGI IMG/M metagenome (GOLD analysis project Ga0193729, IMG submission 143036) | Soil microbial communities from a riparian zone of the East river system, Colorado, United States - U1c2 | ecosystem: Environmental > Terrestrial > Soil > Riparian zone | place: USA: East River... | reverse complement strand
GAAGTGGCCTTGGAACAAGCCTTTGACGAAACCGAGCGCCTGCGGGCCGGTGAAAAGTAGTTCTTCGGCCTGCTGAATCTCTTTCTGTCGTTGGGCTTCAGTTTCAGTCATGAAAAACGAACCCGCCGACGAATAATCGGCGGGTCACGAAGTCTAGCTATTCAGGCGCTTCTGTCCACCGCGCAGCTGCCAAAGACAGCTCGCTAACTGCAGCCTTGGCTTGTGCCGCACTCGGTGCAGACGCCGCACGCGCCAGCGCGAATTACTTTGTCGCTACCGCAATGCGAACAGATGATGTCCATGAACATGTTCCCGAGCGCTTCCTGCACGCGATCGGCATGACTTTGGCCATTGCTCGTTACCTGCGGCTCGCCGTCGTTCGCAGAATGGCTCGTGATCACATCGATCAGTTCTTTTTCGCCGGTCCGCGCCAGATCCGATACCGGCCGGTTCAGCGCCTTCTTTTCCATTTCCCCAATCTCTTTCAACGGTAACTCCGTTTGCCCGCGGCTCGGCGAGGTTGCTTCCTTGTAGCCTTTAATGAATTGGCAGGCCAGCCAGCGGAAAACGTAGTCGGTAATGCTGGTCGCATTCCGAATGTCCGGATTCTTGGTGAAGCCGCTTGGTTCGAACCGTTGATACGCGAATTTCTTCGCCAAACTTTCCAGGGGCACGCCGTACTGGAGCGCAATCGACGTGAGCGTGCCGACCGTGTCCATCAATCCGCCGATGGTGCTGCCTTCCTTCGACATAGTGATAAACAGTTCGCCCGGTTGACCGTCTTCGTACAAGCCCACCGTGATGTAACCTTCGTGTCCGGCAATCTCGAACCGATGGGTCAACGACATCCGCGTGTCGGGCATGCGATGACGCAACGGTTTGTCGATCTTGCCGCGCAGCGTCGTCAGTTCTTGTTCCAATTCGAGAATGCGTTTCTGGAAATCTTCGCGGTCGATGGTGATATCGAGCGCAACATCGACATCCTCCGTAGTTCCGCCCATGTCGCGCGTCTTGCGCGTGTTCAACGGCGCCGATCGCTTCGAGCCTTCGCGATAAATCGCGATTGATTTCAAGCCGAGCCGCCAGCCTTCGACGTAACTGTTCGTGATGTCGTCGACTGTCGCTGTTTCCGGCAGGTTTACCGTTTTCGAAATCGCGCCACTCAAAAATGGCTGCGCCGCAGCCATCATCCGCAGATGCGCCATGTAATTAAGTGAGCGCTCGCCTTTGAACGGCTTGAACGCGCAATCAAAAATCGGTAAATCCTCCGGTTTCAGTCCCGACGCTATTGTCGATCCATCTGAATTGGTCACGTCTTCAATCGTGTCGAAGGCGTCGATGTGCGCGATGATCCGGTCTACTTCTTCCGAATTATAACCCAGCTTTTCCAGCGCCGGCTTGACCGTTTGATTCACAATTTTCAACATGCCGCCGCCGGCGAGCAGTTTGTATTTTACCAGCGCGATGTCCGGTTCGATGCCAGTGGTGTCACAATCCATCAGGAAACTGATTGTCCCGGTTGGCGCCAACACCGTCACTTGCGCGTTGCGATAACCGTGACGCTTGCCCAATTCCGCTGCCCGCTTCCAAGTCTTGGCCGCGTCCTTTTTCAAATAAGCGAATTCATCGACATCCGGGATCTCGCTGACCGCGGTGCGATGCAGCTCGATGACTTCGAGCATGGACGCGACATTATTTTTCGCGACTGGTTTTGGAACGCCGCTGCAGCGCGCGTCTTTATAACCGGGAAAAGCACCGAGCGCCTGCGCCATTCGCGCACTTTGCTCGTACGCTTCCCCGGTCATGATCGCGGTAACGGCGCCGCAAAGCGCGCGGCCTTCCACGCTGTCGTAGCCGTAGCCGTAGCTCATCACCAACGAGCCGAGATTGGCGTAGCCCAGCCCAAGCGTTCTGAAAATGTGCGAGTTCTCCGCGATCTCTTTGATCGGGTAACTGGCATTATCGACCACGATTTCCTGCGCCGTAATGAAGATGCGGACCGCGGCCTTAAATCGCTCCACATCGAACTCGCCATCGACCGTCTTAAACTTGAGCAAATTCAGTGACGCCAGATTGCAGGCCGTGTTATCGAGAAACAAATATTCGCTGCACGGATTGGTCGAATTTTGCCGGCCGGTCCCTTTGCAGGTGTGCCATTTGTGAATCGTGGTATCAAACTGCATTCCGGGATCGCCGCAGATGTGCGTTCCTTCCGCGATTTTTCGGAGTAATGTTCGCGCTTCTTTCCGCTCGCACGGTTGGCCATCGGTCACCCGGCGCGTCCACCAATCGCGACCTTCGAGCGCGGCTTCCATGAACTCGTCGCTCACGCGCACACTCAGGTTTTCGTTTTGATACATGACCGAGCCGTAAGCATCGCCGTTGTAGCTGCCGTCGTAACCCTGCTCGATTAGCGCCCACGCTTTCTTCTCTTCCTTTTGTTTGGCGTCGATGAACTCCTCAATGTCCGGGTGCCAATCTTTGAGGGTGTTCATCTTGGCGGCACGCCGCGTTTTCCCGCCGCTCTTCACCACGTTCGCCACTTGATCGTAGACTTTGAGGAACGAGAGCGGACCGCTCGGCTTGCCGCCGCCGCTCAATTTCTCTTTTGTCGATCTTAAGGTGGAGAGATCGGTGCCCGTGCCACTGCCGTATTTGAAGAGCATCGCTTCGCTCGTGGCCAGACGCATGATGTCTTCCATCGTGTCGTCCACGTCTTGAATGAAACAGGCGCTGCCTTGCGGATACTCGTACTGAGTCGGTGCGCGTTCGGCTTTTCCGGTCTCTCGATTATAAAAATAATTTCCGGCACCGGCATCTTTGCCGATGCCGTATTCATGATACAAACCGACATTGAACCAGACCGGCGAATTGAATGCGCCATGTTGGTTCAAACAAAGCCAGGTCAGTTCATCATAAAAAATTTCCGCCTCCTCCGCGTCCGCGAAATAGCCGTCGGCCATTCCCCAATCGGTGATGGTTCGGGTGACTCGGTGAATCAATTGCCGCACCGACCTTTCGCGGCCGCCTTTGTGCGGATCGGTTCCGTGCGCGATATCGCCGTAAAAATATTTCGAAACCGCGATCTTGGTCGCCAGCGCGCTCCAATTCTTTGGAACCTCAACGTTTTCCTGTTTGAAAATGATCTGGCCGCTGTCGTCCGTGATCTCCGCCGTCCGATGTTCCCATTCGATCTGATCGAACGGTTTCACCGCTGGGTCGCTGAACACCCGCTCAAAATGCAAACCGCTAACTGGTTTTTTTGCTGACCGATTCCGGCGACGATCAGCTGCCTTTCGCGGTTTGTTCAGAGCAGAAGGTCGGATTCCGGGTTTGAGTTGGATCATAGCGGGAAGTGCTGATTAAGGTTGTGAATTAGCGGTGAATTCCTGCCAACAGCCCTACTAACAACCTGTGAATTCCGGCGCATAACAAGTAATAGCGGAGCCGTTCGGCGGACATACAATATGCAGTGCAAAATCAACGCAAATCAAGACGAAAATTGTGACATTTTTCGCACGCTAAAGCTTCGCGTCGGCTCTGACCTAAGTGACTAGCCAAGCCGTAGCCTTGGAGCGGCAACGCAATCTTTCATCGACTAAAGTCCGCCTTCCTTTCACTCCCGGCGTGGCAGCCTTTCGCTTTGCGCTTCGCTCCAAGCGAAGGCTGGCGGAAGGGGTGGGATTCGAACCCACGGTGGGTTGCCCCACGCTCGATTTCGAGTCGAGTGCCTTAAACCGGACTCAGCCACCCTTCCCTTTTTGCAAGATCGATATCCTGCTGATCCATTCCGAAAAGAGCGCGTTTATTATGAGGCGAGCACGACCATTTGCAAATCCGCGCCAAGCGTTGGAATCATTGATCAGCTTGTAAACTTGGGCAATGCCGGTTCCGTATTCGCTCTCGATTCCCCGTTACGAAGCCCGATGGGTCGCAGCGAGTCCTGACGCAAGTGCGACCGAGATTGTCAGGCAAGAAAGCGGCACGATATCCGTCAACATCCGGCTGGAACAGAGCGCGACCTGTGCGAGGTAGTTTGGCCAGTTAGAGAAAATAAAAATGAACGGGTAGACAGCGATCGGAGCAAAGAGCGCGAAAAAGAATACGAGGGAACGGATATCGCGGTACTGCCGAACAAAATAGGCGCAGCCAATCGCGATCAGTAGCCAGAACAGACTCCAAGGCCCCGTCTGTGCGAATTCGTTTAAAAATGCAGAGACGATCGGGCCGAGTCGATGGATGTTTGAGAGAAGGTTGGCGACGCTCACCGGAACAAATTCGTGTGGTGAAACGGCGTGCACTTTCAAGAGATAGAAACGCCAAACGACGATCACGAATAAACCGGGAAGCAGAGCGAGAAGACGCGCTGGCGATTGCTTTCTGCGCCAGACCACGAATGCTCCACTGACAGCCGCCACCAGCCACAAGATGATGCCCTCGCGTTTCAGCCACGGCAAGAGCGCTAGACATGCGGCGTAAATGCCGAAAAGTTGACAATCGTTGCTTCGGCATGCGCACAGTAGATATCCAATCGCTGCGAGATAAAAGACGCTTAGGGGAAAATCGACATAACCGGCCGTCACGCTCTCGCCATCAAAAGTGATCTGCGGAATGAAGAGTAGTAGATTCGCCACGATTAAGCCGGGCCAGCTTTTGCCAGTTAGTCGCGCACTAATGGCTGCCAGTAATATCGCTCCGGCAGCATAAAACATCGCAAAGATTGTTTTTACCCAAAATTGATTGGCTTCGCCGAGCCAGAAGTAGAGCCAGAGCTCAGTAAAAGGGATGGCGAGCGGATGTGAGGAATGACTGAATGAGAGGCTCTCGCTCTGAAAATATGCTGCGGGCAGCACGCCGCCGTTCGAGAACGCGTAGCGCGCTTTGATTTCCCAATTCATCAGCCCGTCCCATCCAAGAGTATGCAGGCGAGCGACGTAAAAGATTATCCCGATTTCAACAACCAGAAGTGTCCCGAGCAAAAGTTCGACCGTTCGTAATCCCCGCAAGGGTTGAAAACGAAACGTCGATGGGCCGTTTATTTTCCAACCAACGAACGGGAGAGTAACACAGACAATCGCTACTAATGCAAAGAGCGATACCCCGTGGATGACAAATCCCAACGCCCAAATAAGGAAAGAAACGATGCCTGTTCCACAGAGCCATGATAGCGCGAACTGCTCGCCAAGATTCCGGATCTGGACACGTGCGAGTAGCATTAACCCGCCGAAGCCAGCTGCGAGAATCGTGGAGAACGCGGCGAGCAGCGCGATGGCATTCATCGTTGCGCCTCTGTTCCGAGCGGGATGACCTCCAGCAATTTACCGAAATGCTCGCCCTGAGGAAGCGACGACGGCCGGTTGACCCGACAAAGAACAAACGCAGCCACCGTAGCGGGGTCGGTTGCAGTCAATTCACTTTCCAAGCGCGTGACGTTGATGATTTTCAACGGATGTGGCCACGCAAGATAACCCATGGTCTCAGCGAGAAAAGTACTGGGCGGATCGTCTTCACGAGCGACAATGAGAATTACTTTCGATGAAGGCAGCGAATCGAACAATGCGATTAGTTGCTCAGATGCGCCGGACACACCGGTCGCTAAATAAAGAAAGTGATTGGTCGATTGAAACGGACCTATGTGATGTATCGAATATTTGCTAACATCGCGAGAAATTCTTGGTGCGCTGGCGCAAAGAAATGCCGCGATCAGACCGGCCCAAAGCGAAATGTGCGCGAGCGTGTGGAATCGATACGACTGCATAAGGACGGAAACTTCAGCAGTTTCAAGCAGTAGCTTGAGCAGGAAACTGGCCATTCCTACGCCGACAGGCTGTGCCGGCTTGATCCCAATTGCCCGAGACCACGGACACCGGGTTGTCGGGATGCAAAGAAGAGAGCCGACTCTACCTTACTCTTTGATCTGTTCCGCAATCTGCGATTTCAAAACCGGACGCTTACATCGGAACGCGTTCAGCAATGCTGGCGTGGATCGTGCGACAGTTTAAATCGCGCTGGACGAAGGGAGATCGATGCCTCGCGCGTCGCAAGAATACTTATATGACGGCGAAGCCCTGTCGCCCGAAAGCATTTTACTCGGGCAGCAGCGTGGCGACATTACACCCACGGGACGCTCTTGACTAACCGGGCGAACCGAAATAAACGTCGCCTCGAACAAAGTTGGCTGCGGCATCGTCAATGCTGGTGAACGGAAGGTGCGATGATTAGGGCAAATTGTCGGGCACGTTTCACCGCCGCGGATTTCGATTTTATTGTCCGCACTCTCGCACGGTCGCGCGGCGATAGCGTTTCCCTGGTCGATCTTCTCAGTGACTCGGAAACCCGCGACTCGATTCTCGATCATCCGCGCCTGGTCGAGGCCATTCTTTCCAATGCGGGCCATCTCCACATCTCGTCCCAATTCTATTTTTATGTTCTCGCCCGGTACGTCTTGCAGCAAGCCGGCATTGGCGATCGCAAACTTTGCGATTATGTCGGCTCGCTGCTCGAAACTTTTTCGCGCGCGAATCAATTGCAAAGCCCGGACAAGATCGATCCGCCAAAGGACGGATTCGCCGGGGCGAACAACCGCGCCCACGAATATATTTCCGATATGCTGATCGCGCTCACCCGCGCCACGCCCGAGCAAACGTTCCTTCTGCGCGCGCACGTTGGAAATTACTCCCTCTTCATCAGTGGCATCTTTCACGAGAACACCCAGCGCCGCAGTCTTCGCGGGGCGCCCGACATCGAATTTTACGAGCAAGTCGGTCGCAGCAATTATCAGCTTGTCGCTTCGCACGAAACCGCGCGACGCTGCGAACTCACCGATGTCTTCGCCGGGTTAGCCAGTCGCTTTCACGACGTTCGTCTCGCGCTCAACGAACTTTCCGATCGCTTGCTTCATCTCGATGAAGATGCGCGGCCGTCCCTCGTTTTGTGAACGAGACGCTATTCAGTCAGATCCAAAAACTTTTCGAGCGCACTTACGCACAGGTCGGGATCAATCTCGAAGATTGCCTGATTGACCGGCGCCGCTGCGGGCAACTGTCGATCTTCGCTGGCAGATCGGCCCGCGAATTGAGTGAGCTTGCCCGCACATTTCTGCGCACGGCCGACGATCGCCTTTACGTCAGTATTTATTATTCCCGTTGGCTGATCGAACAACTCGAGCGACACGACCCGCGCGCTGGCCTAAGCGATCACAATATCCGCTCGCTCATCACGTTCGTTGAAGAAATCAATCACGCCCTTCACGCCGCGCTCCAGTTTAAAAATGGCGCGCGTGAGATCGCCTCGGAAGATTTTGCCCGCAATCTTGAGCTCCAAGCGCAGGTCGATACCTATCTTGTTCTTCTTTTGTTCGTTGCCTTCTTTCGAAAAACCCAACGCGTTTCACGCACCGACCGCCGTTGGCTCCGCTTTCATCTTTTCGCACGGCAATGCCCGGAAGCGTTTCGCGATCGTAACCTCCGGGCGCGTTATCTGGAGACGACCGAGCTGGCCTCGAGTTACACTCACTATCTCGACACCCTGAACGGTTCACGGCGGCTTGATGAAATTCGGCGTTTCCGATCCCTCGATTATTCCAACAAGAAAAAACGAATCCTTGCGCTGCCCGGCGGCGAATTTTATCGCGGCGCGTGAATTTAATTTGCGAAAAGTGACACGCAGTCGCTAAATACCGGTCGTGTTTAGTTTGACGATGCTTGGGAGCGGCAGTGCCGGGAACAGTGCGCTGGTCGCGACCGATCATTGCAAAATTCTGATCGATGGCGGCCTGAGCGCGCGGCAAATCGTATTGCGCCTCGAACAGTGCGGCGTGATGGCCGAACAGCTCGATGGCGTTCTGCTTACACACGAGCATAGCGATCACGTCTGCGGATTGGAGGTGCTCTGTCGTAAATTCGATGTGCCAATTTATGCGAACGCGCAAACGGCCGAAGCAGTGCGTTACGACAGCGCGTTGGATCGACATCGGAACTGGCGAATCTTTCGCACCGGCGCCGAGTTCAAGATTTGCGACGTCCTTGTCCAAACTTTTCCGGTACCGCACGACGCAGTCGATCCCGTCGGCTTCGCGTTTTATGCCGGAGCGAGCGGGCTCGGGTTTATCACCGACCTCGGTTACGCCACAAAGATGATTGTGGAACGGCTTCGACAAGTGCACACGCTCGTGATCGAAACCAACCACGACGAAAAACTTTTGCAGAGCGACACGCATCGGCCCTGGCCGGTGAAACAGCGGATCCAGTCGCGGCACGGACATCTTTCAAATAACGCGGCCGCCACCATGATCGAAGAATTGCTTCCCGGAAAAATCGATCGGGTCGTGCTTGGACATCTCAGCCGCGATTGCAACACGCCCGCGCTCGCGCTCCAAACCGTCCGCGAGGCGCTCAGCAGATGTGGCAAGATCGACATCGAACTTTTTTGTGCCACCCAATCGGATATCAGTCCCAGGTTTCGCATCGGCGAGACCGAGCTCGGCGCATTTCAGCCGACTTTCGAGAACGCATTTTTCCCGGCAGCATGAGCGGGATTGCGGTTGAACATCGCCGGCCAGAGACAGCGGAAGAAATGAAAATCCGCGACGCGGTGGAGTCCGATTTACCCGCGATCATTAAAATTTACAACGCTGCGGTCGCGACTCGTGTTGCTACTGCGCAGTTGGAACAGGTCACGCTGGAAGACCGACGCGGCTGGCTGAAGGAACATTCGGCGGATCGACATCCATTCTGGGTTCTTGAAATGGATCGGCAGATCGCAGGTTGGCTGACGCTAAAGCCGTTCTTGCCCCGCTGTGCTTATCGCGGCACGGCCGAAGTCAGCGTCTATGTCGATGAAAAATTCCGGCAGCGCGGAGTCGGCCGAACATTACTCGGCGAAGCGATCGCTCGCGCATCATCACTCAAAATCAACGCCATGGTTGGTCTGATCTTCGCCCACAACGAACCAAGCTTGAAATTGTTTGAGCGGCTCGGATTCGAAAAATGGGGATTGCTTCCGCGTGTCGCCCGACTCGATGACATCGAACGCGACCTGACCATCATGGGTCGCCCCGTTTAATGTGGGAGCGGCCTTAGCGCCGCGAACGTCGGGGCACAAAGGCCCCTCCCACATTCATCACACTTCTTCCGGGCCGACCACGAGATGAACGACGCCGGCGGGATCGGAGATGAAGAAGCCGTTGAAATCTTCGCGCAGATTTTCCACTTCATCGCGACGCGCGACGCCATGAATCTTTAGAAACGACGAGGCGGCCTCGGTGTCGTTGGTTTCAATCTCGAGCCAAATGTCGGGATGACTCAGATTCGGCACTTTATCGATCCAGAGCCGGTTCGGACCGAACTGAAAAATGCAACCGTCGGATTCTTCTTCGATCAATGGGAGCGCGAGCGTGTCGCGATAAAAGGCGACCGTTTGATCGTATGTGTGCGCGGGACATTTGATTGCAATATTGGCGCCACCGGAAAACTGCGGTCCGTCGAGTTTGGCCACCATATTGTCGATCTAAGCTCGCCGTTGCCTCCGGTCAAAGATGCTCGAGCAATTTCTGCGCAACGGTCTTTGCCTTTTCCAGCGCCACCGCGTCGTCTCCAAAACCGGCGAGACCGACGGTGAGGAACGCGTTACCTTTGGCGACGTAGAGCATCAGCATTCTCGAAGCGAATCCGCTTTCCCCGCCGCCGGTAAACATTTGGGCGGCGTCGCCAACATCGGAAACTTTTTTCATCGTGCCGTTCGCTGCCGCCAACAGCTGAAGTTCTTTTTGCGGACCGATCGCGTTCGGTCCCGGCAGCTGCAGGCGAATGATCAACGATTTGCCACGCTGAACGCTGTAATAATTGCATTTGGAATAATAACCGTCGGTCCCGTCGCCGCTCCGCTGGCTTGGGTCTTTGACCGGTTCGCCCAAAATAGCGGACGCTTCCGCTTTGTTAATGATCTGTGCTACGTCGGGTCGCGAATCCGCGGCCATCACTATCTTCGTTAGGCCGATCGCCAAAAATAGTGCGCCGATCAATCGTTGGATCGACATCTCTAGCCGCCCGAACCAGTGCCGCCGGGTTCAGTCATCGAAACTGGATCAAGCGCGCGCTCGAGTTCTTTTTCCGGCAAGATTTTTTTCTCCCGGCAAAGTTCGCGGACAGTCTTGCCGGTTCGCACGCTTTCTTTGGCGAGCTCGGCCGCGCGGTCGTAACCGATCTTGGGCGCAAGACTCGTCACCATCGCCATGGAAAGCTCGACCAATTCTTCGCAACGGGCTTTGTTCGCCGTGATTCCAGTTACGCATTTTTCACAGAAGACGTCGACCACATTGGCAAGCAGCCGGATTGATTCGAGAAGATCATGCGCCATTACCGGCATCATCACGTTGAGCTCAAAATTTCCATTCGCGCCGGCCCAGGTAATGGCGGCGTCGTTGCCGAAGACTTGAGCGCAAACCATCATCATCGATTCGCACATCACCGGATTCACTTTGCCGGGCATGATCGAGCTGCCCGGTTGGGTGGCTGGCAATTGAATCTCGCCAATGCCGCAACGCGGGCCACTGCCTAACAGGCGAACGTCGTTCGCGATCTTAAACAAACTGACCGCAATGGTCTTGAGCTGGCCGCTTGCTTCCACGACCGCGTCTTTGCCGCCCTGGGCTTCGAAATGATTTTTCGCTTCGTAAAACGCGATCCCGATCCGCTGCTCAATGTGCCGCAGCATTTTGCCGGTAAGATCGACA
>Ga0193729_1001839_pt1 | contig 10734 bp, 14 predicted proteins | sample U1c2metaG_FD_143036 | JGI IMG/M metagenome (GOLD analysis project Ga0193729, IMG submission 143036) | Soil microbial communities from a riparian zone of the East river system, Colorado, United States - U1c2 | ecosystem: Environmental > Terrestrial > Soil > Riparian zone | place: USA: East River... | reverse complement strand
CGCACACGCCTCAGCAGAGCGACGTCGAGGAGTGGTTCGACCGCGAGCTCTCTTCGCTGCGGCAGTCGGTCGAGGCTGGCGCGGAGGCGCAACAAGCGCGCAACCGTAGCGCGGACGCTCGCTCACCCAAGCGACGGCCTCTGCGGTTCGGCGCGACGCGTGCGGGGGTACGGTCGATCGCGCATCGAGCACTCCGAGTGCCGATGCATTTCGGCCGTCTGCCGCGCCGACTGCGGCGGGTTGTCGATAGGCGCCGTTTCGAGTTCGTCCTCTACGGATGTTCCGTCGCGCTCGCCGTCGCCGTCGGCTGGCTTGTTTCGTCGATGCTCGGGTCCTAGGAGGCGAGCATCGAGCTTTTTGGGGCGGCGGAGCTCATCCGGCGCGCGACCTTGAAGGACCCGACCGGAGAGCATCTTCGAGTGCTTCGTCCGATGCCTCGGCGTGGTTGGGACTCTCGGCTCGCTGCTTACCGAGGAGGTCCTCGAGCTGAGATCCCATGCCACGGAAAACAACGAGAATACTCTCGAGCCGTTCTTCGTAACGCTGAACCTCGGCTTGAAGTAGCTCCCTCCGCTGACGGGCATGCGCCTCGGCTTCACGTACCTTCTGCTTGACGTCCGCGTCTGCGGCCGCGAGACGCTTCTGCGCATCGTCCACGATCTGCGCCGCCTCGTGCGTCGCCTCCCTCATCCGCTGCTCGGCAAACGAATCTGCCGCAGCTCGGGTGTCCTTGGCGTATGTCTCCGCTTCGGCCCGAATACGACTTCCGTCGGCACGGCCGGCCTCGGCGACGCGACGCGCCTCGTTCGCCTCCGCCGCGACCTTAGACCCGGCCTCCTTGCCTAGGCGTTCTGCCTCCTCCTGCGCCTTCCGGCGAATCTGCGCCGCGGCCTCTTGGGCTGACTTCAGGACCGTGCCGACCTCTTCGCCGACCGCGCCGAGATCCGCAGCCACCTGCGCCTCAGAGGACTCGCTGTCCTTGTCGGCGACTGGTTCGACCGCCGCTTCTGCGCTGCTTTCGCCAGGAGAGGTGAGCTCCTGCGTCTTGAGCGAGTACTCGGTGAGCCTCTCGACGGGGCGCCTTGCGCCTCCGCCGTCCCCCGAGGGCTGTTCATGCGACCCTTCGGGCCGCAGTTTGCGTCTCAAGTTAGCCATGCTGGATCCTCCTTTGGTCGGACGGAATGAAGGCCGAGGCGCGGATCTCGCGCGAGCTCGACGGCGACGCCCGAGCGCCGGAGCCGAACGCAGCAGACCGAAGCCGACGGCCGCCAGGAGAGTTCCGGTGGTAACGGCCACGAGCAGGCGGAACGTGCCGCTCCCCGAGCCCCGCGAATCGAAGGGACTGCGCGATTGTGCCTGCCTTGATTCTGGGCCCGGGTTCTTGTGGTCAGCCGCATCCCGGGGCTTACCGAGCGGAAAGGCTGACCAGAGCGGCTTGAGGTCGGGGCGCGCGGACTTTCCTCCACGATCTGTACCCGCGAGCGCCAGAGCCGGGCACATCGCCCCGACACAGGCCACCACCAGCGCGAACGGCACGAGGCGGTGGAGACGACGCTTCACCGGATCGTCACCGGCGTGCCGACCTGCATCAGCCGGCCCAACTCGAGGATGTCTCGATTGCGGAACCTGACGCAGCCATGTGAGATGCGGCCCGGCACGAGCTCGGGCTCGTCGGTCCCGTGAAGGCCGATGAATCCCCCGCCGGGCCAGTCTGTGAGCACGCTCGAGAGAGCGCTCGTGCCGAACGCGAGCGGCCCGTAGAAGGCGCTCCTATACCTGGCCACCTCGTCCCGGATATAGAAGTCTCCCTTTGGTGTCGGCCACTCCGGCCTGCCTACGCCGATCGGCGCACGGAAGATCGCCAACCCCTTGCGAAGCAGCGTCGCGGTCAGCCGTTCGAGGTCGATGATGAGGTGCGTTTGCACGGCGCCGTAAACTCCCAGCGCACTCCGCGGCACCCAGGCGGTGCGGTCGTTCGGCAAGACGGGCAGTCGTACGTGAACCCACAGGCGGCCGGCTCGGTCGCGGGCGCGGCCGAGCACGAGGACGATGTTCGTCGTGTCCTCGGGAGTTGTCGTTGCAAGCGGCGCAACGACCTCGGCGCTGTTGCTCGGCCACACACGTCCAGAGACAGCGTTACGGATAGATGCCCAGTATGCGACGGCAGGGGCTCGGCGCAAGGCGACAGGCCTCGGCACCCGCAGCGCGGGGGCAGGAGGAGCCGGAAGATACTGTGACACTTCCACTTGGGAAGTCGCGGAGCTTGCGCGGGACGAGATGAGCACGACGATGAGCGCGGCTGCGACAACTCCCGCGGAGACGCCGAAGGCTCGAGCGAGGGTGCTCCCGGGCGTCATCGGTTTTCGTCATCACCCCTTGTACGTCGGGTTCTTGCGGGACGCCATCTTGGGATGGGCCACGACGAAGTGGGTCGAAGCGACGATCGCCTTTACCTCGGAGATCGGCTTCCCTTGGTCGAAAGCGGACGCAGCCGGTGTCACACCTGCGAGGAACCGCATCCACGCGGCGTGCCGCGCCTCGACGGAATGGATCGATATCGCCGCTGCGAGAAGCGCCGCCGACTTGATGCGAGCCGCCTGCGCCTTGTACGCCGCCGCCGCAAGATCCTCGAACGCCACGGCGGTCTTCAGGAACTTCGTGTCGTCCTCGGTCACTCCGCGGAAGTCGAACGCAGGACGCTTCACGGCCGCCTGTCCCAGCGCCGCCCTGATGGCGGCGACGTGCGCGCGCTCCACTGCTCCGAGCTGGCGCGGTATCGGCTTCAGCTCGCCCCGGATGGCGCCGAGACGCTCGGCCTCGGTGTAGAAAGCGGCCTGAAGATACTCGAGCGTGAGAGCGTAGTTGAGGATCGCGACGTCGGACGACGCCGTCGCGCCGGCAAGAGCAGGGGCGGTGAGAGCCTCGAGCAGAGCCGCCCCTCCCACGGCCGCCTTGCCCAGGAACCTGGCGCGGGTATCGCCAGAGACGCGTGCGACCGCCTCGCGGATGGCGCCGTCGCGATCGAGCTTGCCGAGCGTCAGTTCGGACATCGTGTGCGTCTCGTGTTTCTTGGCGGACATGCGGGTATCGACACCACCTAGCTCGACCGGACGAAGCCGGTGCGATTGACAGCACTTTGAACCTGCGTGGCCGTCTTCGGTTCGTCGGTGGCGTTCGGCGCAGGGTTCTCGCCGGCGATGGCCCGGATCCAGCCGGCGTGCCTAGCCTCGACGGAGACGATCTGGGCGGCCATGGCAAGCGTCGGCTTGGTGAGGTTTGCGGCTTGGCCGTTGTAGGCGCCGATTATCGTCTCCTCGAGCGCAATCGCAGCCGCCGTGAACTTGGCGGGATCCGAGGTTGTCTCCCCGAAGCTGAGTGTCGGCTTCTTGCGCGCGTTCTTGCCAAGCGCACTCTTGAGGAATGCGACATGCGCCTGCTCGTGGCGACGTACGATCGAGACGTACTCTTGAAGCTCGCCGCTTAACTTGCCTTTCGCAAAGGCTTCCGCGTAGAACCCGGCCTCGATGTACTCGAGCAAGAGCGCAAAGTTGAGGATCTTCTTGTCCTGCGCAGCTGAAGGAGCCGACGCTGCCAGCCGAGGGAATCCGGCGACAAGCACGCCGCCGGCCACGAGCGCGCCGCCGGCCACAACCGCTCGAGCGAAAAACTCTGCTCGCGACGAGGCGTCGGAATCGTCAGCGCCAGCTGGGACGATGCCCAGCTCCAATTGGTCTAAACCGTAGCCGCCGTCATCGTGGGCGCGCGCCCTCGCCTTGCTCACGCGGACCTCGCCTTACCAAGCCCCTCGTAGCGCGAGCGCCTGCCCTCGCTATCGCCGCTTGCCGCACGGAACGCCACCGCGCACCTCTCTTGCCGCAGAGAATGGGACGATAACTCGTAACCAGGACATCTGCAAACGGGCTGCGGACGTTCACTACCGACCCCCGCGCTCAACGCAAGGTCACAGCTGGCCTCGCTCACTACGCATACTTCAGACGTGGATGACGAGCGCCCGCCGATTTGTGCCACTTGTGGCGTGACGATGGTTCCGGCCGCCCTGAGCGCACGGGAGGAACGCGCCGGCGACTGGATCTGCCTGGAGTGTGAGGAGACCGGTGATTCACGGATTCACGAACGGCGCCGACGTTGACGCCCGTTTTCTCGCAGTTATCAGTCCGGGTCTGCTGGGCTCAGGCTACTTCCGAGATGTGGCCGACGTCCTTGCCGGCGATGGCCCGCCGGACGTCGAAAAGATCGGGAAGTCATGCGCCGTCATGGCCTGACTCCCGCACCACCGGCCTGATCGGCCACACTGACACTGCACGAGGGTGCGCAACGCCCTCAGATCCACCGCCGTAGCCGAGCGAATGCGAGCGTTGCCATCGCGATCAGGACGATGGCGACGACTACCACCCAGAAGAGTGCGGAGTGCTCGAACGTTTGCAGGTTGAAGTTCACGTTCATACCCGCCACGCCGGCGAGGAGTGCGCCGGGGAGCAGCAGGATCGACGCCAACGTGAGGACTTTGATGATCTCGTTCGTCCGGTGCTCCGTCCGGACAATCAGGACATCGAACGAGCTTGCGATCCCATCCCTGGTATAGCGGGCGGCGGCGAGCGCAGCGTCGATTCTTGAAGTGAGTTCGAGGAACCGCTCGGCCGATCCCTCCGAGGAGAGCGGATCGAACTCGGAGTGGCTCAGTGCGGAGAACACCTCCCGGTGCGGCGCGAGCGCCCGCCGGAGTCGGCCGACTCGACGGCGAGCGTCGCTGAGTACCTTGATCTGCTCCTCCGGGTCGTTGGTTGGATTCGCGAGTGCCTTCACGTCGAACTCGTCGAGTGTCTCTTCGATCTCGTCGAAGGCACGGAGATAGCTGGCTACGACCCACTCCAGGAGTGCCGAGAGAAACGAGGGCGCGTCGAGGAGGCCGACTTTGCCCTTTCCTTCGGCAGCCGCTCGAAAGTGGTCGAGGACGGCGATCCCGCCGCTGTGGACGGTCAGGAGCCAGTTCGAGCCCACGAAACAGTCGACGGCGATCGTGTCCCGTGCGGCATCGTGCTCTGTGTCGGAGACGGCAACTGCCGTCACCCGCAGGTGGCCCTCGTGTTGCTCGATTCCCGGTCTCCGCTCAGGATCGCCGAGGTTCAACCCCTCGGCATCGCCAAGATCGAGCGCGTCCAAGACCTCGGCAGTCTCGTCCTCGGAAGCATCTATGAGATCAATCCAGAGGACCTGTTCTCCGTTCAAGCGGTGAATCGACTCGGCCCAGTTCTCGACGCTCTTGCCTTGCTGCTGGTCGAAGAGATAGGCCGTCACCATGCGACCGTCACCCGGCCTCGAGGGATGCTCATTCGGGCGTCGATGATCGCCAACCTGGGCGAGCGGTTCGCGTTAGCTGCTCTCGCTCCTGTGTTCGGGTCTAGACGTACCGTTCGGACGGCGGGCTGGACACGCCGGTGCAGCCACAAGAGGATTGCGCGGTTGGCGGAAACGATCCAAAGGAGGCGCGATGGTCCCGGACGTCGACGCGCTACGTGACTTCGCGCGACGGTATACCGACGCTTGGTGCAGCCGCGATCCGTCGCGCGTCGCTGTGCACTACGCGACAGATGGGTCGCTGACGATCAACCAGGGAACGCCGGCGATTGGGCGGCCGGCGATTACCGAGGCGGCGGAGGGGTTCATGGTCGCCTTTCCGGACCTTCGGGTGGAGATGGACGAGCTCCGCATGCAAGGCGCGACACCGGAGTACCACTGGACGCTAACGGGGACGAACACCGGCCCCGGCGGCACGGGGCAGCCGGTACGGATCAGCGGGTTCGAGGAGTGGACGATCGGCGACGACGGCCTGATCGCAGCCTCGCTCGGCCATTACGACCAGGCCGAGTGGGACCGCCAAGTCTCCAGCTGAGGGGAGAATCCGACGCGTTTGAGGACGGCTTGGACGGACCGTGAAGCTAGCGACTGTTGATGGTCTTCATCGCGTCGGTGTAGAGCCGACGGTAGAGATACCACTCGACAGGTCTCCGGTGCAGCTTTGGTTTCGCGTCCTGCAATGGCTGAAGCGCTGAGTCATCTCCGAGGCGTCCGAGCCCGAGAGCAGCCGCAGCGCGGACGCGCATCGACCTATCGTTCAAGAAGCCGATCAGCAGGTCGGCGTTCTCGGAGTCGCCAATGTTTGCGATTGCGCCGACTGCCCACGACCGAACGAAGTCCTCGTCCTCGCGCGCAATCTCGCGAAGCCGGGGAAGAGCTTCGACAGCCCGCAACTGCCCGAGTGCTCGCACCGCTGTTGCACGAATGTGCGGATCGTTTGCATCTAGTAGCCGGAGCAGCCCTGGGATCGCCTGGACCGCGCCAAGATCGGCGACATAGCCCGCAGCGATTGCTCGGTGATCCGGGTCGCGCAAAGCATCGATCAGATAAGGGATGTCCCTGTGTTCCCGCGCAGATCTGATCGCCGGGTAGCGATTCCCACCGTCTCTGTGATGCACGTCCGGGCTCACCGCAAGCCCGAACTCTAAGATCGCGGCGAGCGAGGACGAAAGTCAGGAGGTTCTATGAGCGGCTACGCAGTGGCGCATGTTGAGGAGATCGACGAGATCAACGACGGCCGCTGTCCCTCGCGGCCTGTTCGGCACCACTTTGGCATCACGTCCTTCGGGGTCAACGCCTGGACGGGCCGCGAGGCGGGCGACCGGATCATCAACGAGCACGACGAGGCAGACGAGGACGACTCGAACGAAGAGCTCTACTTCGTCCACCGCGGGCGCGCGACATTCGAGCTTGACGGGGAGCGGGTGGACGCGCCTGCCGGCACGTTCGTCTTAGCCCGCTCCGGGGTCAAGCGGACGGCGTTCGCCGAGGAGCCGGGGACAACGATCGTCGCGGTCGGCGGCACGCCGGGGAAGGCATACGAAGTTTCCGGCTGGGAGATCTGGATGCCGCTCCAAGGGCTCTACGAGTCCGGCGAGTACGCCGAGGCTGCGGATCGGGGGCGCGAGCTGATCGAAGCCAATCCCGAGTACGGAATGCCGCTCTACAACCTGGCCTGTTGTGAGAGCCTTGCGGGACGGACGGCCGACGCGATCGAGCACCTTCGGCTCGCGATCGATCGGATGGAGCGGCTCCGCTCGCTCGCCGTCGACGATTCGGACTTCGATCCGATTCGGAAAGAGCCCGCGTTCGAGGAACTGATGGGCCGTTAGAGCAAGCTCGCCCCCGCTCCTGCTAGGGCAACAGGTCCCTATCGTTCCCGGATGTGAGCGAACTCACGTGGTGGTTAGCGCCTCACCCTGCGTAGGAGCCGGACGAGGACTGGGACCCGAAGGTTCCCGTCGTGCGGTACGAAACCGGCGACGAGGTGACCTTGATCGACCCCTTCCTGCCGCCGGACGGTGGGTTTGATCCCCACGAGAAGCCGGTGCTTGTGCTGCTTACCCAGCCGGCGCACTATCGCGGGACATCAGATTTCGTCGAACGCTACGGCGCCTCGGGTTGCGTTCCGCCACGTGCCGTGTGGAGACGCCGTCCCAACCCGGCCACGACCGGCGCTCTTCCACAAGGCGTCACGGCAATCGAACTCGATGGTGAGCCGCAGGGTGGTCGTCCAACATGTCGGCCGCATCGTCATCGGTCCTGACGGTGATCCGGTGTCACTCAGCGGCAAGTACGCCGAGTTCAACGCTGCCTACATGAACCAGGACTTCTGCGTAGCACTGACGTAGCGCAATCGGGGAGCTCAGCGCAAAGGATGAAAGGCGGAGGGAGGCTCTCCAACCGCGTGTTCCCGCCCCTCGACTAGATCGCTCAGCCGCCGGTGTCGTCGATGCCGGCGATCGTCCGACCAAAGTTCTGCCCCGACGTTACGGAGCTTGGGAGCTTCGTCCTACTCCTAGGGACTTCGGTTCCTTCGATACCGTCGCGTCGTTGCAGCGTCGACGCCAGGCGCGTAGGGTGGACGCGCAGGCAACTGGTCTGCGCCGGGGGAGAGGGAGTTAACGGATGAGGATTTTGCGGAAGCGGTCGGCCTTTGGCCTGGCCGCGTTCACGGCCGGACTAGCGGCCGCCACTGCAGGGCTCGTGGCGTCCGCGGCGGTCGCTGCGCCGGCGCCATGCCAGACGAAGAACGTCCGAACCGGTATCGAATACAAAGGTGCGTCCGCGTTGGCGAACGCAATCACAGCGGCGGCCTCGGGAGACACGATCAACATCTGGGGCACCTGTTACGGCAACTTCAGGGTCAACCAGGACCTCACTCTGAACGGGCAAGGGAAGAATGCAACGTTGGACGGGAACAGGCAGGGACGCGTGCTCAGGATTGGCGGCGGCACCGTGACTGTTCGAGATTTGACGATCACGAATGGACAGACGACCAGCTTAGGCGGGGGAATCTACGTCGGAACAGCCGCCGTCTTGATCAACGTCCGGGTTACCGGAAACTCCGCCGGTACGAACAACTTCGGAGGCGGCATCGAGGCCGATTTCCATTCGAGTGTCACGCTCGTTGACTCCACGGTGAGCGGGAACACGGCCGGCGGCTCGGGTGGCATCGACATGTTCATGGCGAAGGCATCGCTCACCAACTCGACAGTCAGCGGTAACCACGCAACTGGCGCGACGACTGACGGATGCGCCTTCGGCGGAACCATCTATTCCTGCGCCGGCGGCATCTGGAACTACCACGGGACGCTCGCTCTGACCAACTCCGTCGTCAGCGCGAACACGGCGGCTTACCGGGCCGGAGGGATCCGGAACGACGCCACGCTCGATGGCGGCGGGAACCCCACTGACGGGATCACGATCCTGAGCGGCACGACGAAGATCAACTCCAACACCGCCGGCGATCAAGGCGGCGGTATTTGGGCGAACGTCGCGAAGGGCATCTTCGCGGCCGACGGAACGGCGACTTACGCCGACCCCATCACCGCAGCCACGCTTCCCGCGTGGACAGGCTCCGTGATGGGGAACACTCCTGATCAGTGCTTTCCGGCAGTGACAATCGGAAGTACTGCCTGCGGAACGTAGGTTTCTGACCGATCGAGGGCCGGCGGTCACGCCGACCCTCGATCGGTCGACTTTCCCTTCATCACGGACGCGAGTCCGGCTCTATCGGGGTGTCAAGACGTTGCTGCCCACGTACCGTGCGACTCGACCCCTGCATTGTCGGCCGAGGACAGGATCCGAAGAATGGCGCCGGCTCGATCGGCGGCATCCTGGTTCAGCGCAGAGTCGAAGCAAACAAGGCTCGCCCTGTTGAGGAAGTCCGCCTCGTAGATGCACAGATTCCCCGACGCCGCTTCAGGTGCGGAGACGGTTCCCGGACACTGCGGTGGCGGTGTTCCACCAGCGAGGATGACTCGCGGGGTCGGCGCGGTCGCAAAGCGGAACCCGAAGGAGATCGACGTGATGGTGAAGCCCGGGTCGGCCGCCCCGGTGTCATAGCGGCCGAGAGCGAAGTCTCCCCGCACTGTCTTGCCAGGGGGCAAGTCGCCGCCCGGGAACGGTCCCGGCGGACCCTGGACGCCTTGGGCGCCCTGAGCTCCCTGCGCACCCTGCGCACCCTGCGACCCGTCAGGCCCTTGCGGACCGGCTGGGCCCCGTGGCAGCTGGCCAGTCTTGAAGTCCACCTTGAGCAGCGAATGATTGATGACCTGCCTCGTGCCGACGCTGTTCTTCGGCACCAACGAGCTCGTCGCGGCATACGAGGTACCCGCGAGCGCTACAAACAGCGCAAGCAGCCCAAGAGCATGACCGCCGAAGTACCCCGCAATCCTTCTCAACATGATGACCCTTCGTTTGGGTGGGAGACGCTTACGGCGTAGTTGCATTCAGGCCGGCTCGACTTCTATGAAAGCGCAGGGCGCGCGCGGGTTCATCCACAATCTGCGCCACATTCGGCTCGAAGCGCAGTACGATCGGCGGATGCTCGCTTCCAGCGCGAGTCTGCGGCGCGGCAGGGTTGACGATGGGTGAGGCTCCCTTGATCGTCGCGTCCAATGTCGCGGTGATGGAAGCCTGCGTGGACCGGCTCGAACGATCCGGTGTCGTTATTCGCCGCAGGTGGGAGCCCGGCACAGCGCCCGCGTCCACGGAGCTTGTCTGCGCTGGACAGGTCGACACTGTGCAGGACGCAGAAGCGGCGCTCCTCGCGGCCCTCGGCGGCGCCGGAATCGTCGCCGTTCTCCCGGACGATGACGCGCTGTCGGCGTCCTTCTTCGAGGATCTTCGACGGCTCGGGGACGTCGAGGTCGCCGACGAATCGCCTCAGAATCCACTTGAGCGACTCGACGAGGAACAACGTCGGCTGCTCGATCTGCTCGCCAAGGGACTCTCGGTCACGGCGGCATCGCGGCGCCTCTTCCTTTCGCGACGAACAGCCGACCGACGGCTGGCCCGAGCTCGCGCGATGCTGGGAGTGCGCTCGAACGCGGAGGCTATCGTCGTCGCAAGTTCCGCGGCCGAACGGACCGTGTAGCGCTCGTGCTTGTAGGCCGGCACCGGGAGCTCACGCTGCTGGACGAGCGGATCGCTCGGAGCCGTAGCCTCGCGCTGGTCGGAACAGCCGGCGTCGGGAAGACCGCACTTCTTCGAGAGGCGGCACGGACCAGTGGGCGAAACGTGTTCGAGGGCGGCGCGCTCGCGAACCTAGCGTGGATGTCGTTCCTGCCTTTTGCTCGGGCGCTGGGAGAGCCACTCCCCGGGGGCGATCATCCGGCGATTGCCGCCTTCGTC
>Ga0193729_1001838_pt1 | contig 10736 bp, 9 predicted proteins | sample U1c2metaG_FD_143036 | JGI IMG/M metagenome (GOLD analysis project Ga0193729, IMG submission 143036) | Soil microbial communities from a riparian zone of the East river system, Colorado, United States - U1c2 | ecosystem: Environmental > Terrestrial > Soil > Riparian zone | place: USA: East River... | reverse complement strand
GCCGGCCTACGCCGGTATTCGGCCAAAGATCTCAGGCGAGGGCGAGGCGACCAGCGATTTTTGCATTTCAGATCCGCAATTTCATGGTGTGCGCGGCATCGTGAATCTCTTCGGCATTGAATCCCCGGGACTTACGGCATCTTTGGCGTTAGGGGAAACCATTGCAGCGATTCTCGAGTGAATGCCGCGGCGTCGCCGCGCCGGTTGAACGAGTGACGCTCCTATGCTGCAATGCTGCTCCGCTTCAACACCCAACCCTCAATCGGATGACAAAAAAAATGCGTTACCCCTCATTGCTGAATCGATCTTCCGCTGCGCGCGCACTGACTGCGGGAATCGCCGCGCTCTTGTCGGCGGGCTTGGGCGGGGCGGCCGAAGCGCCTGCGCCGGGCGTAACGGCGCTGCTGTGCGGCCATCTCATCGACACGGCCGCGGGCAAGGTTCTGGGTGAGACCACCATCGTGATCGAGGGCGGCCGTGTGAAGGAAGTGCGCAGCGGTCTGCAGGCTCCGGCAGGCGCGACCGCGATCGACTTGAAGACGCAAACTTGCATGCCCGGTTTGATCGATAGTCACACCCATATCACCGGGCAGACCAGCCGCACCGAGTACGTGGACCGCTACCACTGGAACCTCTCCGACTACGTCATCCGTTCCACCGTGTATGCACGCCGCACCTTGCTGGCGGGCTTCACGACGATACGCAATTTGGGCGATAGCGCCAATGAATCGGCGGCGCTGCGCAACGCCATCAATGCAGGCGTCGTTCCCGGCCCGCGAATATTCACGGCCGGCAAAGCGATCGGTTCGACCGGCGGCCACGCCGACCCCACCGATGGATTGCGGCAGGACCTGATGAAGGATCTGGGTTCCGTGGACGGCATCATCAATAGTCCGGAGGATGCGGTGAAAGCGGTGCGCGAGCACTACAAGCTCGGCGACGATGTGATCAAGATCATGCCGTCGGGCGGCGTTCTCGATGAGGGCGGGAGCGGCGATAATTCGCAAATGACCTTGGAGGAGATCCGCGCGGTTGTCACGACTGCCCATGACTACGGTTTTGCCGTCGCGGCGCATGCGCACGGCGCGGAGGCGATTCGCCGCGCGGTCTTGGGCGGCGTCGATTCCATCGAGCACGGCACTTACATGGACGCCGAGGACATGAAGCTGATGGTGGAGCACGGCACCTACTTCGTGCCCACCATCATTGCCGGCGACTTTGTCGCGCGGCAGGCCAAGGTCCCCGGCTACTACCCGGCAACCATTGCGCGCAAGGCCAGCGAAATCGGTCCCTTGATCCAGGCAACCGCCGGGCGCGCTTATAAGGCGCATGTGAAAATTGCATTCGGCACGGACGCAGCGGTGTACCCGCACGGCGAGAACGCGCATGAATTCGAATTGATGGTGGGCGCGGGCATGCCGCCGATGTTCGTCATCCAGGCCGCGACGGTGAACGCGGCAGCTTTGCTGCGGCACGACAAGGACCTGGGCAGCGTGGCGGCCGGCAAACTCGCGGATGTGGTGGCGGTTCCCGGCAATCCCATCGATGACATCAGCCTCATGAAGCGCGTGAGCTTTGTGATGAAGGAGGGCGTGGTGTACAAAGTCAATTCGGTACCGGTGGATACGGGGCTCTAATGGATTTGCAGCTGAAGGGCAAGATCGCGCTGATCAGCGGTTCAACCGCCGGCATCGGCCATGCCATCGCGGCAGCGCTGGCGCGCGAAGGGGCGAGGGTGATCGTCAATGGCAGAACTTCCGCGGCCGTGGACGCTGCGGTGGCGGCCATGAAGAGCGCCGCCGGCGGTGATGTGCTGGGATTTGCGGGTGACTTGAGCTCAGCGTCGGTGGCTGAGAAGCTGGTGCAGCAGCATCCGCAGGTCGACATTCTCGTGAACAATCTCGGGATCTTTGAGGTCAAGCCCTTCGAAGAAATCAGCGATGATGAGTGGAAGCGTTTCTTCGACGTCAACGTGTTGAGCGGCGCGCGGCTGGCGCGCCTTTATCTGCCGTTCATGCGTAAGCGCAATTGGGGCCGCATCATTTTCATTTCCAGCGAAAGCGGCCTGCAGATTCCCGCGGAAATGATTCACTACGGCATGACCAAGGCTGCGCAGATTGCCGTGGCCCGCGGCCTGGCCGAAGCTACCGCCGGCACCGGCATTACCGTCAATAGCGTACTGCCGGGGCCCACGCGCTCTCGCGGCGTGGGCGATTTCGTGGCGGACTGGGCCGCAAAATCCGGCAAGAGTGCGCAAACGGTGGAGGATGAGTTCTTCAAGACTGCGCGGCCGACATCGCTCATCAAGCGCTTCGCGACCCCTGAGGAAGTGGCGGCGATGGTGGCATTTGTGGCCAGTCCCTTATCCGCCGCGACCAATGGTGCGGCGCTGCGCGTCGATGGGGGCGTGGTCAAGAGCGCGTTTTAGCGCGCCCGAGGGAGCGCCTCTTGTCGCGCTCGAAATTGATGGCGGCGTGCAGCTCTTCGGCCGCGGCACGGATACTCGAGGCCGCGCCGCCGCCGGCATAAATGATGCTGCGCGACGCGCTGATGAGCAGTCCCGCGCCGTGTGCATCCAGGCCCGCGGCAAGCGTGGCTTGAAGATCCCCGCCTTGCGCGCCGATGCCCGGCACCAAAAAGGGCACTTCAGGATGCGCCGCCCGCAACTCCGCCATTTCCCGCGGCACCGTCGCACCCACGACCAGCATGAGATTGCGGTGCTGATTCCAATGCTCGGCGGCGTGCCGTGCGACATGGCGATACAGGGGCAGCCCGCCGAAGGCCAAGTCTTGAAAATCCTTCGCGCCGGAATTGCTCGTTCGGCACAGCAGCAGGGCGCCGCGATCCTTGCGCGCCAGAAACGGGCGCACCGAGTCCTCACCCATGTAGGGATTCACGGTCACGCCGTCCGCGCCGTAGCGGTCAAACGCTTCCCGCGCGTAGGCCTCAGCCGTGTTGCCGATGTCGCCGCGTTTGGCATCCAATATCACCAAGGCGGCCGGTGCGCGCTCGCGAATGTAGCGGATGCTTGAAGCCAGCTGATCCTCGGCGCCCACGGCACTGTAGAACGCGATTTGCGGCTTGTAGGCAGCCGCAATGTCGAATGTCGCATCGACGATGCGGCGATTGAATGCATACAGCGGCGATGATTCTTCGCTCAGGTCCGCGGGTAATTTGGCAGGGTCCGGATCGAGCCCGACGCATACCAGGCTGCCGCTGGCCTGTTGCGCTCTGCTCAGCCTCTCGGCAAAGGTCTTTGACACGCCTCATGATACCAAGTGGCCCCTTTATTTGGGGAGTATGATTAAGGGTTACCATGAGAACCGCATTGCCCAGCAAGACTCGTTCTGGACCGCGATTGGTGCTGCAGCCGGCGAGCCGCCGCGCAGCGCGGCATACCAGCACCAACGCCCTGATACGTTTCTTTGCGATTGCAGACGCCTGGGAACTCTCGCCGCTGCAGCAATGCCGGCTGCTCAAAATTCCCTCCCCGCAAGTGTTGCAGCGCTACCGCTTGGGCCAGGCGCCCAGGCTATCCGCCACTCAACAGGAAAGAGCGGCGCTCATTGCCAATATTCAGTATTCGCTCACCGCCGAGCCGGGACCCAAAGACCGCGCTTGGGCCTGGGTCCATGCGCCGGCGCCTCGTCCGCCCTTCGATGGCGACAGTCCGCTGTACTTCATGTTGGAAAACGGCCTGCCGGCCTTGCGCGAGGTCGCCCGCCTTCTGGTTCGCGAAAGCGAACCCCGTTAGATATACTTGCGGGCTGATTAACTGCGAATGTGGCGGAATTGGTAGACGCGCCAGGCTTAGAACCTGGTGGGGCAACCCGTGCGAGTTCGAGTCTCGCCGTTCGCACCAACGCGCCCATTTCCTAACCCATAGAGGATCAACATGCAGGTTTCCGTGGAGAGTATCGGCAAATTGGAGCGCCGTATGCAAGTGCAGGTGCCCGCCGAGCGCGTGAGCAAGGAAATCGCCGCGCGTCTGCAGACCATCAGCCGCACCGCGCGCTTGAACGGTTTTCGTCCCGGCAAGGCGCCTCTCAAGGTGATCCGCCAGCAATTTGGCAGCCAGGTTCACCGAGAGGTGATCGGCGAATTGCTGCAATCCAGCTACGCCGAAGCGGTGACGCAGAAGCAGCTGGCGCCGGCGGGCAGCCCGCGCATCGAGCCGCAGAGCATGGATGAGGGACAGGACCTCAAGTATGTAGCGACCTTCGAGGTGTTTCCCGAAGTCGTGCTGCAGCCGCTGGAGTCGCTGGAAGTCGACCGGGTCACGGCGCAGGTGAGCGAGAGCGACATCGACGCCATGATCGAGCGCCTGCGCAAACAGCAAATGAAATACGTCGCCGCGGCACGGCCCGCGGCCGGCGGCGATAAGGTCACCATCGATTTCGAAGGCGCCATCGACGGCGTGCCGTTCGCCGGCGGCAAGGGCGAGAACATCGCAATCGTTTTGGGCGAAGGCCGGATGTTGCCGGACCTCGAACAGGGTTTGGTCGGTGCTGCGTCAGGCGAGAAGCGCAATGTGACGGTGAATTTTCCCGCCGACTATCGCGCTACGGAACTCGCCGGCAAATCAGCGATATTTGCGACCGAGATCAAGACGGTCGAAGAGCCGGTGCTGCCGGAAGTCGATGAGGAATTTTGCAAGTCCTTCGGCGTGACCGAAGGCGGCCTGGCGAAGCTGCGCGAGGATGTGGCCGCCAACATGCGCCGCGAACTCGAGCAGGCGATTCGCAACCGCAACAAGGCCGCAGTGATGGAGAAACTCTACGCGGCGAATCCCACCGATGTGCCGAATGTGCTGCTCGAAGGCCAGATTCGCGACATGCAGGTCGAGGCGATGCGAAGGGCCGGTGCGAAAGATGCATCGCAGGCGCCGCCGCGGGATCCGTTCGTGGAACCGGCGCGCCGCCGGGTTGCGCTCGGGCTGTTGCTGAACGACGTCATTCGGCGCGAGAACCTGGTCGTGGACCGGGCGCGGGTGAATGAGCGGCTGGACGAAATGGTGGCCGCCTATGGCGATGCTCCTGCGATGAAGCGTGCTTACATGCAAAATGCCGAAGCGATGCGCCAGGTGGAGAGTCTGGCGCTGGAAGACCAAGCCGTGGACTGGATTCTCGAGCATGCCAAAGTGCACGAGGTGAAGTCGAATTTCAAAGAATTGATGAACTTCGAGGCCTGAGGCTCAGCAAATCACTTGAAATGGTGTTATGAAGACCTCACAAAGCATTGACCGGGTTTTTCGGAAGATTAAAAGGCAGTAATTCATGACCACGCGCGCATTGAATCTGGTTCCGATGGTGGTGGAGCAAACCGCTCGCGGCGAGCGGGCCTACGACATTTATTCGCGGCTGCTCAAAGACCGGCTGATTTTCATCGTCGGTCCGGTCGAGGACTACATGGCGAATTTGATCGTGGCGCAGCTGTTGTTTCTGGAATCCGAAAATCCGGATAAAGACATCGCGATTTACATCAACTCGCCGGGCGGCTCGGTGAGCGCGGGTCTCGCGATCTATGACACCATGCAATTCATCAAGCCGGACGTCAGCACGACTTGCGTGGGATTGGCGGCCTCGATGGGCGCGGTTTTGTTGGCCGGTGGCGCCGCCGGCAAGCGCTACTCGCTGCCGAACTCGAAAATCATGATTCATCAACCGTCCGCCGGTTTTCAGGGCCAGGCCTCGGACATCGATATCCACGCCCGCGACGTCATGGAGACCAAGACCCGCCTAAATGCCATATTGGCCAAGCACACCGGTCAAACCGTCGAGCGCGTCAAGGCTGACAGCGACCGGGACAACTTTATGACCGCCGAGCAAGCCCGCTCCTATGGTTTGATCGATTCGATGATCGAAAAGCGCGGCGAGATCCCCGCAAAGGCCTACGCAAAGGCTTAGAGGAGCCGGGTGAACGCCCGATTTGACGTCGCGCGGTCCAGTTCGGAACCCGGTCACGCCCTGAAGGACCTTAATTTTGCGCGGGGTCCGCCGGGTGCTATATAGTCTCTACTGTAGCTGCGTTGCCGGCCTCCCTTGAGGCTGGCCGCGCGGCCAATTTGAGGACAGCATGAGCGAAGATTCGCGCGGCAAACATGATGACGGCAAGCTTTTGTACTGCTCTTTCTGTGGAAAGAGCCAACACGAGGTTCGGAAGCTCATCGCCGGCCCCAGCGTTTTCGTCTGCGACGAATGCGTCGAGCTGTGCAACGACATAATCCGGGAAGAGCTGGAAGAGCGCGCCGAGCGCACCCGCGACAAGCTCCCCAAACCTCAAGAAATCAAGAAAGTTCTCGATGAATATGTCATCGGCCAGGAACGCGCCAAGCGGGTCCTGTCGGTGGCCGTTTACAATCACTACAAGCGGTTGCAGACGCGCGGCGCCGAGGGCGTGCGTTCCCGCGATGACGTGGAACTGGCCAAGAGCAATATTCTGCTGATCGGGCCCACCGGCTCCGGCAAGACCCTGTTGGCGGAAACCCTGGCGCGCTTGCTCAACGTGCCGTTCACGATCGCCGATGCCACCACCTTGACGGAAGCCGGCTACGTCGGCGAAGACGTCGAAAACATCATTCAGAAGTTGCTGCAAAAGTGCGACTACGACGTCGAGAAGGCGCAGACCGGCATCGTCTATATCGATGAAATCGATAAGATTTCACGCAAATCGGACAACCCGTCGATCACACGCGACGTCTCGGGCGAGGGCGTGCAGCAGGCGCTTCTCAAGCTGATCGAAGGCACGATTGCCTCGGTGCCGCCGCAGGGCGGCCGCAAACATCCGCAGCAGGAATTCTTGCAGGTCGACACGACCAACATTCTGTTCATTTGCGGCGGTGCGTTCGCGGGTCTCGAAAAGATCATCATGAATCGCACCCACAAGAGCGGCATCGGCTTCGGTGCTGAAGTTCGCGGGCACGATGCGCGGCCGCACGGCAACGATGTGTTTCACGACGCTGAACCCGAGGACATGATCAAGTACGGCTTGATTCCGGAATTCGTCGGCCGCCTGCCCGTGGTGGCGACGCTGGAAGAGCTGGATGAGGACGCGCTGATTTCTATTTTGATGCAGCCGAAGAATGCGCTGACCAAGCAATATCGCAAACTATTCGACATGGAAGGGGTGGAGCTGGATTTCCGCGAGGATGCATTGCGCTCGGTGGCTCGAAAGGCGATGCAGCGCAAGACGGGCGCCCGTGGCTTACGCACCATTCTGGAGAATGTGCTGCTGGACACGATGTATGACCTGCCCTCATTGCGCAATGTCCAGAAAGTGGTGGTCGACGAGCAAGTGATCGAAGGCCACGCCAAACCGTATATTGTTCACCGAACCGAGGAAACTCGGTTGGTGGCTCCAGTTGAGGAACAGCGGCGCCCTACGGGCTCGGACCATCTTTGAGACGAGCTTGAAACTCCGTCGGCGGGCCCGCATGTACTCAGCTGCGAAGTTTTGAAGTACGTGCCACAACCTAAAAGGCCAGCCTAGTGAGCGATGAACCCATTTCTGATGTCCCCGACGAAGCGCCGGCCTTGAGCGGCACTCCGGTATTGCCGCTGCGCGATGTAGTGGTTTACCCGCATATGGTCATTCCGCTGTTCGTGGGGCGTGAAAAATCCATTGTGGCGCTCGATTTGGCCATGAAGGCCGACAAGCGCATTCTCTTGGTCGCTCAGAAACAGGCGGATGTCGACGATCCGAAGGCCGATGATCTATATCGGGTCGGCACCATCGCAACCATCCTGCAGCTTCTGAAGCTGCCTGACGGTACCGTCAAGGTGCTGGTCGAGGGTGTGGATCGGGCGAGCATCGGTAAACTGACCGAAGGCGAGTTCTTCTCGGCAGAAGTCACGCCGCTGCCCGACCTCGAGCGCTACGAAGAGCGCGAAATGGACGTGCTGACCCGCTCGGTCATCACGCAGTTCGAGCAATATGTCAAATTAAACAAGAAGGTGCCCCCGGAGATCCTGACCTCCCTGGCGGGCATCGAGCAGGCCGGCCGGCTGGCGGACACCGTCGCCGCGCACATGTCCCTGAAGCTGTCTGAAAAGCAGAAAGTTCTCGAAATCCCTGACGTGCGCAAGCGCCTCGAGCACATGCTCGCCGTCATCGAGGGCGAGATGGACGTGTTGCAAATCGAAAAGCGCATTCGCGGCCGCGTCAAGCAGCAAATGGAAAAGAGCCAGCGCGAGTACTACCTGAATGAGCAGATGAAGGCCATCCAGAAGGAGCTCGGCGAGCTCGACGATGCGCCGAATGAAATCGGCGAACTCGAGAAGCGCATCAAAGCGGCCGGCATGCCGAAAGAGGCGCGCGAGAAGGCGAATTCGGAACTCGCCAAACTGAAATTGATGTCGCCGATGTCGGCGGAAGCCACGGTGGTGCGCAACTACATCGACTGGTTGGTCAAGTCGCCGTGGAAGAAGCGCAGCAAGGTGCACCTGGACATCGCGGCTGCGGAGAAGGTGCTCGAGGCTGATCACTACGGGCTGGAAAAGGTCAAAGAGCGCATCGTCGAATACTTGGCGGTGCAGCAGCGCGTCAAGAATTTGCGCGGCCCGATTCTGTGCCTGGTCGGTCCTCCCGGTGTCGGCAAGACCTCCTTAGGCCAGAGCGTTGCCCGCTCGACCAATCGCAAGTTCGTGCGCATGTCGCTGGGCGGCGTTCGCGACGAGGCGGAAATCCGCGGCCACCGTCGCACCTACATCGGATCGATGCCCGGCAAGATCATTCAAAATCTCGCCAAGTGCGGCGTTCGCAATCCCTTGTTCCTGCTCGACGAAGTCGACAAGATGTCCACCGATTTTCGCGGTGATCCTTCCTCGGCACTGCTCGAAGTGCTGGATCCGGAACAGAACAGCACCTTCAACGATCATTACTTAGAGGTCGATTTCGATCTCTCCGAAGTGATGTTCGTCTGCACCGCCAATAGCCTGAATATTCCGGCGCCGCTGCTCGATCGCATGGAAGTGATCCGAATCCCGGGCTACACCGAGGATGAAAAGAGCAATATCGCGCGGCGCTACTTGCTGCCGAAGCAGGTCAAGCAAAACGGCTTGAAACCCGACGAACTCGTGGTGGACGACACCGCGATCCAGGACATGATTCGCTACTACACCCGCGAAGCGGGGGTACGCAACCTCGAGCGCGAGATCTCGAAAATCGGCCGCAAAGCCGTGAAGCAGCTGCTGCTGGCGCCGGCGGAAAAAACCGTCACCGTCGATACCAACAATCTCGACAAGTACCTGGGCGTGCGCCGTTTCCGCTACGGCAAGGCGGAGGAGAGCAACCGCGTCGGTCAAGTGACCGGCTTGGCGTGGACGGAAGTCGGCGGCGAACTGCTGACCATCGAAGCTGCGGTCGTCAACGGCAAGGGCAAGTTGACCCATACCGGCCAGCTCGGCGAGGTCATGCAGGAATCCATTCAAGCCGCCATGACGGTGGTGCGCAGCCGCTCGGCGGTGCTGGGATTGGATGTGGATTTCTATCAAAAGGCCGATGTGCACATTCACGTGCCCGAAGGCGCGACCCCGAAGGATGGCCCGAGCGCCGGCGTCGGCATGGCCACCGCGCTCATTTCCGCGCTCACCAAGATTCCGGTGCGCTCCGACGTCGCGATGACCGGCGAGATCACGTTGCGCGGCGAAGTGCTGCCGATTGGCGGACTGAAAGAGAAGCTGCTGGCGGCGCACCGCGGCGGCATCACCACGGTCTTGATACCGGATGACAACACCAAGGACTTGGCCGAAATCCCTGACAACATCAAGGAAAAGCTCGACATCCGCTCGGTGAAATGGATCGACGAAGTATTGCAGGTCGCACTGACCCACATGCCCGTGCCGCTGCCGGTGCCGGCCGATCCGGTCAAGCCCCCTGAAGTGATCGCGGGCGAGAAGCCCGCCCGCAAGCCGGCTCGAGCGAAAGGGCAGGTCCGGGCGCACTAGCCCCGCCGCCCAACACGGGGCTTGGCGCAAGGGGGGGTGAGCCTTGTGTTCGCCCCGCTACCGACCTATAGTGTACAAGTTACTTGTACACTATAGACGGATGGCTATGGCACCGCCAATCTTCACGATTTCCACCGCCCGCCAGAAATTCTTTGCCCTCTTTGAGGCAGTCACGGCCCATCGTGGGCGGAAGATCGTCATCACCAGTCGCGGTGCCGTCAATCGTGCCGTGCTCGTTGGTGAAGACTATCTCAGCGGTCTCGAGGTCGCGGCTAAGAAGCTGCGCGACATCGAATCCGGCAACGCCAGACCGGCCTCCGACTTCAAACTCATCGGCAGTGGGAGTGTCGCAGAAGGAGTGACAGATCCCCTGGCGGACATGCGCGCTGAGCAGCTGCTGCTGTGGGAAAAAAAGCTCGCTTCATTCGGAAGATGAAGGTATGGGCTTCGAGGAGACACCTGTCGCCGTCACGGATACGCATGCGCTCATCTGGGCAATCGATGGCAAGCGCAAACGCTTGGGCAAGCACGCGCTGCGGCTCTTCGATAGAGCCGATGAGGGAACGTGTGCGATCTATATTCCGGCGCAAGCATTGGCCGAACTCGGTGAAGCCTGTCACAGTGGTCGGGTCATGCTCGCGTTGCCCTTCGAAGATTGGGCGCGCGCCGCTTTTGCGAGCGGCAAATATCATGAAGCTGAATTGACGGCGGAAATCGTGTATGCAGCCCAACGACTATACTCGATTCCCGAGCGCGGGGACCGGCTCATAGCGGCCACGGCGGTGGTGTTGG
>Ga0193729_1001836_pt1 | contig 10742 bp, 6 predicted proteins | sample U1c2metaG_FD_143036 | JGI IMG/M metagenome (GOLD analysis project Ga0193729, IMG submission 143036) | Soil microbial communities from a riparian zone of the East river system, Colorado, United States - U1c2 | ecosystem: Environmental > Terrestrial > Soil > Riparian zone | place: USA: East River... | reverse complement strand
CGCTTGCTGCCTTAGTTCCGGCCGTTACATCGCTCTCTAAGTCGGGCGGACGAAGAGCTGCGCTCAACAGCTTGCTCGGCGGGATTGAGCAGGCGCGGGCCGAAGCCATTAAGAGCAGTCAGGCTACCTATGTCGTGTTTGCGATTTTTGGCGCTGGCACCGCCCAGACGACTTTGGACGGCTACAACTACAGGTCGTACGCGATATTCGAAGACGATGCGGCAAATCCCGGAAGTGTGAAGGAGCTGACCGCTTGGAAATCTCTTTCAACAGGAGTAGCACTTCGCTCAGCTGGAATCGCTCCCTTATCCAACCTCGCTACCTCGCCGCCGACCTTTACCTTTCCACCCGACAGAAGCGCGACCACCACCGCATTCCGATATTTAAAATTCAATGCAAATGGCGAAGTCGAAGCACCGGCTGCAAATGTTCTCCTCGGTATTTTCGAAGGATACGTAAACGGCGGCTCGGAAGTTGTCACAGGCGCCAAGGACGGCAGCAACAACCCCCTAGCGGCAGAGTACCTCATGGTGTCGCAATTCACGGGACGCGCAGAACCAACCGCCAGCCCATGAAGCGTGCGACTGTATCAGGGCAGAGGGCGAGAACGCGCAGCTTCAGTTTGCTCGAAGTGGTGATTGCATTGGGCGTAATCTCCGTCGGGATTGTGGGCATCCTGGCCGTATTCCCCACCGCCTTGCAAACCGGCCATGCAGCCCAGGACGAAACGCGCGCAGCGCACATCGCCCAGTCAGTTTTTGGCAGCCTTGTGGCGCAGGCGCCGTCGCAATTTAGCAACGTGCGGTTTCTGCTTTCCGATGGCGTAACGCTGTCTCCCTCGATCAACTTAACAGCCTCTTCGTCGCCTACTACCCCTTCACTCTGTGGCGACAACGATGGCAAACTTGTTCAAACGTCTCCCGAAATCCCCTACTGCCCGGGCTACTCGCACGCGATTTATATTTATACGAATAATACGGTACCTGGCTTCACCGACCCGGCCAGCGCTAATCAGGTAACGGTGCGAGTGGCATGGCCGGCAAGCGCGCCTGCGGCAAATCAAACCTTTCGCGATTACGTGCGGATCGTTTCCAAATACTAGCTGCCTTGTTAACCACGAATGGACACGAATGGACACGAATGAACACAAATTAACACCACGGATTACGCGGATGCTCCGGATGTTTTTCTTCTGTAGCCACGCCTCTATGAGCCATCGGGGTTCGCTACCGCCCACAGGGCCGTGGCTAGAGCGCCTGCGAAGCCATCGCGGATTCACGTTCGCAAAGCAACGTGAGCGCGTCAGCGCTTTTACGTTGGTTGAGCTTTTGATCGCGACAGGCATCACCGTTGCGATGGTCCTCATGCTGGGCTGGATGTTGGGCTCACTGATGGGCAGCGCATCACACGCCACTGAGCGTGTTGACGCTTTTCGCGACGCGCGCGCCGCGTTGCAAATGATCGAACGGGATTTGCGGAACCTTGTTCGCAATCAGTGGAACCCTGATCCCTTTACGAACCCGACACCAGCGCCTTGTACGGCTTCGGCGATATCGACGACCCGTGTGACGCTGCCAGCTGCTTACTTTGTCTTAAAAGACATTTATGCGGACCCTTCAACGGCCAGCAATCGGAATCAGCAGCTCTATGCTCTGGTCGCGGCGAAAACGACGGCTTCATCCGGTGACGTGTGCGCCGTTGGTTATTATTGTCAGTGGGATAATCAGCTTCACGCCTATAGTTTACGGCGTTTTTTTCGGGACAGCGCCGCCACGTTGGCTGTTATGCAGGCGGCGGGAAGTTATGCGGCAGACTCCGCTCTATACGATCTAAGCGCGCCTGACGCAAAGAATGACGTTTTGGCCGCTTACGTGTGGAACCTTCAGATAACCCTATATGATGCCGCTGGGAACCGCTACAGGACCTACCCTTGTGTTTGCGATCTAGCCCCGACCACTCCCACCGGGCCCGCCGGTCCTGTAATGCCGCCGGCCGCACTTGAAATTTCCTTTAACGCGATGAGCCCGCAAGCGGCACGCACCGTTATGAGCGTCACGGCCGGTATGACCGACTCTGCTGCAGCGGCTTATTGGATGAATATGGATGCGAATCTCGTCAAGCCGCACGCTTACGAATTCCGCAGCCGGATCAATTTGCCATGAACGCTCGAAAGCATCTCATAACCACACCACGGATTACACGGATAACCCGGATGTTGTCCTGTAGAGGCAGCCGTGTCGGCTGCAATCGTCTGCCGACTATCAGCCATCAACTACCCGTCCGCCGTAGCGTTTGCGAAGGTGGATCAGCTATCAACCAATCCTCCGGATTCTCTCTCGTAGTTGCGCTGGTGATGGTCGCGCTTATGGCCGTGATAGCAGTCGGCGTTTTTACCGTTGTCTCCCTCGAGCGAGTTACCGCCACATCGTACAACAATCGTTATCAAGCGGATCTGGCAGTTCAGAATGGTTTGCAAGCTGCGTCAAAGACATTGGCCGCAAGCCCCAACGGCACAAGCCCTGTTACCGCCAAGGACACATTCCTGATTGTGCGAGCCGATGGACCAGCTGACGCTAGTGGCAACAAGCCAGCCTATTATTATCTCGCCCAGCCTGCACCGAGCCCCGGCAATTCGATCACCTACTATCCACTTTTTTCTATCGATCCGACCGCCCCGACGCCTACGCCGCCGACGATTAATTTGAGCGCTCCCTCGGCTCCTGCGGTGCCGACTCCTGCGCCTCCAGCGAATTCAAGCGGCCCGAATGATGGGACTGGGACGGCGTGGAACGCGGCTGGAACCCAGCGATTGCCAACGCTCTATTCGTGGCAGCAACCGGCGGCGCCGTCCGGGCCGAGCGTACAATGGGTCGAGATGCGCGACCCGCAGGATCCAGCAACCCCTCCAGCGCATAACCTTGCCTATACTCGCTATGCCTATTGGGTTGAGGACCTGGATGGCTATCTCGATGCCTCCCAAGTCAACGATCCAACAGAGGTTAACGCACGGGCTGGTATAGGACCCACGCCCGTCGGTTATATCGTCGGGACCAATCCTGGCGAAATTGCGATGTTTACGATTTTCAATCCCACGCAGCAGGCTGCTAACCCTACGCCCGCTCCTGTAGCCAACCTAGTCAGCAGCCGCAATCTTCTCTTTACCGTTCCCACCCTTTGGCAGATCCCGGCAGTCACAAAGGATGTCGCCGGACCAAATCTAGCGGTTCGTTTGGGAGTAGATAACAAATGGAGTAACAACTCTGGGGGTGAGCAAAATCTGGTTCCGCTCGGGTATGGGTATGGCAGAGACGACACAAACCAAATAGGCGAAGGCTATCCCAAGACACCTATCAACCCTGTTTCTCAGCTCGGTCTGAGTGGCAATCAAGCCGGTAAGTTTGGGAACCTAACTACCGTGTTGCCAGGTTTTGTGAACCGCCCTGGGACTGGGGGGCAGACGCATAATTACATTAACAGCCTCGCGGCTAATCTCCTCGACTATGCGTTTCCGCTCGATGCTCCGACAGAATTTATGCCGCCGGGAAATCCTGGCGGGCACCCCGCATACCGCGGGATTGGCGCCTATCCTTTCGGGGTCTCGCTTTACGACCTGAATAACTGGGTTGCCACAGTACCCATCGGCACGACTTACCAGGTCGTGATCGAGACCACCACCTACGTTCAGATTTGGAACCCGCATAATTATCCCACAGACGGTTTGGGCGGAGCGCTGACAGTGCATTACCAAAACTCCGACAAAGTAAATGTGAACGGGACCCTCCAAACCCTGAGTTCTCCACCGGACGCGACAATAATATTTACAGCCAATCCCGACCCCAATAATGCAAACCCAGTCATTGTAAGCCCACTTTTCGAAACCGGCAATGTGGGACAGCCGTTTAACTATCAAATCAAAGTGGGTACCGGCTACCAGGATCCCAAGGGAAAGATTAAACCTAACGAATACAGAGTCGTTGCACTGCCCGCACCAACGCCTGCCTGTTTGGTATCGGGAATGAGCAATTACAACGCAACTGGACTGCCACCGGGGCTAACTGTCCACGGAGGCGGAAGATTTGCGGGGCTGATCAATGGGACACCAACGTCCGATCCGCCCTACACCAACGGCTACCACGATTACTCCGTCCAAATCAGCGCAAACACGCACTCTTGCGGGACGGCAAGCGCGACCCTAGTCATCAGAATTTACCAGTGAGAAAGCTCCTGCCATTTCTTGTTGTATTTGCCGCGGCAAGCAGCGCGCTCGCGGCTCCGGTCATCACGTCGATCAACCCGAGCTCATGTCTGGCAGGATCTCCACAATTCACTTTGACCGTAAACGGCAGCGGCTTTGATAACACTTCCAAGGTGCAGTGGAATGGTCCGGCGCTGGCGACGACGTTTGTTAATGCAAGCCAGCTTACCGCGACTGTGCCTGCTGCGAACGTAGCCGTAGCCGGCACGGCGAATGTCACTGTTAAAAACAGCACCGGGCCAGTATCGAATACGGTGGTATTCACGATTAACAACCCGGTGCCGACCATAACGTCGCTCAACCCGAATTCGTACCCTGCAGGATGCTCATCGTTCACCATGACCGTGAATGGCACCAACTTCGTCTCCGGTTCGACAGTCCGTTGGAACGGCACAGCTTTGGCGACGACATATGTTTCATCCACGCAACTCACGGCCACAGTGACTGCTGCGCTGGTTGCATCTCCGGGAACTGCCTCCGTCACAGTGGTGAATCCTCCTCCGGGCGGCGGAACATCCAACGCGGTGACGTTCACCATCACTGTTCCACCAACACCGGTCATTACCAGTCCTCTCACAGCGACTGGCACTGTAGGGACCGCGTTCTCGTATCAGATCACGGCTACGAATTGCCCGAGCAGTTACAACGCAACCCCACTGCCCCCGGGCCTGAGTGTGAATACGAGCACCGGGCTCATCTCGGGAACACCGACTGTAGGCGGAGTGTATAGCGTCACGATTAGCGCAACCAATGCGGGCGGCACGGGAACGGCAACGCTAGTCATTACCATCAATAACCCGGTGCCCACGATAACTACGATCAATCCCAGTTCATGCCTCGCTGGATCTGGCCCATTCACCTTGACCGTCAACGGCACCAACTTTGTTTCTACTTCCACAGTTTATTGGAACGGCACCGCCTTAACTACGAGCTATGTTTCTGCCACACAACTCACCGCCATAGTGCCTGCGGCCCTGGTCGCCACTGCCGGCACAGCAGCCGTCACGGTCGTAAACCCTGCGCCTGGCGGTGGAACATCGAATGCGGTGACATTTACTATCAATAACCCGGCACCAACCACCACGGCGATTAACCCAACCTGCGCTACAGCAGGCGGTTCGCAGTTTACCTTGACCGTGACTGGCACGAACTTTGTTTCTACTTCGACGGTTCGTTGGGGCGGCACGTCTCTAACCACGGCGTTTGTTTCTTCCACGCAACTCACAGCCACGGTCACAGCCGCCCTTATTGCCACTCCGGGTACGGTTTCGATCACAGTTGTGAATCCCACGCCGGGAGGAGGAACATCCAACGCGCAGACATTCACAATCGCGGCAACACCCGTGATCACCAGCCCGCTCACAGCCTGCGGGACGGTCGGAGTTGCGTTTTCCTATACGATTACGGCAACTAACAGCCCCACCAGCTTTAGTGCAAGCCCACTGCCCGCTGGCCTGAGTGTCAACACAAGCACGGGAGTGATTTCGGGAACACCCACGACAACGGGAACAACTAACGTCATCATTACTGCCAGCAATGGCGCAACGCCCTGCAACTCCGCGACGGCAACCCTGGTGATAACTATCAGTGCGCGGCCGACGATCAGTTCGCTTAACCCAACCTGTACCACGGCAGGCGGTGCGCAGTTCACGTTAACTGTGACCGGCACAAATTACGTCTCAACCTCGACGGTGAACTGGAATGGGACACCGCTGGCCACGACGTTTGTTTCTGCCACGCAGCTTACGGCCACGGTGCCAGCGTCGCTCATTGCCACTGCCGGCACGGCTTCTATCACCGTGGTGAACCCCAATTCCTGCGGCGGAGGAGCAACATCGAGCCCAGTAACGTTCACGATCGCGGCGACGCCGGTGATCACCAGCCCGCTCACAGCGTGTGGGACGGTCGGGGCTGCCTTTTCCTATACGATTACGGCAACCAACAATCCAACCAGCTTTACTGCTAGCCCGCTACCGCCTGGCCTGAGTGTCAATACGGGTACCGGAGTTATATCGGGAACGCCAACAACAGCGGGGACAACTAACGTCACTATTACCGCCAGCAATGGCGCAACTCCATGCAACACCAGCGCTCAACAAACACTGGTGATAACAATCAGTGCGGTGCCAACGATCAGTTCGCTCAACCCAACCTGCGCCACGGCAGGTGGTCCGCAGTTCACGTTGACTGTGAACGGCACCAATTTCGCCTCCGGTTCGACAGTGAAATGGAATGCAACGTCCCTGGCCACGACGTTTGTTTCCGCCACACAGCTTACGGCTACGGTGCCGGCCGCCCTCATTGCCACTGCCGGCACGGCCTCTATAACCGTATTAAGCCCCTGCGGAGGGACGTCCAATGCAGTGACATTTACGATCCGTGCGGTGCCAACGATCGGTTCGCTCAACCCAACGTGCGCCTCGGCAGGCGGTCCACAGTTCACGTTGACTGTGAACGGCACAAACTACGTATCAGGCTCGACGGTGAATTGGAACGGAAGTCCGCTCGCCACCGCCTTTGTTTCTGCCACGCAACTGACAGCCACGGTCCCGGCCGCCCTCATCGCCACTGCCGGTACGGCCCCGATCACTGTCGTAACCCCGTGCGGGGGAACATCGAACGCGCAGACGTTTACGATTGCGGCCACGCCGGTGATTACCAGCCCGCTCACGGCGTGTGGGACGGTAGGGGTTGCCTTCTCCTACACAATTACAGCAACCAACAACCCAACCATTTTTAGTGCGAGTCCACTGCCCGCTGGCCTGACTGTCAACACGAGCACGGGAGTGATCTCGGGAACACCCACACAGGCGCGGACAACCAACGTCACGATTACCGCCAGCAATGGCGCAGGTCCCTGCAATACCAGCGCCCAACAAACCCTGGTGATAACAATCGGTACAACACCGACGATCAGTTCAATCAACCCAACCTGCACCGGTGCGGGCGGCCCACAGTTTACGCTGACGGTGAACGGTAACAATTTCATATCAAGCTCGATAGTGAATTGGAACGGAAGCCCGCTGACCACTACGTTTGTCTCTTCGACAAAGCTTACGGCCACGGTGCCAGCTTCGCTCATTGCCACTCCGGGCACGGCCTCGATTACTGTAGGAGGATGCGGGGCGACCTCAGGCGCAGCAACGTTTACGATCACCGTGGCGCCGACCATCACTTCGCTTAGCCCGACCTGCGCCGCAGCAGGCGATCCACAGTTCACCCTGACGGTGAATGGCACAAACTTCGTTTCCACTTCGATAGTGAATTGGAATGGGGCCGCGTTGACCACAACGTATGTTTCTTCCACGCAGCTTACGGCTACAGTGGCAGCCTCTCGCATCGCCAATCCCGGCACGGCCTCGATCACCGTAGTGAGCCCGTGCGGGGGCACATCGAACGCGGTGACCTTTCCGATCGAAGATACGCCGGCTATCACCAGCGCGCTAACAGCTAGCGCGACTGTGGGGACCCCGTTCTCGTATCAAATCACAGCCAACAATAACCCGATCAGTTACGATGCAACTGATCTACCCGGAGGGTTGACTGTGAACACTGCGACGGGACTGATTTCTGGAACGCCTACTGCCACTGGAGTGTTCCCGGTCACCATCAGCGCAACGAATAATGCAAATGATCCCTGCAGTGGCACGGCGACCGACACGCTAATGTTGACAGTCAGTTTTCCGGGCGGATTTTTCATTCCGCCTTTTCCGGGGCAGGTCAATGTTTTCAACTGGGGTCCGAATCCGCCACCTGATAACGCTACGATCCCGTTTCCAAACGCATCGATGCTTAATAATTTTATCTTGTACTGGAACCCGCCTGGAACTAACACACATCCAGCTATTGCTGACTTAGCCAATGGCGGACTTCAACGCAATGCGGACCAGGTCGGTATGCACAAAAATTACTACGATCCGAGTGTCCCCGGCGCCAGGCCTGATCCGACCAAGAACGTCTGGCGCGGTAATCCAATCCCGCCCAACGACAACACTTCGGGACAATTCGGCGATCCACGTGCGTCGTGGTACATCAGCGATCCATGGCCGACGGCGGATTATGTAACGGGTTCTTACTGGGCTGGCCCAAACCCCAATGTGGTCCCATTAAATTGGCCAGACTCCGGACATCCCTTCAGCCCTATCGATACCGGATTACCGCCATCCGGTAAGGGGCAATATCCTACTGACATTATGGCGAGTGCGACCCCAACGCCGGTCCCAGCTAAATCGATTTCGTTGCTTTCGAATCCCTACCGGGCTAACGCCGGTAATCTCACTTCCATAACTGAACTGGCCAATGTTTGGGACCCTGCCCAGTTAAGCTACACGGTCGTAAATCCCGGAGGCGCTCTTCCCGATATTCCGAACACAGCGACGCGAAGTACCAGAGGAGCGGGTGGTCATACTCTTTCCATTGGCCGGCCCGAATTTTCCATGTTCGATCAAAATGGAATGCGGGCGTGGCAGCTACTGGATGTTTTCTCTGGCAAGACAGCCAGCTCAAATTTCACAAACACAGCCGGGCTGGTAAATCTCAACACCGCCTCGCGTGACGTTCTGCGCTCTCTAGCTGTGGGCATTCTCCAAAACAGCGACCCGGCAATCCAACCTGGCTCGCTGCAAGGCAATCTATATCCGCCAACGGGCAATGCAGCGCAGCCAACCAATGTACAGCAGGCAGACAAGTTTGCTGACGCTGTGATCAATTCGCGCCCGCTGCTTTCAACTGCCGCGTTATCAGCGATGAGAGACTGCGGCCAGAACATTCCATGTGGCCCCGGCCAGTCGCCCCAGCCATTTTTTGGTAACCCCAACCAATATAACGGTAGCACTCAGACACCTCCGACCGAATGGAATGATCCCGGGCGCGAGGAGTTGTTTGCTAAGATCTACAATCTGGCTACCACGCGCAGCCGTAACTTCCGGGTTTTTGTTACCGGGCAATCGCTGGATAAGAACGGGAGAGTCCTGTCCACAGTGACCAAGGTGTACCACGTTTTCATTAAGCCCAACCGCGATTCGAGCACAGGAGCGATCCAATCCCAGCAAGTTCAGATTAAATACGAAGGCTCCATGTAGGGGTAGCAGCCGCGCGGCTGCATTTGCCCACAAATCAAATCGAACGGCTTACCGAGCAAGTGATCCACAAGCAGATCGAGATTGTAAAGGAATAGCGCCGCCGTCGGCAGACTAACGACTACGGGATTACCCGCCTTCGCCAAGGCTCCGCGGTGGCAAGCCCGCCATGGCTACGGCGTGGTCAACCGGGACTACGGGACTAGGCGCGCTGCGCCCGGCGAGGACTGGCAGCCGAGTCGTTTTTAATAAGGTGGCGACGGTGAATTGTGTACCGGAGCATCCAGAGTCGATCGATGATTCGGATCCAGCCTCCACGTGCCACGCGGTGCGGTTGGCTCTCGTACAATGCCCGGCACGATTCGCGGCGCTGGTGCAGGCGTGGGGGTCAGCGGCACAATCTCCTGTGGAGCAACCTGAGTTTGTTTTCCTGTCACTTTCGCACGCACCTGATCTACCTGTTCTTTAAACGGCTCTTCCCATCCAAGATAAATCAGTCCGCCAATAATCAGGATTTCAACCAACAGTCGCATGACTTTCGAGACTGACAGAAAAGCCTCACCAGGATCAATCGGAATCTGCACAGCGGAAAGCCGGCCAGATCACCGATCCCGGCTACAACGGTTCCGCCCCGCTCCTTACGGCAACAAGGGAGCAATAAGGGCTCGTTCTTCGGGCAAAAGGTGTTCGGCGCCAAGGTTGCGCGCATCGCCGCGGGCATCCTCTTCGTAGCCGTTTACCGCGAGAATGGCAGCATGAACGGCAATCGCACCGGGAGGCTCGAAGCCTGTTGCGCGCACAGGAATCGAGAGGGAACCGGTCATCTGGCAAGAGCGCGGACGACCCAAATTGATAATACCAAGATCGACACCGTCGCGATCACGAGACTCGCGTACACGATGCGATCCTGGCGGCGGCCGCGCCGGGCGGCTTCCGCGTAAGGGATGCGTGTGAACGTGACCATCGTATAGAGCGGCAGGTAAATGCCGGGCAGCGCTGCTTCCAGGAAGTGATCAAGCTTCTTTTTCGTTCGAAATGTTTTCGATGCGGTTTTGTCGCGCATCTCGATGAAGTTCTCCAAAGCCAGATCGGCGAGCGCGTCGGCGTTTTCTTTTCGCCGCGAAAAATATTCAGCGAACGCGCGCTCGCGGTTGTTCGGGAATTCGGCCAGGCATTCGTCAAGCACGACGCAATCTTCGAACGCGGCGTTCATTCCCTGTCCGTAGAAGGGCACAACCGCGTGGGCGGCGTCGCCGAGGAGAGCAATCTTGTCGCGGTAATACCAGGGCGCACAACGAATGGTGACCAGCGAGCCGGTCGGATTTTGCCGGAAATCCTCAAGCAGCGTAGGCATGAGCGGCACGGCGTCGGGGAATTCTTCCGAGAAAAAGTCGCAGACTTCGTCGTCA
>Ga0193729_1001835_pt1 | contig 10744 bp, 9 predicted proteins | sample U1c2metaG_FD_143036 | JGI IMG/M metagenome (GOLD analysis project Ga0193729, IMG submission 143036) | Soil microbial communities from a riparian zone of the East river system, Colorado, United States - U1c2 | ecosystem: Environmental > Terrestrial > Soil > Riparian zone | place: USA: East River... | reverse complement strand
TGTCCTCACTGGTCATAGAACCGTCAAGCAGATCATGAGCTACTGGCTGTGGGGTTAGGAGTGGGAGTAGGAGTGGGAGTAGGAGTAGGAGTAGGAGTAGGAGTAGGAGTGGGAGTGGGAGTGGGATTAGGATTAGGATTAGGATTAGGATTAGGATTAGGAGTGGGAGTGGGAGTGGGATTAGGATTAGGAGTGGGAGTGGGAGTGGGATTAGGAGTGGGATTAGGAGTGAGAGTGGGTGTAGAAGGAATTGAGGCTGGATTTGAAGAGCTATGAGCAAGTGTATAGGCATAGATGCCTCCTAATGATATTACAAGCATTAGTGTGCATATCGCAATGAAGACTACCCATTGTGCGGGGCGGCTGCTTCGTGGTGTTGACGTGATAAATTGCGAAGTTTGTACAGGGCTGCTAGCACCTGACGGAGGTACAACAGAAATATCAGCTATTGTTGGTACAAAGTTTATCTGTGAATTTACCGGAGACGTGTGAGAGGTTGGGGGAGTGTACAGTTGTGGTGGGTTGTTCTGCTGATAGATAGACTCTGTATGACCAATGCGAATCACGTCATTTAACGTAAGTGGATACGGTTGCTGAGGAGTGAGGCGGCGACCATTGACAAATGTACCATTAGTGCTTCCTAAATCAATAAGCACATGTCCTTGTCCTTGAAGGCGAATAACAGCGTGATGTCCTGAGGCCAGCCTATCGTTTATGACATAGACATTGTCGGGAGCACGTCCAATCGTCAGATCAGTCGATGTTACTACTGTTTTCTCATATGGACCGCTCAACGCTGAGGAAGAGAGTTCCCTGCCTGTGAAGGGCGTATTGGTGTCTGGCAAAAGCGGTTGACTCGATGCCGGAAGCGTCTGCAAACGGGATAGATGTACGGTAGGTGTCATAGCCTCTTCAAGGGCACTAGCAAAAGTCTCTATGTTGGCAAAGCGTTGCGATGGCTCCTTTGCCAATGCCTTAAACACGACATTTTCAATATCCTCTGAGATCGAGGGAACTTTCTGGCGCATAGATGGAGGATTTGCATAAACTTGCTGGCTTGTGATTTCTAATGCTGTCCCATTGAAAGGCCGTACGCCTGTAAGCCACTCGTAGACTGTGATACCTAGAGCGTATTGATCACTGGCAATCTGTGGTTGGCCCTGAATCTGCTCTGGAGACATATATGCCACTGTACCAGTCATTTCTTCAGGACTGCTCTTATCTATGGTGCTTTGGCGGGAACTCTGGTCTATCATGGCAAGGCCAAAGTCACTCAAGATTACATTATTACGGCTATTGACTAGCATATTCTCAGGTTTGATATCTCGGTGAATGATCTTCTGATTATGTGCATACTGTAATGCTGATGCAATATCGTTGACATAGGAGAGAATGAGATCGTAGGAAATAAGTGTATTTTTGGGGTGGCGCTGACGCAACGTACCATTCTGCGCATATTCCATCACTAAAAAAGGAAGATTATTTTCAACACCAAAATCTAATACAGATACAATGTGAGAATGCTTGAGATGGGCAATAAAGCGTGCTTCTACGCGAAACTGGTCAATATCACTGCCTGTTAAACGCGTTTGTAAGACTTTTATAGCTGCCATGGTATTGAGGTGGATATGCTCGCCTAAGTAGACATCGGCAAATCCACCTTGGCCTAAGAGGCGAATCAGGCGGTAGTTTCCCAGTTGCTGTCCTACAAGATTACCCATCATGAAGCTCCTGCACAGTATTTACTGTGTATATTGAGTAGAAATGGCTGACCTTTGAGCCTTTCTACGTTTCTTCTTGGGAGAGCACTCTTAAGTATATAATGAAAAAACGGTAGCCGTCGAGCTTATTTGTGTACGAATATTGCGTTCTTCTCTAGGAGACCTTTAACTGATCTTGTTGCTCAGGAATATCATCTCGCAAGTGGCGACTTAAAAAACGATGGACGACAGAAGTGTAGCGAAGTGGATGGTATCCATAAGCACCACAATGATTCACCTGCTCCACAAAGTATGTTTCAAGTGTCACATCATGGGCTCTGGCCTCTGCGGCAATCTGGTGTGCATGCTCAATGGGAATCAAGGTGTCATCAGCGGAGTGAATAAGCAAGATCGGGATAGCTTGTTGGGGCAATGTCTGCTTAGAACGTGCCCGCCAGCGTTTAAAAGAAGCAACAGGGCGTGCAACCATGCTAAATCCAAAGCGCAAACGAAAGTCGATGGTACATAGGGTCGCTGTAGACCATGTAATAGCTGGAAAAAGGAGACGTAACGGCTGGAACAGAGGTAGCCATTGATGGCTTATTTTCACCAGTCGATGATGAATGGCGCGACGCATGATATCATCTGAGCGAGCGTAGGGACTATCGGCAATAATAGCAACAACATCAGGATGAGGAGGTGTGAGTAATGCGACCGAGGCTCCCATGGAGAAGCCGTGAATGATCATTTTGCCAGGAAGTGTTTCGGGTTGCTGGCTGGCTGCAAACAATGCTGCCTCGAGATCAAGTACCTCAGCATTGCCAGCACTGGTTAAAACGCTATCGCTATCACCATGACCACGAAAATCGAAGAAGAACACATTGTATCCACAAGCATACTGTAGTTCTGCCACGGGACGTAGATGTGTGCGGGATATTCGATAGCCATGACACAACACAATGGTTGGTGCTGGTCGTAGCTGTGCCCAGAACTCACCACACAAAAGAGTGCCGTCGGATGTCTGAAACAGCAATGAATGTTGAAGCGAAGCTGGCGGTTCACCACTAGATTCAGGCATGCCCCACGTGAGATCAATATCCTGTAAGGGTGTATGAGGACGTGAGAATTCATTGACGAACAAATGCGCTAAGAGAGCTAAACTACCAGTGACAGTGAGCCCAACAATACTTGTGCTGGTGGCGATGCCAATCGCCCATCGACGCTGGTCTGGCATAGTTACTTGTTCCCCTTCTTGGTTCCCATATCTGACTTCTTTGTCAATATTGCCTACAGAAACACAAAAAGTTGCTAATGAAGAGAACATTAACAAAAAGAATGCAGTTACCGCTTCTTTCCACATTGCAAATAAACGAGCAACCACCCCGTCGACGACCTTAATGCTCTATTTGTTCCAGAGCTAAATCAGTTTTTTCATCTGCCACCCTGACATTGTCAATTAGCTGTGCTACTATTTTACCAGAAGTTATCACTCCAGGTAACCCCCCACCGGGATGAGTTCCTGCTCCTACGAAATACAGATTAGGAATATCCTCGCTTACGTTGTGCGGACGGAACCAAGCTGACTGTGTTAGAATAGGCTCAATGGAAAATGCACTCCCAAGGTAGCTATTGAGTGTGTCACGAAAATAGAGTGGATTAACGATATGTTCGGTAATAATATGTTGTGAGAGCTTAAGCAGATAGCGCTCCTCTAGGTATCTTATAATTATCTCTATTTCACGTAGTTCTCTAGATAAGGTGAAACTGACTTGTGGACGGGCGACTTCCATCGCAAAAAGTGCAGATCTTAATAAACAGCAAGGTCTGCACTTAAATGAACATGAGCAAAGCAGAAGATGGCTACTTATTCTTGGTGCTATTTGTGGTGCCTCCATCTGTGAGAGTCACGTTCTGCGACTTGCCCTGGAAAATCACCAATGCCTTATTTTTTCCAGTGACCATGCCAGTTACATGTTTACCATTGAAGATGGCGTCGAAGAAGCTGCTGGTCGCAAGGCCACTAGCCTTTACATTGCGATCAAGGAAGGGCGCAAACATATAGATGGTTTGTGATTTGTTATCAACTTCATTTTTCACCAGTTGGCCGCACGAAAAGAAAGCGCCATATAACTGTGCTGAGCCACTGGCACTGCTCTTGGCTGCAGCACATAAGGGAAGGATAAAGAAAGCGACAGCTAAAACCGCAAGGACAAACAGACCAGCAACTTTTGTTACTCTTGATGTTCTGATCTTGTCGAGGGAAATACTGTTTATCATTATTGTCTCCTTTTCTCTTACTAAGAGAAAATCTGATAGCCGATTTTATGACGAGGAAAAATGCTTGCTAAGCCTCCAATAGGATGGAACAGAGCTATATCTGGAAAGAAGTATTCTATCCTACTCTGAACGATCGAATGGACTTTGGCAAAGCGGTAGGTTGCTATCTCTACGAGAGGTTCGCGAATACTTGCTTGCCATTAAAGAAGGTTACCAGCTTCGGGCCAATGCATAGGGCATTTACATAAGGCATGAGTATGTCGCCATCGCCGTCTGTCTGTTTAAGTGGCGTAGAAGGCTTGATCTGGACAATAGCTCCTACAGGAATCTCAGAAGCGGTTGCATTGGTGGTAATAGTGACGCCAATAGGGCTGAGATTTTGAGAGCTGGTCTCTGCATTAGGCCAAAATTTGCCGGTATCGCCTGGGGTGCTATCCGTTTGTATCTTGTAAGCGGCGTATAACTTGACGGTTGTGGTGGCCTTGGGTAGGGCGGAGCGGGCTGCAAAAGCACCTAGGGGAAAGGCAAAGAAAGCGACAGCTAAAACTGCAAGGATAGACAGACCAGCAACTTTCGTTACCGTTGATGTTCCGATCTTGTCAATGGGAACTTTCTTCATGATGGGTGGTCTCCTTTTCTCTTGTAATGTAGACGAAAGAAGGTTATTCCTTCTAGCTACATTCCCAATCTCGAACTAAGCAAAACAACGTAAATCTAGCGCAATGGAGCAAGTCTCCGAGTATCCTAGCAGCATAACCTCACTCGTAGTATCTATTTCAAGGATACCTAATGAGAGAGTTCATTGTCTAGGGAAAAGGAGGGACAATTGCAGGAAAAAAAAGTGACAAATGGAGAAGACTATGTGACATAACTGACACTCGCCTAGGGTTGCTCTGGGAGAGAGATATGGTACAATGTACACTCACCTAGGGTCGTTCTAGGTCTGGAGCGGTCTGAGGCTGTTTCTTGTGGCTCGGGGCTATAGTATCTTGCTCTGACCAGAAGATTTTAAGTCTCTTCATGTTGTCCCTCCTTCCCCATAGACACAGCGCTTTCTATCGGGTATCTTTTCCAAGAGAAAACGTTTGGTGTGAGATAGACCAAAGGGCTTCCAAAACAGGAGCATTTTTGCCAAGTCACGCCGATTTGCTTCACTCCAGCAGAGAGAATCCGTCTGGCAAGCCAAAGAGCTTCTTTTAATTCACACCAAACGTAGAAAAATGGATGGGATACCGTTCCCAAAAGAGAAAAGGAGAAACACATGAAACATCATTTTATGGCACGTTGTGGGTCATTTTTCGTTGCTTGCCTGATAGCATTACTGCTATCGTGTGCGTTTGTGCCTGCATTTGCTTTTGCTGATAGTGTTGGTAAGCCGTGTCCTCAGGGTGAGCATTGGAATAATCATCTGCAACAATGTGTACCAGATGTTGGTAACTAATCCCAACATTAATCCGCTCTTACACAAATTTGGTGAAGCGACTATTGCAGAGCTATGAATAGACTGCCAGAAATGCCTACTGGAGCGGATAAATATCCGTCAGTGCAATACTAGCGTACTGTCAAGCTCAAATCAGAGATACCCATCACGCTCAGCTAGACGGTCCTTTTGCACTGACGGATAAATATGACTATCAAATCCAATAAACGGTGTCATGAAGAGATTGGATGGCCTCTCCGTAGGGTTCGTGCTTGATGAGAGAGTGCTGATAGTTCATTTGAATACGCAAATGTAAACCTTTGTAAAAGCTCTCTGATGTTACACGTGATGTCAGCATTGGGCAAACTTGGGGTGAGGTATGCTCCATTGGAGCGAGAATAATCTCTTCCTGTGAGCCTGTCTCCACCCAAGTTTGCCTATCTAGCATAATTCCCCTCTGGACAGAGGGCTACAAGTGGTTTACGGGCTTCTGCCGAAGTGGTATCTCCAAAAAGACTCGCTGCAACTTTATATACCCCTTCCATATCATCAGGTGTGGCTTGACTGAATACAAGATGATCTTTTTCCGCTCACAAGATTTTCTCGTGCATAGCAATTAGGCTAGGAAGAGGCAGGAGAGATATGGTACAATGTCGGTAAGCTAGATATTGTAAGAAGTACACTAAGTCGGATACACTTGCGCAGGAAGGGACAATTGTTATGCACCGCCGGGCACCCAATTTCAATCCAGGACTAATGACTGATATGTATCACCCTGACTCAGCCTACATCTCGTGGCGTACAGGATACAATGGCTTGACAACCTTTGATCTCTATACACGCAAAGCCCCCTTTGGAGGAGCTTACTTGCTGGTGGCAGGATTGGAAGCTGCTCTGGAGTTTGCCCTGGCCTTTCGCTATACTGAGCAGGAGTTAAAATTTCTTGCTCAAATCCGCGACTACGATGCAGCCTTTCTGAACGATCTGGGACAACTGCGCTTTACAGGTGAAATCCTTGCGCTTCCAGAAGGCAGCATTGCCTTTCCCAACGAGCCACTCTTACGTGTCACTGCTCCATTTCGCGAAGCAATTTTGCTGGAAGCAGGTTTGCTACAGGCCATCGGGCTCTCAACCCTCATCGCAACAAAGGCGTCGCGTATCGTCTATGCTGCCGAACAAGGTCATTTACGACGTGTGGCAGAATTCGCCTTCCGGCGTGCCCAGGAGCCGATGACAGTAGCTCGTGCCTCCTATATCGGTGGCTGCTCCAGTACCTCGCTGCTCAATGCAGCCTACGAATATAGGCTTCCCGCAACTGGTACGGTTCCTCATGCCTTAATAGAAATGTTTCCTACAGAGGAAGATGCCTTTGAAGCTATTGCCGAAGCGTACAACCGCTATACCCTGCTGATTGATACATATGATACGCGTCAAGCTATTCATACGGCCATCGAGGTTGCACTGCGCTCACAAGAGACACAAGGGCATACACTGGCTGCCGTACGCTTGGATAGTGGCGATCTGGTCGAGGATAGTATTTATATTCGTGAGCAGCTTGATAAAGCCGGATTGCACACTGTACGCATTCTTGCCAGCGGTGACTTGGATGAGTGGAAAATTGAGGAGCTGTTAAAGGCTGGAGCTGCTATTGATGCTTTTGGGGTTGGTACATCGTTGGGCAGCGGCGCAGGTTCAGCCGAGCGCAATATTGAAGGTGGAGCGCTGGGCACCGTCTACAAAGAAGTATGGTATGTCGATGGATTGGGCAACGAGTATCCTAAGATGAAGATCGCAGGAGGCGTGAAGAGCACCTGGCCTGGTAAGAAAGAAATATATCGCCATCCAAACTGGGAGGAAGATGTGATCCAGCTAGCCCACGAGCCTCGTCCTGACAGTTATCATCGCTTATTGAAGCCAGTGATGCGCAATGGCGAGATTATTCCTGGTAGCCTGCCACCGCTCTCAGAGATTCGCGAAATGGCACAACAAAATCTTGCCATGCTGCCACTGCGCTATCGTGCATTGACTGTTGATCAGCCCTATCCTGTGCGCTTCAGCGAAGGGCTACAGGCTTTGCGTAAACAAGCTGCAAAGTTGATGGGCAAACATATAGAATGATGCACATAGTTCTAGATGGCATGTTCTTTAGAAGCACGTGATTGCTTCTGTGATGTTATGTCACGAAAGGTGAGATGATACTCTCCAATTTGGATATGGTCGCCATTCGTGAGAGGATATCCGACCTCAGGAGTGAGTTTTTGTCCATTGAGAGTCACACCATTAGAACTACGGCAATCATAAATAACGTAACGTTGATCTTCGTATTTCAGCAGCGCATGATGCCGGGAGGCGAGGGTATCCTGCTCGAGTAAGATATTGCTAGAGCCTGCACGTCCAATGGTTGTTTCCTGGCATTGCAATGTGAACTCCTGTGCATTCTCTGTATAGGGAGATGTGATGATAAATATGGGCGAAGAAGGGTCTGTGTGGTCAGTTTCTGTCGAAAGTGGCTCAGTTTTTACAGGGGTGATACCCTCTTCGTCTGTTTCCTGGATCAGTACTGATAGAGGTGGTGTCGTCGGTGGAGACGTAGGCACAGGTACTGATTTGCAGTATCCTCCGACGGATCGATGAGAAAGAGAAACCCCGCTGTCGCTCTCTACGTCTCCTGATGTGGGAGATTCTAACGGAATACTACTTAACTTGTCAAGTGGTTTTGCACTAGGTTCTGGAGGATTGGCTTGTGGCTCTAACATGAGGTGTGGCTCCTGCTTGGCAATAGCGGTAAGGCGAGCCAGTTCCTGTTGGTCCAAAACAAATGTCGCGGATATACGCTCTGTACTCTCTTGGCGATTGCCTTTAGAGGTCTGTGTCCCATCCTCGGTAAGCTCGGGTATCGTCTCAGTCGGTAAGGTTGCCTCTGGCATGGCAGTAGGCAGGAATTGGTTAAGCGGCTCTGTTTTGATGGGATAAGACGGTCTAGCACTATCCAATGTAGCTGAAGTCTGGTTGGCACGTGTGAGTGATGCTTGTAAAGCTTCGGCGAAAGTGAGAATTGTTGGGTAACGGTCATCGGGATAGCCACTGAGTGCACGCTGGATGATACCTTCCTGTTCAAAGGTTATATGCGGATTCTGAGTTGCCAGTCGTGGAATAGTGGAGGTGCGTTTCGCTTGCTCTATTTCCTCTGGTGAGCCGAAGAAAGGTGGTTGGCCTGCAAGCCAGAGATAGAGGAGCACTGCTAGTGCATATTGATCACTGGCGGCTGTAACGCGGCCTCGCGCTTGTTCAGGGGCGTCAGTGATAAGGAACCGTGAAATTTTGGGATGACCAAAGCGGCGAACGAATTGTGCCATTCCCACGTCGGCGAGCAGGAATGGAGCAAAATCAGGATCTTTATCGAAGTTGGTGCTGCGTAGTACCAGGATGTTGGAGAGTGTCAACGCGCCGTGTACATAACCGTAGCGATGAACGTTATAGAGTGCCTGGGCAAGCTGATAGGTATATGATAGAGCTTCCTTGACAGGCAGAGGCGGAGAGAACCATCGCCTTCCTTCGTCATTGAGCAATGAACCAGCTGTGACGAAGCGAGATACAGTATACAGCTGCCCATCTGCCTCGCCATAATCCAGGGTTGCTGCCTGGTAAGGATGGGTAAGTAAACTGAGGCTTTGCATATTGCGGAAAAATTGGCGGCGGGCGGAATCAGGTAAAATAGACCAGGGATGGATAAGCTTGAGAGCAACCTTGCGGTTTAGCACGATATCTTCAACTTCATAAGTTGTACCAGATATCCCGCTACCGAGCAAGCGGATCACACGATAACGCTCAAATTTTTGACCTTCTGCTAGAGTAAACATACAGCACCTCGTCTTCTTTGCGAAAACCAGTTTTTACTCATCCTATTATAGCATAGTGAGCTGTCCAAGGATAGTATTCTATGCTAAGATAAGGGGGATCAATTCCGATAAATTGCCGTTCCTGGGGGAGTATGTGAGTATGCTGAGGCTCGAGGGTTCTGTTGAAAGCATTGTCTTTCGCAATGAGGACAATCATTATATGGTCGCACGTTTTCGCCCGGATGATAGTGGAAGACTCTTCCGGGACGAGCTGACGACAATTGTTGGCATGTTGCCCGGCGTTCATGTCGGTGAACTACTTACAGTTGAGGGAGAGTGGGAGCATGATCCACGCTATGGTCGCCAGCTTCGTGTCACCAGTTTTACGCAGCGCCTTCCTGCATCTACTGAAGGCATCATTCGCTATCTCAGTTCCGGTCTGATCAAGGGCATTGGACCCAAGAAGGCAAAGCTGATCGTCGATCATTTTGGCGAGCAGACATTAGCGATTATTGAGCAGCAGCCGGAACTTCTAAGCCAGGTCAAAGGGATTGGTACTAGGGATCGTGAGCAGATTACCAAATCATGGATTGAGCAGACTGATGTTAAAGAATTGCATCTCTTCTTGCAATCGCACGATGTCTCAATTAATGTGGCAACCCGTGTTTATAAACAATATGGCAAAGATTCGATCAAAGTCATTCGCGAAAATCCCTACCAACTAGCCCAAGATGTGCAAGGCATTGGTTTTCGCACTGCGGATGACATTGCTCTCAAGCTAGGTCTGCCCCAGGATAGTCTTCCGCGTCTCGCAACTGGATTGAAGTATGTGCTGACCCAGGCCGCCAATGAAGATGGACACTGCTTTTTGTTGGAGAAAGATCTAGTGTATCGAGCTGCAGAGATACTCAAGGCTGATCCTGAAGTATTATCAGTAGCGATGGAGCAACTTCGTAGCGACCAGGATGTGTTTATTGAGCCGCCTCCCCAGTTGCCAATCACGCCTGTTGCAACGACCTCGCACGTTGAATCTGTCGAAGAAGGTGTGGTGCTTGCCAATGAGAGTGATCAGGAGGTTGAGCAACAAGAACTGCAGCAGCGTATCTACTTTGGGCCCTTCTGGTATGCTGAAAATGGTTCTGCCCGTCTCTTACGTCTGCTGCAAAAGGCTCCCAGTTGTTTGCCACTGACTTCTCAGCAGCAGTGGGACAGAGTGTTCACTTTGCTCAAAGAGAAGCGCAATATGCTGTTGACCGACAAGCAACGGGAAGCAGTACAAATGGCTTATAACAACAAAGCCACCATCTTGACTGGAGGGCCTGGAACTGGTAAATCGACCTCGATCCGTGCTTTGCTAATGCTCTTGCGTACACGAAAAATCGACGTGGCTCTCGCAGCACCAACTGGACGTGCTGCTAAACGCCTCTCCGAAGCTACGGGAGCGCAGGCTAAGACGTTGCACCGTCTGCTGGAATATGCACCACATGATAACACCTATCAGCGCAATG
>Ga0193729_1001834_pt1 | contig 10747 bp, 15 predicted proteins | sample U1c2metaG_FD_143036 | JGI IMG/M metagenome (GOLD analysis project Ga0193729, IMG submission 143036) | Soil microbial communities from a riparian zone of the East river system, Colorado, United States - U1c2 | ecosystem: Environmental > Terrestrial > Soil > Riparian zone | place: USA: East River... | reverse complement strand
CATCACCCACGCGCTGCGTGCCGGAGAGGTAAATGTCGATCGGCAAATGGATCTTCCCCTGGGCGTCGAACTTGAGTGACTTGTCGCTGGGGTGAACGCCTTCGCCGAACTCCTGCGTCATCTGGTAATGCCAGATTGTTCCCGGCGTGGAAGGAAGCGGCGTCTCGGCGCGCGCAAAACCGAAAGTGCAGGCAAGACAAAGGAAGAAAACGAAATGTTTCACCGGGCGAGCATGTCAAAGCGCGCTCCGTCGGTCAACTCGCGAAAGCTTTCGGAGTCAACAGGAACAAACGAGCGGGCGCAACCGGCCACGAAGGCGCTTGACTTTGCTCAGCGTGGTTCTTACAACGGGCGCACGGCAACCCGCGATGAAGTTGGGCAAATGCTCACGTCGCGAGTGCTGATGGAGGATTGAAACATGCAAACAACCAAGAGCTTTAAGTTTTTTCGAAATGTAGTGGCAGCCGCAGGCGTCGCTTTTATCACCTGCATCATCGCCCGCGTGCAGGCGCAGGATGCTTCACCCGCAAAAGCCGAGAGTTCCGCAACGGTCGCGTCGGCTCAGAAGGCGGACACGGAATGGGATGGCGTGACCTGCGAGCTGATCTCCGTCAAGCGTGACGCGGGCACGAGCATCACAGTTCAGTTCAAATATACGAACACCGGTACGAACAAAGTGCGGCTCACGACTAAGGAATCCTATGGCAACGCCAATCTCGCGGGGCTCGTGTATTACATCGATCCAAAAAACAAAAAGAAGTACACCGTCATTGTAGACAGCGATCATGCAGTGGTCGGAAGTAACAGTTCGGACGTCAACATTGAGCCCGGTGCGTCGAAATTGGTTTGGGCAAAATTGCCGGCGCCTCCCGCCGATGTGAACAGCATCACGGTGTTTCTTCCCTACGCGCCACCATTTGAGGGCGTGACAATCGCAGCGCCCTAATTGCGTCTGCATTTATTATGAACGCGTTCGGCATGCGCCGTTTCCGGTCATGCCAAATTTTCCTGTCGATCCTTTTCTGTGCTGGCCCAGCATTTGGCGCGGGAGAACAGAAACCAACTGCGCTCGATCTAGAATATAGTTCGCTCCCGATCGCCGGACAGGTGCTCGATTTAAAATACCCGGTCGAGGGCGTGAAGGGTTCGTCCGAAAAAGTGAAAGGCGCCGACCAAGCGGTCGCGGGCGGAAAGCGCGGTTTTGTTACACCAACACCGACCGCAACTCCTACTCCCACACCAACACCAACTCCAACTCCAACTCCCACGCCCACGCCCACGCCCACGCCTACACCCACACCAACTCCGACTCCGACGCCCACTCCCGCTCCTACACCGACTCCAACTCCTACACCGACGCCAACTCCTACGCCGACGCCGAGTCCCGCGGCGATGGAAGTGAAAGAGACGGCGACCGAGCTCAAGATCAATCTGCTCGGCGATATTTTGTTTGATTATAACAAGGCCGACATTCGATCGGCGGCCGAACCCACGCTCATGCAAGTGGTTGGAATGATCCAACATTATCCCAACGCGAATGTGCTCATCGAAGGACACACTGACGCGAAGGGCTCGGCTTCTTACAATCAGAAACTGTCGGAGCATCGTGCCGAGTCCGTGAAGACGTGGCTCGTCGGCAAAGGGATTTCCGAGCAGATTATTTGGACGCGCGGATGGGGCGCGGCGAAACCAGTTGCTCCGAATTCCAAACCGAGCGGCGCCGATGATCCAGAGGGCCGGCAAAAAAATCGGCGGGTAGAGATTACGATTAAGAAATAGGCACGCGCGTATGTCGCCAGCGAAGACGCTCGTAATCGGCCTCGGCAGCTTGTCGATCCTGGCTGGTTGCGGCAAACCGACGCCGGCCGGCTATTGGGAGGGCAAAGCAACCGCGAAGGAAGTTCCGATGAAGGATCACTTCCGCACGCTGACGCGGGGCGCGGACGTGGATTTTTGGTTCGTGGTCGAATGGTCGCCTATCAATCACACCGGCACCGCCGTCGGCGAAGCGGAAGCGGTTTACGAAGCAGAGTTGAAAGTGGAAAATCTGCCGAAAGTCACCGCGCCCGTCCCCGGCGGCAGCATTAAGTTTGAGCCGGAAGTAGGAGGCAAGTTAACCGAGCTCGATCCGCGCCGGAAGTTTCCGATCGTCGGAGTGCTGTCATTGGGCGAAGACGGCACCGGCACGCTCCTGTTACAAAAAGTAAGCAGCCCGGACAAAGGGACTGCTCGCGAAAAGCTGGATGCGGAAGCGCGAGGCGAGCAGGCATCGGATCGGCCACTGCAGTTTACCATTCGCGCAGATCCCGGCGTGAGTGGCGGGTTCGAAGGCGCGGCCGGAAAGATGAACTACAAGGATGGGAAAGTGACCGCTGAAACAAAGGGCGGCGGAGAATTCTCGGCCAACGCTCCGGACGTGAACGAGAAGATGAGCGAGACCGTCATTCAGATTCCGATGACGCCGTTTAGTCCGTTCAACGATTCGCCCGCGAAGGTTGAGAAGCGGCCGAGCGGGCCGTATGCCGCAAGCTTTGAAGAAAAAGGAAAGAACTACTCCATTGTCTGGAGCGCAAAGCAGATGGGCGGCGAAAAGCGCGAGCCACCGAAACTCACGTCCGAAATGGAGCGCCAACTGCAAGAGTTGCGCAAGACATTGGAATCAAAGCATTAGGCGCCGCGCCGCATGACCCAATGACACCTTTGAGAAACAGCAGTGCGGTTTGACTCTCCGCGGACTAAAGAAAATTAATATGAAAAAAGGATGCCTCATCGCGCTGGCTGCCGGTCTCGCCTTGGTTGTAATCATCATCCTCCTGGCCTTCGGATTGACGCACGGCGCGGTCAAAGCTGGAAACGAGTTTCTTGGGTTGATCGGCTCTGGAAAAGTCGCTGCCGCGTACGAAAACGCGTCACCGACTTTGAAGTCGCAACAGACACTTCAATCATTCGAGCAAGGCGTCAAAAATCTTGGTCTGACTGATTTCGCTTCCGCCTCGTGGTCCAGTCGCGAAACGAAAAATGATCGCGCCCATCTCGAAGGCTCTGTCACCACACGCTCCGGAGGCAAAATCCCGCTCACGATGGAGCTGGTGAAGGAATCGGGAACGTGGAAGGTGATTTATCTCTCTGCGCCTCAGGCCGGCGTCTCCGTTGAGCAAGGAGGCAAACAATTGCCATCCGACGAGAAATCGAAGGCCTTGGCTCTAGACTCGCTGCTCGCTTTCAACAAAGCCGTCCGGGACAAAAGTTTTGTTGGTTTCCACCAACAGATATCAAGGAGGTGGCAGGAGCAAATTACACCGGACAAACTCAAGGAGGTATTCAACCAATTCATCGAGACGCATGTCGACATTTCTCCGATCAAAGAAGTGCAACCGGTCCTGAGCGCGGCGCCTGAGATTAACTCAGACGGAATCCTGGTCCTGGAAGGTTATTATCCAACGCATCCAACCAAAGTGTACTTCCGGCTGAAATACATCTACGAGCATCCCGCCTGGAAGCTCTTCGGCATTCAAGTAAACGTGGACCAGTAGCCGCGCTTGATAGCGACGGCTCACGCGTTAAATTTATGACGTGCAACATCGACAACGGAGCCGGCGGGAGCTGAGCGACGTGGACGGGCGGCGCGAGAGCGTTGCCAAGCGAGGCAATCAATGAGCGCAAATACTCTCTGCTGGACTGACATTCCAGTCATTGATCTCAATCGCGCGATCAAATTTTATTCCGCCGTTTTAGGTAACGAGGTGAGCAAAATGTCCGAGGCAGGATTTGAATACGGACTTTTGCCGCACGAGGAACAGAATTCATCGGGTTGTCTCTGCCTGGGCAGTGACAGCGCCGGCAGCGAGAATAAGCCCTCGCAAAACGGGCCGCTCATTTATCTTTCGGTGGAAGGTCGTCTTAACGATGCAGTGAAAGCCGCGCGCGCAAACGGCGGGAAAGTTTTGCAAGACAAACATCAGATTGGGCCGCACGGTTTTCGCGCCATCGTTGTCGATTCGGAAGGCAACCGCATCGCGCTGCATTCTTCCGCGGCTTAATGTCTAATCTATGGGAGACCCACGAAACGTCGCGCACGATAAGAAAGTCATTCAAGAAAAGCATCACAAAGGCAACGCGAAGCTGGCCAAGAAAAAGCAAGCCGTCTCCCAAGAAAGTTCTGCCATTAAGACTGGTCAAGCTTCGAAGCCAGACCAAAAGCCGGACCCAACGCAGCTGGAAAAGTCGCTTGCCATTCTGGCCAAACTCAGAGAGATGGAGTTTCATTCACGCGGCAATATCGAAAAGCTCGCTCAACTGGGCTTAACGATCGAAGACGAGCTCAAGCAGAAGGCTTTCGTTGAACCCATCGGGGCTCTCTACTCCGCGCAGGACGCTTTTCAGTCCAAGATCTTAGCGTTGATTGAAGCTTACCAAATGGAGTGCGAGCGTTTAAAACCGGCGGGGTAAGTTTCAGCGCCAATTGCACCGCCGTTTGGCGCTGGGCAAAAGCTTCTGGGAAAAATCCTGTAGCCACGTGCCTGTGGCACGTCGTGAACAAGCAGCCAAGCGCCAAATAAAAAAAACAACGGCTCATAGAGCCGTGGCTACAACCAGAATTTATAAATCAGGCCGAGCGATCCACTACCGAGTACGACGGGAATGATGTCCCATTTCCAGCGCAGCGTCCCGGCAAACGCAGTGATGACGACCGCATGGAGTGAAGAACTTCATTTCCGATCCGTTTCCTGCATCCAAACGATCATTCAGTTTCGAACAGTGCTCAGTAGACATCGATCAAAAATAAACAACCATGAAAACAACCAAATTGATTACCACAATCGTAGTGAGCGCCGGTCTGGCGTTCGGAGTCGCTGCGCAAGCGGGCGGAAAGAAACACGAAGAAGAAAATATTAGCAGCACTGATGTTCCGGCAGCTGTGCAAAAAGCGGCTGACACTGAAGCCAAAGGCGGAAAAATTGTTCGTTGGGAAAAAGAGGGTGCGAATTACGAAGCCGTCATCGAAAAGAATGGCAAGGAATGGGGCTTCAAGTTCGATACGAACGGCAAAGTGCTGAGCAAACACGAGGAGAGCAAGGAAAAGGGGGAGAAGGCCGAGAAGTATTAATTGAAACTAGGTGGACCGGGCTCTCTGAGCGCGATGCTAATTTTAGGCGGCGAAGCCGCACTCTATAGCATTGCCCGCGGAGCGGCCCGATTCACGTTCTTTACTCGTGAAAAAAGAGTTTGCTCCTCATGGCGCGTACGGAGCAAGTATCGACATCGATCTAATTAGCGAGCGATCGCGAACTTAAACAAAAGTCCGAGCAATCCACTGCCGAGCACGACGGGAATGATGTCCCATTTCCAGCGCAGCATTCCGACGAAGGCGACCGCGCAAATAACGACCGCAAACCAGTCAATTGCGCCCGGGTGCGGGAAGAAAACGCGAAGCCCAAACCATACCGCGAGATTAAGGACGACACCGACAATCGCCGCCGTGATCGCGGAAAGCGCAGTCGCCAATTTTACGTTGCCGCGCAATTTCTCGATGTATGGCCCGCCAAGAAAAATCCAAAGAAAGCAGGGCGTGAACGTCGCCCAAGTGGTGAGCAACGCGCCTAGAGTTGCGGCGAGAAGCGGGGGCAGACCTTCCGGGTGCTGCCACGCGCCCATGAAGCCGACGAATTGCACGACCATGATGAGCGGGCCGGGAGTGGTTTCGGCTAGACCGAGTCCGTCCATCATCTGCCCGGGCTTGAGCCAGCCGTAATGAAAGAGCGCTTGTTGCGCCACGTACGGCAGCACGACGTAGGCGCCGCCGAAGGTGACAACCGCGGCTTTGCTGAAAAACAACCCTTCATTGAACAATGTGCTCTGCCAGCCCTTCGCGATGCCGGCGATTAGCGTCGGCGCAATCCACAACGCAACGCACACGGCTATAACGCGTATCGCACGCGCCCAATTGGGCCGAGTGTGAGGCGGCGATTCTTGTTCGTCGCTAATTACAGATGTCTCATGCTCACCACCGTCACTCGAGAGAACTTGAAATTTGTTTTTCCAAAAGAGGCCGCCCAAAAATCCGATTACGCCCGCGCTCACCACGATCACCGGAAAGGGCGCTTTAAAAAAATAGATCGCGATGAACGCGAGCGCAGCCAGCGTCCACATCACTTCGTTCCGGAGCGCTTTTCGCCCGATACGAATGACCGCTGCCATGACGATCGCGGTGACGGCGGGCTTTAATCCGTAAAAGACGGCCGCGATCCATGGGATGTTGCCGAACGCCGCATAGACGTAGCTCAACACCCAAAGGACAAAGATTGAAGGGATGACGAAAAGCGATCCGGCGACAATGCCGCCCCACGTTTTGTGCAAAAGCCAGCCGATGTAAATCGCCAGCTGCTGCGCCTCCGGCCCTGGCAGAAGCATGCAGTAGTTCAAAGCGTGAAGAAAACGCGACTGACTGATCCATCTCTTTTTCTCGACCAACTCGGTTTGCATGATGGCGATTTGCCCCGTCGGTCCGCCAAATGAAATGAAGCCAAGTTTGAGCCAAAATCGAAACGCCTCGCGAAACGTCGGATGGCTCGTCTGGCGCGATGTCTCTGTCATTGTTTGCTGTAGCGAGATAGCTTTCATCGCCGTTGCAAAAATGCGTAGAGCGCATCAAAGCATTCAAAACCACGACGCAGAATCTGCTCATCGGGCAGTCCTTCTTTTGCCCAACCCTTGAACACGCGATCTATGCCAACACATTCTACGCGCTGAAATTTGGCGTCGTCCAAATCGGCGTCATGAATCATTTCGCCAATTTTCGTGACGGCTTTATCCGAGATGGCAAAACGCTTGGTGAGTGTCTCAAACGTGCAGCAGTTGCCATGGTGCGAGAATTCGGCGTCCAACATGTCGAAAGGAATGCCTTCCGGAACGGCCTGGGCAGTCGGCGCGAAGACGAATGTTGCTTTGGGATCGATGAACTTGGAAATCAACCATGCTGATCCCACGCGATCGATTTCCGGCCGAGGACGGGTCAACCAGGTTTTCCCGCGATATTGCTTCACATCGAGCGTTTGAAGTTTGGCCGAATGCTTCGGTCCCTCAGCGCGACGAAGCAGCATGGCCACTTCGTGTCCGCGCGCACTATCAAAGAAATCGATCTCACGAAGCTCGCGAAACTGCCGGGTGAATCGCTCCAGTTGGGCCGCCGCGAATTCCGCGTCCGATTTTCTCCGGCGCGTGAGGAAGGCTTGCAGTGCTTTTCTTAAGGCAGCGTACTCCCGATCGCGCGCGGCATTAAAAAGAGAAACGACTTTCTCTTTTGTCAGGCCTTCAATTTCCTGCGCCCGAACCAGTGTCGAATCGCCGCCGTAATCACGAATCTGCTTCGCAAGCCATTGAAATTGCTCGTACTGGGCCGGATCATCTGGCAACAAATACGTGGACGTCTTGATCTGCACGGCGCCCATTTTTTTTAATCGGCGCCAGACAGCCACGCGCTCGGTGTTGCGATTTGTCGGCAGACTGTAGAGAAGCAGGAGCCAGGAGCTCGCTTTCATCACGCCTCAACGCTCCGTAATGAAATACCTATTGCAAATTGTATTTGCGATTACATCCAACCCGTGTTTCGTACGCGAAAGAACCATAACGCAACAATCAACCAACGAAAGTTAAAGAGGAAAACCAATGAAAAAAACAATTGCAGCAATATCAATCGCCGTAATCGGCAGTCTGGCCTGTCCGGTTTTTCTGACGGCGGCAGAAGAGAAAGAGGAGGCCGTCAAGATGTCCGATCTGCCCGCCGCGGTGCAGACGACAATCAAAGATAAAGCCGGGAGTAACGAGATCGTGAAGATCGAGAAGAAGACAGAAGAGGGCAAAACCGTTTACGAAGCCGTCGTAAACAAAAAGGGTACGGAATGGAGCATCGAAGTTGATGCGAACGGCAAGTTCCTGAAGCAATACGAGGAGAGCAAAGAAAAGGAAGAGAAAGGCGAGAAGTATTAATCGACGCGAGGTGGATCGAGCAGTCCCTTGGTCGATGTTAAATTTGGCGGCGAAGCCGCATTTCCTTAACATCGCCCGCGGAGCGGCCGATCCACCTCCAACTATGCAAATGAAGAAATATTTCTGCGCCGTCGCGCTTTCATTCGCGATTACCGTAACCGGATCGACGGCGCTCGATACCGCGAAGATCGACAAGATCACTGGCCTCAAAGGCAAGCTCAACGAGAAGGAAGGCGTTTATAAAGTTACTTTTCCGCGGGACGTGAAAGTTGTCGTCGATGGATGGACGATGCCGCCGTTCATGGGACTGGGCACTTGGGCAGCGTTTAAAGGTGAAAACGACAATGCGATGGTGATGGGGGACACCGTGCTCTTTGAAGACGAAGTAAACCCAGTGATGTCTGTTGCACTCGACAATGGGCTCAGCGTGACCGCGCTGCATAATCATTTCTTCTTCGATCAGCCGAAAGTTTATTTCATGCACATCGAAGGCGAGGGCAGTGTTGATAAGTTGGCCGGCGCCGTGCGGAGGGTTTACGACAAAATCAAGGAAGCTCGCGCGGCCAATCCGCAGCCGAAAGATTCTTTCGGCGCAAAATCGTTACCGGAGAAAAATTCCATCTCACCCGAGCCGCTCAATGGGATTTTCGGGATGAGCGGCGAAGTGAACAACGGAATGATAAAATTTACGATCGGTCGTCCCGCGAAAATGCATGGCGTGAACATCGACAAGGACATGGGCGTGAACACGTGGATTGCCTTCGCCGGATCTGATGACAACGCCGTGGTCGATGGAGATTTCGCGGTTAGCGAAGATGAACTGCAACCGTGTCTCAAGGCGCTCCGCGTCGCTAAAATTAATATCGTGGCAATTCACTCGCACATGACGCACGAGCAGCCACGAATTTTATTTTTCCATTACTGGGGAAGAGGCCCGGCCAAAGATTTAGCGCAAGCTGTCAAAGGCGCGCTTTTCGTCGGTGGATTACTCCAGGTCAGTTCGCCCGTGCAGAATTGAAGTGATATTACACGAGGGGGCTCATGATGAAAACGCTACTCATTGCATCGCTGGCCAGCACTGCGGTTGCGGCGCTGTCATCGGCCGACACCGTGAACTTTGATAATTTTAAAACAGGAGCAACGCCTCCCGGATGGACGGTCACCCAGACTGGCACCGGCTCCGCAAAATGGTTCGTCGAAAAGGACGATTCGGCGCCGAGCAAACCCAACGTGTTGAAGCAGTCTGGTGAGGCAACATTTCCCGTCTGCATCAAGAATGACACGAACATCAAGGATGGTTTCGTTGAGGTGAAGTTCAAGCCAATCTCCGGCAAGGAAGACCAGGCTGGCGGCGTCATCTGGCGCGCAAAAGATTCGAGCAACTACTACATCGCACGTGCGAACGCGCTCGAAGACAACGTGACGATTTATCACACGATCGACGGCAAGCGCGTAGCGTTTAAAAGCATCAACACCAAGGTAACATCCGGCGTGTGGCACACGCTGCGTGTGGACTTCAAAGGCAACAAGTTCACCGTCACGTTTGACGGCAACAGAGTAATCGAGGCAACTGACGAAAGCTTCGCTAACGCGGGAAAGGTGGGCGTGTGGACGAAGGCCGATAGTGTGACGGAGTTCGATAACTTCATTTATGGAGCCAGGTGAAACATTTCGCTTTTGCTTTCGTCATCACAGTCGTTAGCAATTGTCTCGGTGCCGCTCAATCCGGTGACGCGGGATTTCAATTAAAACAGACGATCGCGCTGCCTGGAGTGGAAGGACGCATAGACCACTTCGCGCTGGATCCTGCGGGTGACAGGTTGTTCGTCTGCGCGTTGGGCAACAATACGGTCGAAGTCCTCGACCTGCGTAAAGGGCAACGAATCCATTCCATTACCGGCCTCGGCGCGCCCCAGGGAATCGCCTATATCCCTGAACCGGATCGTCTCTTTGTTGCCAATGATAAAGGCGGCATTTGCAAGATCTACGACGCAAAATCATATCAGGCGGTTGGGGAAATAAATTTCAAAGACGACGCCGACAATATCCGTTACGACGATGCGTCGAAGCGGATTTACGTGGGCTTTGGCACTGGAGGAATCGGAATCATCAGCGCGTCAGAGGGCAAAATCATTGGAGCAATAAGACTCCCAGGGCATCCGGAATCGTTCGAGCTGGAAAAACAGGGGCATTGTATTTTCGTGAATGTCCCCAACGCGCGGCAAGTGGCGGTGATTGATCGTGAAAAGAGCGAAGTGATTACAACTTGGAAAACCGACGGCGCGCTTGGAAATTTTCCGATGGCATTCGATGAAGCCAGTCACCGATTATTTATCGGATGCCGCACGCCACCAAAGCTCGTCGTGCTTAACACGGAATCAGGCAACGTGGTCGCGAGCATCGACATCTCCGGCGATCCCGATGATCTCTTTTACGACAGCAAGCGCCGTCGCATCTACGCGATATGCGGCGCGGGCAAGATCGACATCATCGAGCAAACTTACGCACTCACCTATAAGGCCTTCGCTAAAGTTGACACGGCGAATGGCGCTCGCACTGGGTTCTTCGTGCCGGAACGAGACAACCTGTTTATTGCTGTTCCCCATCGCGGCAGTCAGGCAGCGGAGATTCGCTGTTACCAAATCAAATAATCTGTCGGAAGTCGTCGGTTGATTTTATGTGGGCCATTGACGCGTTCAGATCCTCTGGCTACTCCTCAGCCGCTTTGCGGGGAGCGACGAAGGGAATGTCATTTGCTTGA
>Ga0193729_1001832_pt1 | contig 10751 bp, 8 predicted proteins | sample U1c2metaG_FD_143036 | JGI IMG/M metagenome (GOLD analysis project Ga0193729, IMG submission 143036) | Soil microbial communities from a riparian zone of the East river system, Colorado, United States - U1c2 | ecosystem: Environmental > Terrestrial > Soil > Riparian zone | place: USA: East River... | reverse complement strand
CCGAGCGGGGGAACGTCCGGGAGCGGCCCGTTTCACAGTCAAAGCATGGAGGCGATCTATGCGCATTATCCCGGGCTGGTAGTAATGACCCCGGCAACGGTCGAGGACGCTTACAGCATGTTGCTCGAAGCGGTGGCGATCGATGACCCGGTTATTTTCTGCGAGCACAAATATCTTTATTATCACCTTAAAGCCGAGCGACTGCCGACGGAGGCGATGCCGGTAGGCAAAGCCCGGATTGCGCGACCGGGCCGGGACATGACGCTGGTGGCGTACAGCGCGATGGTCCATGAGGCGCTGGCAGTGGCCGAGGAATTCGCTTCCGAGGGCACGGAAATTGAGGTCGTGGATTTGAGGTCGGTGAAGCCGTTGGATACGGACACGGTGATGGCCTCGGTAGCACGGACGGGACGGTTGCTGTGCGTGGGGGAAGCGTGGCCGTGGGGCGGAGTCACCGCGGAAGTGCTGGCCCGGGTGGCGAGCGAAGGTTTCGGATTGCTCGATGCGCCGCCGCAACGGCTGAATGCGAAGGATACACCGGTGCCGTATCATCCGGATCTTTGGGCGGCGCACCGTCCGACGGCACGGAGCATCGCAGCCGCGGCGCGGAGGTTATTGAGAAACCGTTGCGAGAAGATGGCCTCCTCTCCCCGACCCTCTCCTCCCTTGGGGGAGGAGAGGGAGAACATGGCGCTCGTTACTTTTCCACTCTAAATCCATGCCATCCATTCCCATTATCATGCCGCAACTGGGCGAATCGATCGCCGAAGCCACTATCATAAGTTTGTTGGTCCAAGTGGGCGACCAGGTGCAAACCGACCAGGACATCATCGAGGTCGAGACAAGCAAAGCCACGATGAATGTGGCTTCGCCGTGCCCGGGGCGCGTTGAAAAACTGACCGTAAAGCTTAATGAGAGCTACGCCGTCGGCACGATTCTCGGGTTTCTGGAAACCAGCAAGGAAGATGCAGAACGGCTCGGCCTGGATACTGCCCACACCAGCGGGTACCCGGCAGACATGGAGAACGGGGCTGGCCCAGCCGGCAAAATGGAAGCGGACATTAGCCGGCGGACAGTGCAGCCGACGGTGCGCGGTTTGCCAGTGCCGGCGAATGCCGCCGGGGCCAGTTATATGTCACCGCGAATGAAGGCGCGGATGGTCGAGCTGGGGTTGCACGCGGCGGACCTGGCGGGATTGCCCGGCAGCGGAGCGGCGGGCCGGGTGACGATTCAGGATTTCGAAAAATTCATCGCTCAGCTCGAACAGCACAAATTGAGTCAGGCCTCGACCATGCGCGTAGCGGTGGCTGACGCGATGCGGCGGAGTTGGACACGGCCCCTGGCGACGGTGGCGCTGCCCGTGTGCTTCGATCCGCTTTTGAATCATCGGCGAACGAGCAGCCCGAAGGCCGGGCCGGCCTTGTATGCGTTACGGGCGCTGGCGATGGCGTTGTCGGAAAACAGCGCGCCAGCCGGACGATTGATTGGGAACAAAATCGTTCATCCTTCTTCGATTGATGTGGGTTTCGCGGTGGAAGCGGAAGACGGAGTGCTGGTGCCGGTGATACGGAATGCGGACAAACGGCCGATCAAAGATTTGGCGGCGCGTTATGACGAACTGATCGCGCTGGCCCATCAGCGCAAGCTGCCGACGGATGCCACCGGCGGCTCGATTGCCACCGTGACCAACTTCGGGACTTTCGGCCTGACGTGGGCTACTCCCATTCCGCTGCCGGAACAGACGCTGGTGCTCGGGATGGGCGCGGCGCGGCGCGTGCCCAGTTGGGACGCGGCCAAGAACCAGTTTGTGCCGGTGATGGAAGCGAACCTCACGCTGAGCTTCGATCATCGAGTGCTGGACGGCGGCGGCGCGGGGCGATTGCTGGCGCGGGTGGCGCAATTGCTGGCCAGCCCCGAGAAGCTGTGAGGCAAAACAGCCTCCCATCCGTGACGAGCAAACAGCCTTTCCATCAACCGTCGGAAACGGAGGCGAGCAAACGGCCTCCTCTCCTCCGAAAGGGAGGAGAGGGAGAAGATGCTTGCGCTCCAACGTTCATGGAGCCCGAGCGAGAAATTTGGTTGCGGGGAATTCCCTCTCCGATTCCCGGCCAATGATTTAGCCCGATGAAATTCGGCGCGCATATGTCCACCAGCGGCGGGGTTTGGAAAGCGTTGCAACGGGGACGAAGCATCCATTGCGCGGCGGTGCAAATCTTCGTGAAGAACAACATGCAATGGATGGGCAAGCCTCCTTCCGCGGAAGCGGTTGCCTTGTTCTCCAGCGAGATGGCGGCGAGCAAGTTTTCGTGCGTCTTCGGCCATACCGGGTATTTGATTAATTTGGGGGCGCCCGCTTCGGCGAATCGCGAGAACTCGCTGAAATCCTTGATTCAGGAGATGCAATTCGCCGAAGCGCTTGGGCTTCCGTTTCTGGTGATGCACCCGGGAGCGCACCTTGGCCGGGGCGATGCATTTGCGATCACGCAGATCGTGGCCGGCGTGGATGAGGCCTTCGCCGCGACCAAAAAGTTCCGGGTGCGGATTGCGCTTGAAAACACGGCGGGGCAGGGGACCTGTCTCGGTTGGAAGGTCGAACATTTGGCGGAGATTTTTGAGGGCGTGAAGAAACCCGAACGATTGGGAGTTTGTCTTGATACCGCGCATTTTTTTGCGGCCGGATTTGATATTCGAACCCGCAAAGGCTGGGAGGAAACGATCAGCAAGGTAGCTTCGTTGATTGGACTCAAGGAGATAGTGGCCTTCCATTTGAACGATTCGAAAACGGACCTGGGCTCGCGCGTGGATCGCCATGCGCATATCGGCGCCGGCAAGATCGGATTGAAAGGGTTTCGCATCATCGTCAATGACCCGCGCTTTAAGAATCATCCGGCGTGCCTGGAGACGCCCAAATCGACGTTGCGATCGCTTGTGAAGTCGAGGTAGCGGGTGGGGGATTCACCCCATGGTATTTTAGAACTGGGGAGTTACCGTGCCGGAGGTTCCTTGTAATGGTGGTTAGTTAGGTTCAGGCGGCTCTGAGTGGAGCCGCCTTTTTATTGACAGGGGGTCACGAGCCAGCAATTCTTTCCGCCTGCCGGATGCCTCGGTAGCTCAATTGGCAGAGCAGTTGACTCTTAATCAATTGGTTGAAGGTTCAAGTCCTTCCCGGGGCACCAGTTTTCCCAGGAAATCAGAGGGTTTTTCCCTGAGGCGTACATCGTTGCCGGATAATCGAGATCCGGCCTGCAAACCCTCTTTTGGAGAGCTTCTTAAATTCCAGACCTAGAGAGAGGTCGAAACAAGGTACAGAAGGTGCTCCAACAGTTTTGCGAGCTGTACGATTCTATCCCTTTTCCGAGGGCCGGGCAGGCGCGCCGTTCTGCAATTCGTGGGCCGATTTCGAGGTTGCGGTATGATGCCGTGTTAGCGGCAAGACGGTTAGCGGGAATGGATTGCCAGCTAAGCACGGTGGGTTGCCCCTTTTGGGCTTATGATGGTTTATTTAATTGTGACCGCCGTGCTTCTGCCCACCGTGAGCTGGGCTTGGCTGAAGGCTTTTCACTCGAGGCTGGGCCGAGCCCTTTGTCCGCCAAGAGCCGCAGTGGTCTTATTTTCCTATTACTCGGAAGATGCAAGACCCAGAAGAGAAGCGGAGGCTTTGCTGAGGGCTGGCTTTGAGGTTGATATTCTTTCCCTAAGACGGCTCGCCGACGAGCGACTTCATGAGAATATCGGTGGCGCTAATGTGTATCGGCTGCCGTTGAGCCGGCATCGAAATTGCAGGATGACTTACCTGCTTCAGTACGGCTGCTTTCTGCTCGCTTCCTTCACATTCCTGACATTCCGCAGCTTCCGAGGCTATCGACTAGTCCATGTCCATAATATGCCGGACATACTCGTGCTCAGCGCCCTAGTACCTCGCTTGCTTGGGGCCAAGATCATTCTGGATCTGCATGACCCGGTACCCGAATTGTTCCGTGTGATTTATAACGTGCCCGCGAGCAGTTTTATGCTGCGCTGTTTGGAGAAGATAGAACGGTGGAGCATACGATTTGCTGACGTTGTTTTAACTCCAAACATCGCATTCAAAGAGGTGTTCGTCTCCCGCGGCTGCCGTCCGGACAAGGTCGCAATCGTCATGAATTCTCCGGACGAGACGATCTTTACCTTTGGGGCCCATCGCGATCAAGGTAAACTGCCCGGTTTTAAGCTTATGTTCCACGGATCACTGTTGGAACGAAATGGCCTTTTCCTGGCAGTTGACGCGGTTGCTCAATTACGGCAGCGAATTCCCAGCCTGAAGCTGCATATTTATGGTGAACCCACTCCCCACATCAGAACAGTGATGGAGAAAGTGAGCCAACTCGCGCTCCACTCCACCGTTGAATATCATGGCTATAAACTTCTGCGCGAAATCCCCCTCGCAATTTCAGCCATCGATCTTGGCGTCATCCCCAATTTGCCCAACTCATTTAGCGAGATAAACCTTCCCATCCGAATTTTCGAATACCTTTCCATGGGAAAGCCGGTCATCGTTCCGCGGATGAAGGGTATTCTGGACTATTTCCATGAGGATGAGTTGCTCTTTTTCAAGCCCGGTGATCCAGTGGATCTGGCCTGCAAGATTGAGTGGGCCTGCACGAATCCCGTCCAAGTTCAAGAACTCCTTAAACGTGGGCAGCGGGTTTACGAAAGGCACCGATGGGAGAAGGGACAACATGTGTTTGTAACGCTTGTCCAAGCCACCCTCGGAGTCCCGCCCGGCAGCGACCCATGCTTTAAGCGTCAACTTGGGGTATCGAGTGGCGGGGTTGTTCAGTAAAAGCAAATACAACACCCACGACATCACGCGCCGGTGCGCGTGGCGCTGCCGGAAGATTAGCATTTTTCTTTCCGCTTTTGCTTTCCTTGAAAGGCATTGAACTGAACTCTTTCAGCCTGGACGAAGGGCTTAGGCCCGAATCGGACACATTGGCTATAAATCTCGCCGGAAAAAGTAATGGGCTTTTGTTGATGGGGTGGCCATATTCGGGTGGTTTTAGAAATGAAACTGCCCGTCCGAAATACAGTACTGCGGCTCACGATGCTACTGCTGGCCACCGCGTTTCCTTTTTGTATTCAGGCAAAAAGTTACAGCAGCAGCGGCGGCCATAGCTATTCTTCGTCATCATCGCACAGTTCCAGTTACGGCGGGAGCCATAGCTTCAGTTCTGGGAGCCACAACTTTAGCTCCGGTGGCGGGTCCACGCGCACTTCGAGTTCGGGTGGCGGGAGCAGCAGCCATACTTTTAGCTCCGGCGGCGGAAGCACCAGCCGCAGTTCAGGCCCCTCAAACGCCGGAAGCAGCCGCAGCTTCGGGTCCGGCAGCGGTAAAAGCTACAGCGCGGGATCGAGTTCAGATGATTCGAACCGGCGAGGTTATTCTTCGACGAAAAGCTACGCGGCAGGGGCGGAGCATAAGTTCACATCCACGTCCGGCAATGGGAATGGAACCGCGCCGGCACAAGCGGCCCGGCGCGCGGAGCCTGGCAAGTCCGATTTGAATTTCGATACCGGAGCCGCGCGCGCAAGGAAGGAGGAAGCGAGCAAAGCCGATTTCAACCGGTTCAAACAAGCTCAGAACCCATCGGCGGGCACGCCGGGGAGTTATCAAGGGTCTCCGCCGCCGGTGATTGGCACGGGCAACAATTCCTACCGCTCGCGCACTTACGTGCCTGATTCGGTGGCGCTGTCCACCCGGCCGGTGCGGATTTACAATGTTTATAATGGCTATTGGTCGCGACCATGGGTGACATATCACGATCCTTACAGCAGCTTTTTCTGGTGGTGGCTTTTGGATCGCTCGCTGGATGATCAGGCGTATTGGGCTTATCACCATCGTTACGATATGGACCCGGCGCGATACGAGGCGTTAATGGCGAACAATCAGCAACTCGAAAACCGCGTGGCCCAGTTGGAAACGCAAAAAATGCCGCGTGATCCTGCGTATACCCCCACGGGCCTCGACGGGCGCGATTTGATGTATTCCGATCATTACGTGACACAAACCTACAGCAATCGCCCCACGCGTTCCGGCAGCGCGGCGTTTTGGGTGATCGGTGTGCCCGCAGCGGCGGGAGCGTGCGCGCTCTTTATTTGGCTGATTTGGTTCAAACGCTGGCAAACCTCAACCTGACTCGAAACAACTGTGGCTACGGTTGCCTTTGGCATCATGGCGATCTTCTTGATCCTCATCGGTTACCTCGCGTTTGATAAACTAACTCCGAAACTGGATTTCGACGAGCTGCTCAACAAAGGCAACACGGCCCTGGCGATCGTAATCGGCAGTTTCATCCTCGGCCTGTGCTATGTGGTCGGGAAGGTAGTGGCGGCCATTCTCGGCGCCTGAGAACGGCGCGATTGGGCTCGTGACCGCTGGGACGATGGCTGGCAAGGAAAAGCTCCAGGGCAGGAGAGAGAAACCTTATGGACCCTTCCAATAAAGGCAAAACGATTTGGGAAATGCTCACGCAGCGCATTCATGGAAATGCCAACGGCGCGGGCATTGCCTTTGCCAACCCGCTCGACCTGCGAGTCGGCTCGGCGTTTGCCATCCCGTATTCGAATGGACCGGAGTTTGCCGGGTATGATTTTAGCGTGCCGGAAATTCGGGAATACACGCGGCGCATCGGCGGGCAGGAATTCCGGTTCACGGATTATGTCCTGCGCGGCGCGAACAAAAAGTCATTCGACGCCGGCGAGGCGCTGGTCGTCCGGATCCGCGTGGTGCCAAACCAGGCGGGAGCGCACGATTCGCTGCTACTGCGAGTCTATGATGAATTTGCCTTTAGTGAGGATTTCCTCAGTGTCGTCAAGGATACGAGCGGGCTATTTGAGGTGACGGACGACAAGTCCGGCAAAAAAGAAACATTCACCCGCATCAATGACGTGAAAGATTCCTACGAAGCCGCGGTGTTGCTCGTCACCGAAACGACCCCGGATGGAAAAGCGGCTTCCGGAAAGGCGTCACCGGTAAAGGTCGAGTATTGGGACTATTGGCGCGATGCGGACATCGGGGCCGGGAAAACGGCGAAAGAATTCGTTTTCGTGGAGATGAACTCGGACACCGGCTGGTTTCAGATCTGGCGCGGGCGCGAGTTTTTCGAGTGAACGGCTGATCCGTTGGCCGCTTTGCACGGCTTCGCGGGACCGTCGAACTCGGAACTATGGTTACGATTCCTCCGGCCGATCAATGATGGCAACCGCAGCCGTGGCCGCAGGAGCCGCCGCTCATTTCGTCTTCAGTGGGCATGCGCCCCAGTTCCAGGGTTTTGCTCAAGTATTGCTGGATGGAGTCCTGGACCTTGTTGATCTCCTCCTGCGCATCGAGAAATCCGCGGGCGACGGGGTTTTTCAAAAGAGCATCGCGGCTTTGCTCGAAAGCGGAGATTTCATCCCCGGTCAACGGCAAGGACATCTGTTGCTTCTGTTGGAGTTCCTGTCCTTTTGCCATGAGGCCGTCATACTGAGCGCGGGTTTTCTCATCGCCCATGAAGGCATCGATCCGCTGGCGAATCGACGGCATGTTGGGCTGGTCGAGGATTGCCTGGCAGAGTTCTCTGGTTTTTTGACTGACGGCGCTTTCTTCAATCGTGGTTTGCATAATTTGTTTCGTTCCAGTTCAAGGACGCGGGCCAAAGGCCGTTGGACGCTTCGATTCGTAATACACCATATTGCGGGGCCAAAAGCAACCGAATGTTATGAAGTTCCAATCAATTTGGGATCGCGCAGTCCCTCGCGCGACCGGCGTAATCCGCTCCGTTCGTTGGGGCGGGGCTGCCGGGGTTCGGGGTTCCGGGGTTCCGGGGTTCAAAGAGACGTGACAGTGATAGGGTTTAAGGCTAAAATCTCGCGCAATGGCTGATCAACAGCGCAATAACGACTCCACGGCGGAACGGGATCAGGTCAAGCGCGTGAACGGCGGGGAGGGCGTTGCTCCTGGCAAGCCGCTGCCAGTGGCAGGCGAGCCTGCTTCTTCGAACAAGTTGACTGCCGAGCAACAGATGGCTCTTTACGAAAAAGAACTCAAGGAAGGTGACTGGGGTCATCAGCCTTGTTGAAGAATCGGCCAGCACCGAAAATGGCCATGCCTGACCTGGCGATTTTTACTTAACGTTTATTCCCAATTCCATAATGAAAACGAATTCTTTTCTCTTCGTCCTGATGGCTCCATTGCTTGCTGGGCCGCAGTCCAATTATGCGTCCTCGGCAACCACTCAAACCAACGATTCCGCCGGTTGCGCCATAGATGCGCGGATGCTGCGTTACCCGGATGTTTCAGCGAGCCAGATTGCGTTTGTTTATGCAGGGGATATCTGGGTCGCGCCCAAGACCGGCGGCGCGGCCCAGCGGTTGAGTTCGCCGAAGGGCGAAGAGACCTTCCCGCGGTTCTCGCCGGACGGTTCGCAGATCGCGTTCAGCGGGAACTACGACGGGAACATTGACATCTATGTTGTGGCGGCCACTGGGGGCCTGCCGCGACGCCTCACTTATCACGGCGCTCCCGACCGCATGCTGGGATGGTATCCGGATGGCAAATCCATACTGTTCGCGACCCCGCGCACCAGTGAAAAGGACCGGTTTAATCAGCTCTATAAGATTTCGGCGAATGGCGGCTTGCCAGAGAAGCTGCCGGTTCCTTACGGCGAGTTCGGCGCGATTTCCCCTGATGGCAAGACACTGGCGTACATCCCGATCTCCGTCGATTTTCGAACCTGGAAGCGTTATCGCGGAGGCATGAACCCGGCGCTCTGGCTGTTCAACCTGGAGACTTTTGCCGCTAAAGATATTACCGGCAATGAAGCGGCCAACTCCCAACCAATGTGGCATGGGGCGACTTTGTATTTTCTTTCCGATCGCGACAAGAACAAGCGCGCAAATATCTGGGCCTATGACACAAAGAAGGAAAAATTCCGGCAGGTGACCGCCTTTGAAGATTTTGACATCCATTTCCCAAGCATTGGCCCGGGGGACATGGTCTTCGAAAACGGAGGCCGGCTGTATGTGCTCAATCTCGCTACCGAAACGTATTCCGAGGTCAGCATCAAGGTGCTGACCGATCGCGCCACTCTCAAGCCGCGGTTGGAGGATGTTTCCAAAGCCGTGCGCGAACCGGACATTTCCCCGGCGGGAAAGCGAGCGGTCTTCGAGGCGCGCGGTGAACTCTTTACCGTGCCGGCCGAACACGGCGTCGTTCGCAATCTCACGAGGAGTTCCGGCGTAGCTGAGCGATTTCCCGCCTGGTCACCGGATGGAAAAAGCATCGCTTATTTCAGCGATCGCTCAGGTGAATATCAACTGACGCTTCGGCCCGCCGACGGCTCCGGCGCGGAACAAGTCCTCACCACCTTCGGCCCCGGTTTCCGTTACCGGCCATTTTGGTCTCCCGACAGCAAGAAGCTCGTTTTCATCGATCAGGCGATGCGCATTCACCTGCACGATATTGATAAGAAAGAGACCAAAGAGATCGATCGCGAGTTGTGGATGTATCATGACGACCTGGGCAATCTCAAGTTCAGTTGGTCCAAAGACAGCCGCTGGCTTGGGTATGCCCATGAACTGGATAACGAACACACCGCCATCGCGCTCTACGACACAAAGGAAGAAAAACGCCACCTGGTGACCAGCGGTTACTATGATGATGACCAGCCGGTGTTCGATCCGGATGGCAAATACCTTTATTACCGCTCGGGCCGGAGCTTCACGCCGGTTTACAGCGATCTTGATAATACCTGGATTTACCCGAACAGCTATCAACTCGTGGCGGTGACGCTCCGAAAAGATGTTCCCTCGCTGCTCGAACCCCGCAACGATGACGAAGGCGACAAGAAACCGAAGGAGAAAAAAGACAAAGAAAAAGACAAGGACCTGGACAAGGACAAAAAGAAGCCTGAAGACCCGGACCGCAAAAAGAAGGACGAGCCCAAGCTTGCGGACAAGAAAGACGATAAAGATAAGGACAAAGACGACTCCAAAGACAAGAGCAAGGACTCGGAGGACGAGAAAGACAAAAAGTCGGACGAAAAGGACGAGCCGAAGGAGGACAAACCGGTCAAGGCGGTGGAAATCGACCTCGCGGATTTCGAACGACGCGCCGTGGTACTGCCGCCCAAGCCCGGCTATTTCGGCGATCTGGCCGCGGTGAGCGGCAAACTGATCTTCCGCCGCTTGCCTCCGGCCGGTTCTGATGGCGAGAAGTCGGCGCTGGTTTATTACGAGTTCAAAAAGCGCGAGGAGAAAACCATTCTCGAGGACGTTGATGACGCCATCCTGGCCGCGAAGGGCGAGAAGATCCTGGTGCGGCGCAAAACCGACTACGCGATCATCGAACCGAAGGACGGGCAAAAGTTCGAAAAGAAGCTTCCGGTCAATTCGCTCGAAATGGTCATCGATCCAGTGGCCGAGTGGGAACAGCTTTTCACCGAGTCCTGGCGCCTGGAGCGTGATTACTTTTACGATCCGAACATGCATGGAGTGGATTGGAACGCCATGCGCCAACGCTATGGTGGGTTGATTAAAGATGCCGTCACGCGCTGGGACGTCAATTATGTGATTGGCGAATTGATCGCCGAACTGAGTTCCTCGCACACTTATCGCAGCGGCGGCGACCTGGAGAAGGATCTGGAGCGCGGAGTCGGCTACCTAGGCGCCGATTTCTCGCTCGAGAACGGCGCGTATCGCATCAAAAAGATCCTGCAGGCGGCCGAATGGGA
>Ga0193729_1001831_pt1 | contig 10755 bp, 11 predicted proteins | sample U1c2metaG_FD_143036 | JGI IMG/M metagenome (GOLD analysis project Ga0193729, IMG submission 143036) | Soil microbial communities from a riparian zone of the East river system, Colorado, United States - U1c2 | ecosystem: Environmental > Terrestrial > Soil > Riparian zone | place: USA: East River... | reverse complement strand
CAAGCCCCAAACGCCCTCGAATACTTTGCCACCATCGTGTTTGCATGGGCTTATCCCCTTTACAATGAAAGAAATGACTCAGGGCGCAATGAATTGGGCCCCTACACTCGGGCAATAAATTGCCAAACGGGCGCAATCCATCGCGTTGACCAACCCGATTGGTACCTCAGGAGAGACCAATCAAAGAGTCGAGTGTACCTTTACCTCAAAGCGATAGCCAACGCGCCATACTGTCTTAATATAGCGCTGCTGGGGATCAAGCTCGATTTTCTTGCGCAGCGTACTAATATGGACATCAACGGTATGTCCATCTCCCAGATAGTCATATCCCCAGACTTGGTTCATCAGCACTTCTCGTGTAAAGACACGATCCGGTGCCTGTGCAAGCAAGGCCAGCAAATCGAACTCAGTAGGAGTCAATGCCACCTCACGTCCCTTAACTTCCACTCGCCGTGCTAACACGTCAATAGTCAGGCCCGGAAAGTGTAATACAAAATTGTTGCCTTCGGGTGCCGAGGCTGGTGGTAAGTTATCAGCCGCTCCTCCATCGCCATTGCCAACACGCCGCAAGATCGCACGTACTCGACTGACCAGTTCGCGGGGGCTAAATGGTTTCACTAGATAGTCATCTGCTCCCATTTCAAGGCCACTGATACGGTCATTTTCATCACTACGCGCCGTAAGTATCAGAATAGGAGTTGTTGACCAGACCCGAATACGGCGACAAATCTCAAAGCCATCTATCCCCGGCAACATAATATCCAGAATCACCAGATCAGGATGTTCGCGAGCATGCAAGGCCAGTCCATCCATACCGTCTTTAGCAACTACTATTGCATAGCCAGCATCCTTTAAGTACAGATTGAGCAGATGAACGATCCCGTCCTCATCTTCAATTACGAGGATCTTCTGTGCCATAGCTAGAACTCCTGGAATATGTGCACCATCATATACTAAATCCGGCTGAAGCATGTTGAACATCGCAATCATCAGGAGGCCGTAGGACTCCCTGACAGGGTTCGTAGCACACTTGCCGAAAGGGATTATAGCTGAGTGTTTAAGGCGTAGAATCGAGCAACAGGGGGAATATTGATATCCTCAATATGCTTTCGAGCTTGTGCAAGATCATATGCTGCCTGCAAACGCAACCACATATCGGCACTCCCTCCAAACGCCATTTCAAAACGTATTGCCATTTCTGGAGATACTGCGCTCTTGCCATTGACGACATTGTAGAGTTGTTGCCGTGTAACCCCAAGGGCCTTTGCTGCATCAGCAATACTCATCCCCAGCTCGTCAAGGTTCGCTTTGACTAGTTCGCCAGGATGAGATGGATTCTTCATAGCCACGGTCTTCCTTTGTACTGGAAACTTTTAATCATAGTTACACTGTAAAACGTCAATTGACATTTGTCAAGTAAGAACTGTCCCTACTTCCCCCTGGAAGAATGGGCCAACCTCCCTGTACCATTATACTCAACAGAAAGACTACCAAATTTTATAAAGGGGAAGGTCTTACTAGTATGTCAAAGCGGCTCATCTCCATCCTTGCAGGAGCGATAGTCCTTGGATTGGCAATCATTATTGGTGCGAGCACTTTTGTTATTCTGCCCGCCCTTAACCCAAGCAAGTCCTCCAACTCAACAACGGGGACGCACCACAAAAAAGTTTCTCGCACTAAAGGACTCAGCGTTGCAGTCAAGCGATATGGCTCACGCATCAAACAACAGATCACACAGGCTTTGCACCTTACACTAAGTCAACTCAAAAAGCAATTGCGATCCGGCAAGACGCTCAGCGCAGTAGCTACAGCACAAGGTGTTTCCTCAGAACAGTTAACGGCGATTATCCATGACGCATTTACAAATGGGCTTGAACCAGCAGTGACAGCAGGATCAGTTAAGCAGGTACAGGTCAATAATCTGATCGAAAAATACCAGACAAATCAGAAGGCCCTGGAAGTCTTCCTGGGAGCTGGTAAAAAAGCTGCTTAATCGTCAATGCACAAGACCAATTTTCCAAAGTTGCGATTCTCCGCCATCGCTACATGTGCCTTAGCAATCTCATGTAAAGGATAGACTTCCCCGATAACTGGCTGGATACGCTTACTCGCTAATAGGGGTACCACCTGTGTAGCGAAGCGCCGTGTTACTGCCAATTTTTCTTCTAGGGTTCGCGAGCGCAGTGTGGAGCCACGGACCTGGATGCGCTTGCCCATCACCATCCCTAGATTGACATTGGCATGTATGCCACTCAGCGTAGCCAGGAAGACGAGACGTCCCCAGGTAGCCAAGGACTCCAAGTTTTGTTCCATGTATGCTGCACCCACAAAATCCAGCACCACGTGGACTCCTTCACCATTGGTATGCTGCTTGACTTGGGCAGCAAAATTCTGCTCAGAAAGGGCAATATCCAAACCAAGGGCTTTGGCTTGCTCTAGCTTCTGGGGGGTGCGCGAGGTACCAAAGACAGTCACACCAATAGCATGAGCCAATTGAAGGGCGGCAGTGCCAACACCACTACCGATAGCATGAATGAGCACACGTTCGCCCATTTGCAAGCCAGCCTGTGTGAAAAGTGCATCGTGTGCAGTCATGAAGACCTCAGGGACCGCTGCCGCCTGAACAAAATCCAGATTATCGGGAATTTCCACCAGCATCCCCTCATGAGACAGAATATACTCGGCCTGCCCACCACCACCTGCAATGCCCATTACACGCTGCCCCGGTTTCCAGGTACGCACCAGTGGCCCGACTGCATCGACTTCACCAGCGAATTCCAGACCAGGAGTATTGGTAGGCGAACCCGGCGGGGCAGGATAATGTCCCGCACGCTGCGACAGATCGGCACGATTAAGGCCTGCTGCACGCACGCGCACTCTTACCTGATCACAAACAGGCTCCGGCAATGCAACATCCTGAATATCGAGAACCTCTGGGCCACCCGGCCTAGTAATTATTACCGCTCGCATGAATAAGTCATCTCCTTTTGGCGGTAAACCACGTTGATCTGTGCAATTGGTTTCTGCGTCGTTACACGAACAATAACCAAAACGTGTAGGGGGAAAATCTCTTTACGCGTTTTGGTTATTGCTGGCAATTCAGATTAAGCCTTTGTAACAGCTGCTAGGTCGATCTCAATCTTGACCTCATCACTCACTATAGCACCACCAGTCTCAAGCAGGCTATTCCACGTAAGTCCCCACTCTTTACGACTAATTTTGGTCTTTGCGCTCAAGCCAGCGCGTCGGAAACCATAGGGATCTTTGATCTCGCCAGAGTATTCCACGCCAAAAACAACAGGCTTGGTTACACCATGCAAGGTTAGATCACCAGTGACTTTATATTCATTGTCGCCAGTTGGCTCAACCTTGGTGCTCTTGAACGTAATCTTGGGATATTTTTCAACGTCAAAGAAATCAGGAGAACTCAGATGCTTGTCACGATTCGGCTCACTTGTATCAATGCTAGCAGCATCAACTTCAGCCTCAATCGAAGAATTGGCGGGGTTAGCCTCGTCTATGTTTAGCGTGCCACTCAACACGTTAAACTTCCCTTTGACCGTACTTACCAGCATGTGGCGTACAGAAAACGTCACATGAGAATGCATAGCATCAATGTTCCATGTCATGGAAATATCCTCCGTTGGTGTATTAGTCATGATTTGTCAGCAACTTCACCAAGTGAAGCAGGGTTAAGCATAGCACATTGCCTTTCCTTAGTCAAGTAACTAAGATTTAATTAGTTACCTTATTAACTTACGGTTCGCTCATTGGAAAAACGAGTTGGAAAGAATGGCTTGATTGCCAAGAATGGAGAGGAGATCAAGCAACATCTCTCACCTCCTGCTCCCCAGACCAGATCGGTTGCAGCAATGCTCTCAACTGGTCGGCGTCCAACTGCACGACAGACAATGGATCTATATATGGGACTCCATGCTTGATGGTGGGCTTTGATAGCCTATTAGACATGTAATACAATCTTAGTGAAACAAGCACAGGATTGACAAAAAGCCAATAAGGAGGTATTCTATCCTTAGGGATAGGATACAGTTTTTAGTGGTCTTAGGGAGAGCAACATAGCACTAAGCTTTGGGAGATCGGAGAAATACCAGATGACAGATTATGCATCCGCACTTTGGATACCCAACAGCAACTTTTTTCCAGATACAGGAAAAAAGAGTTTTGTGATCTTGCATGGAACGGCTGGAGGGTCAAGTGCACAAGAGATTGCAGCCTTTTTTCAAGGAACAGAAGGATCGAATAACCCTGTCAGTTCACACTATATCGTCGGGAAAGACGGAACCGTTGTGCAAACAGTTCTGGAGAAGGACGGAGCATGGGGAAATGGGGTGGTCACTAATCCAAACTGGTTAGGGAATCCAAACACCTATACTATCAGTATTGAGCATGTAAAGAATCAGAAGGATGCTTCTGGAAACTTTGACAATTCTGACGTGCTCACATCTGAACAACAGCAAGCAAGTTTCGCACTTGTAAAAGACATCTGCCAACGAAACGGGATTGGCATGCATGATGCAGATAACAATACAGGCATAACTGGACATTTTAATATCGATCCCGTGAATAGAAGTAGATGTCCTGGTACATTCGATTGGAATGCTTTATGGCAATACTTACAAGGAGGACAATCACCTATGCAACCGACACAAAATCAAATCAAAGAAGCACAAGATTGTTGGAATAGTTTTTTCAAGTCTATCGGACAGAAACCACCTGTAACTGGAACTGGTATCTATCTAGCATGGATATCAGACTGGATACATCAGGGAAAACAGTACGGGCCACCCATCACTCATGAATATAACTCAAATGACTGGTCTGACAATTCTATTGTGGTACAGGAGTTTACACATGCGCGGTGCGAATGGAATGGAATAGCGAATTGGTATTCCATTAATGGGAAGATTTGACGGGGAGGACGCGATAAATCGGGTCCCTACGAAACGGGCAATAAATTGTAGGGAGGACGCGATTTATCGCGTCCGTGGGTGTGTGGTGGGGCAACTATTTCCTGCAGCATCGTACCACGTCATTCACCATCACGATGCCACCCAGACCTGCGTAGTGCCGTCTCCGGAGCCAGAGGCGATACGCTTGCCATCGGGGGACCACGCTACTGCTCTCACCCAATCAGAATGCCCACGATACGTGTAGACATTTCCCCTAATTGCCGACGTGTTGCCCGATCAGATCCCTCACTACAGACTTTTCATGCAACAACAGCATAACAAATGGAAGCTGATGAGTCAAGAATGCTTCTCGTGTCTGTCTCTCTTCGTCGGAACTTGACCTTTCAAGAAGAGCATGCTACAGTAGCCATAAGCAGAGAAATATGACAGGAGCAGATCGCTATCACGTCAGTCACAAGCTCTCTCTAGGACTCTTTCCCCTGGTGAAGTTCTCGAGGAGAGGAGGATTTTTGTAGCATGGGGAGAAACATGACGAAGCAGGTGAACCAGCCGTGGGATACGCTCATGAAGCTGGTCATAGGGGAGAAGGCACAACAGGCGTTGGCATCACTGGCGCTCCCAGGAGTCGTGGTGGTAGGAGCACTGGACAAGGAATTGCGCATCACCAACATCGAAGGAGATCTCTTTCTGAGGGCCTATTTGGAGGGGCGTCGCGCAGTTGTTCACTTCGAGTTCCAGAAGAAAATGGAGTCAGAGAAGGAAGAAGAAGGAAAAGGAGTGGAAGATTGGGAAGCGTGGGAGAGAAAAAGAGGGAAAAGGGGTCGGGATGGCAAAAAGAAGAAAAAGGAAAAGCCGATGGATCGGCGGATGTGGGAATACAATTGTGCCATGGACATCCAAATGGAGTGTCCCGTGTATTCCATCTTGATCTACCTGATGCCAGAAGGGCCTGCGGTGGAATCACCATATATACAGGAAATTGCAGGTGCAGGGCACTCTTTTACGTTTCGAGTGATCAAGATGTGGGAAGTGGAGAAGGAGCAGCTGAAGAGACCGGAATATGCTGATCTGCTGCCATTATTGCCACTGACCAAAGGAGGCAATACCCCACAGGCAGTGGAAGAGATGGCTGAAGAACTCATGAGGAGGAATCAGTCGGATTTATTGCCCATAGGATTGTTTTGCGCGGGGCTGGTGCTCAAAGACGAGGTGGACCAGCTCTGGCTAACAGAAAGGTTTGGATCAATGGAAAGTATTCTGGAAGATTCGTGGGTCTATCAAAGAGTGATCGCCAAGGGAGGTCAGCAACAGTTGCGGCAGATGCTGGTGCGGCGGGTGCAGAAGCGCTTTCCGACGCTTGTACCTTTGGCAGAAGAGCAGGCAGCTCTCTTGCAGGATGTGGAGATCCTCAACACAGTGATCGATGCCATCAATGATGCAGAGACGCTTGAAGAGGCCCGGGGCATCCTAGAGGGATGTCGGCCTCACGAAGGACTCGCACAGCAATAACCTGACCTTTCAGGAAGAGCATGCTACAGAAGCCATAAGCAGAGAAATATGACAGGGGCTGATGGCTCTCGCGTCAGTCACAAGCTCTCGCTGGGACTCTTTCCCCTGGTGAAGTGCTCAAGGAGAAGGGGATTGTTGGAGCATGGGGAGAAATATGACGATGGATGAGCCCCAGATTTTTGAGGTGCTACTGGAAAGTATTCTGGAAGATTCGTGGGTCTATCAAAAAGTGCTCGCCCAGGGAGTAGTGCAAGGTGGTCAGCAACAGTTGCGACAGATGCTGGTGCGGCGGATGCAAAAGCGCTTCCCGACGCTTGTGCTTTTGGCAGAAGAGCAAGCAGTTCTCTTGGAGGATGTGGAGATCCTCAACAAAGTCATCAATGCCATCAATGATGCAGAGACGCTTGAAGAGGCCCGGGACATCCTAGAGGGATGTCGGCCTCACTAAGTGCACCTGGGCAGGAAGATGATCCGAGTGTGTCAGGGCATTCGCCCGCGACGGATCATGGATCGCGCCTAAGCGAGTGAGATGGGACATGACCCGCTCTCACGACGCTACCCACACTTGCACATCATCAAAAGAACCCGAGGCAAGGCGCTTGCCATCCGGTGACCACGCTCCAGCCAACACATAACCAGAATGCCCCTTATACGTGAAGACATGGCCCCCATCCACGGCATCCCATTCTGGCTGCTACTGCACTTGCCCAGTCCAGTTGCCCTGCTGAGCGATGCTCTTGAGCGTGGCACCCTGAGTGCAGTCGTAGTCGTCACTCTCACTGCTATAGCTTCCGCCTATGCCAGTAGCGCTACTAAAGGTTCCCTCAAGGTGTATGACTACGTAAGGTGCATGTTCTGTGCAAGTTACTCCGTTAGTATAGGCATACTTGTCGCTGGACATCGTTTCGGTAAAGGATAACTTACCTGCTTTATAGGTACCGCTACAGGTGGAGGTATATGTATCTATAAATGTGCCGATGTTGTCCGTTCCTTTGTATGTTTGCTGCGTCCCATCCCCACCTCCAGACCTACAGACCGACCCACTGCTAGGATCTGGCTTACCTGTGACATCCAATTTTAACTGCTGGGAAACTTGTCCATTAGGGAAGTAGGTTGCGTTGATGCTAAAGGTCTTATCGTCAGGTGGAGCACTATTGGGGCCTGGCGTGCCAGCTTGACCCTGTAGCACAATTTTGAGCGCTACACCTTTTTTGGTCGTATAACCACTTGTGTCTCGGGCTGTCAGTGTATGATCTCCTAGCGGCCAATTGCTCGTCACATTCAGCGTAATTGTGACGTTGCCATTGTTATCGCTTTGCGCTGCCGGTTTCCCTGGTACGACTTTATTATCTAGCAAAAAGGTGATAGGAGAAGAGCCAGAGAACTTATGGCCGCTGACACGAAAAGCCGTACTGGTCGAACCTGTCGGAGTCATATTGACCTCATATTGGCTGTTCACGGCAATGAAGGGCTGCGGTCGCGTAACTGCATAGACGAAAATGCCACCGCCAGTTGCTGCTCCCAGGACTACGAGAGCTGCGACTGCGATGAGTACGATCTTCAATTGATTATTTGTCTTCTTTGGTTCGGGTGGTAGTGGATAGAATTGTCGCTGGATGTCTTCACGGTTCAGCGAACTAGTTGGAGTTGGAGTATTGCCGCTAGCCATTTGCGTGGGCACCCAAGTTACATCGTAAAGATTCGATGGGTTGGGATTGTAGGGTGGTGGTGATGTATAGCCTGAAAACGGTGGTGGCTGATTGTCCTGCTGTTGACCGTAGGCTGTGTATGCCAATAGTTTCCCCTGAGCATCTGGTGGCAGACCAGGATGGCTCTCTCTGTTGGGTGTTGGGGGAAAAGAGGGGGACCATAACTGAGGCTCTTCATATCTAAACGTTGTATTGCCTATACTCTGCTCAAGCCGTCGCTCATTCACGTAGGTTCCATTCAGACTTCCCTGATCCATAATGCTAGTACGTCGTGCTTCCACGCGTATTAAGGCATGATGTGGCGATGCCTTGGTATCATTGATGATAAGTTGGTTATCTGGTGCATATCCAATCGTCAGCATTGGCGTATTCAAAACTATCAGGCCGAAGGGTCCTTGAAGGGTTGCAACCATCATATCCTCCTTTGTGGGTACCCATGCTTTTAGGCATGGGGAGGAAATAAAGGATAGGGGATTAATTTCCCATGGTAATCTCAAGAATATACTATAACATTTACTTGAAACTCTTCAATGGAGATAGTGACAAATATTAACCTAAAATACTCCCGTAAAAAACCCAAGACCCCGACATGTGTCGAGGCCCTGTGTCGACCGGGTAACCCAGTCCTTATCTACAGTAGGATTGGGTGAGAAATAACTTATGCATCTTTGAGACTGCTCAGGCTTCTCAGAATGCCAAATTAATTCTTACTCGTGCCTATAGAGTATATCCTGACATTTATCAACTGGCAAATTGGCAAATGCTGTATGCGAGTTTACTTTTTATTCTCATACATGTATACTTAGATTAAAGATTGCATGGAGGCTAGTAGTGAAAGTTCGTGACGTTATCAAACTTGTCGAAGCCGATGGATGGTACTATGTGGGAACGCGGGGAGATCATCGACAGTATGAGCATCTGACAAAGAAGGGTCGGGTAACTATTCCAGGACATCCTAGTGATGAAATGCATCCAAAGACGTGTCACACGATCTTAGTGCATCAAGCACAAATTGACAAAAAACAGATAAGGAGAAAACATTGAGATACTTGGTTGTTATCGAAAAAGGTTTAAACTCACGCGGGATTGAAAGCTATAGTGCATTTTCTCCTGATGTCCCAGGATGTGCTACAACGGGGAAAACGCGAGCAGAAGTTGAGCGACGTATGCAAGAAGCATTGGAATTTCATCTGGAAGGAATACTAGAAGACAATGATCCCCTTCCAGAGCCGCATACTGCCCCTGACGATCCTGACATTGCTGGAGATCCAACTCTGACCCCCATTTACATGGATATTCCCATTCCTCATCGGGCAGCGTAATTCGTTTGGGCATTAGTAGGCTCATCTAAGGGACTTCCAAGTTTTTAATTGTCCCATCTGGACTGGGTGACCTGTGGATCTCCTGGGATGATTTATTCTTTGGGAGTCCCTAAGCTGGAGCTTGCGCTTTATTGATAGTCACGTTACCAATGCCAACATGCAGTGTCAACTGTGCATTGACGAGTGGCCCCGCAGAAGAATTGAGGGGACCATGATAGCTTGTCGTATCCTTATCTTTTTGCAGTAAATCCTGTTGAAGAGGAAATTGACTATTGATCGAGCCGCTAACTGCATAGGCTTCCAGGGTCACATTGATATTGCTGGGAAGCGTGATGTCTATCTGCTTTTCTCCCTCCAGGGTGTAAAAAGCTGTTTGGTTGGGGTCAGCGGCCTGAGCAAGATAGCCGTTGAAGGTAATGGCTCCGGCCGTGGATAGTCGTGAACCATCGGCAAGTGCTGCATGAGTGACTGTGATATCGTTGTTGTTCTGTGGGTTGCCACGGTTGTCCTTGATGTTCAAGACTCCGCTGACCCCATCTACAGAGATGTTCCCGGCTGATTCTATGTTGACTATCGTCGATGGTCCAGTGGCTGGTAGTGCATTGGGAGGGATAGTGATGGTCAGGTCAACGCTGGCGTTAGTAGACCCGGAAGGAAGTGTGATGTTGGCGGTCAATGTATTGTTTGTATCCGCCGGGGCAGTTGTAGGAGGTGATGAGGGCTTGTTGGCCTCTGGAGCCGTTGATGTTGTATCGCTTGGTGTGGCAGTAGCCTGAAGTTTCGTACAGGAGAGTGGCCCGGTTACTGTCTCTGGCGGCTGTACTGCAACTGCCATGTGTTGAAATTCCTGGTCAGCCTCTGCCTGACTGCTCACCTGTACTTTTTTGGTGATCGTCACGGTTGGATTGTTTACCGCAGGATCGGCTTTCAATACCACATCGCCGATCACGTTACATATGACAATCTGGGAAATGCTGCTGAGAGGGACGGTCTGCGTTTCCTCCATTGAGATTGTCCGGCTGGCAGGGGTGAGAACGGGGATGGATAACTTGCTGTTCTGCAGTGAGTAAATACCACTCACGACAATGATGGCAAGTGCGAGTACTGCCAGAACGACGCCGATGGCGCAGCCTGTGAATAGAGAAGGCCAGATGCTACGCTGCTGTGGTTGAGGACGAGGCGTGCGTGCATAGGATGTGCGCGAGGATGATCGATGAGGCGAACGTGTGGCTGGTGATCGGTATCGTGGGGACGATGAGCGTGCGGGACGTGAAGATGGCGGGC
>Ga0193729_1001829_pt1 | contig 10758 bp, 7 predicted proteins | sample U1c2metaG_FD_143036 | JGI IMG/M metagenome (GOLD analysis project Ga0193729, IMG submission 143036) | Soil microbial communities from a riparian zone of the East river system, Colorado, United States - U1c2 | ecosystem: Environmental > Terrestrial > Soil > Riparian zone | place: USA: East River... | reverse complement strand
GCATGGCGAACGCCGTCTTGCGCCGCTCCTCGCGGTCGAGCTGCGTGCGCTGCTTCTCGGCCAGCTTGTCGTATTCGGGATTGATGTAGCCGATGAAGTTATAGCCCTTCTCGGCGTAGCTCGAATGGTAGAGGCTGTAGAGGAACTCGTCGGGATCGCTGCGCTCGGGCCGGCCGACCATGCGCCACATCGTGGTGTCCCACTTGTCACGGCTGAACCAGATGAGCTGGGTCTGCGCCTGGCGCTGCAGGGGCTTGACGTCGACCTCCAGCCCGAGCTGGCGCCATTGCTGGGCGATCAGCTGCGACGCCTGGTAGCTCTGCGGCAGGGCCGCCTGCGGCCAGGTGTAGAGGTTGATCTTGCGCACCTTCTCGGTCGGGCCTTGCGCGAAGGCCGCGGTCGCCAACCCCAGCGCGGCGAATGCCGCCGCTGCAGCAATCGTGAGCTTCCTCATGACGCCTCCTTGGCCAGGGCGGGACGCGCCTGGCGCGTGTATCGGTTTTGCGGAACGCGTAAACCCAAATTCTCGCGCAACGTCGTGCCTTCGTACTCGGTGCGGAAGATGCCGCGCCGTTGCAGCTCGGGAACGACCAGGCGGCAGAAATCCTCGAACGGCTTGGGATAGTGGTTGCACACGACGTTGAAGCCGTCGGCCGCCTCTTCCTTCAGCCACGCTTCCATCTCGTCGGCCATGTATTCGGGCGTGCCGATCAGCACACGATGGCCGGTGCCGGCGGCGGTGTGGCGGGCGATCTGGCGCAAGGTCATGTTGCCCTCGCGCGCGGTGCGCACCACCAGGGCCTGGCGAGCCTTGGCGGCATTGCTGGGTGGCAGCTCGGGCAGCGGGCCGTCGAGCGGAAACTTGGTGAGATCGAGGCCGCCCGAGATATGCGACAGCGACTGCAGCGCCACGTCGTCGGGCATCAGCGACTGCAGGTATTCGTAGTTCTCGCGCGCCTCGTCCATGGTGCGGCCGAGCACGGGGGTGAGGCCGGGCATGATCTTTATGTCGTCCGGCGTGCGCCCGTATCGCGCCGCGCGGCTCTTGATGTCGGCGTAAAAGGCCTTGGCCTCGTCGATTTTCGTCTGGGCGGTGAACACCACGTCGGCGGTGCGCGCCGCGAGCTCGCGCCCGGCCTCGGACGAGCCCGCCTGCGCCACCACCGGCCAGCCCTGGGGCGAGCGGGTGATGTTGAGGGGTCCCTTGACCTTGAAATGCTTGCCGACGTGGTCGAGGAAGTGGACCTTGTCGCGGTCCATGTAGACGCCGCTTTGCTTGTCGCGCAGCAGGCCGCCGTCTTCCCAGCTGTCCCACAGGCCGATCACGACCTCGTAGAATTCGGCGGCGCGCTCGTAGCGCTCGGCATGCGCCAGATGCTCGTCGAAGCCGAAATTCTCCGACTCGTCCTCGATCTGCGAGGTCACCAGGTTCCAGCCGGCGCGGCCGCCGCTGATATGGTCGATCGAGGCGAAGCGGCGGGCGATGTTGTAGGGCTCGTTGTAGGTCGTGGTCGCGGTCGCGACCAGGCCGATCCGGCTCGTCACCATGGCGAGCGCGGCGAGCGTCGCCGTCGGCTCGAGCTTGACGGTGCGCGAGAGCTTGGCGCGGGTGCGCTCGCCGCGCGCCAGCGCCCGGCTGCCGGCCACGCCCACCGTGTCCTGGAAGAAGATCGTGTCGAACTTGGCGGCTTCCGCCACTTGCGTGATGTGGGCGTACTCCTTGAAGTCCATATCGGCCGTGGGGACCGCATCGGGATGACGCCAGCCGGCCAGGTGATTGCCGGGCACGCTGAAGAAGCCGCCAAGCCTGAGCTGACGACGCTTGTTACCGGCCATCGCTGAACCCTGAGCCATGATTGTCACCCCGAGCGAAGCGAGGGGCCTTTGAGGCAACAGGAAAGGTCCCTCGCTGCGCTCGGGATGACAGCGGGGCCTGCAACAGACAGCCGCGATTCCAGGTACTAGTCATTGGACGCTGCCGCATTCACCTGGACGCTCGTGCGATTCTTCGTATGCACGTTCGGCGGAATCGGCACACCCAGGTTTTCCCTGAAAGTCTTGCCCTCGTACTCGGTGCGGAAGATGCCGCGCCGCTGCAGCTCGGGAATGACCATGGTCACCCATTCCTCGAGCGGCTTGGGATAGTGCGGGAACAGCAGGTTGAAGCCGTCGCAGGCGCCGGCCTCGAGCCAGGCCTGCATGTCGTCGGCAAGCTGCTTGGGCGTGCCATAGAGGACGCGATGGGCCTGGCTCATGGCGAGAACGCGGCCGATCTCGCGGATGGTCATGCCGCGCTTGCCCATGGCGATGATCATCTCCTGGCGCGCCCGCGCGGCGTTGCTGGGCTTCAGCTCGGGCAAAGGTCCGTCGGGGTCGCAGGCGAAGATGTCGACGCCGCCGGCGAGGCGCGCCACGCCCGCGATGCCGACGCCGTCATCGACCAGCGAGCGCAGCTCTTCGTATTTCTCGCGCGCTTCCGTTTCGGTGCGGCCGACGATCGGCATGATGCCGGGAAAGATGCGGATGTCTTCCGGCCCGCGCCCATATTTCGTCACGCGCGAACGCATGTCGTTGCAGAACTCCTGACCTTCCTTGATGGTGGTCTGCGCCGTGAACACCATGTCGGCGGTGCGGGCGGCGAGTTCCATGCCGGTGTCCGAGGAGCCGGCCTGCGCCACGACCGGGCGGCCCTGCGGCGAGCGCGCCACGTTCAAGGGCCCGCGCACCGTGAAGTGCTTTCCCTTGTGACGCAGGATGTGCATCTTGTCGTAGTCGAACCACATGCCGCTTTTCTTGTCGCGCAGGAAGGCGTCGTCTTCCCAGCTGTCCCACAGGCCGATCACGACGTCGTGGAACTCCGCGGCGCGGTCGTAGCGCACGCCATGCTCGAAATGCTGGTCGCGACCGAAATTCACCGCCTCGTCCTCGGCTTGCGAGGTGACGAGGTTCCAGCCGGCGCGGCCGCCGCTGATGTGGTCGATGGTGAGGAAGCGACGCGCGACGTTGTAGGGCTCGTTGTAGGAGGTCGTGCAGGTCGACACCAGGCCGATACGGCTGGTGATCGCGGCGAGGGCGGCGATCGCGCTCACCGGTTCGATATGGGCCTGCCTGCCGTTCTTCACGCGGAACGGCTTGGCGCCATAGACCGCGGTGCTGCCGGGGATGGCGACGCTGTCCTGGAAGAACATGCAGTCGAGCTTGCCGCGCTCGGCCATGCGCGCCATGTCGGCGAGATGCCGGAAGTCGAGGTCGGTCTCGCAGATCGCGTCGGGATGGCGCCAACCCGTTGGATGGCAGCCTGGAACACTGAAGAAGGCGCCGAAGCGCAACTGGCGCCGGGCCATCGTCATTGGGTCACCGTCATGCGAACTGTCCGGAATGCATGCAGTTAGTATGCCAACGAAGCGGGCTGACGCGAATGTCAAAACCGCTGCCGCAAGACGTATTATGGTGCCGTCCATGGAAACCCTGAACCACGCCGAAACGCCCGAGAAGGACCTGCCGCTGCGCTACGACATACGGTTGCTCGGGCGCATCCTGGGCGACACGGTGCGAGCCCAGGAAGGTGATGCGGTGTTCGAACTCGTCGAACACATCCGACGCACCGGAGTCCAGTTCCATCGCAACGCCGACGAGGCCGCCCGGCAGGAGCTGCAGACGATCATGAGCGGCCTGCCGACGGACCAGGCGCTGCGCATCATCCGGGCTTTCGGCTATTTCTCGCATCTCGCCAACCTCGCCGAAGACCAGCACCACATCCGCCGCACCCGTGCCTACGCCATGGCCAAGGCGCCGCCGCGGCAGGGCACGATGGCCTACGCGCTCGATCGCGCCCGCAACACGGGCCTCTCCCGGGAACAACTGCAGGCATTCTTCGCCCACGCGCTGTGCAGCCCGGTCCTGACGGCGCACCCGACGGAGGTCCGCCGCAAGAGTTCGATCGACCGCGAGATGGAGATTGCGCGGCTGCTCGACGAGCGCGACCGCGTCGAGTTCACGCCGGAAGAGCTCGCCGCCAACCGCAGGGCGTTGCGTCGCGCCGTGCTCACTTTGTGGCAGACCAGCCTGGTGCGCGGCAAGCGCCTCAGGGTGATCGACGAGGTCGCCAACGGCCTGGCCTACTACGACCATACCTTCCTGCACGCGCTGCCGATTTTCTATGCCGACCTCGAGGATCGCCTCGGCGGCATCGAAGCGGCCTGGCGGGACCTCGACGTGCCGTCCTTCCTGCGCATGGGCAGCTGGATCGGCGGCGACCGCGACGGCAATCCCTTCGTCACGGCCGACGTGACGGCGCAGGCGCTCGCCATGCAAAGCCAGCGGGCGCTGCGTTTCTATCTCGATGAGCTGCATCTGCTGGGCAGCGAGCTGCCGCTCGATGGCCGCATCGTGCGCATCTCCGATGCGCTCGGCGCGCTGGCGGAACGCTCGCCCGACCGCTCGCCGGAGCGCCACGACGAACCCTACCGGCGCGCCATCGTCGGCATCTACGCCAGGCTGGCCGCCACCGCCTGGGCGCTCGACAGGCTGGAAGCGCCACACCCTGCGGTTGGACCGGCACCGGCCTATGAAGCGGCGGGCGAGTTGCAAGCCGACCTCGACACGCTCTCCGACTCGCTCGCCGCCAACGGCTCGGCCGCGCTGGCGCGCGGCCGCTTGCGGTCGTTGCGGCGCGCGGTCGACGTCTTCGGTTTTCATCTCGCCTCGCTCGACCTGCGGCAGAATTCCGATGTGCATGCCCGCGTCATGGCCGAATTGGTCGAGGCGGCCGGAGTCTGTGCCGACTACGGGACACTGGCCGAGGACGCGCGCGTGGCGCTCCTCGCCGGCGAGATGGGCAACCCGCGGCCGCTGGCGGCGCTGCAGCAGTCATACGGCGACGAAACGGCCGGGGAACTCGCGATGCTGCGCGTGGTGGCGGATGCGCACCGCCGCTATGGCCCCGCCGCCGTGCCGACTTACGTGATCTCCAAGGCCGACAGTGTCTCCGACATCCTGGAAGTGGCGGTGCTGCTCAAGGAAGTGGGGTTGCTGCGCCCGCGCGAGGGCCGGCTCGACGTCGACATCGCGCCGCTGTTCGAGACCATCGGCGACCTGCAGCGTTGCGGCGGGATCATGGACGAGCTTTTGGGCCTGCCGGCCTATCGCCGGCTGCTCGCCTCGCGTGGCGGCACCCAGGAGGTGATGCTGGGTTATTCCGACAGCAACAAGGACGGCGGCTACCTGACCTCGACCTGGGAGCTCTACAAGGCCGAGCTGGTGCTGATCGATGTCTTCCGGCGACACCAGGTCGGGCTGCGCCTGTTCCATGGCCGCGGCGGCTCGGTCGGCCGGGGCGGTGGGCCGAGCTACGAGGCGATCCTGGCGCAGCCGCCCGGGGCCGTGCAGGGCCAGATCCGCGTCACCGAGCAGGGCGAAGTGATCGCCGGCAAGTATTCCAACGCGGAAGTCGGTCGGCGCAACCTCGAAACCCTGGCTGCGGCAACGCTCGAGGCGACGCTGCTCGAAGGGAACCGAGCTCCGCCACCCGGCGACTATCTCGCGATCATGGAAGAACTGTCGGCGCATGCCTTCCGTGCCTATCGCAATCTGGTCTACGAGACCGAAGGCTTCGACCGGTACTTCCGCGAATCCACGGTACTGGAGGAAATCGCCAGCCTCAATATCGGCAGCCGTCCGGCGTCGCGCTCGGGCCGCCAGCGCATCGAGGACCTGCGCGCCATCCCCTGGGTGTTCAGCTGGGCGCAATGCCGCCTGATGCTGCCGGGCTGGTTCGGGTTTGGCGCGGCAGTCAAGGCGTGGACCGGCGCGCGCTCCGGCGACGGGATGGCGACGCTGCAGGCGATGCATGACGAGTGGCCGTTCTTCCGGACCGTGCTCTCGAACATGGACATGGTGCTGGCCAAGAGCGACATCGCCATCGCCTCGCGCTACGCCGAGCTGGTCGCCGACGCCAAGCTTCGCCAGGCGATCTTCAGCCGACTGCGCGAGGAGTGGCAGGCCTCGATCGACGCGGTCCTCGCCATCACGCGGCAGCACACTCTGCTGGAGAGCAATCCCTTGCTGGCGCGCTCGATCCGCAACCGCTTTCCCTACATCGATCCGCTCAATCACGTGCAGATCGAATTGCTGCGGCGCCATCGGGCAGGCGACGCCGACCCCGGCGTCGTGCAGGGCATTCACCTCAGTATCAATGGTATCGCCGCCGGCCTGCGCAACAGCGGGTAGGTATGCCGTAGTGCACTTTTCAGCGGCTCTCCGTTCGACTATAAGTTGCATGTGGCCGTCTCGCGACGTCGCGTTACATTTGCGCGACAGGCTGGAACCTCTTCGGTACTGCAGCGTTTCACGTCGGGGCGCTCCTATTCCGGATACCGTCCCTGGAACAGCGCTCCGCGTTCCGAAACTCTTTATGGGGGATGGATCATGCTCAAGAAGCTATTGGTTGTATTTGCGGCGACTTTCCTATTGGGCGCCTGCGCCTCGGAACCGCCGCCTCCGCCGCCACCGCCGCCGCCGCCCGTGGCGCAGGCGCCCACCTTCATGGTATTCTTCGACTGGGATAGCGCGCGGCTCTCGCCTGCTTCTTTGAATGTGATCACCCAGGCGGTCACGGCCTTCCGGTCCACCGGCAACGCCCGCATCACGGCGACCGGCCACACCGATACGACGGGCCCTGAAAGCTACAACATGGCGCTGTCGCTCCGGCGAGCCAATGCAGTAAAGGACGAATTGGTCCGCCAAGGCGTACCGGCCCCGGCCATCACCGTGATCGGCAAGGGCGAGTCCCAGCTGCTGGTACCGACCGGTGACAACGTGCGCGAACCGCAGAACCGCCGCGTCGAGATCGTGGTCGGTGGCACCGGCGGCCAAGTAGTGTCGAGCGTCTTCTCGGACCCACGGTCCTACTGCAAAGCCTTGAGCGACAAGGTGCGCCAGTTCCGCACCTCGCAGGTCGATACCGTTGAAGCGGCAGCGATCGCCCAGTGCGAGGCGGGGAACTACCAGGCCGGCATCCCGGTGCTCGAGGATTCCCTGATCACCAACAAGATCCCGCTTCCGGCGCCCGGCTACCGCTGGCCCGGACAGCCCATTGTGATGCGCTGAGCGATTGCCTTCGACAGGTGGCAAGCGGCAACGCTTGCCACCCCTTTGAAGAAAAGGTGAAGAAAAGGCGGCCCTCGCGAGGGCCGCCTTTTTCATGGGCGGAGGCGCGTCAGTTGAGCCGCGCGGCTTCGGCCATCGCTTCCAGCGCCTCGGGCTGGCGGGAACGCACGTTGAGCGAATCGGCGCCGCTCTCCTCCCACGCGCGATAGCGCTGGCGGATGCGGGCCGGCGGTCCGACCAGCGACTTCATGTCGACCCACTCGTCGGGCACGGCGGCGATGGCTTCGTCCTTGCGGCCTGCCAAGTAGAGTTCCTGGATGCGCTTTGCCGCATCGCCGAAACCGCGCCGCACCATGATGTCGTTGTGGAAGTTCTTGCTGCGGTGGCCCATGCCGCCGACGTAGAGCGCGACCTCTGGTTTGAGCCTGGCGAGCGCGCCGGCGACGTCGTTGTCGACCTCGACATGCACCGAGGCGTGGACGGAAAAGTTCGCGAAACCCTTGCCGTTGCCGGCCCGGCGGAAGCCCTCTTCGAGCCAGGGCCGGTACTCTTCCATGACGCCGGGCATGAAGCCCATGGGCAGCCAGCCATCGGCGATCTCGGCCGTGAGCTTGACCGTCGATTCGTTGCCGGTTGCCAGGTAGATCGGGATGTTGGGATTCATGTGCAGGATGGATTTCAGCGGCTTGCCGATGCCCATGGCACCCGGCCCGCTGTAGGGCAGGGCGATCTCGCGGCCGTCGTGGGTGACCGGCGCCTCGCGGGCGAAGATCTTGCGCATGATCGCGACGTAGTCGCGGATGCGCCAGTAGGGCTTGCCCCACGGCTGGCCATACCAGCCTTCGACGATCTGCGGGCCCGAGACGCCCAGGCCAACGATGAAGCGGCCGCCGCCGGCCATCGCATCGACCGTCGCCGCCGACATCGCCGCGTTCGCCGGCGTCCGGGCGGCCAGTTGCATGATGCCGGTGCCGAGCTTGATGCGGCTGGTGTGCGCCGCCAGGAAGGCGAGCGGCGTCACCGCGTCGGAGCCATAGGCTTCCGCCGTCCACACCGAGTCGTAGCCCAGTTCTTCGGCGCGCTGCACGAGCTTCACCGGAATGTCGAGATGCGCGCCGGAATAGCCGATCGCCAGGCCCAGTTTCATCGCGGTTCCTCCTGTGCTGCGGGGAAACTATAGTGGCCCGCAACGTCGCCTGGGAGGACTGAAGATGCAACGCATAGCGACGGGCTTCGGCCTGATCGAAGGCCCCGTCTGGGATCCCGGCCGCGGGCTCTATTTCAGTGACGTCATCAATGGTGGCGTGCATCTGCTCGATCACGCCGGCGCGGTGTCGCCGGTGATCCCCAAGCGGCGCGGCATCGGCGGCATGGCGCTGCATGCCGCGGATGGCCTGGTGGTTGGCGGACGCGACATCGCCTTCGTCCGGCTGGCCGACGGCAACACGCGGCCGCTGCTTTCCCTGGACGCCATCCCCGGCGCCACCGGCTTCAATGATCTCACCGCCGACGGGGCAGGGCGGATCTATGTCGGCTCGCTCGCCTTCCGGGTCTTTGGCGGCGATACGCCGAAGCCCGGCCATCTTCACGTGATCGACCTCGACGGTACGATGCGCACGCTGTCGGACGACGTCGTGCTGACCAACGGTCTTGGTTTTTCTCCCGATGGGCGCCGCCTCTATCATTCCGATTCCCGCGCCTCGCTGGTCCGCGTTTACGATGTGAACCCCGATGGTTCGGTGAGCCCATGGCGCAAATTCGCCACCGTCGATGCGGAAGGCGTGCCGGATGGACTGAAGGTGGCGATCGACGGTTCGATCTGGGTCGCCGACGCGCATGGCGGCAGAGTGATCGTGTTCAACGAGGACGGCACGCATCGGCAGGATGTGCCGGTGCCCTTGCCGATGGTCACCAGCCTGTGCTTCGGGGGCGACGACCTCCGCGATCTCTACATCGTTACCGGATCACGCGGCGGGCCGTCGGAAAACTGCGGCAGTATCTTCCGCAGCCGGGTCGACATCGCCGGCCTGGCGCTGCCTCCGGCACGCGTCGCCGTTTGATCGAGGAGTCCCATGAAAGTCTTTGTCTTCGACCTTTTGGCGTACGGCGAGAACCTCGACCATCTGAAGGCGGGCTCCGAGCTGCCCTATCCCTTGAGCAAGCGACATTTCAAGTCGGACGTGGCGGTCCGCACCTACGCCGAGCACCTCGATGCCTGGGAAGAGATGGACCGGCTGGGCTATGACGGCGTCGGCTTCAACGAGCATCATTGCTCGCCCTACGGGCTGATGAATTCGCCCAACCTGATGGCGTCGGCCGCCGCGCAGCGCACCAGGAAGCTCAAGCTCCTGATCTACGGGAATCTGCTGCCGCTGCATGAGCCGCTGCGGCTGGCCGAGGAGCTGGCGATGCTCGACTGCCTGTCGAACGGCCGCCTGATCTCGGGCTTCGCGCGCGGCATCCCGCGCGAATACCAGGTGCACAATGTGCCGCTGGCCGAATCGCGCGCCCGTTTCGAAGAGGCCTTCGAGATCGTCACCCGCGCCTGGACCGAGGACATCTTCTCCTACGAGGGCAAGTTCTGGTCGTACAAGGACGTGGCGATCTGGCCCCGCCCGGTGCAGCAGCCCCATCCCGAGATCTGGATCCCGATCGTCGGCAGCAAGGAATCGATCGAGTTCGCCGGCAGGCACGACATCCCGATCACCCCGGGTCTCGGCGGCGGCGGGCTGCGCAACGACATCATCGCCTATTACGCCAAGTGCCTCGCCAATGCCGGTCATCGCATCACGCCCAACCATCTGTCGCTCGGCATCAACGCCTACGTCGCCGATTCAAAAGCCCAGGCGGTCAGGGAAATGGCGCCCTATCACCTCTATTTCAATCGCACGCTGTTCAGCCACGGCAACTTCACCGAAACCGCGCTGCAGCGCCAGGCGGGCTACTCCAGCCAGAGCTCGACCGACTATGTGCGGCCCGAGAACCAGCGTGCCGCCGCCCTGCTGCGCGAGGATTTCCGCAACCTCACCCTGGCCGATGTCGAGCGGCAGGCCGAGACCCTGCCGTGGGGAACGCCGCAGGAAGTGACGCCGCGGCCGAGGGCGCCGGCGCCAACATGGTGCAGATCAGCCTCAACCGGGGCGCCATGCCCCAGGAGATGTTCATCGAGCAGATCCGCCGCTTCGCCCACGACGTGCTGCCCGCGCTGCAGGCACACCAAGTCAAGCGCGTGCCGGCCGCCGAGGCCGTGCCCGCCTAGGGTTTCCGACAGAAATGGGGAATTTGCGATAGCAAAATAGGGGATACCTCCGATGCGCAGCGAACCGGGCGCCGGCAAGCAAAGAGGGGGAGGAAGACCATGGTGATGACGAACAGGGCTTCCGCCGGCGCGGACTCGCAAACCTTCGGCGGCCTCCAGCTGCGAGTCGCCGTGCTGTGCGGCCTCATCCAGGCGCTCGACGGCTACGATCTCTCGGCCATCGGACTCGCCGTGCCTTCGCTCACCAAGGCCTGGTCGATGCCGCCGGCCGCCTTCACCCAGGCCTTCGCACTCTCCAGCGTCGGCATCATGGTGGGCGCCATGCTCGCCGGACCGATCGCCGACCGCTTCGGCCGCAAGCCCGTGCTGCTGCTCTCGGTCGCGCTGTTCGG
>Ga0193729_1001828_pt1 | contig 10765 bp, 8 predicted proteins | sample U1c2metaG_FD_143036 | JGI IMG/M metagenome (GOLD analysis project Ga0193729, IMG submission 143036) | Soil microbial communities from a riparian zone of the East river system, Colorado, United States - U1c2 | ecosystem: Environmental > Terrestrial > Soil > Riparian zone | place: USA: East River... | reverse complement strand
TGGCCGGCTACGGTGACTGCCGTGGCGCGCGGAGCGGTCTCTCGCAACCCAGGAGCGGAGCGCGGCTCGGCCCGCAGGCCGGATGCCGTTTACGGCAAGGGTCTGCGCGCGCTGAGCATCTCGACGGTCGCCGTCATGGCGCTCGCGCTGGCGCTCGTCTTCTTCTACGCCCCGCTGGATGCCGAACAGGGCTTTTTGCAGAAGATCTTCTACGTGCACGTGCCGCTTGCGATCGTCGCGCTGTGCGGGTTCGTCGTGGGCGGGCTGTTCGCGATCCAGCACCTGCGCACGAGCGACCCGCGCTGGGACATGCGCTCCTACGTGGCGATCCACATGAGCCTGATCTTCGGCGTCGCCACGCTGATCACCGGCTCAATCTGGGCGAAGGGCTCGTGGGGACATTGGTGGGTGTGGGACGAGCCGACGCTCGTCTCCTTCCTGATCGTCTTCCTGCTGTACGCGACCTACCAGCCGCTGCGCTTCGCGATCGAGGACCCCGAGCGCCAGGCGCGTTACGCGTCGGTGTTCGCGATCACCGCGGGCGCTTTCGTGCCGCTGAACTTCATCGCGGTGCGCGCCTCCACCGCATATGTCCATCCGCGCGTGCTCGGCGCGACCTCGAACCTGCCGGGGCAGATGGCGCTCACGTTCGTCGTCTCGCTGGCGGCGATCGCGCTGCTGTACACGACGCTCTACAGATACGAGCTGACGGCCAAGCACGCGCGCGCGCAACTGCGCGCGCTGCGCCGCCTGGCAGACCGGCGGGCGGGCGCCTCCGAATCCACACGGCGACCGCGCAGCGCCGCCCCGAGCCTCCATCCGGCGCCGACGATCGGCGCGTCGGCGACGGGCGGGCGGTGATCGGATGGGCGCGCTGATCCTCGGAGAGCTGCCGGCCCTCCCGCTGCACGAGGCGGGTAAGTATGTCGCGGGTGCGTACATCGTCCTGTTCGCCCTCGTGCTCGTGTACGTCGCGATCATGGCGATCCGCCTCAGCCGCATCGAGCGAAGCCTCGGAGAGCTGCTCGAGCAGGAGCAGGCCAGCGCCACGCGAGAGTCCGAGGCATCCCGGACCGCCCAGCAGGAGTCGACGCTCGCATGAGCGAGTTGCTCGCGCTCGGCATCTCGCACAAGACCGCACCGGTGGCGTTGCGCGAGCGCGTGGCGTTCACCGAGTCCGAGGCGACCGAGTTCGCGCGCCAGGCCGCGGCCACGGCCGAGGTGCGCGAGGCGGTCGTGATCTCCACTTGCAACCGCACGGAGATCTACCTGGTCGTCGGTGACGCGGTACGCGCCGAGTCCGACGTGCTCGGCCTGCTGGCCGGACGCGCCGCGATCCGCCCGACGGAGCTGGCCGAGGCGATCTACTCGCCGCGCAACTGCGACGCCGCACGCCAGCTGTACCGCGTGACGGCCGGACTGGAGTCGATGATCGTCGGCGAGGCGGAGATCCAGGGCCAGGTCAAGCGAGCGCACGAGGCGGCGATGCGCGCCGGCCTCACCGGGCCGCTGTCGAACCGCCTGTTCGCGGCCGCGTTGAGCACCGGCAAGCGCGTACGCACCGAGACGAGCATCGGCTCGAGTCGCGTGAGCATCCCCTCGGTGGCCGTCGATCTGGCGCTGAGCAAGCTCGGCGGGCTGGAGGACCGCCACGTGGTCGTCCTGGGGGCCGGCGAGACGAGCGAGTTGACGGCGCGGGCGCTCGCGGAGCAGGGCGCGGGGACGTTCTTCGTCGCCAACCGCCACGCCGACCGCGCGCTGAGCCTCGCGCAGCGCTTCGGTGGCACGGTCGTCGGGCTCGACGGCCTGCCCGAGCAGCTGCTGCGCGCCGACATCGTGCTCTGCTCGACGTCCTCGCCGCATCCGATCGTCGGCTGCGAGGAGCTCGAGCAGGTGATGCGCGAGCGGCGCGAACGTCCGCTGCTGTTGATCGACATCGCCGTGCCGCGCGACGTCGAAGCAGCGTGTGGCGAGCTGCAGGGCGTGAGCTTGTACGACATCGACGACCTGCAGGCGGTCGTCGCTCGCAACCTGAGCATGCGCGCGGAGGAGGCGCCCCGCGCGCAGGAGATCGTCGAGGAGGAGATCCACCGCTTCGCCCGCTGGCTGGGCCAGCTCGAGACGCTGCCGACGGTCACGGCCCTGCGCGAGCACGGCAATGAGCTCGTCGAGCAGGTCCTGGCGGAGAACTCGGGCCGCTGGGAGTCGGCCTCGCCACGCGATCTCGCGCGCATCGAGGCTGTCGCGAGGGCCGTCATGAGCCGCCTGCTGCACGAGCCGACGATTCGCCTGCGCAGCTTCTCGGACGAGCGCGGCCACGCAAGCCTGGAGCTCGTGCGTGAGCTGTTCGGCCTGCGCGACGACGCGCCGACGCAAGAGCAGCCGCCGGCGGCTGAGTTGGCCGAGGTGCACGACCTGCCTGTGCCATCGATGGTGCGGCGTCGTCGCGAGCGCTGATGCGCCTCGGAACCCGTGCGAGCGCGCTGGCGCTGGCACAGGCGAGGCTCGTCGTCGACCGATTGGAGATCGACCAGGGCGAGGTCGAGATCGTCCCGATCGTGACGCGCGGCGATCGGCAGGCATCGAGCGAGGACGAGCGCGCGCTGAGCGCCGAGGACAAGTCGCGCTGGGTCAGCGAGCTGGAGGGCGCGCTCGCGCGCGGTGAGGTCGACCTGGCCGTCCACTCCGCCAAGGATCTCCCCGGCGAGCTCGCCGACGGGCTCGTCCTGGCCGGCGCGCCGCGGCGCGCGGGCCCCGAGGACGCACTGTGCGGAGCCGCGAGCCTGGAGGATCTGCCGGCGGGGGCGCGGGTCGGCACGAGCAGCGTCCGCCGCGCCGCCCAGCTGCGCGCCGCGCGCGACGATCTACACCTCGTCGCGATGCGCGGCAACGTCGACACGCGCCTGAGCAAGCTCGAGCGCGGCGAGTTCGACGCGATCGTCCTCGCGCGTGCCGGGCTGCAGCGGCTCGGCCGCGAGGACGCCATCGGCGACGTGCTCGATCCGGCGCGCTTCGTGCCGGCGCCCGGTCAGGGCACGCTGGCGCTCGAGGCCCGCGCCGACGACGCGCGCGTGCAGGACGCGCTGGCGGCGATCGTCGACGCCGACGCCTTCGCCTGCCTGCTCGCCGAGCGGGCACTCGCGCGGTCTCTGGATGCGGACTGCTACACGCCGCTCGGCGCACACGCCACGCCGTGGAATGGCCGGCTGCGGCTGCGCGCGTGGTTGGGGCTCGTCGACGGCTCGGCGTGGACGAGCGACGAGCTTCTCGGCGACGCGGACGATCCGCAGGCGCTCGGACGGGCGGTCGCCGAGCGCATCGCGCTCACGCGCGGCGCGATGGAGCGCGAGCCGGCGGACGCGTGAGCGGTCGCGTGTACCTCGTCGGCGCGGGTCCCGGCGACCCCGGCCTGCTGACGGCCCGTGCGCTGGAGCTGATCGGCGCGGCGGAGGTGATCCTGTATGACCGCCTGATCCCGCCCGCGGCGCTCGACGGCGCGCGCGCCGACGCCGAGCTGCTGTTCGTCGGAAAGCAGGGTGGCGGCGAGTCGGTCCCGCAGGAGCAGACCGAGGAGCTGATGGTGCGTCGCGCGCGGGACGGCAAGCTCGTCGTGCGGCTGAAGGGCGGCGACCCGTTCGTGTTCGGGCGCGGCGGCGAGGAGGCGCTCGCGCTGCGTGCCGCCGGGATCCCCTTCGAGGTCGTGCCGGGCGTGACGGCCGGCGTGGCGGCGCTTGCCTACGCGGGCATCCCGGTCACCCACCGCGGGCTCGCCGGCGCCGTGGCTTTCGTGACCGGCCGCACCGAAGACGAGCGCGAGCTCGACTGGGCGACGCTCGCGGCGTTTCCGGGAACGCTCGTCTTCTACATGGGCGTCGGGCGCTTGGCGCAGATCACCGCGTCGCTGACCGACGCCGGCCGCGCCGCGTCGGAGCCGGCGGCGGTGGTCGAGGCGGGCACGCTGCCCACCCAGCGGACGGTGCTCGGCACGCTGCAGACGATCGCCGAGCGGGCCGCGTGCGAGGAGCTCGGCTCGCCTTCGATCGCGGTCATCGGAGCAGTGGCCGGACTCGCCGAGCAGCTCTCCTGGCTGCCTGTCAGACCGCTCGCCGGGCGCACCGTGGCCGTCACGCGCGCCCGCGCCCAGGCGAGCGGGCTGGCGCGCAGCCTGCAGGAGCTCGGGGCGCGCGTCGTGCAGGCGCCGGTCATTCGCACGCAGCCGCTCCCCGGGCCGCCGCTGGACCCGGCGCCGTACGACCTGATCTGCGTGACGAGCCCAAACGGGGTGACGGCGCTGTTCGAGCGCCTGGCCGCCGGCGGACGCGACGCGCGTGCGCTGGCCGGCGCACGGATCGCCGCGATCGGCGCGGGCACGGCGCGCGCGCTCGCCGAGCATGGGATCGCCGCCGACGTGACCGCAGAGCGCTTCGTCGCGGAGGGGCTGATCGAGGCGCTGGCGGACGTACCGGTTAGCCGCGCGCTCGTGGCGCACGCACGGCAGGCGCGTGAGGAGCTGCCCGACGCGCTGCGCGCGCGCGGTGCGCAGGTGGACGTGCTCGCACTTTACGAGACGCTGATCGAGCCGCTGGGAGCCGACGTGCTCGAGCAGGCGCGAGCTGCCGACTACATCACGTTCACCTCCTCCTCGACCGTTCGCAACTTCGTGCACGCGGCGGGCGTCACACAGGCTCCGGATGGAGCGGCCGACCCAGCGAGCGACGGCGACGCACTGTCGCCGCACACGCGCATCGTCTCGATCGGACCGGTCACGAGCGCTACGTTGCGCGAACACGGGATGGCGGTGGACGTGGAGGCTGAGCGGCACGACGTCGACGGTCTGCTGCAGGCGCTGCTGGCCGACGCCGCGGCGCGAGAGCGATGACGCGCGGGCGATGCGCGAGCCGCTCATCACGTTCCTCTCCGACTACGGCCATCTGGACGAGCTCGTCGGCGTCTGCCATGGGGTGATCGCGCGCCGCTGCCCGGCGGCGCGGGTGATCGACATCACGCACGCGATCCCGGCCTACGACGTTCGCGCCGGCGCGATCGCGCTGGCGGATGCACTCCCCTACATGCCGGCCGGCGTCCACCTGTCGGTCGTCGACCCGCAGGTCGGCGCCACCGGCGAGGGTTCGCGACGCGCCGTAGCGCTGCTGACGCGCGTCGAGGATCGCCTGCTGGTGGGTCCCGACAACGGGCTGCTGGCGCTCGCCGCCGGGCGCTTCGGCGGGGTGGCGCAGGCGGTCGAGATCAGCGATTCGCGCGAGCGCCTGCAGCCCGTCTCACACACATTCCACGGTCGCGACCTGTTCGCGCCGGTGGCCGCGGCGCTGGCTGACGGACAGCCGCTCGAGTCCGTCGGCGCGCCGCTCGCTGCGACCTCGTTGGTCGGCCTCGAGCTACCCGCCGCGCGGGTGCAGGGCGGAGTGCTGATCGCCCACGTCCTGCGTGTTGATCGCTTCGGCAACCTGATCCTCGACGCGTCCGCCGCGCAGCTCGAGCAGTTCGGCGCGCGTTTGGGCCAGTCGCTCGCGCTGGAGGTCGCCGGACGGCCGTTTGCCGCAAGCTTCGGCTCGACGTTCGCCGACGCGCCCGCGGGCCAGCTGGTCCTATACGAGGACGCCGCACACCGGTGCGCGCTCGCCGTCAACCTCGGCTCGGCCGCCGAGCGGCTGGGCGTCGGGGCCGACGCCGAGCTTCGCCTGGCGCCGGCGTGAGCGCGCCCGAGTCACTCGGGCGCTCGCCGCTGGGACGCTCTCCGCTGGCACGCCGGCCGCTGGGACGCCCGCGCGTGCACCTGCGCCGCACCGGCTCGACGAACGATGCGGCGCGCGAGCTCGCGCTGGCGGGCGCGCCGCACGGAACGCTGGTGACCGCCTCCGAGCAGACGGCCGGGCGCGGGCGCCAGGGGCGCCGCTGGTCGGCGCCCGCCGGCAGCGCGCTGCTGATGTCGCTGCTGCTGCGCTCGCCGCCGCCGCTGCTGCCGCTGATCGCGGGGGTCGCCGTCTGCGACGTCGCGGGCGCGCAGGCGTTGGTCAAGTGGCCGAACGACGTCGTGCTCGAGCGAGCGGGCGGGCTGGCCAAGCTCGCGGGGGTGCTCGCCGAGGGCCGCCCGCAGGAAGGCTGGGCCGTCCTCGGGGTTGGGCTGAACGTCGCCGTGCGCGTGCAGGACCTGCCGGCGGAGCTGCACGACAGCGCAGCCACGCTGGGGCGCGGAGCCGATCAGATCGAGCCCACGCTCGAGCGGCTGCTCGAGGCGCTGCAGCGCCGCCTGGCGGAGCCGGCTGCCACGACGCTGCAGGCGTGGCGCGAACGCGATGCGCTGCGCGGGAGGACGGTCGAGTGGAGCGCCGGCCGCGGGCGAGGGGAGGGGATCGACGGAGCCGGGCGGCTGGTCGTCGCGCTCGCAGAGGGCGGGTACGCCACGCTCGACGCCGGCGAGGTGCACCTGCTGCGCGGCGGCTAGAGCGACGGGCCGGCGCTCTCGCTCGCGCGAGACTCGGCGAGCGAGTCCTTGGCCGCCTCGCGCGCCCTGGCGTCGGTGGCCGCCCCGTTCGCTCGCACGAGACCGGCGCCGTTGGAGCCGCCGCCTCGCGAGCCACCCGAGCCACCCTTGCGCCGGCGGCGTGAACCGCGCGCGCGGCGCTTGGGGAAGTTCCGCAGCAGCTCGCGTGCGAGCGCCGGGGGCTTGCGCGCCATGCGCGTGCGTGCGCCGCGCAGGGCCTCCTCGGCCTCCGGCGAATGCGCGAGAGCGGCCGCCAGCAGGGCGGCGGCAAGGCGGCGGTCCTGCTTGCGCGCCGCGTGGATCAGTCGGCGCGCGTTGCGCGCATGTGCCCCGCCCGCCGAGTTGACGAGCAGCCCGAGCAGTCGCTTGGTCTCGGGCCAGCGCTGGACCGCGTACTCCTCGTGCACGTCCCGCGTGTACTCCGCCAGACGCCAGATCCACGCGTTGGCTTGGTCGCGGCGTCCGATGCGCCGCTCGACGAGCGCGCGCAGCATGATCTTGGCCGCCTCGCGACGCTCGTCGCGCGGCCAGCCGCCGATGATGTCGATCGCGGTGTCGAAGGCGTCCGGATCGCGTAGGGCGGGGATGTCGCTGAGCGCGCGCAGGCGCAGCTGCGGGTTCTTGTTGCGCTGCACGGCCGTGATCAAGAAGCGGCTCTTGAGCTCGCCGGTGCGGTCGAAGTGCAGCATCGCGCGCGCCCGGCGCCAGCCGCTCGGCGCGACGCGCGCGCCGGCGAGCGCCGCCCACACGTGCTGCTCGCCATAGTCGAGATGCTCCACCGCGATCCTCCAAAGCTCGCGCTCGAACACCGCGAAGCGCCGCTCCTCCTCGGCGCATACCGGCAGCACGCGCCGCTCCACGCGCATCCGCCGTCCGCGCCCCCTCCGCACTGGGCCGACGACGATCGCGCCGCCTCGATACACGTCGCGATCGAGCAGCGAGTGCAGTGTGACGACCGGGTCGTCGTGCTTGGTCGCGGGGTGCACGAAGTCGACGACAAGCCCGGCCTCCTTGCCCGGATGACGGCGGGTCACGCGGCCGACGCGCTGCTGGTAGATGCGCTTGGAGGCGGTCGGCGCGAGGTGCACGCAGACGGTCGCGCGGGGACTGTTCCAGCCCTCGGCGAGCAGCTGCGCGTTGATCAGCACGTCGATGTCGCCGCGCTCGTAGCGCGCGAGGATCTCCGCGAGCTCTCGCTTGGGCGTCTCCCCGGAGACGCCCTGGGCCTTGATGCCCTCCGCGCGAAATGCCTCGGCGAGGTTGTACGCGTGGCGCACGCCGGCGGCGTACACGACGCCGGGCACGCCGTTGAAGCGCGTGCGATAGAGGTTGGCTACGGCCAGGTTGAAGGGCTGCTGGTCGAGCAGTTTCGCCAGCTCGTCCTGGTCGAACTCGGTGTCCACCTCGCCGCGGCGCAGCGGGACCTTGGCGATCGTGCGCACGCCGACGCCAGGCGATATGCGCGTCTGGGTCGGAAACAGGTCGGTGACGTGCCTGGCGATCAGCGCGCCGGTGGCGGTCATGCCGATGAAGATCGGCCCGGTCCACTCGCGGATCGCGCCGCTCGTCTTCTCGCCGAGCGCCGTGTGCGCCTCGTCGCAGATGACGATCGTGTAGGCGCTCGAGATCTTGCCGGCGTTGCGCACGAACCACTGGTAGGTCTCGACGGTGACCGGACCCTTGGAGGAGTCCTCGCCCTTCAACAGCGGCCGGCTGATGCGCTTGGCGTAGCCACGCTCGCGGAGCTCGCCGTTGAACTGATCCACCAGGTTGCGGCGGTGCGTGAGGATCAGCACGCCACCCGTCTGCGAGGCCTCCACGAAGCCGAGCGCGGCAACCGTCTTGCCGGCGCCGGTCGCGTGCTCGAACCAGAAGCGCTTGGCGGCGTTGGGGTCCTCCGGCTGCTCGGCGAGCAACTGCTCCTCGTCCTCGCCCTCCTCCACCCAGTCGCGCGGCTCCTCCTCGACCTCGGCCTCCGCCTCGGGCTCGTCCTCGCCCTCGTCCTCGTCGGGGACCAGCTCGCCCTCGTCCTCCAGGTCGTCGTCCTCGTCCTCCTCCGGCGCGGCGCGCTGGACCGGCCCGAGATCGTCGTCCTCCTCGTCCTCCTCGTCCTCAGGCTCGTCCTCCTCCCCGGGCTCCTCCTCATCGTCCTCCTCGTCCTCCTCGTCCTCTGGCGAATCCAGCTCGCCGGACGGCGCCGCGCGCCGCTCGGAGCGCTCTGCGGCGCTGTCTCTGTCGCCGTCGGTCGGCGACACGATGTCGTCAGGACCGAGGATGTCGGCGGAGGCGAGCAGCTCGGGCGAGGCGGAGGCGGCGGCACGGCCATTGCCGTTCGGCGCGGTGGCCTGCGCGGCGGCCAGCAGTGCGGCAAGCGTGCCCGACAGGGCATCGACCTGGTGCGCCGAGAGCACGGTGCCGTCGGCCAGCTTTGGCTCGTCCTCGGAGAGCACGCGCTCGAGCCCCAGCAGCAGCGAGAATTCCCGCCGCCAGGCGGTCGAGGGGTTCTTGGCCTTCGGGTCCTCCTGCAGCTCGGCGAGCGCCTGATCGAGCGCGCGCCGTCGCGGTGAGCCGGGGGCGAGCGCGACCGCTGGGTCCTCTCCATCGTGCACGAACCGCTCGCGGACGAGCTTCTCCGCGCGCGAGATGTCCGCGGTACTTGGAACGGGCGCGGCCGCGAGGGCCACTGAGGTGGACTCGGCCATTGAGGCTCTGGACTTCGAGACGGAGCCGCCGCAGAAGTGGCTTCGGCGTGACTCGGGAAAGACAGGCGTCCGACTGACGCCGTTTGCCGGATGCGCGGAGCGACCCGGCCCTTACGTGTCATCAGGATATAGCACGTCCCGGGATGATTGAAGTCGCGGTCGTGCGCAAGAGGAGATCTGCCACCCTTACGCGCGATGACGCCGAAGCGCATCTCGATCGCAGCCGGCGCGGTCGCGCTCGTGACCCTGCTCGTCGTGGGGCTCGTACAGCTCGCGAGCTCCTCGCCGGCGCCCGTCGAGCCGTCGAAGCTGACGCTTGCGCAGATGCGCGTGCGCCTGGCGGGCTCGCCGGCGGCGCTGGCGGCGCTGCACGCCCAGGCGAATGAGCTCCTACCGGGTGGATCGAAGGCCCTCAGGGCACGCCTGGCGGCCCTGCGGGGGCGCCCGATCGTCATCAACAAGTGGGCGTCCTGGTGCGTTCCGTGCCGCTCCGAGTTCGGTGCCTTTCAGGGCGCGTCGGTCGCGCTCGGCCGGGAGGTGGCGTTCATCGGGGTCGACTCCGGCGAGACGAGCCGCGCCGCGGGCGTGTCCTTCCTGCGAAGCTTTCCCGTGAGCTACCCGAGCTACTACGACCACGGCGGTGCGCTCGGAGCGCAGATCACCGGCTCCACGTTCACGCCGGTGACCGTCTTCTACGACCGCTCGGGTGGGCAGTACATACGCCAGGGCCCCTATCCAAGCCAGGCCCGGCTGGAAGCCGACGTCAGGCGCTACGCGCTCGGCCCGAAAAGTGCCTGAGATCAGGATCGACCCGCTCAGCGGGCACAGGACGATCGTCGCCGACGAGCGCTCGCGGCGGCCGGGCGGAGCGCCCGGCCTCTCCCCGAGCGAGCGCTCACCGGAGCCGATCGACCCGCAACGCGACCCGTTTGCGGAGGGCAACGAGGACCGCACTCCGCCCGAGCTGTTCGCCGTGCGCCCAGGTGGCGGCCCGCCCGACACGCCCGGCTGGAAGGTGCGGGTCGTGCCCAACCTGTATCCGGCGCTCGCTCCGCCGGGGCAGGCCGAGCGAGGCGGTGAGGTCGATGAGGCGGACGGGCTGTTCCACTCGCTGCCCGCCACGGGGGCGCACGAGGTGATCATCAACGGGCCCCAGCCCGTCCTCTCGCTGGCCGAGCTGCCCGTCGAGCAGGTGGCCGTCGCGATGGACGCGTGGCGCGATCGCATGCGCACGCACGAGCAGAGCGCCTACGTGCAGCTGATCGTCAACGAGCGTCGCGAGGCCGGGGCCTCGCTGCCGCACACCCACTCGCAGCTGTATGCGCTCGACTTCGTGCCCGCGGCGGTCGCGCGCGAGCGCGAGCGTGCGAGTGCATACGCGGCGCGCACAATGGGCCAGAGCCTGCTCGGCGACCTGGTCGCCGAGGAGGTTCGGCTGCGAGAGCGGATCGTCGCGATCGACGAGGAGGCCGTGCTGATGGCCCCGTTCGCCTCGCGCCTGCCGTTCCAGTTGATGCTTGCCCCGCGCCGGCCAGTGCCGCGCTTCGAGCAGGACGGGCCG
>Ga0193729_1001826_pt1 | contig 10770 bp, 10 predicted proteins | sample U1c2metaG_FD_143036 | JGI IMG/M metagenome (GOLD analysis project Ga0193729, IMG submission 143036) | Soil microbial communities from a riparian zone of the East river system, Colorado, United States - U1c2 | ecosystem: Environmental > Terrestrial > Soil > Riparian zone | place: USA: East River... | reverse complement strand
CGGCGGCTGGCTTTATCGAGTACCGCAGCGACCTGCGATCCCTCATCGACGTGCACAGAGACGCCGACTCCCTGCTCAGATGGTCGGAAGCAAGCGCCTTCGGCAATTTTCTGGACGGATTCTCAAGGTCCGAACGCGACCAGGTTCTCACCGTCTTCGCGCGCCTGGCCGAGGCCAGGCGCGTACCGGAAGGGCTCAGGCTTGAACGCCATTTGCGCTTCGCGTTCGCGCGCAAGGCACCCTCCCCCCATTCGTAAGTCAACATTCGCGAGTTCAGGTATGAGCGATCGACGGCAGCTTGCCCTCAACCTTTTCATCTATCCAGGCGGCCATCACGAAGCGGCGTGGCGCTATAGGGGGTCTGCAGCCGGCCGCGTGCTCGACCTCAGCTACTATCAGGACCTAGCCAGGCGCGCGGAAGCGCACAAGTTCGACGCTATCTTCTTCGCTGACGGACCGGCGCTCGCTGACAACGTCCGCTATGCGCAACGTTTCCGGCTCGAGCCGATTACGTGGCTCTCCGCCATCGCTGCCGCCACCAGCCGCATCGGTCTGATCGCGACGGCGTCCACGACCTATATGGAGCCCTATAATCTCGCCCGGCTGTTCGCCTCGCTCGATCATATCAGCGGAGGCCGCGCCGGCTGGAATATCGTTACGACCAGCGCACCGCAGGCGGCGCAGAATTTCGGGCTGCCCGAGCATCCTCCGCATGGCGAGCGATACGAACGCGCCAAGGAGTTTTTGGACGTGGTCACACGGCTGTGGGACAGCTGGGAAGACGACGCGCTCGTCAACGATCCTGCGTCGGGGATTTTTGTCGACACCAGCAAGATCCACGCGCTAGACCACGTCGGAAAGCACTTTCGCGTACGAGGACCGTTGAATATCTCGCGGCCGCCGCAAGGCAGGCCGGTCTATGTGCAGGCCGGCTCGTCCGAGGATGGGCGCGCTTTTGCGGCCCGCTTTGCGGAGGCGATCTTCACCGCACACCAGACGCTCGCGAGCGCGCGGGAATTCTATGCCGACATCAAACGGCAAGCCCGGGCCTTCGACCGCAGCCCCGATCAAATCAAGATCCTGCCCGGCATCAGTCCCTTCATTGGAAGCACGCAAGCCGAGGCGGATCGCCTGCAGGACGAATTCAACGAATTGATTCAGCCGGAATATTCGCTGACCCAGCTCCGCCAGATGATCGGGCTCGATCTCTCGGGCTTCGATCTGGACGGTCCCTTCCCGCGGCATCTGATCGATACGGAGAGCGCACGAGGCGTCGCCAGCCGCTTCAAACTCGTCGTCGACATCGTCGATCGCGAACAGCCGACCATCCGGCAACTCGTGCAACGCCTGGCGGGCGCGCGCGGCCATTGGGTGATCGCCGGACCGCCGGAAAAGATCGCCGACAACATCCAGACCTGGTTCGAAGGCGGCGCCGCCGACGGTTTCAACGTCATGCCGCCGTGGCTGCCGGGCGGGTTCGACGTCTTCGCCGAGCAGGTCGTACCGATCCTGCGCAGCCGCGGTCTGTTTCGTGACGAATACACCGGCAAGACGTTGCGCGACCATTACGGCCTGACCAGGCCCGCGAGCGTTTTCGCCGACGCCATCCAGGCGATCGCGTGACCGCCTGACTTTCCTGAAATTCAGCGTTCGCGCTCCGCGGACATTCCTTCACTCGCCCTGCATCATCGAACTCAGAGACAACAATGAAGAATACGCGGCTACTGCTCCTGTCGGCTCTCCTGATCGTTGGGACCCTTGCAAGCGCCCACTCCCGGGCACAGGAGGCATCCAAAGCCGAACTCAAGGTCGGTTTCGTTCCGGGCCCCTATATCGACGAGTTCGAGGCCGGCGTTGCTCCCGAGCTACAGAAAAAGGGCTATCGCGTCCGCTACGTCGAATTCTCCACAGGACTCGAAGCCAACAACGCCGTGTTCACGGGCGAGATCGACGCCAATGTGATGCAGCACACGGTCTTCCTCAATTCCTACAACGAGCGCCAGAAGACCGATCTTGTCGGCATCGTTCACGTGCCGACGCCGCCGATGGGGCTCTATTCGAAAAAGCATCCACTGGGCACGCCGATAAAGGCTGGCGTGACGGTCGCGGTACCCAACGATCCCGTCAACCTGCAGCGGGCATTGTGGATCCTGCGCGACCTCGGCCTGGTCGAAATTCGCGACAGCAAGCCGGTCGATGTCACCGAACTCGACGTCATCAAGAATCCGGGCGGAATCAAGATCGTGCCGCTCGAGGCAGCGCAAGCGCCTCGGGCGATTGACGATGTCGATTTCGCCGCCATTCGGAGCAATTTCGCGATCTACAGCGGACTCAAACTGACGAACGCCTTCGCGCTCGAGAAGATGACGGCACCCTATATCAACGTGGTGGCGGTGAAACGCGGCAATGCGGACAGCCCGTGGGCACAGGACATCGTCGCCGGCTACAAGTCGCAAACTTTCAAGACTGCGATTCTCTCGGACCGTTTCTACGACGGCTTCACCCTGCCGGACTATTTGAAGTGATCCCCTTGCTCCTTTGCCTGGCGTCCGTCCCTAGATCGCGATCGGCACAAAATGATTGAGGATAACGAGGATCACGAGCGAGACCACACCAATCCCGAGGCTCCAGCCAATCAGCTTCTTCTCGATCGGAAGCAGTGGCTCCCCTGCATTGCCAGCTTCACGTTCGAATTCTGACTGTGACATGTCCTGTCTCCTTTTGCGCCCTTAGCTCACAAGCGGCGGTTTGACGCCGCTGAAGAACAGCCATGAGATCAGCAAGCCGACCCAGATCACGAAACCGAACAGGCTGACGAAATAGACCGCGGCGAGCTTGCCAAAACCCTGCTGCCAGAGTTTTCGGAAATCCGACAGCACGCCGATCGAGAAGAAGGTCAGAATGAAGAAGATCACCCGGAACACGTTGGCCTCACCGGCAGCCGCGGGCAATGCCTTCGCGATATCCGGCGTGGTGCCGAGCGCGAGCCAGAACGAGATTGCGAACACCACGATGAAGCCAAGGATGAATTTCGGAAAACGCTCCCAAATCTCCGATGGCTTGGCCTTGTCCGGTCCCTTCTCGATGTGATTGGTCCAGATGTAGCCGAGGATGAAAGCCCAGATACCGATGAAGATGTCGATGAAGACTTTTACGGTCGCGGTCGTCGCCAGGATCCAGCCCGGCTGATACTTGATGCCCTCGGCAGCGGCCTTGGCAAGGATCAGCGACTCCGTGATACCACCGCCCGCGACTGCCGCACCGTCGGTCTTGACCGCCAACCCGATCCAGGCGCCTGCGACCAGCGGCTCTTGCCACAGGAACGTCTGCGCCAGAAACGGCAGAATCAGCACCTCGACCACTGCAAACACCACGACCAGCGAGGAGACCAGCACCGGCACAGCCGGACGCGCCCGGATCGCGCCGCCGGTCGCAATCGCGGCAGCGACGCCGCAGATGGAGATGCCGGATGCCAGCGGCACCGACCATTCGCGGCTGAACCCGAACCATTTTCGGGCCACGAAATAGACCACCGCCCAATAGATCAGATACGCCTCGATGATCGCGGCTGCACCGCGGATCAGGATAGAGGATGCGAGATTGAGCCGACCTGCTGCCGTCACGGCAACCGTCGCGCCAAGAATAACGATCGCGATCTTGATGTAGAGTTCGGGGCGGATCGCCTCTTTCAGCCAGTTGGCGAAGCGCGGAAAGAAATTGGCGATGACAAGGCCCGACAGCAACGCCACGATGAAACCGCCCTCGTTGGTGAGTTTCAGCGACCACGCTATCCCAAACTTCTGTTGCTCGGCTGGCGTGACGGCGGCGATATAGGCGTAGCTGCCGGCGATCCAGCTTGCATAGGCGATGGCGAACACGACCGTGAACGCGAGCGCGAATTTCCTGACATCCGCACCGAGCGCGGCAACGCCGATGCCAAGCACCAGCAAAAGCGCTGCATAAGTGGCCAGCAGCGAGGCGCCGCCTCCGAGCCACCCATAGGTCTTCGCGAACGGGCCGAGCGCGGACGCGAGATTGGTGTAGACGGAGGTCGTGACGGCCCAGCCGAGCAGATCGGTTCCGCTCAGGCTGAACAGCGCCAGCACGAAGACCAGCACGCCGATCGCGACCGACAGCCAGTCTTCGGTCAGCCTATCCTTGGCTACGATATGATCTGAATGATCTGACGCCTTAACTGCAACGTCCGACATGATTCACCCCGCGCCACATGTCGCGCCGGTGCCGACCGGTCCGTTCCATGGCCGCACAACCGGACGCTTTGGATTGGATCAGTATGTGTGAAGACAATGTGCCTGCAATCTCACAGAATTTCTTTGTTGACGGAATTCGAGAAAAGCCATGCTGCGAAATGCCGTGCGGGGAGAAGAAATCGCCTCGCACTGTCTTTGCGGGGATGAACCAAACAAGCCTCAGGAACCCGGCGTCCATTTCCAGACGATGTCGGAAACGTTGACCGGCTTCGGAATCAGGCCAAGGCGCGCAAAACGATCGGCGACAATTTGCTGGCTCCTGATCACCTCGTCGTCGACCGGAACGACGCGGTAGTTGGAGCGGTCGACGAAACGCCTGATGGCTTCGATATCGACGCCGGTCGCTTCGGTTTGCGCCTTCGCGACCTCCTCGTGATGGGTGTCGGCCCAGCGGCCTTCGGATGCGAAGACGGCGTTGAGTCGCGCAACCAGCGAGGGATATTTCTCCACGAAATCCGAGGCCGCGATGTAGAAGGCGTTGGGCTTGTGGACGTCCTTGTCGAAGACGATGACGCGGGCTTTCTCCTTGAGTTCGGCGAGCGCGAGATAGGGATCCCAGATCGACCAGGCGTCGACCGCGCCCTTGACGAATGCCGCGGTCGCATCGGCCGGCGCGAGCGGCGCCGGCGTGATGTCGCTCCAGGTCAGCCCGGCTTTCTCCAGCGCGGCGACGAGCAGATTGTGGGCGCTCGATCCCTTGCCGAAGGCGATGCGCTTGCCTTTGAGATCGGCGAGCGTCTTGATCGGCGAATCCTGCGGGACGATGATCGCCTGTGTGTTTCCTTCCGATTTGACGGCCGCGACATAGCGGATCTTGGCGCCGCCGGCCTGCGCGAAGATCGGCGGCGAATCGCCGACAAAGCCGAAGTCGACGGCGCCGACATTGATCGCTTCCAATAGCGGCGGGCCAAACTGGAAATCAATCCACTTGACCTCGATGCCGAGCGGCTTGAATGCATCCTCCACCGTGTGACGCTGCCGCACCGCCGGAAAGAAACCACCCTTCTGCGTGCCGATGCGGATTTCGGCCGGCTTGTCCTCTGCCCGCGCGGGAGATATCGCGAGCGCCGCAAGAACCAGCGCTCCGCCGAGAATATTTCGTTTTGTGATCATCAGTCCGTCCTTTCGGGTTTGGCCGTGTTCGTCAGGATGCGGCGGCGAAGATGGGCTCGTTCACGGAGCTGCGCCGCGCGTCGAGCAGCGCGGCCGCCGCGCGCTCCGCATCGCGCGCGGAACGAAACTCGCGACCTTCGAGGCGGTCGAAGGTGCGTTCGGAGGAGAAGAAGTGGAATCCGCGCTCGTCACCTGCGACGATCCCGGCTGTCCGGTTCCGGACTTCAATGATGTAGGCTTTGGGCATGCGTGCTCGTTCGCCGGAATGCCGGCGCTCCTGTCTGATTCATGGCCTAGGTTTGTAGGTCTGTACTATGCCGGAATCAGCGACAGGCTCCGGTCGCCGCAGAGACACAGCGACGCGTCATGCGCTTGCGCATATCGCCCACCACTGGCTTGTCATTCGATCTCATGCGGTAACCCTCGGCAGCGCAATCTGCCACGTCAACTATCCGGCGGAAGTGCAGATTGGTCAATGAAATGGGTATCCAAATTTGCTTGAGAGACACACCAGCTGTTCTATCCGGGGCACGGAAGACAAACAGAACGATCTCACCATCCACGAGGATCGGTACGCTCAAATTTTCCGCACCGCTTCCGTTCGCCTTAATTCAGGGAAAGTATGGTGGTCGACTTCGGAACGTTGGAAAAGCACCGAGAGGGCGGGTCAATGCTAGCGGAACTCTCTCCATCACAGAATGATGCCTCCTATTCCGACGCGATTGTTAAGGAAGGACGGCACGTCGTGATTGTGGGCGGTGGTGCAAGCGGCGTCCTGCTCGCTTGCCATTTGCTGAGGAGTCTCTCCGAAAACATACGGGTGACATTGATCGAAAGGAATCCAGCAATAGGTCGCGGAATCGCATATAGCACGGCTGATCCGGCTCATCTCCTGAACGTGCGCGCCGCGAATATGAGCGCCTTTGCCGACGATCCCGATCACTTTTGGCAGTGGTTGCAAGCCAACAGCCTGGCTGCCGCCGATTCAGATCAGTTCTGCTTTGTGTCTCGCCAGATTTATGGACGTTATATCGAGAGTTTGCTTCAGGGCCTGTCCTGGGGAAAGAACCGCGAATTGCGCATTTTACAGGGTGAATGCATCGCGGTCGCGCCAGCGCCATCGGGCGCCACCGCTAGATTGCGGGACGGTTCGAGCATCTCCGCTCAACTCGTTGCATTGGCCACGGGAAACGAAACCTGTCAGACGCACATGTCCAATAGTTTGTATGCGAATCCATGGGAGGCTCCGACCAGCACCAATATCCCGCAAAATGGTCATGTTCTGATCCTGGGCACTGGGCTGACAATGGTCGACTATGTGCAATCCCTCCTGCACGGCGGACACAAGGGACCGATTACTGCAATCTCCCGTCGCGGACTTCTCCCCAAGCCCCATCGCCCTGTTGTCCCTTTTCCAATTGACAGAGTTGATATTCCTTTCGGGCGCGAAATCGCCGAACAGGTTTCCTGGTTTCGCAAAATGACCCGTGCGGCCCAACGGCAGGGCGGCGACTGGCGTAGCGTGGTCGACGGCATAAGGCCGTTCACCCAGGAGCTGTGGCAAAGTCTCACCGTTCCAGCGCGCCGGCGATTCCTGAGACATGCGCGAACATGGTGGGATGTTCACCGCCATCGCATGGCGCCGGAGGTCGAAGATTTTATCGCGAGCACAATGTCGTCAGGCCAGCTTAAGATTATTGCCGGAAAAATTCAGTCCGTCGAACGCGGCGATGGCGCGGCCCTCATCGTGTTCAGGCCACGGGGGTGCTCGACTACAGAGACGATGGAGGTAGCTCGCATCGTGGAGTGCACGGGCATCAATCCGATACCGCATAACACGACCAATCCCGTCCTGCGCGACCTGTTCGACAACGGGTTTGCCAGGATTGATTCGATGGGCATCGGCCTGGATGCCACAAACAACTGCGCTCTCATCAATGCGTCGGGGGAGCCCTCCACCCGGATGTTCGCGATTGGACCTCTGACCCGCGCTGCATTCTGGGAAATTGTGGCCGTTCCCGACATCCGCGCCCAATGTCATCGATTGACTGAGCATATCTGCGCCCAGCTTCCGGCAGCATAGAGCAGCAGAAGTTTCTGGCGCGGCATCCCGCGTCTAAGATGCAGGGCCTCAAGCGTTTTTTCTGGCTGCCCCTGCCGCATAAGTATCGCCTTTGTAGTTCAGCGCGACCGCATCCTTTTCAAGGAATTTAACGGCATCGCCGACGGTCAAAATGGATTCCGCGGCATCGTCGGAAATCTCAAAACCAAACTCCCGTTCAAATTTGAATGCCAGCTCGACCATGTCCAGGCTGTCTGCGCCAAGGTCCTCCATGAAGCTTGCACCATCAACCACTTCATCGGGATCAACAACAAGTTGCTCGGCTATGATTGTCCTGGTGCGTTCGGCAATGTCGGGCATCGTTCAAGCCTCCGCGTTACATCATCGCAAAAATGGCTCTTTATCTAATCCGAGGTTGGCAGATGGCGCACTGTGAATTCGATTAGCCCATCGGGAAGCTGTCGCCAGCGCTCGACGATTTCCAGGTAGCCGCGCTGTGGAATTTCATCGATAATGTCACGCGCTTTGCGACGCGCCGCCTCTAAAGGCAACGTGAATGTCTCGAGAGCAAAGTCATCATTTCCGATCTTACGACGGTCACTCTGCGAGCGCGACAGATCAACGGGATATCGCGGTCGCTTCGAGAAATCTCCTGCCTGCTGCTTCGGACCTGCCTCTACGTGACGCGGCTGGTGCAATTCCGCTCTCGTCGCGCGCCTCACTCCGCTAGACTTATCGTTGGACATGTCGCCGCCCACTGTCATGATTGGCGCTAACCAAAATATCGCTTCGTCGGAAATCTTCCATTCCGTTCTTGCGGTCGCAAAGAGAAGGCTGTTCTACGCACGCAAGGATTTCATTGGCTAAATACTGGCCTGGGCGGGAGGATTCGAACCTCCGCATGGTGGAATCAAAATCAGCCCGGTTCCTCAATGATTTCAAGGGAAATTCTGACCAAACAGCGAAATTTGCCCCTAGGAAGCGCACGAGCTAGTCGGCGCCGCTCCCGACGGACTAGATAAAGTCCTATGTGGAATAAGCTCGCTGGCTCTCTGAGCGCTGGAAACCGCCGCGGCAATTTCGCAATTGGCGCTCGTTGCGATTGATCGAGACACTTGTTCCGCGATTGGTGTGAAGGGGCGATCGGATCGAACCGCACATTCCGGGGTTCAAGTAATGAGAGCCCTACCGCCTTTCCCCACACCAGCCGAACTTACGTTATCTCCTTCAATCCTCCGCATGACATGGTTTATTGCAACCGACCGGCATCGTTCGTCGCACCAGCTGCCAACCTACGTCAGATTAGCGGCACTCTAGCCCACGCCACTCGCGTCCCGAACGCAGTGAATATCTTCTAAGTTGTTGATTTTTATTGCTGCAACAGTTGTTTCCGTCACGTCTTGTTCACTGTCGTTTCCCCCAAAATCGTTACGATTTCATTGCGGCTGAGAGGATGGCCCTCGCTGCGGCGATGGTTTGTAGAAGAAGCGCGTGTCTTTGGACGCGCGGTGTGCCTGCTGGGGATCGGACGTGGCTGGCCGCCGTGATATCATCCTATTGATCCCAGGGCGGCGTTGGTCGCCAAGCGTCCAACAATTCGTCGATAAAGGAGCGAACCTTCGGCGAGAGGTGCCGGCTCGATGGATAAACCGCCCGAACCGATGGGCCATCTGTTGCAAACGGGTCGAGAATTGGAACGAGGCGGCCCGCTCGGAGATCGTCCGGGATAAGAAACGTCGCTAACCGCGCGATGCCGTATCCGGCAAGTGTCGCATCTCGCAGAGCCTCTGCATTGGTTGCGCTAAATCGACCGCTGATCGCCATCGAGCGCACCTGTCCATCAATCGCAAAGCGCCACTCGACGGGTCTTCCGCCATGGACGAATGCGAGACAGCTGTGACTGCCGAGTTCATCAATGTGTTGCGGCACTCCATAACGCTCTAGATAGGTCGGTGACGCACAGGTAACGAGACGGTGCGGCGCAAGCAGTCGGGTCATCAGACGGCTATCGTCGCTCCCCCCCAACCGAATCGCAAGATCGATCCCTTCGTCAATCAGATCGACATAGCGATCGCTCGACGAAACAGTGACAACAAGCTCGGGCCATTTGTCCATGAACTGGCTGACAATCGGCAAGACGTGCAATCGGCCAAACGATACGGGCAACTCCAGCCGCAACACGCCACGCGGAGCCTGGGAGTGGCTGAGCATGGCATGCTCGGCCTCGTCGAGGTCGGCGAGAATCCGTACGCAGCGTTCGTTAAAGGCGGTGCCTTCACTCGTCAGCGATACACTTCGTGTCGTTCGCTGCAGCAAACGAACTCCCAATCGATCTTCCAGGCGGGATACGCTTTTTCCAACCGCGGACCGTGAGAGACCGACTTGTTCGGCCGCGATCGTAAAGCTCTTCGTGTCCGCGACATGAACGAAGACGTTGATGTCCTTTATCCGATCGATCGTCACGACGTTCCTTCCTACCCCCGGCGGCTTAAGCGCGTTGTGCAGCGCATTAGACGCGCGATCTCGTCGCTCGCCCGATTTTTCCACATATTAGGGAATTTCGTTCCCAAGTGAAGGGAGAGTGCCGAATATTGTGGCTGAAGTTCCGACCGAGTTAGCCTTCCGGAAGACCGCTCTCTGTTTCTCAAGCACGCTGCGCGCATCGACATCCGCCCGCGCGGACACGTCGTTGCGCAATCCGAAAGGAGTTCGCGCCGGTGAAAGCTGTTCGATACCACGGCCGCAAGGACATACGGATCGAAGACGTCATGGAGCCGGACGGCTACGGTCCGAACCAGTTGTTGGTCAAACCGCTTTGGACGGGCATTTGCGGAACGGACCTGCATGAGTACATCGCCGGCCCGATCGTCACGCCGACGACACCCCATGTATTCACCGCTGCGACACTCCCCCAGATACTTGGTCACGAGTTCTCGGGCGAAGTCCTGGAGGTCGGCAAGGATGTCGCGAACCTCCGGCGTGGCGAACGCGTTTCGATTCAACCACTCATCATGCCGATGAACGACTACTACAGTCGCCGAGGCCTCAATCATCTCAGCGAGAAAATGGCCTGCGTGGGATTGAGCTGGGCATGGGGCGGCATGTCCGAACTCGCCGTCGTAAATGACTACAACGCTGCCAAGGTGCCAGATTCGATCAGCGACGAAGAAGCGGCAATGATCGAGCCAACCGCTGTCGCCCTGTATGCTGTCGATCGCGGCGGTGTCCGGGCCGGCAGCACTGTCCTGATTGCCGGAGCCGGCCCAATCGGTGCGCTGACGATCCTGTGCGCGCATGCTGCCGGCGCGGCCAAGATCTTCGTTT
>Ga0193729_1001825_pt1 | contig 10774 bp, 15 predicted proteins | sample U1c2metaG_FD_143036 | JGI IMG/M metagenome (GOLD analysis project Ga0193729, IMG submission 143036) | Soil microbial communities from a riparian zone of the East river system, Colorado, United States - U1c2 | ecosystem: Environmental > Terrestrial > Soil > Riparian zone | place: USA: East River... | reverse complement strand
TGTCGATCTGCGGTCGCCCTCCCGGTGGGCGCGACTTCCAACGCCAGTAGAAGCGAAAGCCGGCTCTGTGCCAACCCACGAGCGTCTCGGGCCGGATGACTGTGAGAACCTTCAGGATTGATGGAAACCAACGATACAGCTGGATAAAAAACCAGCGATCGTTGTTCCTAAGCCGGACGCGACCACGCAGCCTGCGCTTCAAGACAATCAACTGATGTCGAAGCACCGCGTTCTCAGCTTCAAGCCGCAACTTTGACTTGAATGGCGAGGCCAGGACGGCCAGAACGAAACAGAGCAGCCCGATCATTCCGCCAGCTTAGACGATTCCATCACGTCATCAACCCGGATAAGGTTTTCGGTACACACACGCAGCTGGGCCGGGCGACGCTTGACCTGGGAGAAGTACCACCAGATCAAAGCAAGGACGCCGTTACTGAAACCAAAGCTGCGCCTCCCATATGCGGAGTTGCAGGCTCTTGCAGTGCTGTGAATCAACTGTCGAAGAGCGTAGTGCGGTAAATCCGCACGCTACGTTCTGTGGGAACTGGAGGCGGGCGACCGCCTCCAGTGACCCGGTGAGCGAGAAGAAATCCTCGTCGCTACCGCGACACACGCCATTGCTCCCGCATATACGAAATTCAAGAGTTCTGCACCGCACAAGGCCTACTCCGAGTTTCGACCCCGGCGATGGAATAGTCGGCGATCGACATGGGACGCTCAATGAGCAAAGCTAGCTCAGCCACCAGATCACTGCTGCAAGATTCAGGAGCGCGGTTCCGGCGGGGCCGAAGGTCTTCATCCGATCCTTAATTACCACTCCGATAGCGGCGTCACCGACCTGAACGATGATCATGCTGCAAGCGATCGCCTGTAGCCATGGAGTTGAGCCGGTGAAAAATGGCACCGCGCTTACTAGTACCAAGGCTACGCTTCGCGCACAGGCGTATAGCGCCATGTTGCGAACTTCGTTTGCCGTATTGAAGACCGCCGCAATAGAAAATCCGAGACTTATAACGGCGCTCAAAGCCGTGATAAGCGCGCAGAAGAGGAGCGGAATGCTCATTCAGGATGCCTACGGTGCTGACGCGCCTTCTCAGGACACTGCCTAACCTAGCACTGCCGCAGCAGACCATCACAAAGTCTGCGCGCGTAACAAGGTTTTGCGCTAGTCCGATCAAACGATTATCAGGTGGGAAAATCGGTGGCTACCTCCGATGTTGGCACACTCGAACATCTCGCAATGTGCTCGAGACTAAGCGCATTGCGGACCTTGCCAGAGGCTACCTGCGATCCGGAGAAGTCTGCACCATGCTTTCCCTTGTCGTCTCCACGCCGCGGCCAGAACGCCCTTCAGAATTGGCAAACGTGAAACGATCAACGCTTCACAGCTGATCTGACATGGACTTCTTTGTTAGCCCGACACCGCTCAATGCCTTTGTATCATGGCGCTCACGTTCCGCCATGCTCGCACGGAGCGGATGCGGCCGGAGCGTGTGGCTTTCCTCAAAGCAACGAAAAGCGGCGCCCGTCGGGACAATTTGATCTCAGCCGGTGTTCTACGCAGTGTATCAGTCAACCCAAAAAACTCGGCGATGTGAGCCGATGAGGAGATACCCGCCTCTATCATGTAGGGCCCGGCAACGCCGCCTTCTGAATGAGTGAGAGGGGTGCCGTGTGCCATGTCCGTGATTGTGTAGGATTCGATTACCGTCTCTCCATCGGCATTCCACCAGACTTGCCGAGAATGCCCGTCTACAATTTGGTCTGACATCGGCATCAACGGAAGTTCGCGAACGTCCAGCCATTGCTTGATGATCTCGCCTGCGTTCGTTGGCTTCACTGTTCTGTCCGCGCTACCGTGCCAAACAGACAATTTCGGCCAGATGTTCCTATTTGGTGAAGCCTCCCTCACCAGATCGCCCAACTCGCGGGAGGATTTTGGCGGAGCTTGGAACATGCTGCGCAGCGCTTCCTGAGCGTTGGTTGCGCTGCCATAAGGAAGGCCTGCAATGACCGCGCCAGCCGCGAACACATCAGGATAGGTGGCGAGCATTGCTAACGTCATCGCTCCGCCAGCGGACAGGCCCGTCACGAAGATCCGCCTACGATCGATGTCGTGGTCGCGCACCATTTGCTCGACCATTTGCGCAATCGAATGTGCCTCGCCTTCGCCGCGCTGAGTGTCATTGCGCTGGAACCAATTGAAAGAGCGGTTCAGATTGTTTCTTCGACTCTGCTCTGGCATCAGCAGGGCAAAGCCATAGCGGTCTGCTAATGTCGACCAGCCTGCACCACGGTCGTAGTTGGCCGCCGACTGCATTGAGCCATGAAGAACGACGACAAGAGCAGGTCTTGGCGAAAGATTATTCGGCAGGTAGGTCAACATCCCTAACGCGCCTGGATTTGTTCCGAAGTCCTCGACTTCTTGGAGGCGGGACAAAGACGGGCGCCATGCGTTCACGATGGTTAGCACTAGCGACACAGCAACTCCTTATCAGGCGCTCGTCTTAAGCGCTGACGATATCCTGAGGACATAGGAATTTGCTGCTGCATTGCACACTAAAATTAATATGATATCCGCGCACAGTTTTGTGAGGGGCGGATGTGGGACATCGATTGTTTTCAGGCTCAACTCTGCGACCGAGGTGCGCAAACCAAGCAATGAGACGTGGCTCAAAATCGATTATGGGCAACTCCAGATCAGAATTAAGAGCATGTGGCTAAGCCGAGTCTATTTTGTGTTTTTGAATTTCTCCGCGCGAAAATTTTGGCACGAAGCGACAGGCTGTGTCACTGCCGTCTATTGGTCGGCCGACTCCGGCACGCTCGGTTCGACGAGGCGCATGTGCCATCCATCGGCGTCGCGTCGATAGACCACGACGATGCTGCCGTGCTCTTCGCGAAGATTGCCATTCGCGCCCGGCACAGTGACGGTGAATTGGGTAAGGCCATACCCGCCATTGCCCTGGACATGCGCTTCGACGACTTTGATCGCATGGCCCCGGGCGCCGGAGGCGAAGCGGTTGGCATAATAGGTCGTGAGGGCCTGCCGGCCACGCACGATCGAGCCGGACGGCGCGACCAGCACGCCATCCGAGGCGTAGAGCGCGGCCATGCCAGCGGGATTCTTGGCGGCATAATTGGCGTCATATTGCTGCGCCAGCATGGTCGCCGCCTGCATCAATTCCGCTTCCGTGACATCCTCCGCCGGGGCCGGGGTGGCGGTAGCGCCGACCAACAGGGCTAGCAGGGCAAGGGTGAGCAATCTGTTCATTTCGGTCTCCTCGAGATAATAGATAGATGGAGGGCAGACCACGGTTGCGCTACCGCAAGGATAACTCGCCGGCGGTTCATTCTGTGCCGTTGCCGATTCGAGCGACGTTGGGATTTTGCTGATGCAGAAAACCGGTGCCCATGTCCGCAGTTGGCACCTTTGAGACATGCCGACGGACTCTGAAAATGTCGGCTTATCGGGGAAGACCGGAAGTAGTCGGCGCATGGCCAAAACGGCGCTTTTGACCCACAACCGACCTCGCACCTGGAGTAGCATCTGGTATCGGTTATAGCGCGCGGCCCATATGTTACGGATGCAACGCTTTTCTCCCCAACCGACACCAAGCTGCAATCCGAGCGTGATGATCTGCTCGAACCCAAAGCCGGGCGGCTGAGTGTAGCCGTGGGGGCTAGCCGCCGGTGCGCCGTGTTTCCGCGACACCCAACGACATGAGATTCGAGTAAGGAGAGACCTCATCATGCGCGTGTTCCCAATATTTTGTGTTATGGGACTGTTGTCCACCACCGCACTTGCTGCGCCTGCACCGTTGACACAGGATTCCGGCGCGCCTGTGGGCGATAATGAGAATTCGAAGACCGCCGGACCGGAAGGGCCGGTGCTTCTGGAAGACTTTCACCTCATAGAGAAGCTCGCTCGGTTCGATCGTGAGCGGATCCCCGAGCGGGTGGTTCATGCACGCGGAACCGGAGTGCAGGGTGTGTTCGTGGCGTCAGAGGATTTATCTCGCTACACAAAGGCGTCGCTGTTTGCCCAGGCTGGCAAGGAGACACCGGTCCTCGTTCGCTTCTCGACCGTGATGGGCTACCGGGGTTCGCCGGAGGCTGCGCGTGATCCGCGCGGGTTCGCCGTCAAGTTCTACACGGATCAGGGTAACTGGGATCTGGTCGGCAACAATCTACCTGTCTTCTTCATCCGGGATGCGATCAAGTTCCCGGACTTCGTGCACGCCAACAAGCCATCGGCCATCACCAACATCCAGGACCCGAATCTGGCGTTCGACTTCTTCTCGCGCACGCCTGAATCGACGAACATGCTGACGTATCTCTATTCCAATCAAGGAATGCCGGCGAGCTATCGCGAGATGGACGGGTTCGGCGTGCATGCGTTCCGGCTCGTCAACGCGCAGGGGCAGCAGATCTTCGCCAAATTCCACTGGAAGACCGTGCAGGGAATGCACGGCCTGACCCTGGAACAACAGCAGGCTGCTGACCCGAACTACGCGACTCGCGATCTGTATGAAAACATTCGCGCTGGTCATTTCCCGAAATGGGATATGAACGTGCAGATCCTGACGGCTGAGCAGGTCGCACAGCTTCCCTATGACGGCTGGGATGACACGAAGACCTGGGAAAACGTGCCGGAATCCAAGATCGGCACCATGACCCTGAACAAGGTGCCTGATAATTACTTCCAGTATACCGAACAATCGGCGTTCGCGCCGGGTGTCATGGTCCCCGGTATCGAACCGTCTCCGGACAAGATGCTGCAGGGCCGCTTGTTCGCCTATGCGGATACACAGCGTTACCGCGTTGGTACGAACTATCAGGAACTGCCAGCCAATCGTCCGCTGGTAAAGGTCGCCAACAACAATCAGGACGGAAGCATGAGCTCCGCTCTACAGGTTGGCGAAGTGAACTATGAGCCTTCCACCGTGAAGCAGATGGGCGCTGTCACTCCGCAGCCTTCCTTCAAGCTGAGCGAATACGCGGTATCCGGCGTGACGCAGCAAGAGGCGATCGCCAACACAGACGATTTTGGCCAAGCCGGCAACCATTGGCGATCCTTCAGCAGGGATGGGCAGGCCTACCTCATCAAGGACTTGGCGTCCGATCTGAACCGGGTCACCGACCATGGGATCAAGCTGCGGGAGGTCAGCTATTTCTATAAGGCCGACCGCGATTATGGCACGCAACTGGCGCAAGCGACCAATCTTGACGTGAACGAGGTTGCTGCCCTCGCCACCAAGGAAATGTCGCACTGAAACAGCAAGGGCCCGGAACACCAGTTGGGCCAAGCGTGAATGAGCTGCCGCGGGAAGGCCGCGGCAGCGATTGTCAAGGAACCCAAGATGCCACGAATACCAAACGCTTTCCTGATCGCCGCGCTGTCGCTCGTTCCTGCCGCTTTGGCGGGCCCAGCATCGGCGTTCGTTCAACTGGCAGAGACGCAAGACAGCGCTGCCACCGCGTCCGTGCAACACGACGCTGCCAGCCCGAGCCAGGGTCACATCAAGGAAATATTCTTCGATGCCGCCCGGGCGGGGCGCGACGACCTGCTTGACGGCCTGATCCAGTCCGGCATGAAGCCAGATGAGCGGGATGCGAAGGGTTATACGGCACTGATCCTCGCCGCGTACAACGGGCAGGCGAAGACCGTCGACTTTCTGATCCAGAAGGGAGCAAATCCTTGTGCGACAGACACCAGAGGCAACAGCAGCCTGATGGGTGTCGCGTTCAAGGGGGAAATCGTGATTGCACACCGCCTGATCGCCGCCCATTGCGATGTGAATGCGCGCAACGACGCGGGCCAGACGGCTTTGATGATGGCGGCCATGTTCGGGCGGACGGATGTCGTAAAAATGCTGCTCGTGAACGGGGCGAATCCCGAGCTTCAGGACTGGGTCGGCAACACGGCGGCGAGCTTGGCGCAACAACAGGCCAATCCGCAGATGATCACACTGCTCGCACAGGCCGTCAAAGGCCAGTGACCCACTGATCGCGCATTGTGTATGCCAGATCGGAAGGGACGCGGGCATGGCCAGATGGACGGGAACCGGGATGCCGGGCGGAGCGCGGATGCCGTCAGCCGCCTGAAGTGAGACTTGCCGCAGGCCAACGTGGAGCTCGTCTAGAGCATGCAACGACCATGGCGGCAAGACGAGAAATGGGACAGCCGTGATGCTGTTCGGTTAGAGGCTGATGAGGCAGCTCATCGCGCAGCTGGCCTTCCTTAGGGCTGAACGTGTTTTGCTCGTCCGCTGTGCGCGGTGCATGAGTCCGGATGTGGCACCTTTGAGACATGCCGACCGTATTGAGCAATGTCGCGCATCGAACATCGGCGCCATCCGGATTTTCTAAGCGACGCCCCACAACGACCGGCTAGCTTGGCGCTGCCGAACTTGAGGCATCACCCGCTCCGCCAGCAGGCGCATCGAGTTCGTCACGTCTGCGGGCGCCATGTTGCCAAAGTTTTGTATGGTCATGACGTGATCCACGCCCATGTCGGCGAGCGCGCAAAGCTTCTTCGTGACGGTCTCGACCGACCCAAAAAGATGAATGCCGCTTCGGAGAATATCGTCATAGACCATTTTCTTCGCATACAGCCGGGTCTCGACATAGAGGTCAAACGGTCCGCTCGCCTCCTTGCGTGCCGCGGCGTCGGTCTTGGCGACATGGGTATGGAGGCATACGACGTTGTCGCCAAGCGCTTGCGGAAGAGCGACGGCCTTGTTGCCAGCATCGGTTCGGCCGCGGCGAAATTCCGACACCAGCGAACCGATTTCGTCGACATGATCGAGCGAGCCGTATGGCACCTTCAAAAGTCCTCGTCCCTGCAAGCCGACGTGGTAGGCGGCCTCCTTGCGGAGAATGGCCACGTAAAGCGGCACCGGCCTCTGGATCGGCTCGACATTCAATTTCACCGCGTCCAGGCGGCTAAACTTGGCGTGGCAGGTCACCCTTTCGCCAGACAGAAGCCGTTCCACGATTGCGAGGCACTCGTCGAAACGATCGCGTTTTTCAGCGGGGTCGACATCGAATCCTTCGAACTCATGTTTGAGATAGCCGGAGCCGGCGCCGAGCACGAAGCGGCCATCGCTAAGGATATCCGCCATCGCAAAAATCTCGGCCGCCGTTCTCGGATTGTGAAACGTAAGGATCGAGATTGCCGTTCCGAGTCTGATGCGTGTCGTGCGTTGGGCAATCGCGCAGAGCAAAGCGGTGGGATTCGGAACCACGCCATAGGGATTCGTCAAAATGGCAGTGCGTGGCGCTTCCCCCGAACCCGCACTACAAGACCCCCACCAGGGGGGACTCAATGCAATCGCGGGCGCTGACGATACGGCTGGTTCGGCTGGCAATGGCCGCCTCGCTGCTGGTTCCCTTTTTTTTTGTTCGCTTTCGCCTCGTGGAACAGCTACCGGAGTATCTGGTCGCTGAGCGACGAACGTCTGGTCCGCTCACTCGACGTTCAGCGGGAGCAGGCCAACAAGGCCTTCGAGATCATCGATCTGACCTTGAACAATGCGATGGAACTCGTTTCCGGCATGTCCAGCGAAGACATCCGAGGGAAGAACCGCGGCTCTATTCACAGTTTAAAAAATTCTCAGACACCATCCCGGTGGTTCAGTCGTTGTGGGTTTACGACCAGGACGGCCATGCGGCGGTGTCGTCGCGGGCCCATCCGCCGCCAACCCAGAGTTTTACCGACCGCGATTTCTATTTGGCGCATGTGAAGGAAGACAGCGGGACCTATTACGGCAAGGTCTACAACTCAACGTTCAACGGCCAACCATTCTTCACCGTTAGCAGACGCATCACCCACGGCGGGGCCCTTGCCGGCGTCCTCGAACTTTCGGTCCTTCCGAGCAATTTCTTCCGGTTCTATTCGACGCTGGCATACACCGAAGGACTTCAGTACGGCCTGATCCGCGAAGACGGGACATTCCTGGCGCGCTACCCGGTCGCGCCACCGGGAGCAACAGATCGCCTGGACGAGAACTCCAACTTCCGTCGCACTGTCATTGCCAACAAGACCGGCGGATTTTACACCTCACTGTCGCCGATCGACGGAATCGAGCGCAGGTTTTCGGTTCAGCGTTTCGAAAACACGCCGCTTTTCATTACCGCTGGCATCTCGAGCACGGCCATCAGGAACGAGTGGATCGCCGTCATGGCGCCCCACATCTGATCTTCGGGATACCCTGGTCATGTTCCTGACGCTGTTCACGGTACTGCGTAGAACGATGCATCTGTATCAGGAGATCGATCGGCGGGCGGTGCCGAGGAAGCCCTTCGCCAATCGCAGAAGCTTGAGGCGATCGGCCACCTTACGGGTGGCGTGGCGCACGATTTCAATAACCTCCTCATGATCATCATCGGCAATCTCGAGACGGCGCAGCGACAATTGGAATCCTGGACCGACGGTGCGCAGGTAAAGCTCTCCCGCCGGCTCGATAATGCGATGCATGGAGCCCAACGTGCGGCATCGCTCACCAAGCGGTTATTGGCGTTCTCGCGACAGCAGCCGCTCAATCCAACCGCGATCGACGTCAACCGGCTTTTGAACGGCGCGTTTGATTTCCTCCGAAGGGGCGTCGGCGAGGACGTCTCGATCGAGATTGTGGGGAGCGCCGGCATGTGGCCGGTCGAGGCCGACGGTCCAGAACTCGAAAGCGTTATCCTGAATCTTGCGGTCAATGCGCGCGACGCGATGCCCAATGGCGGCAAGATGACGATCGAAGCCAGCAATTCCTATCTCGATGAGGTTTATTGCAGCCAGCAAGATGAAGTTGCTCCAGGCCAGTATGTTCAGATTGCCGTCACCGACACGGGATCCGGAATGTCAAAGGAAGTCGTCGATCAAGCTTTCGAGCCGTTCTTCACAACCAAGGCGCCCGGCCATGGAACTGGTTTGGGACTGAGCCAGGTCTATGGCTTCGTGAAGCAATCCGGAGGACACGTGAAGATCTATAGCGAAATCGGGGAGGGCACGACCATCAAGATGTATCTGCCTCGCTTCATGGGCAAGGTGCCTGCGATCGAAACGACAAAATCCGCGTGGGCGCGAGGATTGACTGGGGAGTGCGTGTTGGTGGTGGAAGACGATCCCGATGTAAGGACCTATGTCGCCGACACGCTGGGATCGCTCGGATATGACGTTCTTCAAGCCGAGAGTGGTGAACAGGCGCTCGGTCTCATCAACGAACATAAGGGAATAAGGCTTCTGCTGGCCGACGTGGTGATGCCTGGCATGAACGGTCGCAAGCTGGCCGAGGTGGCCACGCAGCGCAAGGGTCCTCTTCATGACAGGATATTCCTGGAATGCCATCGTTCATCAGGGGCGCCTGGATCCAGGTGTGAACCTGATCCAGAAGCCCGTCACCGGCGAGCACCTGGCGTCGGCTGTCCGCAAGCTGCTTGACGCCTAACGGCCCGTTTTCGCCATGAAGGTCCCGGCGTCGAACTTATTGCCGTCAGGTCGTGGAGAAAGGCCCTGTAATGTTTGTCATTGAACTCGCTGCTGATCCCGTGAGTGCCACTGCTTCGGCCGCCATGCTGGAGTCCGAGCGATGGAAGGGATCGACTTAGAACCTGGCATTGTTTGTCGGAAGTCAGGAAAGCGATGTCCGATGCGTCCCGTCCGCTCCCGATCCGAACGATGCCTTCGATCGGAGCAAGCCGGGTAGGGTCGACAAGCCACCATGTGCCGTCCAGATATACTTTGCCGGTGAACAGCGGACATGTTCTGGAAATGCCGCCACGCAGAGACTTCAGGGTGCTCCGGGGAACCAGGGTGTTGGCGCAATGTGGTTGCTCCGGCCTTTTGGGCGTGTTGGATCACAGGCAGCACGTTAGCCGCGTGGGCATAAGCAGCCGCCTTCACGGCACCTATGGCAACTTCGCGTGCCTCGATGAGCCTTGGGTTACCAAGTAGGACGCCGCGCTCTTCATCACCAAACTGCCCAAGGCAGAACACGATGCCGAAGAATGGCAGGCCGCGATGCAGGCGCTATTGCTGGTCGCAGAAACATGACGGGCCAACGATGTTCGCGCGCATCGGTGCAATGCAGGCGATCAACCGCCACGTTGAACGCGTGTTCGACCCGTCGCGGAAAGACAAGCATAGAGGACGCTGCAAGCTGGCGCGGGATCGATGAGGGAAGCCGCTTCCTTCGCACTCGCACGTAACCGAAATCTTCTTTTCCTTAAATTATCTTTTATTCTTGTACCGGAATAATTGTACCAAAACGCTTGGGTTTGTCATGTGGATTACACATTCGGAAACATACTCGCGGACAGGACAAGTCGCATGACGAAATTGTCAGTTGGCCTTGATAACGAACGCATTAGATATAGCGACGACTGGAAAGCACATGTATTCAAAAAAGCAATTCGCAGCGTTGGAGGCCATGTGCCGTGAGCAGGCTGCGCTTGCCCGCGAGGAAATGGAATACTCGCTGAAGGAATACTGGCTTGCAGAAGCAGAGGAATGGAAGCAACTCAGGGAATCTCTTGGACCATTCTTAGGAAGAATTGCGAATCGGAGCAGTGACCTAGCGCGATCGAACAACGCCTAAGGCGATCACACGCGATGGAAGTGGATTGCAGAAGCATCGAGGCTTTGCGAGGTGTGAACAGCGTAGCGGCTTCCGATCGCGCTTAAAGAAGATTTTAGTGGAACGGTCGAGCAGACGATGTGGTTGTCTCCTATCTAACGATAAGAAGGAAAGGACACCTCATGAAACTTACGACAATCGCA
>Ga0193729_1001824_pt1 | contig 10774 bp, 8 predicted proteins | sample U1c2metaG_FD_143036 | JGI IMG/M metagenome (GOLD analysis project Ga0193729, IMG submission 143036) | Soil microbial communities from a riparian zone of the East river system, Colorado, United States - U1c2 | ecosystem: Environmental > Terrestrial > Soil > Riparian zone | place: USA: East River... | reverse complement strand
AGCGGATTGGCGCGTTGATCATGTATGCGTCGATCGCGCGCACTTCGTGGGCTCCCGACTACGACTGGGCGATGACCAGCGAGCAACGGGAGGAGCTCAGCGACCGAAACATGGCCATCTGGGGCGCGGTCAACCGGGACGCGATGTCGGCATGGGCGCCTTCGATGTCCGAGGATCCGGCGCTCGTCGCATGGTTCGCCCGCATGCAGCGGCTGGCCGCGAGCCCTACCGAGGCGCGCATCATCTCGAGGGCGATGGTCGAGCTCGACGTGCGCGAGGCGCTCCCGCGCATCCGCGTGCCGACGCTCGTCATGCATCGTCCGCAGGAGCTCGTTTGGGACGTGCGACATTCGCGCTACCTGGCCGATCACATCCCCGGCGCACGCTATGTGGAGCTCGAGGGAAGCGACTCCTTCCCGTTCGTCGGCGACAGCGAGGCGATCCTCGAAGAGATCGAGGAGTTCCTGACCGGCGGGCGCGGTGGCGGGGAGCTCGCACGTGCGCTGCTGACCGTGATGTTCACCGACATCGTCGACGCGACGGCGCGCGCCGCCGAGCTGGGAGACGGCCGCTGGCGCGATCTGCTCGCGCGCCACGACGAGGAGGTGCGCAAGGAGCTCGACCGCTTCAAAGGACGCGAGGTCAAGACCGTCGGCGACGGCTTCCTCGCGACCTTCGACGGGCCTCCGTCGCGGGCGCTGCGCTGCGCGCTGGCCATCACCGACAGCGCGCGCGAGCTCGGGGTCGAGGTGCGCGTCGGCATCCACACCGGCGAGTGCGAGTTGATCGGCGACGACGTGGGCGGCATGGCGGTGCACATCGCCTCGCGCGTCAACGGACTCGCTGGTCCCGGCGAAGTGCTCGTCTCGGGCACGGTGTTCGGCACGGTCGTCGGTGGTCCGTTCACGTTCGAGGATCGGGGCTTCCACGAGCTCAAGGGCGTGCCCGGGCGCTGGCCGCTGTTCGCGCTCGGCGCACGTGGCTGATGACCCGATCGCGACAGAACCAAATACGATCGCGACTGCCCGCAGAGGGCGCGAGGAGCTTGACGACGCCAGCCCGGCCGGCGAACGGAAGAGGAGTGCGGTGAGCGAGCAACGACAGAACCGTCCCAGCGCGCTCGTGTTCGGTGCGCGCAATCTCGGGCGTGCGATCATCGAGCGGCTGATCGAGGCGGATTGGGCGCTGGCCGGCGTCGCCCGCTCGGAGGAGACGCTGCAGGGCATCACGGCCGCCGGTGCGCTCGCGCTGCGCGGGGATGTCACCGATCAGGCCAGCGTCCGGGACGCTGTCGAGCGGGCCGCCACAGCGCACGGCGGGATCGATCTGGTCGTGAACGCCGCGTCGGCCTACGGCGGACCGCGCAGCGGGCCGTTCGGCGGTGGGCCGATCGCCGAGGCGGATGCCGACGCGTTCGACTCGTGGGCAGCCGCGCCGGCGCGCTCGGCATTCGCCTTCCTGTCCGGCGCGTCCGGTTATCTCGTAGCGCAGCGACGGGCCGCGACGCTGATCCAGGTCACCGGCGGATCCGCGCGCCGCGCGATGCCCGGCAGGGGCTTGTGGGCCGCCGGCGCATTCGGTGTCCGCGCGATCACCCAGGCCGCCGCGCTGGAGCTCCGCGCGCAGGGTATTCACGTCGCCCTGCTGATCGTCGACGCCGGCATCGAGCCGCTCAGCGGAGCCGGCCGCCGGGGCGTCGCCGCCGAGACGCTCGCCGACCCGCGCGAGCTCGCCGAGGCCGTGCTGTTCCTGGCCCAGCAGGGCCCCCGCGCGGCCACGCACGAGCTGCAGGTCACACCGTTGGCCGAGACGTGGGTGCCATGAGGAGCCGGCCATGAGGAGACGGCCATGAGGAGACGGGAATGAAGATCCGCGCGGCGCTGCTCGAGGAGTTCGGCCGCCCGCTCGCCGTGCAGGAGCTCGAGCTCGCCGATCCACGGCCGGGTGAGGTGCTCGTCAGGTTGGAGGCCTGCGGGGTGTGCCACACGGACATGTACACGGCCTCGGGCGTCGACCCCTCTGGATACGCCCCGACGGTCCTCGGACATGAGGGCGCGGGTGTCGTCGAGGCGCTCGGCGAGGACGTCGACGGGCTTGCGCTCGGCGATCACGTCGTGGCTCTCTTCTCGCCGCAATGTCGCGAGTGCATCCACTGTCGCAGCCCGCGCACCAACCTGTGCCTGGCGATCCGCGAGCAGCAGAACAAGGGCTATCTCCCGGACGGCAGCACACGCCTGTCGCGTGCGGGCGAGCCGATCAGGCACTTCATGGGCACCTCGACGTTCGCCGAGTACGCCGTGATCCCGCAGATCGCGCTCGCGAAGGTAAACCCGCAGGCGCCGCTCGACCGCGCCTGCCTGTTCGCCTGCGGGCTCTCGACCGGGCTGGGGGCGGCGATGAACACGGCGTCCGTTGCGCCCGGCTCGACGTGCGTGGTGTTCGGCGCCGGGATGGTCGGCCTCGGCGCCGTCGCCGGATGTCGGTTGCAGGGTGCCGAGCGGATCGTCTGCGTCGATTTGTCACAGCAGCGCCTGGAGCTCGCTCGCGGCCAGGGGGCGACCGACTGCTGGCTTGCCGACGAGCACACGGTCGATCGGGTGCTCGAGGCGACCGGCGGCCTCGGGGCCGACTACACCTTCGAGGCCACCGGGCTGGTGGCGGTGATGCGCGAAGCGGTCGAAGCCGCCCGCATGGGCTGGGGACTGTGCACCGTGGCCGGCGTGGCCGGCAAGGGTGAGACGCTCGACATCGTTCCCCGCCTGCTGATCACAGGGCGGCGCGTGTGCGGTTCGTCCTTCGGCGGCGTCAAGGGCCGCGATCAGGTGCCCGAGCTGGTCGAGCTGTACATGAACGGCGAGATCGACGTCGATCCGTTCATCTCGCATCGCATGCCGCTGGAGGAAGTCAACCGCGCGTTCGAGCTGATGGAGGCCCAGGACGGCATCCGCTCGGTGCTCGTGCTGAGCGCCTGAGCGCCTGCGCGCCGGGCCGTGTAGGGCGCCGTGCGCGGCTGAGTCCCGCGATCGCTTGCGCTGGTAATGTCGCCGGCATGGATCCGCTCGGTCCGACAGCGTCCGTCCGGCAGCTGGCAGACGCGCTGCGAGCCCGCGAGCTCTCGGCGGTCGAGCTGCTGGAGGCATGTCTGGCCGCGGTCGATCAGCTGAACCCCGAGCTCAACGCGGTGATCTGGCGCAACGACGAGCAGGCGCGCGGCGCCGCGGCCGAGGCCGATCGCCGGCTGGCCGAGGGCGATACGGCTCCCTTCCTCGGCATCCCGATCCCGATCAAGGACCTCACGCCAGTCGCCGGCTGGCCGGTGACGTTCGGCTCGCACGGCGCGCCGGAGGGCCCGAGCCGAGAAAGCGAGCTCGTCGCCGACCTCCTGGCACAAGCCGGTTTCGTTCTGTGCGGTCGCACTAACACGCCGGAGTTTGGCCCGATAACGGTGGCCGAGAACCTGCGCTACGGGATCAGCCGCAACCCGTGGGATCCGACGCGCTCGCCCGGCGGGTCGAGCGGAGGCGCGGCGGCGGTCGTCGCGGCGGGCATGTTCCCGATCGCCCACGCCAACGATGGCGGCGGCTCGATTCGCATTCCCGCCTCCTACTGCGGGCTGGTCGGCCTGAAGCCAAGCCGCGGTCGCGTGCCGCGGCTGGCGCAGTCGTGGCTCGGAGGCGTCGTGGAGGGTGTCGTCACGCGCGACGTGGCCGACGCCGCCGCGGTGCTCGACACGCTCGCGATCTGGGATCGGCTCGCCTGGTACAACGCCCCGGCGCCCGCCCGCCCGTTCGCCGCAGAGACGGGCGCGACGCCCGGGCAGCTGCGCGTCGGGCTGATGTCCGAGGCGCCGCTCGACATCCCCACCGATGAGAGCTGCGTCGCCGGCGCACGCGCGGCGGCGGCCGCGCTGGAACAGCTCGGCCACCTCGTCGAGGAGGTCGAGGTGCCGACGATCTCCGAGGAGATGATCGCCCCGTTCATCGTTCTCACGCAGGGCGGGCTGGCCGACTACGACGGCGTCGACTGGTCGGCGGTCGAGCCGCACATCGCCCACCAGCGGCGGCTGAGCGGCGAGACCAGCGCTTACGACTACGCGCTCGCGGCGCGCACGCTCGAGCTGCTCAGCCGCCGGGAGGTCGCCCGCTGGGGGCGCGACTTCGACGTGCTGCTGACGCCCACGTCGGCGATCCTGCCGCCGGTGGCCGGCGCGGTCCTCGAGGCCCAGCACGCCAACCCCGAGGCACCGGTGCTCGATGTCGTCGCGAGCGTCTCGTTCACGGCCTTCGGCAACGTGACCGGGCTGCCGGCCGTCAGCCTCCCGCTCCATCGGACCGAGCAGGGCCTGCCCGTCGGCGTTCAGCTCACCGGCGCCCCGTGGGAGGAGGCGACGCTGATCCGCCTCGCCGCGCAGCTGGAGGAGGCCCTGCCATGGGCCGATCGTCGTCCGGTGCTCAGCGGCATCGCGTAGGGCAGTGGCCTTCGAGCAGATCACGACCGCGCTCGCCGACCGCGTCCTGACGATCACGCTCAACCGCCCGGAGCGCCTGAATGCGTGGACGGCGACGATGGGCCGCGAGCTGATCGAGGCGTTCGATCGGGCCGATGCCGACGACGAGGTAGGGGCGATCATCGTCACGGGCGCTGGCCGCGGCTACTGCGCCGGCGCCGATCTGGCGGGCGGCGGCGAGACGTTCGACTGGCGCGAGCGCGGCGCGCCGGAGGGCGCGGTGCCGCGCGACAACGGCGGCCAGTTCACGCTGCGCGTGTTCGCCTCCACGAAGCCCGTGATCGCGGCGATCAACGGCCCGGCGGTCGGCGTCGGCGCGACGATGACGCTGCCGATGGACGTGCGCCTGGCGGCCGAGGACGCCCGCATGGGCTTCGTCTTCGCGCGGCGCGGGATCGTCCCGGAGGCCTGCTCGAGCTGGTTCCTGCCGCGCGTCGTGGGGATCAGCCGGGCGATGGAGTGGGTCTCCACTGGACGCGTGTTCTCCGCTCAGGAGGGACTCGAGGCCGGGCTCCTGCGCAGCCTGCACCCGCCCGGCGAGCTGCTCGATGCCGCGAACGAGCTCGCGCGCGAGATCGTCGACAACACAGCGCCTGTGTCGGTCGCGCTCGCGCGGCGCATGATGTGGACGATGCTCGGCGCCGCGCACCCGATGCTCGCCCATCGCGCCGACTCGCGCGGGATGTTCTTCCGCGGCCAGTCGGCAGATGCGGTCGAGGGCGTCACGTCGTTCCTGGAGAAGCGCCCCGCGCGCTTCAGCGACCGTGTGAGCGACGGACTTCCCGACATCATGCCCGGCTGGAGCGAGCCGCAGTTCGAGTGACGGCGACGCTCCGCTAGGGCGCGCGCCCGATGATCGCGTTTCGCGGTAGCTGGCCTCGGCGGATGCCGATGCCGTCGCACAGGCGGACGCACGGCACGTACAGCGGACGAAAGCCCAGCAGCTGCGGAATCGTGACGATCCGGTAGCCGCGCGCCCGCAATGCACGAATGATCGCCGGATAGGCGGCGAGCGTGCGGCCGCGCGGACCGCCGCCGTCGTGGGAGATCACGATCGAGCCGGGCTGCACCTGCGCCAGCACGCGCCGCTCGATCGTGCCGGGCGCCGGCTGCAGGTAGTCGCTCGGGTCGACGTTCCAGGTCACGGTCGCCAGGCCGAGCGAGCGCGCGGTGCGCACCACCGAGGTGTTGTAGGCACCGTACGGCGGGCGGAACACGCAGGGCGTGTAGCCGGTCTCGCCGCGGATCGCGCCGATCGTGCTCTGCAGCTGACCGCGCACGTCTCGGCCGCGGGTCAGGTCGGGGTGGGTGAACGTGTGGTCGCCGAGCACATCGCCTTCGCGCAGCGCTTCGAGCATCGTGGCACGGTAGGACGCGCTCACCTGCCGGCCGATCTCGAAGAACGTCGCCGGCGCGTGGTTGCGAGCGAGCATGCGCACGAACGCCCGGGTGTCCGGGTAGGGACCGTCGTCGAAGCCGAACGCCACCTCTCGCCGCGACGGACCGTGGCGGTAGTCGAAATCGCCGCGGCTGCGGCAGCCGACCACGCGGTAGAGCGCACTCGGGGCCTTGGGCGCCGCGCCGACGATCGGCCCGATCAAGGCCAACGGCGTGCGAATCTGCCCCGGCGGGCCCAGCGCGCTGCCACCTGTGCCGCACGCCGAGATGGCGAGCGAAAGCAGCCCGATCGACGCTGCGACGGCGAGTGACACGAACGCCAGCCGCGCCGCGCGGGCGCGCGCGAGTGAAAGCGAGGAGACCGCGGCGAGCCGCCGCCGAGCCCTCGCCGAGGGCTCCGAGCGCACATTTTCAACCTTACGCCGTCAGCCAAGGACCAGCTCGGCGATCCTGCGCAGCGTGGGTGCGTCAGCCGAGACGAGCATCGTGGTCACGATCGACTCCCGCCACTTCGCCAGATCGTCGCGGATCTTCGCCGGCGGCCCGACCAGCGAGAGCTCCTCGATCAGCTCGCGCGGGACCTTCGCGCCGGCCTCGTCCTTGCGGCCATCGAGGTAGAGCTCCTGGATTTCCGCCACCTCGCGCTCGTAACCCATGCGGATCGCGACGTTCGCGTGGAAGTTCGCGCCTTTGGCGCCCATCCCACCGAAGTACAGCGCGTAGAACGGGCGCAGCGCGTCGAGTGCGCCGTCGACGTCATCGGAGACGATGAAGGGCACGGTCGCGGCCACCTCGAACTCTTCCGGCTTGCGCCTCGCTGCCGGCCGCGAGAAGCCCTCTTGCAGCGCCGCGCGGTTGGCGTCCTGATGCGTGGGCGAGAACAGCATCGCCAGCCAGCCGTCGCACAGCTCGGCGCACAGTGCGACGTTCTTCGGGCCCTCGGCCCCCAGGTAGATCGGGATGTCCTCGCGCAGCGGATGGATCGAGGACTTCAGCGGCTTGCCGAGCCCCGTGCCGTCGGGCAGCGGCAGCGGGTAGTGCGGGCCGTCGCTCTGCAATGGCCCGCGTCGCGCCCAGATGTCGCGCACGATGCCGATGTACTCGCGCGTGCGCGCGAGTGGCTTGGCGAACGGCATCCCGTACCAGCCCTCGACGACCTGCGGGCCGGAGACTCCCAGGCCGAGGATGAACCTGCCATTGGACAAATGATCGATCGTCATCGCCGCCATCGCGGTCGCCGCCGGCTGGCGCGCCGACATCTGCACGATCGCCGTGCCGAGCTTCAGGCGCGTCGTCGAGGCGCCCCACCACGCCAGCGGAGACAGGCAGTCCGAGCCGTAGGCCTCGGCGGTCCAGATCGAATCGACCCCGAGACCCTCGGCCTCGGCGATCGCCTCGGCCGCGCCCGGCGGCGGGCCGCCCGCCCAGTAGCCCGTGTTCAGTCCTAGCTTGAGAGTGCCGCTCATCGGGAGAAGCTCCGGGTCAGACCCTAGTGGATCTGCTCGGCCACGCGGGACGCCCGAGCAGCAGCCATCGACGACGAGCCGGCGGCTGCGCCGGGCACCGCCTCGCCGGCAAGCGCCGCCTCCCCGGGGATGGCGACCTCCGCGGGGATCGCAGCCTCGCCGGCGATCGCGGCCGCTCCGCGCGCGGACGGCGACTCCGGATCCTGCAGGCGATGCGACAGGGCGAGCGCGAGCAGAGCCAGAGCGATCAGCGCCGCGCCGTAGACGTTGGCGGTCTCGAGCAGCCCGTAGCGGGTGACGGCGATGCCGGCCACCAGCGCCGGCAGGCTGTATGCGAGGTAGGAGGCGACGTACACCGAGGCGACCAGCGCGGCGCGCCGATCGGCGGGGGCGCGGTTGGTGATCGCGCGGAACGCGCCCGCGAACGCCGGTCCGAACCCGAGGCCGGCAACGCCGGTCGCAAGGAGGAACAGCGCGGTCGAGGAGTCGTTCAATGCGAGCAGCGCCAGGAGCACGCCGAGGATCAGCGCGGTCAGCCCGCCGCGGGCGGCCGCGCGAGCGTGCGTATCGCGCAACCAGACGGAGGTCATCGAGCTGACGCCGGCCATGATGAAGATCGACAGGCCTCCGGCCACATGGCTGCTGTCGTGGAGCACTTTCGCCGTCAGCGACGGCCCGAGTGACAGGATCAGGCCGCCGAGCGCCCACGTCGCGGTCAGGCACGGGATCGTCGCGAGGAAGTCCGCGCGCAGCGCGGCGGGAACCGCGACCTTCGGCCTCAGGGACCGCCGCCACGAGCCGTTGCGCTCGACCGTCTCGGGCATCGCTCCCGCGAGCAGCGCAGCGCACGCGAACGCGCCGAGCAGCAGCCAGTAGACGAGCCGCGTCGGGTCGGGGCCGTATTCGACGAGCAGACCGCTGCCGAGCGCACCAGCGGCGAGCCCGCACATCGGCGCCGCGGCGGCGACCAGCGCGCCCAGGCGTTGATGGCGCGGGGGCTGCAGGTCGATCAGCGCGGCGCTGATTGTGGCGGTCGCGATACCCGTCGCAACCCCCTGCAGGATCCGCGCCGCGAACAGCCACAGTGCGCTCTGCGCCTCGGCGAACAGCAGCATGCCGACGATCTCGATCGCCAGCGCGAGCAGCAGCGTGGGACGCCTGCCGAGGTGATCGGAGAGCGAGCCGGCCACGACGAGAGCGCCGAGCAGTCCGAGCGCGTACACCGCGAAGACGCCGGTCAGCGTGATCGCCGAGAATCCCCACTGCGCTTGGTAGACGACGTACAGCGGCGACGGCGCGCTCGAGGCGAACAGCAGCAGCGCGAGTGTGGCGGCGAGCAGCCAGAACGCGGGTGCGCGGCCGAGCCTCAGGCGCACGTGGGACGGGTTTCGGTGGCGGTCTGCTCGGGCATGGGATCGAGACCTCCCCCTCGCGCACGATCTGTGAATAACCTGAGCCGATGGCGTACACCACCGCGGACGCGAGGCAGGGGCTGCTCGATACGGTAGCGACCGCGATCGAACAGCTCGGAGTGGCGCTCGCCGCGCTCGGTGAGGCCTACGAGCAGCTCGACGAGCAGAGCGCCGAGCGGCTCGAGCAGCAGCTCTTCCGCCCCGTCCAGATCGCCTACGGCCGCGCTCAACGCACGCACGCCGCGTTCGCCGCGCGCTACCAGCTGCCCTCGCGAAGGTTCGAGCCGGCACCCGCGGGCGCGCCTTCGGCGGGTGTCAGGGGCTTTCTCGACAGCGCATTGCAAGCCGTCGCGAGCGCCGACAGCACGCTGTCCGAGCTGCAGGACTCGATGCTGCCCGTCGAGGTCGGCGACGCCGACCTGCGCGCCGGGCTGCGCGAGGTCCGCGAGCTGCTGGGCGAGCTGAGCGGACGCGCGCGCGAGTTCGTGCGCACGCTCGGGCGCTAGCTGGGCTCTCAGCGCGGGATCGCGACGATCTCGGCATCGCCCGAAGGCGTGGCGAGCGACGGCACGGAGATCTCGGTGACGTACGCCGCGGAGGCGCCCAGCGCCGTCGGACCCAGCACCGTGCCGACGCCGACGCCGGCGGGGCGGTTGCGGCAACCGCTTGCCCTGTTATAGGCATGCTGGTATCCGCGCTGATATCCGCTGTCGCGGCGCACGGTCGACGAGAGGCTTCGGAGCACCCGGTCCCTCGCCGGGGCGCCAGCCGGCCCGACCAGCAGCTGCTGGACGCAGCGAGTCGTGCGCTCGAACAGCAGCGCTCCGTCGAGCATCGACGGATTCGCGAATGCCGCGCCCCTGCCCGCGGCGCGCAGTGCGCGACGGCGGCCGCTCGTCAACTCGACGGCTTCGATCGCGCTTCGATCGGGCGTGCCGATCGCGAACACGACGGTCGTCCCGTCGAGCGCCGGGCGCCCGAGCACCGCGGCGCGCCGCGAGGCATCGATGAGGCGCCGCTGAAACGGCGCGTCGAGCGACACGCCGATCAGATGCTCCGCGCCCTGCGCGTCCTGATCTCGAAAGACGGTCCAGCTGTCCGAGACGGCCAGCGCGTTGACGCCCATGACGGGGATCCTGATCCGCTGCTGCAGCGAGCCCCGGTCGGCGACGGTGATCCCAGCGGCATCGGCCCAGGCGATCGACGCTTGTCCGAGCGCCGGATGGCTGCCGGGCAGCGCGCTGATCGCGCCGGCCGCGCCGAGCAGCATGCCGGGCCCGCGCAGCTGCTGCCACGCCAGCTCCTCGCCCGCCGCCGACGGGTCGGTCGCGGAGGGCAGCAGAGCCGCCGAGGCGCTGGCCCCGCCGAGCGCCAGCGCGCAGAGGCCGAGCCCCAGCGCGTCGAGCCGTCGCAGCCCCAGCCACAGGCGCGGCTCGCTGGCCATCTCCTCGAGCCGCGCTGCCCCGCGACCTCCTCGCAGGCCGGGCGCCATCCACAGGACGGGCAGCGCGCGCCCTGCACCGAAGGCGAGGCCGATCAGCGCTCCCAGCAGCGGGTCGCCGGCGGCGAAGCTGATCCCGGCGAGCGCCCACACGGCGAACGCCAGCACGAACGTGGTGAAGCCGAGCCCCAGCAGGATGCCGTACAGGGCGCAGGCCAGTGGCAGCGGCAGCGTCCAGCGCCAGCGCTCGGGAACTTGACGGCGGATCTGCGGCGCGATCTTCACGCCACGCCAGTCGGCGATCGCGGCCGCCGATGCGAGGGCCGCCCCGAGCCCCTCGCGCAGCCCGCTCGCGCCGTGCCCGGCGAGCGCACCCGCGAACGCGAGGCCGCCGAACGTAGCGGCGCCGCCGATCAACGTCCCCAGCGCGAACGTGCCGCTCGCCAGCAGCGTCGCGCCCCGGCGGGCGTCGCCGAGCGCGCTGCCGATCGTCTCGACCATCGAGAAGCCGCACGGCGACCACGCGCCTGCGACGCCCGCCAGGCCCGCC
>Ga0193729_1001822_pt1 | contig 10780 bp, 10 predicted proteins | sample U1c2metaG_FD_143036 | JGI IMG/M metagenome (GOLD analysis project Ga0193729, IMG submission 143036) | Soil microbial communities from a riparian zone of the East river system, Colorado, United States - U1c2 | ecosystem: Environmental > Terrestrial > Soil > Riparian zone | place: USA: East River... | reverse complement strand
TGAGAAAGGTTCTTTCACTGGCGCGCACGAACGCCGGATCGGCCGGTTTGAACAGGCGAACGGCGGCACGATTTTTCTCGATGAAGTGGCCGAGATCAGTCCGAGCACGCAGGTTAAATTGCTCCGCGTGATCAGCGAGGAGCGCGCCTTCGAGCGCGTCGGCGGCAATCAAACGCTGCGGGCGGACGTGCGGCTGATCGCGGCCACGAACAAGCATCTCGAGACGCTCGTGCGCGAGGGAAAATTTCGAGACGATCTTTTCTTTCGCCTGAATGTCGTGCGCATCACCATGCCGCCTCTGCGCGATCGAAAGGAAGACATCCCGCTGCTCGTCCGCGGATTTTTACGTCATTTCTGCAAGGAAAACAACAAGCCACTTGTCGATCTAGCGGGCGATGCAATGGACGCGCTCCTTAGTTACAATTGGCCAGGGAACGTGCGCGAGCTGCGCACGGCGATTGAGCACGGCGTGGTAATGGCGACCGGTCCCACGATTACCTTGCGCGACCTTCCGATGGCAGTGCGTCAAGCAGCCGGCACGGCGGCGCACCGCGCAATTTCAGACCCGAATGCTTTCGGAGTCGAAGAAAAATCGAGTCCGCTCGATCTGCATGAGACGGAGAAGAAATTGATCATGCAAGCGCTCGGCGCGACGAATGGCAACGTGACCGCCGCCGCCAAAAAACTCGGCATCAGCCGGCGAACGCTTCATCGGAAGATCAACGAAATGAATGCAGCCAAAACGGCGGCTGAAGCCACAAACGCGGGCAGCCCTAACGCGGATTAAATCTTCGCTAAAATTCTGTCCGCCACCGACAATCGACAGCATGCGCTCTATCGCGCAGCTCGTCGCGCCAAAAAATCTGCTCCTCTAGCAAAACAAAAAGCCGACGCGCTGACGCGTTAATTATAGGGCGTCTGTGCCAGACGCCATTTTCTCAACGATTGGCGTTTCACAGAAACGCCCTGCAAACGCAGTTTTACTGTTTATTGAGCACCACTTGCGGTGCCGGTTTGCTCATCTCAACCTGGGCGCTCACCTTTTGGATGTGCGCCGCCTGCTGTTTAACGGTCGCTGCGAGGGCTACAATTTCCTCCTTTAGCTCCTGTACCGTGCGATGCTCTTTGAGGAACTCGTTCAGCAACATCGCGTTCACTGCCTCGTAGCGTACAGTGTAGATCTCGCCGTCGGCATCGTGTACTACCAGGTCGGGATTTACCTTGGCCACGTCCTCGGCTATCAGACCAAATTGTGATGTGTTTGTGCTGTCGCTCTTATAGTGAAACGTCACCGGTTTAAGTGCCAGGATGGCTTCGCTGGTTTGATCCATCGGTTTAATCTCTTTCTTAAACCGCCGCGAGGAGCTGACAGTGCCGAGCTGGCCGGCGGAATCTATTACCACCGGCACGGCGTTCGCATTTACCGTTGTCTTCCCGCGAATGCCAGCGATAAAGGTTAGTGACTGGCTCGCGCCGATCCGGATGGTGCTGGCCTCGGCAGCAACGCCACTGTTGCCGATATCGATATTGTTGCTGCCCGTGGTGAGATTGAGGCCAGCGTTACTGCCAATGGCGATGTTGTTACTCCCGGTGTTATTTGGCAGCGCATTATAACCGTTGGCCGTGTTGTTGCTGCCGGTCGTGTTGTTTAAGAGCGCGTTGACACCCTCAGCCGTGTTCCGTGATCCGGTATTGTTAAGGAGCGCTTGATAACCGTCGGCCGTATTGGAGTAGCCGGTGGTATTATTGTAGAGCGCGCCAGTGCCAGTTGCCGTGTTCTTCGTGCCCGTGGTATTGTTAAAGAGCGTTTGATAACCGGCGGCAGTGTTGTTGCTGCCGCCGCTATTGAAATAGAGCGCCTGATCACCGTTGGCGGTGTTAGTATTGCCATTGGTGTTGTGATAGAGCGCCTGATAACCGGCAGCCGTGTTTCCGCCGCCGGTAGTGTTGTTGAAGAGCGCGGAATCACCGTCGGCCGTGTTCGAGTAGCCAGTGGTATTGTTCACGAGCGCTTGATAACCAGTGGCCGTGTCGTCGGTCCCGCTGGTGGTCTTATAGAGCGCTTGAACACCGGTAGCGGTGTTGGCTACGCCGCTAGTGTTGTAATAGAGCGCCTGATAACCGTTGGCCGTATTGCCGCTAGCGGTGTTGTGGTAGAGCGCCTGGCTGCCAACGGCCGTATTATCGATGCCGGTTGCGTTGCTTAAGAGCGCTTTAAAACCGTTGGCGGTGTTGTCAGTGCCAGTTGAGTTCGTATAGAGCGCTCCATAACCGTTGGCCGTATTGTAGGAACCGGTATTGGTATAGAGCGCCTTAGCACCGGTCGCGGTGTTGTCGATCCCGGTGGTGTTGCTATTGAGCGCTTGGTAACCGGTGGCCGTGTTTAGCGTGCCAGTTGTGTTGTAACGGAGCGCGTAATCACCGTTGGCCGTGTTGTAGTCGCCGTTGTTGTTTGCGAGCGCAGTAGCACCGCTGGCCGTGTTGTAGTCGCCGGTGGTGTTGTTAATGAGCGCATTAACACCAATCGCCGTGTTGTCGACGCCGCTGGTGAGGCTATTGAGGGCGTTCGCTCCCTCAGCCGTGTTGCCGTTGCCCTTGTCTCCGTCCTCTGCTCGAGCCGTTGGTAAAAGCGCAAAGGATGCGAGCACGACGGCAATGAGTAGAAAAGCACGCAGCACAGGCGAGCGATGAATTGAATTTTTGATCGGTGGAGTTGTCGTTTTCATGTCATGGTTCTTTCTTCTTGTTTACTGATTGTTGAGCACCATTTACGGTGCGGGTCTGGTTGCTTCGAGCTGGGCGCTCACCTTTTGGATTTGCATCATCAGCAGGCACGTTGCGATTCAAGTAAAAAGTCGGGCCAAAATCAAGCCTGCATCTCCCGGACCATCAATGCCGCTTGCTGCTGGGAATAACAATTGACTCCGACAGCTTTCGCGAGTTGAGAGAAGTTTCCCGTTTGCGAACTACGTTTCGAGCGGTTCAATTAGGCCGTGATGCAGGAGAAGAAAATTTTCGGAACGGATGGTGTCCGCGGTGTTGCCAACGTTGAACCGGTCACGGCCGAAACATCGCTGAAGCTCGGACGCGCTGCCGCGCATGTTTTCACACGGCTAAACCCGCGGAAGAACCCGGAGGGCACGCGTCCCAAAATTGTCCTTGGGAAAGACACGCGGCTTTCCGGTTACATGCTGGAGAACGCACTCGTGGCCGGAATCACGTCGCTCGGAGTCGATGTTCTCATCATTGGTCCGCTGCCGACTCCGGGTGTGGCCTATATCACGCGATCGCTCCGCGCCGATGCCGGTATCATTCTCTCCGCTTCGCATAACCCCTACGAAGATAACGGCATCAAATTTTTCCGGCACGATGGCTACAAGCTCGACGATCAGGTGGAACAACAGATCGAGCAGCTCGTTTTCGCAGGTGAAATCGATTCAATCCGGCCAACCGCTGGAAAAATCGGCCGCGCCGGCCGCATCGATGACGCGCTCGGACGCTATGTGGAATTTGCCAAGGCAAGCTTTCCTCGCGGGATGTCGCTGGAAAAGATGCGCGTCGCTGTCGATGTGGCGAACGGCGCCGCCTATAAATCGACGCCTTGCATTTTGCGCGAGCTCGGCGCGGAAGTGACGGTCGCGCACAACGAGCCGGACGGCATAAATATCAACGCGCAATGCGGCAGCATTTATCCGGAGGAGATTCAACGGCTCGTTAAGGAAACCGGTGCGGACGTTGGCATCACCCACGATGGCGACGCTGATCGCGTTCTGCTTTGCGACGAAAATGGAGAGATTGTTGATGGCGACGAGATTCTTGCCATCGCGTCAATTAATCTTTTGCGCGCCGGTCGCCTCGAGCAAAACACGGTCGTCGCCACAGTGATGAGCAATTTCGGTCTTGATGAAACGCTTGCCGCGGAGGCTGGAAAAGTGGTGCGCACCAGAGTTGGCGATCGCTACGTCATTGAAGAAATGATGAAACAAAAGCTCAACCTCGGCGGGGAGCAGAGCGGCCACATTATTTTCCGGGATTTCACCACCACTGGTGACGGGATCATCAGCGCGCTCCAGATTTTGCGCATTATGCACCAGACTGGTCAGCCCTTAAGTAAATTAAAGACCTGTCTGGAAAAATACCCCCAGGCCCAGCGCAATGTGCTTGTGAAAGAAAAACCGCCGCTCACCGAACTGCCAACAGTGATGAAACTGGTAAACGAAGCGGAGAAGGAACTTTCCGGAAAAGGCCGCGTTCTTTTGCGCTACTCTGGGACCGAGTCAAAAATTCGTTTGCTGATCGAAGGCCGGGAACTGGACAAGATCGACAAGCAGGCCAACCGCATCGTGGACGCAATTCAACAAGCCATCGGAACAAATTAGGAACTGATTAATCCTTTCCTGCTCTTCTGGTTTCCTGATTAAATTCTTTTCTCGATGATCTTATCGCGTGTTGTTGAAGCGCTCCTTTTTAGCGCGCAAAAGCCGCTCTCAATCCGTGAATTGGCCGCGGCTATTAAAGGTGCAGGCGCGGAAGACGAACTTTCGCCCAACGAGTTTGGGCGGGCGACTCAAGCGGAAATTGCCGCAGCGATCGAGCAATTAAAAATCGAATACATCCAAGAGCACCGCGCTTTTCAAATTATCGAGAAAGCCGAAGGCTGGCAGCTCGCTACCGATCCAGCGTTTGCCCCGTGGGTGCGCGAGATTTTTCCTGCGCCCAAGCCGGCGCGCCTGACCGCACCCGCGCTCGAGACACTCTCGATTATTGCTTACCGCCAACCGATCACGCGCGCCGACGTTGAAGCCGTCCGCGGCGTGAACATTGATGGAGTGCTGCAAACCTTGATGGAACGCGGTCTCGTCAAAATCGCCGGGCGCGCGGAAATTCCCGGCCGGCCGCTCGTATACGAAACGACGCAATTTTTCCTCGATCATTTCGGCCTTCGCACGTTGGATGAATTACCAAACGCGGAAGAATTGCGAAAACGCTATCTGCCGGTGAGCCCGCGCTCGCCTGGGTAGCGCACGCGTCTCGCGTGTTGGTTTTGGCGTCCCACCAAAACAATCTTTTGGATCACATCATGCGTTGCTGGTTTCTCGTTGTCCTCTTCACTTTAATCGTACGATCGACAACGAGCTTTGCGGAAATCCGGCCGGCGGATTGCGTGCGCGGGGCAAAATACTCCGAAAGCAAGCGCGGCGTTTCCATGCTCGTCATGCAAAATGGCCGGACTATTTTCGAACATTATGCCAATGGCGGATCGGCCGGTCGGCGTTGGCCGATCTTCAGCGGGACAAAAAGTTTTTGGGGGATCGCCGCGCTGGCTGCGGTGCGCGATAGATTATTCAAATTGGACGAGCTTGTCTCCGACACGATCACTGAATGGAAGAGCGACCCACTCAGATCGGAGATCACGATCCGCCAGTTGCTGAGCCAAACCGACGGCATCGAAGGCGCTTCGCGTCTCCATCGCCCATCGATTAGCGATCGTAATGCCATGGCGGTTCGATTGCCAGTCCTGGCTAAGCCGGGCTCGGCTTTTATTTACGGCCCGAGTCATCTCCAGATTTTTTCGGAAGTGCTGCGCCGAAAATTAAACGGTCGTGCAACAACCGGCTACATCGAAAGCCGTGTGCTGAATCGGCTTGGCCTCAGCCATCTCGAATATAAGAGCGACGCGCGGGGAAATCCGCTGCTCGCAACCGGCTTTGAATTAACTGCGCGCGAATGGGCGCGGCTGGGTGAGCTGGTGCTCGGCCGCGGAAATTATCACGGCCGCCGAATTGTTCCGGCAGATTTGTTGCGCGAAGCGTTTTCCGGGTCTCAAGCAAACCCATCGTACGGGCTCACCTTTTGGTTGAATCAGGAAGCCTCGAACGGAAGGGAGGCGGACATGGAACGAATGCTCGACCTGCCGTGGCAAAGCGCGCAATGGACAGACGTTTGCATTTGCAAGGATGCACCCGCCGACATGGTGGTGGCGCTTGGCTCGGGTTATCAGCGCTTGTTTATCATTCCATCGCTGAGCGCAACCATTGTTCGGCAGGGTTCGAATGCAAAATTTTCCGATGCACATTTTCTACGGCTGGTTTTGGGACTGTAGAGCACGCCGTTGACGTTCCGGGAGGCGAACCGCTTCCCCTACAGCCCATGAGCGTGATTGACTTGCCGGGGAACAAGATAGCCACGACAATTTCGAGACATGAACAAATTTGTGATTGGTTGCGGAGCGGTGATCGTCGTTGTGCTTTTCATTGTGATCATTGCGGCCGTTGCGTTAGGCGGCAGCTACAATCGCCTCGTCCGCTTGCAGCAGAGTGTCGATCAAAGCTGGGCGCAGGTGCAAAATGTTTACCAGCGGCGCGCGGATTTGATTCCGAATCTCGTCAACACCGTCTCGGGTGCGGCCAATTTCGAGAAATCGACGCTTGTCGAAGTGACGAATGCGCGGGCCAGCGTCGGTCGCGTGCAGCTCGACCCAAACAAAGCGCCGACCGATCCGGCGCAAATCGAACAGTTTCAGGCTGCCCAAGGGCAATTAAGCAATGCGCTCTCGCGTTTGCTGGTGGTGGTTGAGCGCTATCCGGAGTTAAAAGCGAACCAAAGTTTTCTCGGCTTGCAGGCGCAGCTCGAAGGGACCGAAAACCGGATCTCGGTCGAACGCGGGAACTTCAATACCGCGGTACAAAATTACAATACCGCGGTGCGCAGTTTCCCGACAAATTTGATCGCGGGAATGTTTGGTTTTGCGCCGCGGCCTTTCTTCGAGGCAAGACAAGGCGCGGAACGACCGCCGGCGGTGAATTTCAATTTCGGTTCGCCCGCTCCCTCGCCTGCGCCGAGCGGATCGCCATAGAGTGATCGTCGATCTTCGTGTAATGGCGGGCGTGTCGCCTGTAATCTTGCAGCCGGCATGGCTGCCACTACAAAGATCTCTGGTGAGAAAGATCGCGCTCTTCGCCACAGTGATCGCTCTGTTTCTCGCACCACAACTGCGCGCCGCGGAATTCATTCCGCCGAAACCGCCCGCTTATTTTAACGACTACGCCAACGTCGTTTCAAAGGAGGCTGCCCATCGCTTTAACGAGCAGCTCGCGCAATTCGAGCGCGAGACATCGGATCAGATTGTCGTCGCGGTATTTCCGAAAATGCAAAGCGATTCGTCGGTCGACGATTACACACAGCGTGTTGCTCAATCCTGGGGCGTCGGCCAAAAAGATAAACGAAACGGCGCCGTGCTGTTCGTCTTCATTGAGGATCGCAAGATGTTTATTCAGGTCGGCTATGGCCTCGAAGGTGCGCTGCCGGACATTACGGCATTCGACATCACCGAGTACCATATCAAGCCCCGTTTCCGTAATGGCGATTATGAAGGCGGACTCGCCACTGGTATCGATTTGATCTGCAAAGCGATCCGGGGCGAGTACAAAGGATCGGGAAAAACGGTTGTGGAGAAACGCGGGAAAGCCGGCGCTCCGAATTTCCTGTTCTTCATCATTTTTGTCATTGTGTTGATCGTGATTTCGAGAGTAATGCGGCGACTCGGCGGTTACGGCTATTCATCAGGCCGAGGGGGTCCCGTCTTTTTCCCGATCGGCGGCGGCGGAGGCGGTTGGTCGTCCGGTGGCGGTGGATCCAGCGGATTCAGCGGCGGCGGCGGCAGTTTTGGTGGGGGCGGGGCAGGTTCGAGCTGGTAGCCAAATGCGAACGAAGGAATTTCTGAGCAAGCTTGAAGACGATCGGATCGTCGGCGCAATCCGCGAAGCCGAATCAAAAACTTCCGGTCAAATCCGCGTTTATATTCAGCGCGGCAAATTACGCGTCGATCCACTTATCGCGGCGCAGAAGAAATTTCATCGGCTCGGTGTTCACAAAACGCGCGAACGCAATGCCGTGCTGATTTTTGTGGCGCCGCGCGTACACAAGTTCGCGGTTGTGGGTGACAAGACGATCCACGAAAAATGTGGCGAGGCTTATTGGCGGCGGATTGTCGATCTTATGCGCGAGCATTTTCGGCATGAGCGGTTTTCCGATGCGATCGTTGACGCGATCCGCGACATCGGCGCAGTGCTGGCCACGCATTTCCCGAAAAGATCGACATCCTCCAATGAATTGCCGGATAAGGTTGCCGAAACGTAATTGGTAGGGATCCCGCAACTGCGGGAGGCCGTCCATTTTCAAGACAAAGTCGGCGCGCCCGGCAGTCTCGCCTTACCGGAAAATGCCCGCTTGCAAAATTCAATTTGTGGTGTTGATTTCTCGTTCCGCAGCGAGTTTTTGAAGTTGCGCCGTTGGTCCCTGGGTCTCCGTCGCTTGACGGGAAGCCGCACTCGCCAGGGGGAACCCGGCGAAGAGGAATTCAGTGATTCAGAGATTGAATGATCGGGTGATTTGTTTTCCACAATTCGCTAAATCGCTTACTCGCTAAATCACTCATTTTAATTATGCCAATCCGTTACGGTCGTTTTGAGATGCCGAAAACTCTCGTCAAAGACGAGGGCACTGCTACAGAAACCTACGCAAAGTTTTTCGCCGAGCCGTTTGAAGCCGGCTACGGCCACACCGTCGGAAATTCACTCCGGCGCGTCCTGCTTTCTTCATTGAAGGAGCGGCAATCACGGCGTTAAAGATTACCGGTGCGCAACATGAGTTCGCCACGCTTCCGGGCGTGGTCGAGGATGTGACTGACATCGTCCTCAATCTTAAGAAGGTGAAATTTAAAGCGGATGATCATGAGCCGAGGAAACTTTCGCTGACCGTGAACAAGGAAGGCGAAGTCACCGCTGGCGATATCCAGGTAGTGCAAGGCTACGACGTGCTTAATCCCAAGCAGGTGATTTGCACCATCGACAAGAAGCATAAACTTGACGCTGAGCTCGAAGTTCGCGTCGGCCGCGGTTTTGCCACCGGCGAGGAGAACAAGCGCCCCGATCAGCCGATCGGTTTGATCCCAATTGATTCCATTTTTTCGCCGGTTACGCGCGTGAAATACGCGGTCGAAAATACCCGCGTTGGTCAGCGCACCGATTACGACAAACTCATCCTCGAAATCTGGACCGACGGACGATTGACGCCGGACGACGCGCTGCTCCAAGCCTCCGCGATTTTGCGCCATCACCTCGATGTTTTCGTCAACTTCAACGAAGACGTGATCGAGTTCGACGAAACGCCTGCCGGTGTGAGCGAAGAGAACATAAAGCTCAAGAAGCTGCTCAACATGAGTGTGAATGAGATCGAGCTCAGCGTGCGCGCCGCGAATTGTTTGAACAACGCGAATATCACCACCGTTGGTCAGCTTGCGCAAAAAACCGAGGCCGAAATGCTGAAGTATCGCAATTTTGGCAAGAAATCGCTCAACGAAATCAAAGACAAACTGCAACACCTCGGGTTGAGTCTTGGGATGAAATTCGATCCGGGTCTTGTGGACGTGCTGGCGAGCGTTGATGGCGCAACCCCACCAGTCGCACCTGCTGAGAAGTGAGGTTCGCCGTTTCATGAGACATCGAAAAAAGACAATCAAGCTTGGCCGGACGGCGGAGCACCGTAAAGCTCTGCTCGCCAACCAAGTGTGCAGCTTGATCGAACATCAACGCATCAAAACAACGCTCGCCAAAGCGAAGGCGGTTCGACCGCTTGCCGAAAAAATGGTGACGCTGGGCAAAAACGGGTCGCTCCATGCGCGGCGGACTGCCCTGGGGACATTGCGGCAAAAGAATGCCGTAAAGAAATTGTTCGGTGAGATCGCGCCGAGATCGACAAACCGCAACGGCGGTTACACCCGCATCGTAAGGCTGGGGCAACGCAAGAGCGACTCCGCGTCGATGGCGTTTATCGAATGGGTCGATGCAGCACCAGCGGCCGAGGAGAAAACGGCCGAAGAAAAAGCGACCAAGCCAAAAAAAGAAAAAGTTATTAAGGCGAAAGAGCCAGAGGCGGAGCTGAAGGAATCGGCGCCCACGGCAGTCGAGGAATCCAAACCAAAGCGGCGCGGATGGCTCGGCAGAAAATCGGGTGACGAGGGGACCTAATTTCCCGAGCGATTACGCAAACGTCAGCAGCAAGAACAACCACTTGTAGCGTCGACGAAGATTGGGTCGTTCAAAATCGGAGCATGCTCGAAAAGCGGCGCGCGATTAGGTTCTCGCCGCAATCTAATTATAGACTTGGCAGCGATTTGTTCCGAGCGAATTTGATCGTTGTAACAATGTAACTCTTTTAACCTTTAAGCAGCTTGCGATGGCTCCAAATCCCTATGTTTTTATCGTCATTTTTGTCGGCGTGGCATTGGTCTTTCCGTTGATCCCGCTGGCACTGGCCTGGTTGTGGAGACGATTCTTCCAGCCGCCGAAACCCGGCGCGGAAAAAAATGCGACTTATGAGTGCGGCGTCGAGTCAATTGGCGACGCGCAAATCCAATTCAGATCGCAGTACTATTTGTACGCGATCATCTTTTTAATCTTCGACGTGGAAGCGATTTTTCTGGTGCCATTTGCGGTTGCGTTCACTGGGTTACCAGTCGGAGCGTTTATTGCCATCCTCATTTTCCTGCTCCTGCTGATCGAAGGTCTTATTTGGGCTTGGGGCAAAGGGTGTTTACAGTGGGAGCGTTGAAGGGTTCAAGGGTCAAAGGGTTAAACCGGAAGAATGACTGAGCAAATCGACGAAGGGCTTCGGAGCGAACTGCAAAAACAGGGAATCTGGGTCACTTCGATGCAGGAGCTTTACAATTGGGGGCGGCAGAACTCGATTTGGCCCCTCCAGTTCGGGCTGGCCTGTTGCG
>Ga0193729_1001821_pt1 | contig 10784 bp, 10 predicted proteins | sample U1c2metaG_FD_143036 | JGI IMG/M metagenome (GOLD analysis project Ga0193729, IMG submission 143036) | Soil microbial communities from a riparian zone of the East river system, Colorado, United States - U1c2 | ecosystem: Environmental > Terrestrial > Soil > Riparian zone | place: USA: East River... | reverse complement strand
TGCCAAACAGTGTCGTGCCGACCATCACCGAAGAAACGTTGACGCGTGAACTAACGAGCATCTCGCAGGTCGTCACCAGCCGCAGTTCATTGCAGCCGTTGCTGGAGAAATACGATCTATACAAAGACGAACGCCGGCGCGGAGAACCGATGGAGTTGTTAATCGATTCAATGCGCAAGCAGATTAAAGTCGAAGTCAACACCAGTAACCACGAAATCACGAACGGCTTCAACATCACCTATCGCGGCCGCGATCCGAAATCGACGCAGGCGGTTGCTGCCGAACTCGCGAGCAAGTACATCGACGAGCAGACCAAAGGCACGGTCAACGCCGGGACCTCGGCGAAACAATTCATTGAAGAGCAGGTGCGCCAGGCCAAAGAGGAGCTCGACTCGATCGACACTCAGCGGCTGACTTACCTGCAGCAAAACATGAACAACCTGCCGTCGCAATCTCAGGCGCTGGTGGGCCGTCTTACTGCTCTGCACGAGGGCCAGAAAGCTTTGATTTCTGAACTCGGACGATCGCGAGACATGGGCTCAGCGTATCGCAGTCAGCTTGCGGACATTACCAAGAGTTACGATCAGGAAATTGCGCTCAGCGCTGAGAATACGACCGATCCAAAGACGACTTTGGCCTGGGCCGAACTGGTTCGCCGCCGTTCTGAGTACGAAGGTGAGTTGCAAAACCTGCTGACGACTTTGCGAGAAAAGAATCCTGACATTATCGCCAAGCGAAAACAGATCGAAGACATCAAGGCCCAGCAGGATCTGATGATTAACGATTGGAAGACTAAGATCGAAGAGCGAAAACAGAAACTGATCCAACTAAGCGACCCGCGGATTCTCAGTCTGAAGACGCAAATCGCGATGATGGACAGCGATACTGAGCGTCAACAAAAAATGCTTGACGAGACGAACAAGCAGATTGCCGAGCTCGACGGGCGCATCAATGCGATCCCGAACGCCGAAGTCGGCATTGAAGCAATCGATCGCGAATATCAAACGAAGAAGCTGAACTATGACAACCTGCTGGCCCAGCAACAGAAAGTCGTGATGGGAGCGGACGCTGCCAAGGATCAGCAAGGCGGCGGCATTCAGGTCGTTGACCCGGCAAACCTGCCGGAACGTCCCGTCGCGCCGAAACGCGGGGTGTTGACTGCCGCTGGATTCGGAATTGGTTTGGCGCTTGGTCTGTTGCTTGCCGTCGGATTCGAGCTTCGCTGCTTGTTCACGATTCAAACCACGGAAGATGCGAAGCACTACACGAATCTGCCGGTGCTCGCGTCTATACCTGAGTTGCTGACGCCGGTCGAAGCGCGGGCCATTCCCCGCCGCAAAGTGTTTGCGATGGCTGCATCTGTAGCGTTCGCCACCGTAGCTATCCCGACGCTCGCGTTCGTGCTGCGGCTGACCCACATATTTGAAAAGTTTCTGCTGTAGCTAAGTGGCACAGACTTCAGTCTGTGCCAGATCGCCCCGTGGCCACAGAGCGAAGTCTGTGCCACTTTCGGAGGAGAACATGTACATCGATTTTTACGGACTGAAAGAGTTGCCATTCGCGCTGACACCTGATCCGCGCTTCATCTATTTCACGCCTTCGCACACCGAAGTGATGGCCAACCTGCACTACGGGATTGAAAGCGGTAAGGGCTTGATCGTTGTGACCGGTGAAGTAGGAACTGGCAAGACGACGATGCTGCGCTGGGTGATGAAACGACTGGATCGCACTGTGATGGTCGCTTACATCTTCAACCCGCGTCTTTCGGTTACAGAGTTTTATCAACATCTCGCAACTCTATTCGACATTCAGAATTGGGAGACTAAGTCGGATCTGCTTTTCGAATTAGGCAAAGTGCTCGACGCGCGCCACAGTCGCGGCTTGCGCACCGTGCTGATTGTCGATGAAGCGCACGGACTTTCGCCGCAGGTGCTGGAAGAGATTCGACTGCTGTGCAACTTCGAATCCGACACGGCGAAGCAATTGCAGATCGTGCTGACCGGCCAACCGGAGTTGCGCGACGTGCTGAATTACCCGGAGCTCCGCCAGCTCAAACAACGAGTGGCCCTGCGCTGCGAGATAAAAGCACTGCCAAACGTCGAAGAGGTTGCGCAATACGTCAGCTCGCGTTTGAAAGTTGCCGGAGCCCGGGATACGGATATCTTTTCACCGGGCGCGGTTGATTACATCTTTCGCTGCACGGCCGGAATTCCGCGCGCGATTAATAACCTCTGCGACAACGCGATGCTGAACGGATTTGCGGCCAGCGAACCGATCATAAGTAAAGCGATGATCCAGGAAGTAGCGGAAACATTCGACGTGCTGCCGCGCATCGCAAAAGTTGAGGAGCGCGAAGCTCCCGCGCGAATCTTTCCCGCCGCCAGTCGCGCGGAACTTTGGTCCATAGGCAATGGCAACGGTAATGGTAACGGCAAACACCGGGAACCTGCCGACGAGCCTTCTGAGTTCGTTCGCATCTCGCCTGAGCCTGACGCCGACATCATCTTTCACGAACACGCACGAAGCGATTCCGGAACCAGCATAGACGAACTGGGTGCGGCCTTCCGTCATTCCGGTCTTGGGAGAGGAAACAATGGGCAGAGTCTATGATGCGTTGAAGCGGGCTGAGTCCGCTGAGCGTCAAGTCACATCTTCGAAATCTTCAGTTCGCCAGAATGGCAATTCCGGAAATGTTCTGTATCCCGGCCGGCCGGGAAACGGACAAGATCATCCCTGGGAGCGAAACGCTTTCACCGGAATGCCTTTGGCCTACGATTCAGCGTCCACTGCGCACACGTCGGAGGCGGCCAGCGGGCCGGCACTCCCCGCGGGAACAGCTTCCCGTGATGCTGGGGCAACCTTGGGCGCTGTTGGATCGGCGCGCGCCGTCGAGTTCACTTCGCGAGAAGTCTCGACCGCGCGCGTCGAACCACATCTAGTCGCAATAACTGATCCGCGTTCGCCGGAGTGCGAGCAGTTTCGTGCGTTACGCACGCGACTGTTGCAAGCAGGCGAGCGCGAGCACAAGCGCGCATTCGTAATCACGAGCGCCGGAATGGGTGAAGGAAAAACTCTGACCGCACTCAATCTTGCCTGGCTTCTGGCCCAGACAGATGGAGCGACTGCGTTGCTGATAGACGCCGATCTTCGACAGCCGTGCGCCGCGGAATATCTCGGCATTCAAACTGAATTTGGTTTGTCGGAAGTGCTGACCGGTGAAACAAAGCTAACTCAGGCGATTCTAAAGTTGGAACCTTCGGGTTTGCATCTGTTGCCCGGGGGCGCGGCTCGTGAAGACGTGGCTGAGTTGTTGTCCGGCCCACGCTTCGGTCGCTTGCTGGAAGAAGCCCGCAAACTTTTCGATTACATCATCATCGACGCGCCGCCGCTGGGTGTGTTCACGGACGCCAACCTTCTGATCAATCGCGCGGATGCGGCGATGCTGGTGGTGCGCGCGGGCGTGACGCGTTACGCAGTTGTCGATCGGCTGCTCGAGCAATTGCCCCGCGAACGCATGCTGGGTGTGGTTTTGAATCGCGCCGCCGGAAAAACTGACGATGCCGCGTACTACTATCAACCGCGACATCAGCGCGTGGCGTCTGCCGCAACCGCGGGTGTCGCCGACGATAGAGAGGCCGTCGAAGACGAACCCGAAATGATTTATATCGAAGAGGAAGGGGTCTCCTGAAAACTCGACGTCACAACGCCCGGACTATCCTGCTGCTGCTGGTTGAAGCGATGTTGCTTTTCGGCGGCCTGATAGCAGCGGTGTACGTGCGTCTGGGAGCAATCGACGCCGAAGACGCACTGATCAACCGTCACGGCTTCTACAAAGCCGGGCTGGCGACGGTCTTTTGTCTCACCTCGTTCTATCTTTTCGATCTATACGACTTCGTCGTGATGCACGATCGCGGGGAATTGGTTTTGCGTTTGCTGCAGGCACTGGGGCTCGCCTGGATCGCTCTGGCATTGCTGTTCTATGTAGTGCCGCTCGTCATGATCGGCCGCGGCGTTTCGTTAATCTCGTTGCCGGTCGCGTTGTTGCTGATGGTCGGCTGGCGGCTGGGAATTCACTGGGTGCTGGGCCATCCCGAACTTGGCGAACGGATTTTGATCGTCGGCTCGGGACCTTTCGCAGTCGAAGTCGCCAGAGAAACGCTGCACCGTCCTGACGCAGGTTTTCGCATCGTTGGTTTTGTCGATAACGACCCCGAACTGGTTGGCAAGAGCTTGATCAACCCGAAAGTGATCGGTCTGACTTCCGAACTCGCTTCACTGGTCAAGCGCGAAAGCATCGATCGGATCGTCGTCGCGATCGGAGACCGCCGCGGACAATTTCCAACACAGGAGCTGTTGCGCTTGAGTTTATCGGGCGACGTTTCGATTGAAGAGAGCGCATCTTTCTATGAGCGGCTGACCGGACGTGTACTGCTCGACATGATTCGTCCTTCGTGGCTGATTTTCTCAAGTCGCGGACAACGTGCCCGCGTCAACGAAATCCTGCGAATAATCATTCACCGGATCGTGGCTTTGCTGGGCGCGGTTCTTTCGCTGCCGATCGCCTTATTTGCTGCGATCCTGATCAAGATCGATTCACGCGGACCGGTGCTTTATAAGCAAGAGCGCGTTGGCAGAAACGGCCGCACGTTCACCTTAATGAAGTTTCGCTCGATGCGGGTCGATGCGGAAAAAGACGGGCCAGTCTGGGCCAGCAACGGCGACAACCGCATGACGCGCGTGGGTAAGATCATTCGCAAGATTCGAGTCGATGAGATTCCACAGTTCTGGAACATCCTGCGGGGCGATATGAACTTTGTTGGGCCACGCCCGGAGCGGCCCCATTTTGTTTCACAACTGGCGCAGGAGATCGACTATTACGAACAACGACACCTGATCGCGCCCGGTCTGACGGGTTGGGCTCAGATCAAATATCCGTACGGCGCATCGATTGAAGATGCAAAGAAGAAACTCGAGTACGATCTGTACTACATCAAGAACCAGAACGTGATGCTCGACGCGACGATCATGTTCGAAACGATCAAAACGATTTTGTCTGGTAGAGGAACTTAGGTTGTTTAGAGGCGGGCTACCCCCGCCGAAACCGTTTAGGAGCGGCTACTGCCCGCTCGGGTTGTCGGGCAGTAGCCCGACTCTAAACAGAAGTTAGTGGGAGGTTACATCATGAAAAAGCTGTCAACTCAAACTTTTGTCCTGCTAATCGCGATGACGATCACGATCAGCACATTCGCACAGTCGCCTGGCAACGCGACGCGTCAACGACGCACCGCAGCCGATGGAACACAGCCGGCTACTGACACGGATCTGAAAGCGGCTGATGACAAAGCGTCCGACGTTAAGACCGATAAGACGACGGACACGAAAACCGATAAGGAGAAAAAGAAGCAGGCGCCCGAAGTCACCGCCGACGGGAAGACCAATCGCACCGACGAAGCTTCCGAGGAAGAAGCGATCGTTCCGTATTACAACAACTTTTTCACGAACTATCGCCTTGGCCCGGAGGATGTGATCTCCGTAAATGTGTTTCAGCAGGAAAAGTACTCGAAGCAAGGCATAAAGATTCCGCCTAGTGGCCGCGTTTATCTCGCACTGATTCCCGATGGTCTGTTTGTGAACGGCAAGACTCCGGATCAGGTCGCCGAGTTGATCAAGAAACGCTACGACGAATTCATCATCGATCCGCAGGTCTCGGTCTCATTGGATCAGGCCGGATCGTACCGCTATAGCGTGGTGGGCGACGTCGCCCAGCCGGGGATCAAATTGATGAGCCGGCGCTTGTCTGTGACCGAAGCGGTGGCGGAAGCCGGTGGCGTCTTGCAGACCGGGAATCGAAGCAAGATCGTCGTGCTGCGCAAACAGCAGGATGGAACATTAAAGCCCATCCCGGTGAATTTGACTGCGGTTTACAAGGGTCAGGCTCCCGACTCAGTTTATCTGGTTCCCGGCGATCAAGTAATAGTGCCCGGCAACACGTTGAAGAAATTGCAAACGATCATGGGATTCACTCAAGTACTCACGTTCGCGAATTTGTTTAGAGGCGGACTCTTTTAGTGAACTGAGTTTGTTTCGCTCCTACTGGAGCTCAGTGAGATCTAAAATGCTTTGCACTATAAACATTCTGCGGCTGCGCGGCGGCGCAGGAGCAAAGATCTTTCGCGCTTTAACTGCTCACCGCTCACTGCTCACTTTCTTTTTGCTCCTGCTCACCGCGCACTGCTCGCCGCTCACTGTCTTCGCTTCGCCGTGGACGCGTCAGCCATCCGGCACAATGGCCTGGCTCCATTCGGTTTACTTTCTCGATCGAAATCAAGGATGGGTCGCCGGCAGCAACGGCACCCTGCTGACAACGACAGACAGTGGCGTCACCTGGAAAAAACTTTCAACGCTCACCAAAGACACCTTGCAAGACGTTTACTTCGCCGACAAAGAAGTCGGTTGGCTGATTGCTACACGTGACATTCTCAAATTGAAAACAAACGAGCCAGCCTCGTATCTACTAAAAACGGAAGACGGCGGTATGACCTGGCGTCAGGTTTTTCTTAGCAATCCGGATATGAATGCGCGTCTGGTACGACTGGTGTTTGCGGACCCGCAGCATGGCTGGGCTTTTGGTGAGACCGGCGTCGTGTTCGGTACGCGAGACGGCGGCATGAACTGGATGCGACAAACGGCAGCGACAAAGCATCTGCTGCTCGGCGGCGCGTTTTCCGGCGAGGCGCAGGGGTGTTTAGTCGGGGCTGGCGGCACGATCATTCGCACGAGTGACGGCGGGATGAACTGGCAAACAAGCCTGGTGCGCGATGGCGCGCACGTTCGATTCAACGCTGCGAGTTTGGTTGGCAATCGAGGCTGGGCAGTGGGCGCGGCCGGTCAGATCTTCGCATCCAACGATGGCGGCCACACCTGGTTTTCGCAAGCATCAACAACGAATGCCGATCTCTTCGACGTAAGTTTCATCGACGCAAGCGAAGGCTGGGCCATCGGCACGCAAGGCATCATGCTGCACACGCGGGATGGCGGCGTTCATTGGTTTGCAACGCCTCTTTATTATCGATCGCAGTCACGGTTGGGCGGTCGGATTTGGCGGCACAATTTTGAGGTTTGGCGAATCGAACGCGCCACGATTGAAGAGTTAAGTCCGCCTAGCGGACGACCGATTAAAAGCCCGGCGATTTATCGCTGGGTACCTGAGCCAATCAAGCACAGAGCCCGCTTTGCGGGCTCAAATCGTTTTAGATAACACGATCGCAGCTTAAGTACTGGGCTATTTTCAAATGTCGGCTGCCCGGACGAAAATCAGTTGACAGGCTGCCTCACGTAATAGTAGAACTTCGCCCGCTCGCTCTGTTCTAAGATTGTTCAGCACACTTCAACCCCGAGGAGACCTAAGAATGAAAAGACATCTACCCCTGGCCGCGCTGTTAGTTCTGGCGTTCGCCACATTCTGTTTCGCGCAGGATGCAACTCCGTCGCCTTCGCCTAAACCAAAGCCGAGAATGAGTAAAACCGCCCTGATGAAAAAACTTTCGGCCAACGAGACCGCGCTCTGGAACGCCTGGAAGAACAAAGACGCGAAGCCATTTCAAATGTGGCTCTCAGCGGACGGTGTCATGATCGGCGAACAAGGCCCGGGCACAAAAGCCGACGTCGTGAAAATGATGGCTTCGATGCCTTGTGACGTGAAGTCGTTTACGCTATCCGACTGGAAGCTGTCGATGGTCGACGCTGATGCAGCGGTGATCACCTACAAAGGAGTGGCGGACGGGACCTGTGCCGGACAAGCTATTCCGACGGTTTGGGCCAGCAGTCTTTGGGTGAATCGCAAAGGCAAGTGGACAGCGTTTTCACACCAGGAGACGCCGGTGAAATAAAGTTATAAGGCAGTAGTCTTATAGCGCGATCAAAGGGCGGGCCGTTGTGTCCGCCCTTTTTGTGGCCCGAGCACTAGTTAATTGCTTCGGTGACTTCGGTGAGCTTGGTGACACTGATCGTGTCATCCTTCACAGTTCCTTCGACGGCAACCCTCAAACCCTTTTTGGTCTGGGTATTTTTTAAGAGTTCGACCGCGTTGCCGTTGCCTTTTTCATCAAGCTTGTAACGCTTGTTGTCGTCGGTCACGACGGAATAGCCGCTCTGCTCGCAGTTGTCCATCAAGGCACAACTGACGGAATGGCCTTTGGCGCGAGGCCCAAGATCTTTCGCCCCATCAGCACAAGCGTTATCGATTAGATAGCCGCTGATCTTGGTCGGTGCTGCGCCCTGAGCGTAAAGCATAGCGGCAAAAGCAAGTGACAAAAAGATTACGAGTAGTTTGCGGTTCATGGTGGTGTCTCTCTTTCTTAAGTGAAGGCATTGTACGCTCTAAATCGGGATGCGGAAACCCGACCGTCAGGGAGGGGTGTTTTCGGTCGACGAGGTGTAAGCGGCACCCTCCCTCACGGTCGGGTTTCTGCCGACTGCTCACCACCTTCTGCTTTCTTTTCAGGGCGCAGGTGGGGGAACAGAATCACATCGCGGATTGAATGCTTGTTCGCGAGCAGCATCACCAGGCGATCGATGCCCACGCCGATCCCTGCCGCCGGCGGCATGCCATAAGACAACGCGCGAATGTAATCTTCATCCATCACCATCGCTTCTTCATCACCACGCTCGCGCTGCTGTACCTGATCCTTGAAGCGCTGGTATTGCTCTTCGGGATCGTTCAACTCAGAAAAGCCGTTGGCCGATTCAAGCGCACCAACAAAGTATTCGAAGCGTTCAGCGACCGACGGATCTGAAGGCGAAGCCTTCGAAAGGGGAGACACAGGCTTGGGAAAGTCGGTGATGAAGGTTGGTTGAATCAAGTGTGGTTCAGCAAACTCTTCGAATAGCTCAACTATGCGAACTGGTTCTTCCGTTTCAGCGGGAGCTTGGCCTCGGTAATGAGCAATCGCATCCTTCATCGTTATTCGCTGGAACGGCTTTGAAAAATCGATCTCATGTTCACCGTAACGAATCGTCAATCCGCCCGTCGCCACTTTCACCACCGATCGCATCATTTCTTCATGCAGATCCATCATCTGATTCACGTCGGCGTAGGCCATATAGTATTCCAGCATCGTGAATTCAGGATTGTGTTTGGTTGAGATGCCTTCGTTGCGAAAGTTTCGATTCAGCTCATAGACCTTTTCAAAGCCGCCGACGACGAGCCGCTTCAGATAGAGCTCCGGCGCGATGCGCGCGAAGAGATCGATATCGAGCGTGTTGTGATGCGTCTTAAATGGACGAGCGGCCGCCCCCGTTGCCAGTGGCGTCAACATGGGCGTCTCGACTTCCACGTAACCGCGTTCATCCAGAAAGCGCCGAATCTCGCGAATGACGTTTGAGCGCAGCGCGAAGACTTCACGCGGGGTGAGATCGTTTTCGTCGCGCTCAAGTTTCAGACTGCCCGCGATCAAATCAGCATAACGCTGGCGCTGTCGAATCTCCGGATCGTTTATGCCGTGCATCTTGTCCGGCATTGGCAGCAAAGCCTTCGCGAGAAATTGCAACTTCTCAACATGCACTGAAAGCTCGCCCGTTTTGGTCACGAACAAATAACCTTCGACGCCGATGAAGTCGCCGTGATCCAGTAAACCGAAGAGTTCCCAACCCTTGACTTCGCCGCCTTCAGCATCGTTTCGCACACCCACGACATCCTGACGGCGCACATAAATCTGTAAGCGCGAAACGCCGTCCGACAGATGCACGAATGCTGCTTTTCCCATCACGCGCGGCGGAGCGCTCAACCGTCCCGCGACGCGCACGCGTACCTTGTTTAGCTCGGCATTCGCCGACTCAAGCGCTTCGGCCGCAGGTTTTTCACCTTCACCAACTGTTGGTTCGTACTTCTTAAACGTCTCGACGATCGAGGTGAGCGAGTCCTCGCCCGCCGGCGTAGCGGTGACGTTACTTCGTTCAAATTTGTTCGGATAGACATTGCCTACAAGCGTGCGCAGCGCCTCGAGATGCTCGCGTCGCGCCTGTGTCTGATCGTTTTCTTCAAAGAAAGGCACAGTCATGAATCTGGAATAGTAAAGGGTAAGTAGTGAATAGACCAAACACCGGATTGGTTTGCTTTCGCTCTTCTGGTAACATCAACGCATGTCCGCCGCGCTGGAAGAAATTGCAGAAAAAGCGTTGCAACTCTCCCCCCAAGACAAATTGGCGCTGGCTAATCGTCTATTGAGTGACCAGCTTAGTGATGCGTCAGAAGTAGAAGCTGCTTGGGACGAGGAAATTCTCGCCAGAATTGAAGCCATCGATAACGGCACAGCGATAGGGGTACCTTTTGAGGAAGTCGTCCGCGCTGCGCGAAAACGCCGCGCGAAATGAATATTGTTTTTCTCGACCAGGCCAATCGCGAATTCTCTGATGCAGTTCAGTACTATGATAATCACGAACCCGGACTCGGCCAACGATTCGAAGATGAAATTGAAAGAGCGATTCATTGGCTTTCGACGAATCCCGAAGCTTGCGCCTTAAGGCGTGGCATATACCGGCGGATGAACCTCCGCGTCTTTCCGTACTATATTCCCTACGTTATCCGCGAACAGACCTTGTGGGTGGTAGCCATTGCTCAATCGCAACGGCGTCCGGAATACTGGATCCGAAGAGCGAAAAGATTAGATTAGGCTTCTCATGTCCGGAAAGATTCTGTCGCACGAAGATCTCGCGAATGAGCGTGAACGCCTGCGCGCCGCAGGTCGGACGCTCGTTTTCACCAACGGTGTCTTCGACATTTTGCA
>Ga0193729_1001820_pt1 | contig 10789 bp, 11 predicted proteins | sample U1c2metaG_FD_143036 | JGI IMG/M metagenome (GOLD analysis project Ga0193729, IMG submission 143036) | Soil microbial communities from a riparian zone of the East river system, Colorado, United States - U1c2 | ecosystem: Environmental > Terrestrial > Soil > Riparian zone | place: USA: East River... | reverse complement strand
GCACTAGAACCGTTGGCCGTGTCGTTGTAGCCGCCGATGTTGCTATAGAGCGCTTGCCGACCGACAGCGGTGTTGTTGGCGCCTGTAGTGTTGCTGTTGAGCGCAGCAGCACCCACGGCGGTGTTAAAGCTGCCGGTGGTGTTCTGATAGAGCGCTCCAGCGCCAACTCCGGTGAGGTTGTTGCCGATGGTGTTGAAGAAGAGGACTCGAAAACCAATCGCCAGGTTCGAGTTGGCGCTGTTGTTGTAGAGCGCTTCCGAACCAATGGCCATGTTAAAGCTGCCGCTGGTGTTGAGGGCAAGCGCGTTAGAACCAACCGCCACGTTGTAACCGCCGGTGCTATTATTTAAGAGCGCATTGAAACCCACGCCCGTGTTGTTGATGCCGCTAGTGAGGCTGAACAGAGCGTTCGTACCCTCAGCGGTGTTGTTGCCGGTATAGCCTCCATCCGGTGGTGGGCTAACCCCGAAAGCTTTCGGGGCCGGCGAAAGCACAAACCATGCGAGGGCGAGCGCAAACGCGATGAGAAGGAAACCGCGCGGCAAAGGCGAGCGGCTGATTAAATTTCTTGGGAGTAGAGTTGTCATATTTTTGTTTTCATTTGTTGTTCAGGTTGGACTGTTGAACTGCAATCCAGTTCCGGGTGGAACCAGGAATTGGAGATTGCGTTAGGCGGTGCCTCAGCGAAGGTCCAGCTACAGACTCTTCAGCCCGGCCGAAGATGCGTTGAAACGTCGGGTGACGTAATCGAGCGCTTTTACCAGCCCCGCGAAAATCTGTCGAGCTTATTCTACGGACGGGGTCGTGTCCGTCTGTCCACACCCTAGGGAAATGAGCAGACGAACGGCAATAAGCGATGGGTTGGGCGCGCTGCTTTACTGATTATTGACCACCGTTCGCGGCGCAGGGCGGCTCATCTCGACTTGCGCGCTCACTCTCTGCAGCCCCGCAGTAAGCGCTTCAATTTGCTCTTGCTGGTGCGCGGCAGTCGCTTGGAAGTCCTTCTGCTGCTGCGCGAGCTTAGACTGAAATTCCTTCTTTAGCTGAGTGATGGTCGCTTCTTGCTCCTCGACCCTGCGGTGCTCTTTGAGGAACTCGTTGAGCAACATCGCGTTCACCGCCTCGTAGCGCACGGTGTAGATCTCGCCCTGGGCGTCGCGCACCACCAGGTCCGAGTTCACTTCGGCCACTTCCTCGGCGATCAAACCAAATTGCGCCGTGCCAGTAGTGTCACTCTTGTACTGAAACGTGACCGGCTTAAGTGCCAGGATGGCTTCGCTGGTTTGGTCCATCGGCTTAATCTCCTTCTTGAATCGACGCGAAGAACTGGTCGTGCCGAGCTGGCCCACAGTGTCTATTAGGACTGGTATAGCCGCATTAACGGTTGTCACCCCGCGAATGCCGGCGATAAAGGTTTTTGTCTGTGTCGATCCAATGCGGATGGTGGCGGACTCGGCAGCAACACCATCGTTGTCGATATCGATATTGGCATTGCCCGTGGTGAGATTGGAACCGGCAAAAGATCCCAAGGCGATGTTATCGTTGCCGGTGGTGTTGTTAAGGAGCGCGTTAATACCAGTGGCCGTGTTTTGAACGCCGGTGGTGTTGAGTACGAGCGCACTAAGTCCATTGGCCGTGTTGCCGCTGCCGGTGGTGTTACTAAAGAGCGCGTCAACCCCAGTGGCCGTATTGTTGATCCCGGTGGTGTTGTCATGGAGCGCTTGAAAAGCATTGGCCGTGTTGCCATTGCCAGTGGTGTTGCTCAAGAGCGCTTCGGTGCCGCTGGCGGTGTTGGCGAAACCGTTGGTGTTGTGAAGGAGCGCTTGCCAACCAACAGCGGTGTTGTCGTTGGCGTGGTCGCTACTCAGGAGCGCTTGAAAACCAATGGCCGTATTGTGGGCGCCGTCGGTATTGGTAAAGAGCGATTGCCGGCCAATAGCCGTGTTGTCACCGCCGGTGGTGTTGCTACTGAGCGCACCAGAACCAATGCCCGTGTTGCTGTTGCCGGTGGTGTTGCTAAAGAGCGCTCCAGTACCAATCCCGGTGAGGTTGTTTCCGGTGGTGTTGTTAAAGAGGACCCGAAAACCAACCGCCATATTGGCACTAGCGGTATTGTTGAAGAGTGCCTGGGTCCCAACGGCCATGTTAAAGGAGCCGGTGCTGTTGGTGGCCAGCGCCTGAGAACCAAACCCCGCGTTGAAACTGCCGCTCGTATCATGAAGGAGCGCACTTGCACCCACGGCCGTATTGTTGATGCCGGTACCGAGGCTGAACAGAGCGTTCGTACCCTCAGCGGTGTTGTTGCCAGGATAGCCTCCGTCCGGCGCCGGGCTAATGGCTCGAACTGTCGGCGAAAGCGCAAACCATGCGAGTGCGAGCGTGATGAAAAGCCAACCCCGAAAGCATTCGGGGCTGATTGAATTTCTTAAGCGTAGAGTTGTCATATTTTTTGTTTTCATTTGTTGAGGACCATTTGCGGCGCAGGGCGGCTCATCTCGACTGCGTGCTTACCTTCCGCAAGCTCGCAGGCTTGGACTGACAGCGCTTCTGTTGCTCCGCGAAGCTCGCTTGTAATCGCTTCACTGTGCGATGCTCCTTAAGGCATTCGTTAAGCAACATCGCCACGGCGTCGCGAGATTATTGGTTCGGCGTGAACTGATAGATCGTGCCGTCGTCAGCAGTCCCACCGTGGACCGTTGCACCGTAGAAGTTACCCGCCGCATCACCCACCATCCCGTTGTAAGCGGAGGACCCGTCTGGAGGGCCCTGAAAGCGATGGACCACACTCTCGGTCCATGTCCCGTGGGTGCCCGGAGTTAACTTGAAGATTGTGCCGTAACTACCGCTCGCGCCGCCCTCACTCGTTGTGCCATACAAATTGCCAGCTGCGTCAATAACAAGGTTACCGAGGGGATTCTGCCCATCGCTCCCGCCCTGGAAACTGTAAAGCACTCTTTCTTTCCATCTGCCCATGGCAGTACGAGACAGCTCGTAAACCGAGCCCAGGTTATTTGCGCCGTCGTAGTAAGTGGTGCCATAGAGCTTTCCCGAAGTGCCTAAAAGCAAGGCGCTATAAGGAAATCCAGCGTCCGGTTGGCCCTGGAAAGCATAAATCGTCGTTAGGGTCCATTCCCCAGTGTGAGAAGGTTTGAGCTCGTAGGCTATGCCCTTTGCATTCGCCCCACCCGCTGTAGCTACGCCGTAAAGACGCCCGCCATGAAGAAGCAGTCGGCCGGCCGAGCCTGTCGCGCCATCTGTGCCGCCAGTGAACGTGTGGAGCACCTTGAAGGTCCAGTTGCCGCTAGCATCTGGATTCAGTTGGTATATGACGCCGAGCCCGTTCGCTCCTCCAGTTGGAGTAACTCCGTAAAGATTGCCCTGGTGGTCAATCGTCAGCCCAGCTCCGGGGCCGGAGCCATCGTTACCGCCGCTGAAGTAATGAATTACCGTCTGGCTCCAGCTTCCGCCGGAGTGGGTCAATTTGTAGGCCACGCCGCATCCACCCTCACAAGCGCCCGTGCCGCCGGTGACCGCGGTGCCATAGAGATTGCCCTGAGGATCGAGGGTAACGCCTTTGTAAGGTTCTCCTCCATCTGTGCCACCCGTGAAACTATAGAGCACAGTATGGATCCATCCATTGCCTGAAGGTGCCAGCTGGAACACTGTGCCGCTGCCGGAAGCACCACCGAGCACCGAAGTGCCGTAAAGATTGCCCGCGCTATCGATAACCAAATCAGTGTCGGTGTATTCGCCGTCTTCTTCCCCTCCGAAGCTGTAGATCACGTTAGTAGTCGATGCAGGGGCAGCCCCGAAAGCTTTCGGGGCCGGCGAAAGTGCAAACCATGCGAGGGTGAGCGCGAGCGGGATCAGAATGAAACCGCGCCGCCACGGCAAGCGCTTAATCGAATTTCTTACCGATGGAATTATCGTTTTGTGTTGAATTGTCTGTTTCACAATGACCTTTCTTTCTCCCAGCGGCTGATTTATGTGTCTGTGATTGCCGGGACCTGAAAGAGGCAGAGAAGCCGCCAGGAGAGGTGTCCTCTGCCCGATCCAGATTTGTCTGGCGACGCAAAGTCTTGAACGAATCTCGCCAGCTTGGCAAGACAAAAAAGAGTCGAATTGCCCATCGAAATTCCGCCCGTAATTCCGGTGACTGGCATTCAGTTCCGGAGTCGTGCCGCCACGATCATTGTGTTTCGTTGGCATCGGTTTGATTTGGTTGGATTGGGTTTGATCCAGTTTGATCCCCAGCGAATGGCGCGACGCGCGGAGTGAGCGCCTCGAGCGAGCGCTCACACTCGGCAAATCTCGCAAAGATCGCCTGGAAGTTCGCCTCCTCTTCGGGCGAAAGGGTCCCAGCCTTGACCTTTGCCGCGTACTGACGCTTCGCCTCCGCAAAGAGAACACGTGCGTAGGCTTCCGCCGTCTCGGCCTGCCGTTTCAGCTTCTCCAGTTCCTCATTCTCCTTTTCCTGCTGTTCGGCGTCCCATCGTTCGCGTTCGATCCGCAACCGCTCGGCTGTGTGATCGGAACGACGGAGTTCGGCCACTTCTCGCGCGATCGCTAGCAATGCCTTGCGCTGCTCCGGATTGTTCTGCGCTCCCGCCGCGACTTCGTCAATCCAGCGGCCGAGCGCAACGGCGAGCGGTGGAGAAAGCCAGTCGGCCACTGAGAAATCGCCCGCTTCTTCTTCGAGCTCCCCCGATTCGTGTACGAGCGTGCGAAGCCATGCTCGCGTCTCCTGATGCCGGAACCAGTCCTCGAAGCCGCCTTGTTTCCACTCACTCAAGTTTTGCTCATTGATTGGCCGTCCGCCGAATTCCTGCGCAAGCACCTCCTGCACTTCCGGAAGCCCGTTCAACCATTTCACGAGCTTCGCGCCCTGCTCGCCATTGTGCAGTCGGCGGTTCAAGGTGTCGCGGACGCTGTACGGCAGCCGAGCGATTTTTCCGTTGCGGGTCATATTAGTAACGGCCCCTGAGATAGGTGTTAAAATACCAGCCAGGTGACGGGGCGTTGAGGATCCCCTCATAGTGGTACGCTGGCACGCCGTGCAACGTATAGCTTCGACCCGAGCAAAAAGTGATTTGCAGAATGCGGGAGATGGGTTCGTAATCGACCCATGAGATCGCGGAGGAGTTGAGTGCTGGCATGCCTGGGGGGCAGCTGGTGGGGTGTGATCCTTCGACGTATGAAAGCGCATGCCCGCCGCATCGTCTAGATCGGCTCCGATTTTTCTAGGCCCTGCCAAATCGAATCTATTTTGCGGGTAGTTCCGAAGTGCTTCGCGATCGTTGTGCTTTGGTTTGCCAGCTGATCGGGAAAAACTTCTCCGACTCCGAATAGGAACTTCCAGCTCGGAAGTCCCTCAAAGCCCGGCGGCGTTCATCATACCACTTTCTCGTTTCATAGAGTTTCCATGCTTCAGGAACTTTTAGCCGAACTTCGGCAAGAGTGTAGCGATGAAGCAGGCGCATCATTCCGAGCCGCTCTAGCGCAATTAGTAAATCGCGATTCTTCTTTCCACGGCCACTCCAATGCTTGATGCCTTCCGGCTCGCATTCATCGAGAATCTTCTTAATGGCTGCCAAAATGCGCTTTTTTGACAGCCTCCAGTTGATCGTCAGAAGAACGCTCGTGTAGTCGGAGTAACTGAACTTCAGGGGCACGCCCGGATCGATCTTTCTTCGATCAAAGTGCCCGACCGCGTCCCACCAACTGCCGACATGAACGACGTTGGAGGTACGGTTTTCTTCGAGAATCGCGCAAAGCCGATGCCGCTCGCCCTGCGCAAGGCAAAGCCACGGGATACTGTACTTTTCCACCAAGGGCCGAAGCTGCTTTACCAGCCAGCGGTCGTGTTCGGCGCGCTTTTGCTGGCGATTCCATTTGTGAAGAAACAAAAACTCGTGGTGCGGAATAAAAGAGTCGAATACGGTCCACGCTCTTAAGAACGCCTTCTCCGCTTCGGTGAAAGGAGCATTTGCCGGCCATCTGTTTGCTCCGGCCCGCTTTGATGCCGATCGCACGTTTCGATTCGACAGCTTGCGATCTAGCCACGGCTTAACGTCAGCGACGATTTGCCGGACGTCAGCACATTCGCGCCGAATTTCCCATAGCAATGCCGCTCTTAATTCGCTCGCGTCGATGTTTGAGAAATCCCATTCTTCTGCACTGAGTTTCGCCTGCACGCGGATTTCTTTTACATATTATGGTATCACCTGCTTGCTCGTCGAGCATTCAATCCGGGTGCTTCTTCGAATGCACTATTGGGAAATTATCGCTGAGGGGGTCCAGTGGGGTCGTATCTAAACAAGCGCACACTTGAAATGTTAAATGTTTAGACACGACCCTGTTCCCTTCTACATCGCGAAGAAGTTCGCTGATCGTTGGGGATTCCATGCCCGCGTGCAGAAGCGCGTCAGCACTAGAGTGAACTATGCCGCAGCGGCGCGCGTTGGTTGGGCAAAGCGTAGAGCTAGACAAGCGAGCAGGAAGAGAAGACGTGGATGAGGAACGTTTTCTCGCTTACTCGCACCGAAACGAAAACGATCCGGTTGAGTTGGAATGCGCGGTGAGCTATGACGTAGGTCTCGACATTGACCAGCGGAATGGGTGGGTTGAACCTGATGACGTCCCGAGTAAGCGCGCCGTTGCCCTTGAGGAGAGTAAAAAACAAGCGGCGATTGGATTGGCTGAGCTACTAAGGTTCTGCTTCGAGAAAAAGGGTTGCACGCGACGTGGGATGCGACGGGCGCAGGTAAGATTTTTCAGCGTGGCGCACGGGCTGGCCATACCGATGTATGCGCGCTGGGAGAAACGGAACGGGAAACGCCGGCCAATGGAGGGAACACGGCTGAACGCGCGCGAGATTGCGTCGTTGATCCGCGTAAAGCCGGCCGACCTTCGCCGAGAGTATAATGGATTCCGTAGACGATGGCCGTTCACCGTGCACGTTCGCCCGTCAAAGCACGCGCTACGACGGCCAGCGCGCTAGCGTCGTAGGGCCTAGAACGCGTCATTGTTTCGGCCCAATTCCAACGGCAACGGTGTTATCTTGAAAAGCAATTCCATCTTTGATTAGTCTTGCTGGATAACCGTCTTTCTTAAGCAGTTCTACAATAATTGGACCGACTGGATTATTTTGTTGCACGTCAATATCGATGCCGAAAAAATCGGCGTCGAAGGTTCCGACTACAGCTTGCACGGGAATAGATAAACGCTTGCCGACCTTCGCAAGGCTTAGATAAAGCTCTCTCGCCTCAATCTCGTCTAGCCGATAAATCCAAAAAGTCTTAATCTTGTAGGGACGAAGAACCTTTACCCATTCTTCGATTTGTTGGTCAGTTAAAGGAGGCCATGCGCGCGCCTGTTCTTCCGCGGGCTTTTCCGTCACTGATCCTCTTCTTTCTCCTGTATTGATAACGATTGATTGGGAAGGAGCGGTTGCTCTACCAACCCAAAGACCACCCATAAAAGCACCGGCGATGGCCACGATAAGCACGCCTCTCATTTCTGGGTTTTTCCATCCCTGCTTGATCTTTGACCACCACTGAGACCAGCGTTTGCCTAAGAAAGACATGTGATCTTCTGGACCTGGTTCGTCGCCGTTCATTCTGCCGATCAGGATAGATCGGGCGCGGCGGTTGTGCAAAGCTAGACGCTAAAGCACGCCGTAGAACGCCCGGCGCGCTAGCGACGTTGACTGTGGTGCGCGTTCTTGATCAAACCGCGCCCGCGTTACGTCCGCAGACATCGCTTCAAACCGCGTCCTCAAGCCGCTTGCCGTCGATCTTAACGTGGACGCTTGGCTGCTGCTGAATGTGCCCCTCAATCGAGAACTGCGCATCATCACTTGGTGCCTGGCCTTCGATGATCAGATCATACTCCGACAGGTTAGCGATGGGATTTGAAACGGTGGGGTTCCAACGCTTCACGTTGATCTTACCGGTGATGCGGTCGTCCTTTATCTCGTAAGACCCACGGTAGATGTAGCCGGGGTCGCCGCCGTTGATCGTTCCGTCCTTAAATACACCTATCCCGTTACCGTCGTTGCGAGAAGGTCCGCCGCTGAAGTGGATTAGATAAATTGAGGGTCTTAGCATGTGCGCACCATCCACCAATTCGGAGCAAGATTCAACCTTAAAAGAACCAACCGAAGGTAACTGCGCTCACGCGACGTTCAATTCGCGCCAGCTTTGCCGCGGAATTTATAAGACCCCAAAGTGTCGCATCGCCGCCTCGATAAGTGGTCGGATCGCGTTAGGGCAAGGATGTTTTTCGCGAATTTCTCCATGCAACGTCGTAAATTGATCTTATAAAGTGTCCACGAATATACTGCTCGTTCTTCTCGATCCCCGTTTCATAGAAGGCAACGCCTACAAGCGCCCGCTTTCCAATAACGAGTTTGCGCGTGATCTCATCTCTAATGACTCGTATCGACCAGATGCCACCGCCGCTTGCACCGCCAAATGACTTAGGCAAATCGTTCTCATCGCAATAGAAGCACTTACTCTGGATATAATCCCACCCACTCTTTTCGATGATGTCGCCCTGCTGAATTACGTTAGGGCACGTGAGATGATACGCCCTTCGCCTAAACCCATTCGGCAAAGAGATTGTCTCACAGCGTTCTTCCGGAAAGCCTACCCAAGCCAGTAATAAGCCTTCCGTCCCAAATTCTCTCAATAGCGTATCGACATTACCGTTAAGTGGCCAAACAGATGCAATGCCCAATATAGTCCGTTGCTGGTCGGATGGAGCTATTTCGAGAAAGTCGAGGTCAGGCCCGTATTCATCGCTTAAGGGCGTTGTGAGCCTGTGCTCGATCAATGAATCAGGTGGAAGGTAGGCCGCTCGGGCATCACGAAGGATGAGAACGACGGTGTCATGTTCGCGAGACGTGCGGTGCATTTCTCTGACACAGTGTTGCGCCGTAAGAACGCCAACTTTCCCGTTTTTGCTAACAAGTGTTCCGGATCCGAATGGTGTAAACGTCTGCCTCGTGCGCGAAGAGACCCAACCCATTCCAACGGAATATGGAGCGAATTCACGCATGAGAACATCCTGAAAATCCTTTGGGAAATCGCCGAGGCGAAGGTATTCATCAACCATACAGGAGGCAGGAGACCGCTAGTAAGGGCGCGATCACTCTTGGCAGGCATGAATGGCTCGTTATGCTCATGCGACTGGTTAGACCTTCGGCGGGTTTGGTTGCACTTGCAATATACGTCTCCAGTAGAGCCAAGCTGCAGTAAGCGACGATAACGCGAATGACACTCCGCAAATGACATGCACGTGGGCAAAGATGAAGGACATGCCGAGCAACGCAACTGGCATGTCTGCCGCAAACAAGTGATTGGCAACCCAATCGTGCCAGGTGGAATCCGGTGCCGTTATGTCTGGCGGAATCCAGCGAGAGAATCCAACCAGCCAAGGAGTGACGACACATAGAATAGAGACGCCTGTGATCAACGTCCAATCATAGGCCGCGCTGACTGAAAGGGCACCTAGGATAGTCAAGAAGCTTACACCTGCCAGCGCTAGGGAAGTTTCGTAGAAGTTCTGTGGTTTCATGTGGTTAACCTAATATAGCCCAGCACCACGCCTAGCGTCAAATTGTTATCTACAAGGGTCAACGGTCGAGCTACGATGCTTGGTTAACGTGAACCAGTTACCTAAGACCAAGGTCTGCCGTGGTAAGAATGGTTGCGGTAAGCGCAAGCCGTTGGTGCGCGAAGGTTTGGTTGAGCTGAAATTTTAGGGTTTACTTTTCCCCTGAATCTTGATTCAAGGTTAGGGCGTGCGGATCGTCACCAATTCCAATCGCCAAGTAGTAGCCATGTTCGTGGCGCGCGCCGCGCCCGGAGCGGTGGAATTTCAGAAAAAAGTCCTGAATCACCATCATCCGCAATACTCTCCGGCAAAGACGATAACTCTGAATCCGCGCGGCGGTTTCGTAAACCGCAGCGCACGTCGTTTGGCCGCCCGACGCTATCAGCAATTTCTCCAGGGTATGGCGATTCTACAAAGTTGCTCAAAAGCGATCAACGTTTATCAGCAAACATGGTCCCTTTTTGGTCGCTAAAAGCTTGCCACTAGTCGTGGTGAAAAGCGGCGCTGCGAATCGCCACACATTAGAACTTATCTCAAACCTGCGAAAATCGACGGACTTGTCGGCTAATACGCTGGATATCCGTCGAAATTGTCGGCATAATCACATGTTAGGTCAGATCAGATGACTGTTACACTCCGCGAAGTTACGAAGGAAGATCTTCCGACTTTTTTTGAGCATCAGCTGGATGCCGAGGCGACGCGTATGGCGGCGTTTCCCAGCCGCGACCGCGACGCCTTTATGGCGCACTGGGCCAGAATCATGAGTAAGGAGACCAACGAGACCGGAATCCTAAACACCATCCTCGCGGACGAGACCGTGGCTGGTAACGTCGTCTATTGGGAAGCGGCGGGGGAGCCGAACATCGCCTACTGGCTCGGCAAGACACATTGGGGGAAGGGAATTGCTACCGCGGCCCTGGCCCAATTCTTGACCAAGATAGAGGCGCGACCAGTTTTTGCGCATGTGGCAAAGCACAATTTCGCTTCGATACGTGTCTTACAAAAATGCGGATTCCAACTTGCACGAGAGGATATGTCCGATGATGGCGAAGAACTTGTTATGGAGCTGCGCTCAGATCGTTGCGCCACGGCCGCCAATAAATCCACAAAGACCTAACCATGCGATGGAGCGAACGACGGACCGCTGTGCGTTCCACTTTTGAGATGACTT
>Ga0193729_1001819_pt1 | contig 10792 bp, 5 predicted proteins | sample U1c2metaG_FD_143036 | JGI IMG/M metagenome (GOLD analysis project Ga0193729, IMG submission 143036) | Soil microbial communities from a riparian zone of the East river system, Colorado, United States - U1c2 | ecosystem: Environmental > Terrestrial > Soil > Riparian zone | place: USA: East River... | reverse complement strand
TGACAAAACGTAGTACAAGTTGGCGGCACCGCCTTGTTGAGTGGATGCCAGGAAGCTAAATGCGTTAAATGGCAACGGATCCAATGTTGAACTTGGCACGAACGAAGCCGATGGCACCACCGTCTGCAAATTTTGCCAGAAGGCGATGCGAGTAATCGTGGCGCCAAAGTTAAACGAGTGGTTGCCCTTAACCCAGCTCAACGAGTCGCTGAATTCGCGGACTGGGCTGTTGCGCCGCTGCGGTCCCGTTGTCACAGTTGCGCTGGTAATACCAGCTTGGCCGATTCCAAGGCTGTAGCCCCCTTGATTGGTAAACTGCGATGCGCCGACCTCTCCGAAGAAGAGGGTGGTGCCACCGACGATACCGTAACGGGCTTCGTTGGTCATGTTGTTGGAAATCTGCCAACGCCAAGCCATCGAATCTGAAAAACGAATCGATGTTTGCGAGCCGTGATTCGGGAAACCCGGGAACGCAGGATCGACGTTGTTCAGAAAGTCCACCACACCGCCGAAGTTCTGATAATTCCAGATGTTCTCGATGTGATGTCTCTTTCCAAGATTGAAGTCCAAACGAACGGTAGGAAACTCGCGCTTTTGTCCACCCTTGTTGATAAAGGTAGATTGCTCGATGTTCGGGTCGCCAGTAGCCACAGAGCCGGGAATTGCAGAACGAATCTGCGTAAGTAATGCTCCGACTGTGGGGTCAGCAGTAGTCAGCGCGCCGGGGATAGCCGCATTGGCGATCACCTGGTACACATTCACACTGCAGAGCCGACTCGCGCCGCTGCCCGTGCACGTGGTTGCGCCGGCGCCGGGTCCGGTAGTAGGTACCGCAAACGTGCTCGAGAAGAATTGGTACAGGCCGTTTTGCGAATTCTGAGAAAGTACATTTCTGGTGCGCAGCGTGCTCTCAGGCAGGCGATACTCTTCATAGTTAAAGAAGAAGAACGCCTTGTCCTTACCGTTGAACACTCCGGGGATCGAAATTGGGCCACCAACCTTGAAACCGGGCTGGTTCAGAATGATGTCAGTGCGTGGCGCCTTGCCGGTTGTTGGATCTGGTTTCAGATCCCGATTGTTGAACCAGTAGTTCGCATTCAGGCCGGGGCTGCGATAGTACCAGTAGCCGCCGCCGTGGTATTGGTTGCCGCCTCCGGCCGTCACGAATTTGATCTGAAAAGCCCCCTCGCCGGAACTTTCAGCGCCCGGATTTGAACTGGACACGGTGACTTCACTGACTGAGTCAGTGCGGGGACGAATATAAGTGAAGAAGCCATCGCTTGATTTCAGAAGGTTGTCCTGAACGTTGATACCGTCGATGGTGATATTCAGGGCGCCTTTCGGCAATCCATTTACCGACGATTGGCGCGGGCGGCCGACCGTAGTAGTTCCCGGCATCGCCAGCACGAGGTCGAGTGCGTCACGAGAGGCAGTCGGGATGTCAGTGATTTGACGTCCGGTCAGCGTCGTGCCTACGGTTGCGGATTGGGTCTGCAGAACTTCTCCACCGCCGACTACAGTGACGGTTTCAGTGGCTGCGCCGACTTCCAGCACGGCATTGAGCGTAGCGGGCGTGCCGACGTCAACTTTGACGTTCGTGACCTGCGTTTTCTTGAATCCTTTATTCTCTATCGCAACGTTGTACATTCCAGCTGGAACGGCAGGAATAGTGAAAGACCCGGCGTCTGAAGTCGTGGCGGTCTTAGTCTCGCCGGTGGAAATATTCTTTGCGGTTACTGTGGCATTAGCCACCACCGCGCCATTCGGGTCTTTAACTTCCCCCGAAATGGAACCGGTCGCTGTCACCTGTCCGAACGCTGTCACGCCGAACAAAACGACCAGGACCGGAACAAAAAAGAACTTCGAAAGCAAATTTCTCATTGGGCTCCTCCGAGAGTGGTTAATTTGCCAAACCAAGGAACTTGGTTAAGCAGAGTTGTGACTTTCTACGGGCTCGTAAATGCCAAGTCGCGGCTTGGCGTTGATAATTAAATTGAAAAACTGAGACGGAACTGCAGAAGTTCAGTCGCGAAAATGCAAATCGTGGGCCAACCTGGCGTTATTACCCGAATGTTATTATTCCGCGTTTTCGCGCGGATTCAGTTGGCGACAAGTCTCGCCCGCTCCGCGTTTATGAATATTCATACAAATTATTGGATTTAAAAGGGGCGTTTCGAGCCGTGACCCTGAGAGATGCGACTTGCGCGAGCCTCTCCACCGGTTCATAAGTTTGTAATTACCGAATTGTTCGCGCAATCCGACAACCCACACTGTCCCTCCGCTCGTTCGGGATGTAATGGTTCCGAGATGCAGAGCGCAGGAAGTCGGCCTCGTAAGTGTAAGAGCCGCCGCGCCGCGGGCGCTCGTGTTCCTTTGAAACGATGAGTGATGTGTCCTCCACGTCTTCGTGAAAGCTGCCTACCGGCTCTGACCCGTATTGCTTGTAGAAATCCTGGCCCACTCCCAGACGTTGCGTACACGTCGAATAATCCAAGGTCATTCGGTTTGAGCTGACCAACCGGCCAGGGTCGTTCGTTAAAGGTGTTCCCGGTGTGCCATCCGTATTCGCAGAGCAGCTCCTCCGACGATCCAAAGAAACGGCTGGTCGAACTGCCCGCGCGACAGGCGTACTCCCATTCAGCCTGTTTGAGCTTGACGCCTGGCGAGTGCTTCGCGTTCCGCCAGGTGATCTTGCGCCGGCGTCGGCGTACGGAGTCCTGAGGTTGAACCCCAGTGGTGAACAGAGCCGGAGCTGACTTATGGTTGCCTGATCCAACGGCGTGAGCGCGAGGTCATTCGAGATAGGATTCATCTATGGCAAAATAGTCGTTGTCTTGTGAACTCGAAGCAAGGTTTGGAAGCACAAAGAAAAAGGAGCGACGGCTGAATCAGCCACGCCGCTCCAAGAGAGTTGAATCAAAAAACTGGACAGCCTACTTTGAATTGCGGAGGTCTTTAATGAGTTGACGAAGGTGTTCCGCGTCTTTGGAGTTTGGCGCCAGTTTAAGATAGATTTCCAACTCGGCAATCGCGCGCTGTTTGTCCCCTCGAACGTTATGAATCGCAGCCAGATAACGATGGGCCTCTTTCATCTCATCGCCACCCAGTCGTAGCGCTAACTCAAGTTCCTTTTCGCCTTCATCGTAACGTTGCTGGTACGCGAGTGCTCGCCCCAGATAGTAGTGACCCACCGGTGATTGGTCTTTTTGTTTAATTGCGGCCCTAAGTTCCGGCACAGCCTCAGCAAAACGATTTAGGCGGACGAGGGCGATGCCATGATTCATAAGGGGTTCGAAAGCCTCGGGCGCGATCTTAAGAGCCGCCTCCAGCGATTCGTTAGCCTTTTCCACTTCACCGAGTTGAAGATATTGGACGCCCAACTCATTGAAAGCGAGCATGAAGCCGGGATATTCCACGATTGCACGATTCAACTGCTCGACGGCATCCTTGGTTTTTCCCGCTTGAGCTTGTTCGAGGGCCTTTTGATAAAACGCCAAAGCGCGCGGGGGCACATTTGCCAACTCGGCATTTAGCACGCCGGGCTTTGCTGTCGTTTCCCCCTTGGGTGTAAGCCGAAGACTAACGTTGTAGGTTTGCGGTGGAAAGCCTCGCGGCTGAATGATGCTAACGGATTGAGAAAAGGGTTCAAAGTCTTTTTCTTTTTCTATGACAAGCGTGTAATCGCCGGAGACCAAGCCCTGAAATGCGAACTTTCCATAGTCGTCGGTCACTACAACGCGATCACCCTTCGTCTGAGTTCGTAGACGAACGGAAATGTGCCGCTCAAGACGCTGCCCTGAGACAATGACCGTCCCAGTGATGGTGTTCGCTCCTCCCAGACCAGTATCGCCCGCAGTCGGAGGAATCATCTGAGCAGTTATTGGAATAACCAGGCAAAGGACAGATAGAACAACGGACGGCAGTCTGAGTATTATTTTCTCTAACATCATTCAGCCTCGCAGATTGGCCTCCCAGGATTCCGCGCATTCTAACACGCAGTGCGGCGGCGGTGGTGGACACTCGTTAACGAATAAATAAAAGGGCGTTGCCGATATCTCCGACAACGCCCGGGAATGGATCGAACCTCGGAGGCGGATCCCGCAAACCTCAACTACGACGGACTAGAAGTTTAACTGCGCAATAATGTTCATCTGGCGCGAAGTCCCACGCTGCGTGGTAATACGACCGAAAGAGGTCGAATCAAAGTTTAGCGTCCCGTAACTGAAAGCGGGATGGTTGAGAAGGTTGAGTGCCGTCCCCTTGAGTTCGAAACTGACTCGCTCCGTGATCCGAAGCCTCTTCCTAATACTCAGGTCCACGTCGAAGTAACTCGGACCGTCGAGGCTGTTGATCGGGAAATTGCCGAGTGTGCCCGGAGCCGGCGCCGACATCAGACCTGCCTTAAGCGTCGCCTGCGTCGCCTGGCCGGTCGTCGGACTTACCGTTATGTCGAGCAGGTTCGGATTGACAAAGAACACTCCCTGCTTTGTCTTGAATACGCCAAGGCTCTTCCTAAACTGGTCAAAGGTAATACCGGTGAGCTGCGCCCCGTTATTAGCCGTCGATTGATTGAATGTCGACCGGCCGGAGGACACGTAGAATGGCGCGCCGGTTGCCCACGTCCCAATAACTCCAATATTGAAGCCGCCAACGATTCTATCTACGAAATCGTTAGCACCGCTAAAGAACTTTTTGCCCTTTCCGAACGGAAGGTCGTAAATGCCGTTAGCGATGAACCGCTGTGTCTGATCCTGGGTCGAACGGCGATAATCCGCATTCTTGGGGAAGTGAAGCGAGAGCCGGCTAACCAGATCGCTCTGGTTGTTTCCCTGTGCATCAGTCGCGTCACCCATTGCTTTGCTCCAGGTGTAATCTGCCTGGAACTGCAATCCATTCGAGAAGCGGCGACGAAGCTCGAGTTCCATCGCGTTATAGTTGGACTTTGAGTCGTTGGTCAGGATATTCACAAAAGCCGCGTTTGGATTTGCTACGAAGAAGTTTCCTGCCAATCCAAGCGCCGTGCTTTCACGATTAGCCTTGTACGTTGAGCTGAACGCCAACGTATTGGCAAGGGCGCCGACGTTGTTGTCCCTCACTTGAGTTAAAAAGGTCGCGTTTGCGTAGTCTCCCGTTCGACCGGTGAAAAACTTGTCAAAGAGAGGCGTCGCCACGCAGCCAGCGCAACCCGGCGCAAAGCTGGCTCCACCGCGGGCGGCGAAATTTATCTGCGCATTCTTGAAGTCCTGAAGGAACCCATTCTCGAAAATATTAACTTCGTTGATGTTCAAGGCACGCCAGCTATTGGGCGAATAGTTGCCAACATAGCGGGCCTCGAGCGCGGTGTTCTTGAAGATCTCCTTCTCAATACCGAAATTCCATTGATGGACGTACGGAGCGCGGAGATTTGGATCGGCCGTCCACAGACCGCTGGCATTATTCACCAGGAAATTATCTCGATCAGTGATCGGCATTTTGAACGCCGGGAAGTTCAAAGGCACGCCAGCGGCTGTTAGTTGGCCGAGAATCTGGTTTGTATTCGGCGTAACGCCACTTAACGGTGAAGTATTAGCCGTCTGGATCAATCCAGGATTGGTATTCCCGGTACCCAGGAGGTTAGTAAAGGTCGTGACACCGTCATGCAGATAGCTCACTGAGTAACCAGCGCGAATCGAGGTGGTTCCCTCATCGCCAAATATCGAATGGAGGAATCCCGACTTAAACCTGGGTGAGTAGGCAAAACCAACGAACGGGGCAAAGTTGTTCCAGTCATTCTTGTAAAGTCCCTTGCCGGTCTTGCCGCTGACGAAATCCAGCGTGGCGAAGGGCTGGGTTTGACTGCCCGGAGCCGCTGTCGGCATAAAGAGATTACCCTTGCCCGAGATGCCCCAGATGGCATCGAAATTTGTTGGTTGAATGGCCAAGCCATTCGGAACGGTCGGGACGCCCATGTAGTCCCAACGCACACCATAACTCAGCGTGAAGTTGCTCTTCATGCGCCACTGGTCTTGTACGAAGAGCGCCAGATCCTTTTCCTGGACCTGTCTTAATCGTGTGTAGCCAGGCACAAATCCTGACGTTGGACTACTGACATTTAAGGTCTGGCTCGCCGACCCTAAGAGGCCGGTGATCGCGCCAAAGACCGTATTGGCAGCAGTTAATTGTGCCGAGGATCCTCCGGGCAAATTACCGCTAATACCCGTCGTTAACCCGCTGGTGTTGGCCGTATTGGCCGTAATTGGCCCGATCTGGTTCGTCTGGACGATGCCGGCGTCGTTCCGGCTGATGCCCAAAACATTCTGCCAATCCATACCGCCTTTCCACAGGTGCTTGCCTTTGACCCACGAAAGCGTGTCGGTTACCTGGTTTACGATCGTGTTTCGCGGCTGAGGCAGAAACGTGTTGTCATAGTTCGTGAGCACCCCCGGCAACGATATGAATGGAACGGTCTGCAGCTTGTCGCGGTTGAAATCTACCGGAGCCCATTGACGGCCATACCGAAACACGTTCGTTACATTGTTGCCGAATGTAGAAACGAGGGCCGGCGTAACAAGATTTCGAGTTGATGCCTGAAAGCCGTTTACGCCACCCGGGAACGGTGCTTCAAGTCCATTGGTCGTGACATCGGGAAACGTCCTGGTAAGGACGCGGCTGAAAACAAATTCAATCTTGTGGGAACCGAAGCTCCGATTCTTGACTAATTGATGGTCATACCTGACGACGTATTTATCATTCGTCGTAAGTTGGTTGGCATTGAACTGGAAGCAACTGATATTGCCACCCGCATCCGCGCTAGAGCAGGTTGAGTTGTTAGGAAGCGGTATCTGCGCCAGATGGGCCGTCAAAACCGGGTCCAGCGCATGGAAGGGAACGCTGGCTTGCGTTAGAAGATTGATCGTCCGAGGGACACCCGAAACGACACCCGCCGGGCAAGGGTTTGAGGTGGTGCAGTTCGGCGTATAGGTGTATGAACCGTTCAGGGCGTTCTGGGTTAGCACGACGCGATTACGCGTACGCGAGTCGCTCTGGACAAACCTTTCGTACGAGAAGAAGAAGAAGGCCTTGTCCTTCCCGTTCCAATATGATTTGCCACCTTCACCGAATCGCGGCCCGAACGCTGGCCCGCCAATATCAAAACCATCGTAATGCTGGCGCAGGATCGGCTTGGCCGCGGCAATCGCTTGGTTGAACCACACGTTAGCATCGGTCCAATTATTAATAATCTGAAGGAAGGCATGACCGTGGAAATCGTTCGTGCCACCCTTGGTTACCAGGTTGATCTGAGCAGCGCCGCGTCCGGAATCCGCGCTAACAGTGCCGGTGGTAATACTGAATTCAGAAGTGGAGTTTAGCGATGGCGTAGTGATGGCGAATACCGAACTCGTTTTGACGAAGTTGTCCATCGCGTTGATGCCGTCCTGCGTCATATTTACTGCCGTTTGCCGGAGGCCGCTTATCGACGAACCTCGTACATTGGTATCGGTTACCGCAATGCCCGCCTGCAATCCAGCTAGCTGTGTAGGGTCTCGATTACCAAGCGGTAGATCGACCACCTGACGGGTGTTGATAACGTTCGTAACGCTTGGGGTGGTGGTGTTGATTACCTCCTGAGCAGCCGAAACCGTTACTGTTTCGCTCGCTTGGCCGACCTCTAGAGGTATGGTGACTTGAGCTACGGTAGTAACCGAGACAATGATATCGCGCGACACCGCTCGCTTGAAGCCTTTGGCGTCAATAGTAATCGTGTATGTCCCTGGTTGCAGAGCCTGTAAATCAAATGTTCCGCTACTACTAGATTCTGCATTGCGCTCGGCGCCCGTTGCATTGTTAACCGCTTTGACGGTCGCGCCGGGCACAACCGCGCCGCTGGGATCGGTGATCGTGCCGGTAAGACTACCGGTAGTTTGTTGACCGAAGGCAGATAGTGTTAGTAAGCACGTCAAAAGCACAGCAAAACTTAGTGACTTCATCGCGCCAGTAACAGGGGAATTTACTGCAAACAGATATCTCTTCATGTTGGGGCTCCTCCAGGATCGGCTTTGTGTTTCTCAGGACGTTGTAATTGCTTGAAAGGACCTGCGAACAATTCTCGTTCAATTTGAAACGAGTCCGAGCAAAACACGTGCCGACGCTGTATGAGTTTTTCCTAGGAAATGTCCAAGGTCGTTATCAGGAATATACGGTTATTTGGATATTGTCCAAATGCTTGAATAGCGCGGTACTCTCGGGTCAGCGAACGCTATCCGTCCGCTCTGCTGAATGTCGCTCAAAGGCGGGGTGAACTCTGTCTGTCAAGAACGCGGACACCGCGGATGGCCAGAGCCACCGATGATGATGCCCGGTCGAGGTTTGCTTGATTTATGGCCTAGACGCGCCGAGTTTCAATCGCTGCTTACGTCGAAATCCTTTGCGTCAAGTTTCTGATTGAAAACAAATCTGATTAAACTCATTGTCCATTCTGAGACTTGCGTGCCTGAACCCTGTTGGCCGAGATGAATCTTGTACGTGTGTGGCAGGGTCAAGCCCCCTTCGGTCTTGAAATCTGAGAACTCTTCAACAAGTTCATAGTGGGTCGCGCTTTGACTCGGCGATTGTTCGGGAGTCCTGCCCATTTGAGAGCTAATCGTCCGTTCATAGACGGTACGGACGTGTTGAAAACTTTCGGGATCGAAAAACAAAGTGATGTTGAGATCAGAACCTCCATGAGGCGAGTATTTGATAACGAGTAAGTCTCGCGAGTTGATTTTCCTGGTTCCCGCGAATTCTATTTTGGCTCGCCTGGAAGAAAAATCGAGCAGCGGCCACGCCGATGAAAGTGTGCCTCCCATCAATCCCTCTTTGAAGATTTCAGGGAAAGTGCGCGCGAAACCTCCGAGGCTCGAATAGTCTCCGGGATGCAATTGATAGGCAGTTACTTTCTTGCCATCGAACCCGATTTTCTCATACGGGTACTGTGAAGATTCGAACTTCATTGTAATCATGCTCATCTCATCATCTGAAGCCAGTACCGCGCCACCATCAGCAGTTGCAACTCCGCGCGAGCGAAACGTTACTCGAGTTGTGCCGGCGATGACCCTTGAATGACCGGTCTTGCGTGCTTCCGGCTTGCCGATAGAATCTAGATGCTTTGCAAGAATCTCTTCGACGCTGATCTTATCGAACGACACTTCAGATTTGGCGAATGGATGGCGTCCCACAAAGCCCAGAATCGAAACTGTTATAAACAAACATACGGCCAGACGCTTCTTCATGTGCTAGGAACTCCTTCTTAATAAAACGATCTTTATCGCTCAATGAGGTTGATCAGTACTGAAAAAAGGCGCTGCCCGGAAGGCAGCGCCTTTTAGATAAATCAGCTGGTGGCGCTGCTAAAATTCAAATCGCGCCCCAAACTGGATCACACGATTGGCAATCGCCGTGCTGGTGATGCGACCAAACGTGCTGCTGTTGACGTCGATGAACTGAGCTGGAGTAAAGGTCGTGTGGTTCATCAGGTTAAAGAATTCAGCGCGAAGCTGAAGTCTGGTGGTTTCAGTTACACGGATGTTTTTGAGCAACGATCCGTCCCACGAAAAGACCGGCGGCCCGTTCACGAATGCGCGGGGGAATCCACTGGTGGTGCCCGCAGGATCGTTAAAGAGTACCTGACCGGAGAAGGCGCCGACGCCAGGATCTACGCCATTGGCGCCACGGCCGGCTGTCGTTCCCGGAACGGGCGTGCCAACTAACGAACCGTCGGCATTTCGTTGCAGTGCCGAAGGATTAATAAAGAAGACACCGTTCGGAGTAACAAATACTCCGGTCAGCGCTTTGAGCTGATCGGCAGTCAGATTGGTGAACGGGGTTTGCCTTCCTGACCGACCAGCTCGATTGAGCGTGCCGCGAGCATCCGTGAACGTAATCGGGGCGCCAGTGGACCAGCGGATAAGAGAAGTAGCTTCCCATCCACCGATCGCACGTTCCATCCAGTTACCACCGCCGCTCAACCACCGCTTGCCTTTTCCGAACGGCAATTCGTAAATTGCCGACACGTTAAAGACCTGAGTTTGATCGAAATCAGCGCGTGAGATTTCCAAGTTCGGTTGAGCATTATCGAGTATTGCCTCAACACGGGTTTGGGCGGTTCCCTGACCATTGGTCAGCTCTTTTTCAAACGTGTAATTCGCGTTCAGATACAGACCGCCCGAAAAACGTCGCCGCAATTCCATTTGCAGAGAATTATAGCGATCGAACGCTCCGTTGTTCAGCACATCGGCAACGAAGATGTTCGGGTTTGGATTGAACTTGACGTTGCCAATGAGCGCGTTAATAACGTAGGTTACCGCCAAGTCGGCCGGAGTTCCAGCCCTGATTGACGACAAAATCGCCGAATTACCGGTTAAAGTTGTGCTACCTATGCCCCCAGGTGTACCGCTGAGAGCAGCTAGATTCGGAAACACTGTCAGCGGCACACTGCCCGCGATGGCCGGATTAAAGGCGGCGCTGGTGCACTTGGAAAGTGGCGTACCAGATCCCGCCAGGGTTGATCCCTGCGCGATACAATTGTTGACAGCGCGGTTAAAGTCCGCCCCAAAGCCATTATTGCGAATGTCGATCTGGTTAAAGTCAGACGCCCGCGTCAGATTGCTGCTGCGGCTGCCGACGTAGCGAACTTCGAGAACCGACTTCCAACCAATTTCACGTTGAATGCCGAAAGAATATTCCGACACTCTGGGTATTTGCAGATTCGGATCGACCGCAAACGCAGCTGCCTGGAGCGTCGGCGATACAGTCGTATTGTTCAGCAGGAAACTGC